>JACCDQ011700046.1_pt1 | contig 12743 bp, 11 predicted proteins | sample 7446031 | NCBI WGS metagenome assembly JACCDQ01 (sample SAMN15323442, study PRJNA562643) | freshwater metagenome | isolation source: river surface water | place: USA:Blue River Watershed | collected 2017-08-17
GTTCGAGCAGGTGCAGCGCCTGCTGCGGGTCGCGACCGCGCCGCTGGTGCAGATCCGGTCCAGCGAACTTGACCTGACGCTGCGCCGGTGACCAGCATGCGGATGATCGATTATTTCGATCGGGGGGCGCGGATCGCGCATGACCGGCCCTGCATCATCACCGACGATGCCAGCCGCAGCTATGCCCAGGTCGCCCAGCGCACGCACGATATCGCGCGGATGCTGATCACCGACGGGTTCGCCGCGGGCGCGCATGCGGCGGTGCTGAGCGGCAACGCGGTGGTGGCGTTCGAGGCGGTGCTGGGTATCCTGCGCGCCGACGGCGTGTGGGCGATGGCCAATAACCGCGCCAGCGTGTCGGAAAACGCCTATCTGTTCGACCTGCTCGATATCGACACGCTGTTCGTTCATTCGGATGTTGCCGACCGGATCGCGACCTTCCGCAGCGAATGTCCGCGCATCCGCCGCTATATCGCGCTCGATCGTCCCTTCCCTGAAGCCGATTTCTATCTCGAGGACCGCGTCGAGGCCGGCGGGCCGCCCGCTCCGCAACGGCGCATGGGCGCGGTCGAAGACCTGGCCTTTCTTGGCAATACCGGTGGGACGACGGGGCGCTCGAAGGGCGTGATGCTGACCAACGGCAACTGGCAGGCGCTGGTATCGAGCCTTGTCGCGTCGATGCCGATGAAGACACCGCCGGTCAATCTGGTGGCAGCCCCCATGACCCACGCGGCCGGTCCGCTGGCGCTCGCCAGCATGGCGCTGGGCGGGACGGTGGTCGTCTTGCCGAAGTTCGACCCGGCGGACGTCGTGGCGGCGATCGCGCGCCATCGCGTCACCTATATGTTCCTGCCGCCGACCGCGATCTACATGCTGCTCGCCCATCCGGGCGTGCGCGATGCCGACCTCTCGTCGCTCGAATATATCTCTTATGCCGGCGCGCCGATGTCGCTCGACCGGCTCAAGGAGGCGATCGAGGTCTTCGGCCCGGTGATGAATGCCAGCTTCGGCCAGACCGAGGCGCCGATGTGCGTCACCGCCATGCCCCCGCACGAGCATCTCAACGCGCAGGGCGAGCTTGCCCATCCCGGCAGCTGCGGCCGCCCCAACCTGCTCTCGATCGTCGAGATCATGGACGAGGACGGCAATATCCTGCCGCCCGGCGAGCGCGGCGAGATCGTCGTTCGCGGCCCGCTGGTGATGGCCGGCTATTACAAGGACCCCAAGGCGACGGCCGAGGTCTCGACCTATGGCTGGCACCATACCGGCGATATCGGCCTGCGCGACGAAGATGGCTGGTTCTATGTCGTCGATCGCAAGAAGGACATGATCATCTCGGGCGGGTTCAACGTCTATCCCGCCGAGGTCGAAAAAGCGCTGCTGGCGCATGACGTCGTGCAGGACTGCGCCGTGATCGGCGTGCCCGACGAGAAATGGGGCGAGGCGGTGATCGCCTATGTCGAACTGCGCGCGGGCCAGACAGGCGACGCGCAGCAGCTGCTCGACCATGCCCGCGACCTGCTTGGCCCGGTCAAGACGCCCAAGCGGATCGAGTTCATCGATAGCCTGCCGCGCACCAATGCTGGCAAGGTCTCCCGCGCGGAACTGCGCAAGCCCTTCTGGGCGAATGTCGGAAAGGCGATCTGATGCGCACTGCCCACATCATCGGCGTGGGCATGACGCCCTTCGGCCGTCACCTCGACAAGACTCATACCGACCTGACGCAGCTCGCCGTGGCCGAGGCCTTTGCCGATGCCGGCGCGCGCGCCAGCGACCTCGGCATGGCGATCTACGCCAATGTCGTGCAGGGCTTTTTCGCCGGCGAGATGTCGGTTCCGGGCGAATATGCGCTGCGCCCGATGGGGATCCAGGGCGTCCGCGTGATGCATGTCGAGGCGGCCTGCGCCAGCTCGACCATCGGTTTCCATGTCGCGGTCGATTATGTCCGTGCCGGGCTTGCCGACGTCGCCTTGGTGGTCGGCGTCGAGAAGCTTTACAGCGAGGACCGCGCCAAGCGCCTTGCCGTGTTCCAGCAGCCGCTCGATGCGATCGAGGCGCAGCGTTATCTCGATTGCACCGCGGGCATGCTCGCCCCCGTGCCCGAGGGCATGGCCGAGCGGGGGCCCAATATCCTGATGGACGCCTATGCCGCGCAGGCGAGGCTCTATATGGCGACCTATGGCACGACGCAGCGGCAGATCGCCGCAGTGTCGGCGAAGAACCATTTCCATTCGCAGTTCAACCCGCTGTCGCAATATCGCAACGCGATGTCGATCGACGAGGTGATGGCGGCCGCCCCGGTATCGTGGCCGCTGACCGTGCCGATGTGCGCCCCGATCAGCGACGGCGCGGCGGCCGCGATCGTCTGCGCCGACGACGTGCTGGACCGCTTCCCCGATGCCCGGCCCGTCCGCGTGCTCGCGGTGGAATCGCAGAGCGGGCACGACCGCGCGCCCAATGACTATGCCCGCCATGTGACGCGCCTGACCTCGGCCCGTGCCTATGAGCGTGTCGGCCTTGGCCCCGAGGACATGAACGTCGCCGAGGTCCATGACGCCAGCTCATCGGGCGAGATCGTCCAGATCGAGGCACTTGGCCTGTGCCAGCCGGGGCAGGCCGGATGGGATGCGGAGCGCGGCGATATCGCGCTTGGCGGCCGTCTTCCGGTCAATGTCTCGGGTGGGCTGGTGTCCAAGGGCCACCCGCTTGGCGCGACCGGTCTGGGCCAAATCCACGAGTTGACGCAGCAGCTGCGGGGAACCGCGGGCCCGCGTCAGGTCGAGGGCGCGCGCTTCGCCATCGCCGAGAATTCGGGCGGCTTTTATGGCGTCGAAGATGGCCTGTCCGCGGTAACGATTCTCGGTCGGGACTGAGGCTCCAGACTATTTGAACGCCTGAGGGGGCAGCCGATCGACCATTTTCCGGGTCGCCTCGAAATGCGTCTTCACCGCCTTTTCGGCCTGATCGGCATCTCCGTTCAGGACCGCTTGGGCGATCAGGGCGTAACCCTCGGCATGTTCGCGCTGTTCCTCGATCGACTGGAAGGGCCGAATTTGCGCGCGAAAAAGGTCGGCGCGGCTGAGCGGGGTCACGCGCGGCAGTTCGGCGTTGCCGGAAATTTCGAACAGCGTGTCGTAGAAGGCCTGACGAATCTGCATCGGATTTGCATTGTCCCGACCGGGACTGATCTTACCCGAGGCCTCGACCGCTGCATCCAGCAACTTGCGCTTTTCCAGAGTCGAGCGACTGGCCCGGCGCGCGGCCAGAGTGACCAGCTGCTCCAGAACCTCGAGAAGATCGTCGATTGCCTGACGGTCAAGTCGGCAGATATGGGTGCCGCGATAGCGGTTCATCGCGACAATGCCGTCGCCATTCAGGTGGCGAAGGGCTTCGCGGAGCGAGCTGCGGCTGATTTGCAGCCGCTGTGTCAGGTCGATCTCGACCAGATGCTGTCCCGGGACGAACTGACCGGTGCGAATGCCTTGGCGGATGATGTCGGCGACGCGTTCGGTCGTGCCAACCGCCCGGCCATCCGGCTCTGCCGCATTTGCTTCGGTCGTTTGTTTCGTCATGCGCCCTCGTTGCCCAATGTTGCGAAGTGGCGATTGAAGTCGCCCAGCAGCTCATGCGCGGTCATGTCGAGCTGCATCGGGGTGACCGAGACCGCGTTCTGACGGACGGCGCCCAGATCATTATGGTCCGCCTCGCCGCCATCGGGGAATGCGATCTTGATCCAGTAATAGGGGACGTGGCGCTCGTCGACGCGGCGCATCGGGCGGAATGACCCGGGCGGACGCATGCCCTGCGAGGTGACGCGGACGCCGGTGACGTCTTCGGGCGGGCAATTGGGGAAGTTGACGTTGACGAAGGTGCCCGGCTTCCAGTCCATGTCGAGCAGGTGCTTGATGACGCCGGGCGTAAACTTGCGCGCCGTCTCCCAGTGGATCTGGCTCTGATAGGTAATGATCTGACTGAGCGCGACCGACGGAATACCAAGCATCGCGCCCTCGATCGCGGCCGAGGCGGTACCGGAATAGGTGATGTCCTCGGCAAGATTCGGACCGCGATTAATGCCCGACAGCAGGATGTCGGGCTTGCGGTCGCCCATCAGCTCATAGACGCCGAGCAGGGCGCAGTCGGTCGGCGTGCCTTTCACGGCGAAGTGGCGCTCGTCCTTCTGCTTGATGCGAATCGGGTAGGACAGGGAAAGCGAATGGCCCGCGCCGGAGCGCTCTTCGTCAGGCGCCACGACCCAGATGTCGTCGGTGAACTGGCGGACGATTTCCTCGAGCAAGATGATTCCCGGGGCATCGATTCCGTCATCATTGACGATCAGCACGCGAGGGGAGGCGGAGGGGGCCAAAATCTTCTCCTGACATTGTTTACGGCTTTGGAATCATATCTAGTGCCACCACATTAGTTCGTCAATATCGTCTGACGATTTCATCTGGCAGATGCTTGACAGCAGATATCGACTCCGGCACTAGTTTGGGCGAATTCACCGCTAGGAGAGCGATAATGGGTGCCAAGTTGCCCATCGATGTGATGCGGCCGGCGAAGCCGCCAGCCTCGCCGTTGGTCGAGGCTGTGCTGGCCATGGTCCAGGAGATGGCGCGCGCGAAATTTGACGGATCGGGCAAGCCGTGGAGCGAATTTTGCTTCGCTGAAGCGGACGCGTCGATCTCTGCCGCCGATTTCGCCGCCATCGAGGAGCGCATCCTTGCGACGGGCTACCGTTTCGACTGGTCGGCCGGAATTTCTGTCGATGAGCGTCCTGAAATCTACAAGTCGCGTGGCGCCGGCGGGGCGGTCGACGAGAGCTTTTCCCATCCGGACGCACCGCAGGGCGATCCTGACGCCAACGGGCTCGCATTGGCCGGCGTGGGCGACAATGTCGTGCGCGCCAACCAGGACCTGCGGGGCACGGCGCGCTTCATTCGCACCAATGAGCGCGTGCTCGATTATCTGACCAACGGCGTACCGGCAGGGACGATCGCCATCATCGACGATTCCGGCGGGACGCTGACGGCCCCGATCATCGAGCAGTTCACCGGCGTCATCTGCGCGGGCGGCACGGTGCGCTCGCATCTCGGCATCCTGACCCGCGAATATAACATCCCCTGCCTGATGAACGCCAAGATCGCGGGCATCAATGAAGGCGACGAGGTCGTGATCGAGGTGAGTGCCGCGGCCAAGACAACCGAGGATTATCAGCAGGGTGTCGAGCGCGTCGCACGCGTCTGGCGGCACGTGAAGCAGGAGGGCTGAGGAAATGAACGACCGCGACCTGGTGTATCATGGCCTCGCGATCAAGCGTCACGCCGAAGCGCCCGCAATTGCCGAACTGATCGGCTTGCCTACCCCCCGCGTGGCCGGGCTGCTGCAAACCGCCGTGGCGACAGGCCGCGCGCTGGAAACCAAGGGCGCCTTCATCCTTGGCCCGCTTGCGCGACTGGCGCTGGAGTCGCGCTACAGTTTTCATTTCGACCATTTGCGCAACGACACCGCCTTTGTCGCGGCCTATGAAACGTTCGAGCGTATCAACCGCACGCTCAAGCAGGTCATCACCGAGTGGCAGACGATCGAGGTCGGCGGTCGCAAGGTGGCGAACGACCATAGCGACAAGGCGCATGACGAGGCGATCATCGACCGCCTCGGCGCCGTGCACGAGCAGGTCGAGGCGGTTTTGGCGGCGCTCGCCCGCAAGCTGCCGCGGCTCAAGATCTACAGCGAGAAGCTGTTGCACGCTCTCGAGGCGGCGGAAGATGGCGACCATGAATGGGTCAGCGATATCCGCCGCGAGAGCTACCACACCGTCTGGTTCGAATTGCATGAAGACCTGCTCCGCATCATGGGGCAGGTGCGAGAGGAATAGTATCGATGAGTGACCTTCGCTGGACTGTCCGCCTGGACGGATCGTCTTCGTCGGACCGCAGCCTGATTGGCGGCAAGGCCTGGTCGGTCGCGCGCATGCGCGGGCTCGGCCTGCCCGTTCCGCCGGCATTCGTGATCACGACCCGCGCCTGCTTGGCCTATCTCGAACATGGCGATTTCCCCGAGGGCCTTGCCGAGGAAATCGACGCCAACCTGGCGTGGCTCGATGCCGAGACGGGCCGTCATTTCGGCCGGGCAGAAAAGCCCTTGCTGCTGTCGGTCCGGTCGGGCGCGGCCATTTCGATGCCGGGCATGATGGACACGGTGCTCAACCTCGGTATCGATGACGCGACCGAACAGGCGCTGGCCGCCGAGACGGGGATGGCCGATTTCGCGCATGACACGCATCGCCGCTTCGTCGAGCTTTATGCCTCGATCGTGTTGAAGACCCCGGTCGAACTCGAGGCCGCCGCACCGGCGGCTGACTGGCGTGCACAGCTCGAGGCCGGCGGCGGCACCTTGCCCGCCACGGCCCGCGACTGCCTGACGGGCGCTGTTCGGGCGGTGTTCGAAAGCTGGAACACTCGCCGCGCCCGCCGTTACCGCGAGCATCATGACATTCCGCACGACCTTGGCACGGCGGTGACGGTGCAGGCGATGGTGTTCGGCAATCTCGACGAGCATAGCGGCACTGGCGTGCTGTTCAGTCGCAACCCGCTGAGTGGCGAGCGCCTGCCCTATGGCGAATATCTGCCGCGCGCGCAGGGCGAGGATGTCGTGTCGGGCAAGTTCACGCCGCTGTCGCTGTCGGCGATGCGCGATCTCGATCCGGCCGCGCATGACCAGCTGCTGCAGGCCTCTGAAAAGCTCGAGCAGGAAAATCGTGATATCCAGGACATCGAGTTCACCGTCCAGAGCGGGAGGCTTTATCTGCTTCAGGCGCGCTCGGCCAAGCGGGCGCCCAATGCCGCGGTGCGCGCAGCGGTCGAGATGGTCGACGAGGGACTGGTCGATATCGATACCGCGCTGTCGCGCGTCAGCCCCGAACAGATCAAGACCCTGCTGCTGCCGCGCCTTGCCCCAGGTGCCGGGGACGGTGCAGACTCGCTTGCCAAGGGCGAGGGGGCCTGCCCCGGCGTCGCCACCGGCCTTGTCGTGACCGATCCCGAAGAGGCCGAGCGGCGCGCGCAGGCCGGCGAGCATGTGATCCTGCTGCGCGCGACGACCAGCCCCGACGATATTCACGGCATGATCGCGGCCTTGGCCGTGGTCACCGAACAGGGTGGTTCGACGTCGCACGCCGCCGTTGTCAGCCGCGCGCTGGGGCGTCCCTGCGTTGTCGGGATCGGCGCGCAGACCCGGTTGCAACCGGGAATGACGGTGACCGTCGATGGCGAGGCGGGCCTCGTCTATGCGGGCGCGCTCGATGTCGAGGTTCCCGACGAGCGGTCGGACGCGAACCTGTCGCGCCTGATCGCATGGGCCCGCGAGCGCGCACCCGTCGCGGTCGTCCACCCCGATGACTATGAGGCGGGGGCCGCCTATCTCAACGTCGACGACCATCTGGCCGGCGGCGAACTCGAGGCGCTGCCCGATCTTCTGGCGGGCAAGGCGGTCGCAGGTGGCCTCATGATGGCCAGCCCGGAAGCGGCGCGCGTCGCCTTGTCGCAAGGCGTCAAGACGATCGTGACCCAGCCTGTCCTGCCGGCGTTGCTGGCTGTCATGGGAGAGGGCGCATGACCCTAGTCGTCGACAACGCGCGGGCCTTTCTGCGCCTGTTCCAGCAGGCCAAGGCGCGCGACATGCATGTCCGGGTCGGCGACTTTGCAATGTTCGTCGCCCGGCCCGATGGCGCGCCCAACCCGATGAGGGGTGCGGTCGCCGCACCGTCTGCCGTTCTGGCGGCCGGTGTTGCCGGAGCACAGGCGGCAGCGGGAAGCGGCGCCGACCTGCTGCGCGCCCCGCATGTCGCGTCGCTGGTGTCGGCCTTGCCGGTCGGGACGGCCGTCGAGGTTGGACAGGCGCTGGCCCGGATCGAGCTTCTGGGCGAGATGATCGACCTCGAGGCCGAGGCCGCGGGCTTTGTCGAGGCGGTGTTCGCCGCCGAAGGCGAACTGCTCGATTATGCCGTCCCGATCCTCAAGCTGGTGACCACCCACTAGGGACTTGGGCCAAGCGCGATACCAAAAGAAACGGCCACCAAATCGGTGGCCGTTTCTTTTTGCAGGTGCTTTTGTGCGGGGCGGTCAGCCTGCGGCCATCGCCCGTTTGACAAGCAGCTTGAGGTAGGACGGTAGCACCGCGCCAAAGGCCTTGAAGCGGACATCCTGTGTCTTGCCGCTTGTGAACAGATAGGCGCCCAGCGCGATGATCGCGGCGACCTTGGCCTGCCCCAGAACGGTGTAGCGCGCTACGTCGATTGCGGTGCGGCCGGTTCCCTTTTCCCATTCCGCGACCATGCGCTCGGGTGACCACCAGCCGGGCATGTCGAAGCCTGCGTCGGCGAGCGAGGCTTCGCCCTGGTCGTGGAACATCAGGATATAGCCAAGGTCGAGCATCGGCTCGGAGATCTGGGCCATCTCCCAGTCGAGCAGCGCCGTCAGCCGGCCCTCGTGCCAGAGGCAGTTGCCGTGCTTGGGATCGCCATGCACCGGGGTAGGGGCGCCCGAGGTGCGTGGCGGCGCCTTGACGAGCGCCTCGAGGATGTCGACCAGCGCCGGGTCGGCTTCGGCCGAACGGGCGACGTCCAGCCAATGCTGCGCTTCCTCAACCACGCTGCGGCCGCCGGCCGGCATGTGCTGGACCGGCATGTTGTGCAGGCCGATGACCGCGTCGAACCATTGGCGGCAGACGCGCTCGGGTCCCTCGGCCGCATCGGCCTTGAGCCAGTCGGGAATGGCATATTCGAACGCGTCGCCGGGGACGCATTCCATCAGAAAGAAGGGGTCGCCGATGACGGCGGCATCTTCGCACAGCTCGAGCATGCCGGGCAGCGGAACTGCCGGGGCATGGGCCTTGACGGCCGAGAGAATCGCGTGCTGGCGCGCCATGTCATAGGGCGGCAACAGGCCTTCCTCGGACGGCGGCATGCGCAGGATCTCGTTTAGGCCCTCGACGAGATAGGTCTCATTGGAGTGGCCTGCCGAGAGCGTCTTGACGCCGGTGATCCGGTCGCCGCGCGGAAGAAACGCGCGGAGACCGTCGGCCAGCTTTTGGGTGTCGCGAGCCATTCGAGCCCTTTCAGATCAGCGAGTTCTTGGCGGTGAGACCCAATTCGGGGTGCGCGCCGTGAATGATGGTTTCCATGATGCCATAGCCTTTGGCGTTGCCCTCCGAGACGAGGATCGGGCAATCGCGCAGCTGGCGGATGCGGCGCAGCGTCGGGATGTCGAGCGTGTTCTCGAACTTCTCGCCCTCGACTTCGAGCGGGCCTTTCCACGAGCCGTGCTTCTTGCCGTCGAAGCCGAGATAGAGCCCCGGGCCGAGGTGGACGGCGGTGGGGCCGGCGACCTCGACATTGATGGTGCGGCTGCCGCCTTGCATCATGTCGAAATGGACCTGTCCGCCAAGCAGGCGGCGCGTGCAGTCGTCGAAGCGCAGTTCGGGGCGCACGCGGGCGACCTTTTCCTGGCGGCCGTCGGGATGGTTGCAATAGCCCGACGAGTAAAAGATGCGCCCCTGCTTCGCCATGAAGTAGAAGTGATAGGCATATTTCTCGCCATCGGGGCGGGTGAGCATGAAGGGGGTCCAGATCAGGACGAATTCGCCTTCGCCGAACTTGACGTCGCCAAAGTCCGATGTCGGACGGATGTCGGCATTGTGTGCGCCGACGTCGAGACGGGTGCCCCAGCTATGGTCGCGATATTCGGTCCATTCTTCGGGCTTGACCTCGATGCGCTCGCCCTCGACCTCGACCCAGCCCGATGGCACGCCGATCTGGTGATAACGGATCACGTCCGAACCGATGCGGAAGCCGTCGCGTTCGCGCTGCTTGTGGCGATCTTCGAAGAAGGGCGGCATTTCCGACGTGAAGGTGATGTCATAGGCGATCGGCTGCGCATCGTTGCGCGCCAGCGCGTAGCGGACCTTGTGCAGCGGTTCGATCACTTCATAGGTGAGTGGGCCGACCGAGGTGATGGTCGGGTCGTCGCGCAGTTCGCGGCTGGCGCGAACGGTCCATTGCGTTTCGCCGCGGGCCACGGCGGCCCAGCCGTCCATGACGCCGCGATTGTGGTAACGGCCAAGTCCGAAATCGATGGCGAGGCTGCCATCCTTGCGCACCATTGCCGTCCAGATCTTCTCGGTCCAGCTATGGTCCGAGGTCATGGTCGAGGCGAAGGTGTCGACGATCTGATGGTTGAGCAGCTCGTCGATGGCGAGCAGTTGGCCGATATCATCCATTTCATGTCGCACGACATTGCGCATTTCAGTTCTCCTTCGATTATCGTTCAGGGGTGGCAGAGATCGCTGTGTCCGGATGACCCGGCGCCTTCATGGCCCTGTCGGCGTCCCGCTCAGACATTCTGTGCACGGCGCCGGAAAAGCGATCACGGACCTCTCCTGCATTTTGATTCGTCCATAATGCCGCGATGCTAAATGTGTCGGACGATATCGTCTAGCTATATTGACGGCTATTGTAACGGGGCGTCGTTTTGGCGATCGGTTGCGTTGCGCCAAGGGCAAAGTGGAAGGGCTACTTGTTGCAGATCGGACATCAAAAAAGCGCCTCGCGCATGGTGCGCGGGCGCTTTTGGTTTCGGCCCGGTCTTCATTGACCGGCTTGAGGGCAGGATCAGGACGTGATGGCGGCGAAGGCGGTGTCGGGAAGCTCCTGCATCGTTTTGCGGGTTTCCTCGAAATGCTTCTTCACGGCTTTTTCCGCGGCATCCGGATTATTGGCGAGAATGGCGTCGGCGATCAGGCGATAGCCCGAATAATGGCGAACGCGCTGCGTCTCGGACTGGGCCGTTTCGACCTGGGCGCGGAACAGGTCGGTCCGGGAGAGCGGCATGACCCGTTCCAGCTCGCGATTGCCGCCAATGTCGATCATGGTGTTGTAGAAGTGCCGGCGGAAGTCGAGATATTTGGCCCGGTTTCCGCTTTTGCCAGCATTTTCGATCATGTCCCCTGCCTCGGTCATTCGCGCGCGCTCGGGGGCGTTCGCGCAATTGGAGGCGGCCAACCGCGCGGCCAGTCTGGCCAGCGGCTCGAGGGTGTCGAGCAGGTCGAAGACCGACTTGCGGTCGAGGCTGGCGATATAGGCGCCTCGATAGCGGTTGAGCGTAACGATCCCCGCTGCTGCCAAATGCTTTAGCGCTTCGCGCAGCGAGCCGCGACTGATTCCGAGCCGTCGGGTCAGGTCGGGCTCGAGCAGATGTTGTCCGGGCACGAAGATACCCGAGCGGATTCCCTGCGTAATGGCCTCGGTGACCTTGTCTGTTGCGCCAGCTGGCTGAGGGGCGGTTACGCTCTCTTCGTCGCGTTTCTTAGTGGTCATTTTCCCGAAGTATTCCTGAAACTTGTTGGGATCCCGACTGGCAGAGCCAGACTGTCCGATTATGTTTCCATAAAGCCAAATCGGCCTTGCGTCCACGTCCTCTACAAAACCGCCAGATCATTCTGTCGGGCGCTCTCATCTCACGAAATCGTCTAACGATATTGACAGATTGTCATGGCTATGAGACGTCATTTGCTAGCCACCGGAAATCTGCGTCTCGGCGGCCGCAAAAATGACATCCGCTTACAGGGCGGGCGCAAAAGGGAGATAGGATGATGAACGCAATAAGAGACTTTGCGCGTTTTATGGGAAGTTCGCTGCTGGTGCTGGCAGCTTCGAGCGCGGCTTATGCAAATGCCGACCAGTCGACGCCTGCGGCCGAAACTAGCGAGGGTTTTCAAGAAATCATCGTGACCGCCAACAAGCGTGCGCAGTCGATTAACGACGTCGGCCTGTCGATCACGGCAGAGACCGGCGAGGCCCTGATCCAGCGCGGCATTTCGTCGCCGACCGACCTTGGCAAGATCGTTCCGGGCCTGACCGTTCAGCCGTCGCCCTTCAATACGCCGGTTTATACCCTGCGCGGCGTCGGTTTTTATGAAACCACGCTTTCCGCCGCCCCGACCGTCGCTGTGTACACTGATGAAATCGCGCTGCCCTTCAGCGCGACGACTCGAGGCGCTGCGTTCGATATCGAGCGCGTCGAGGTCCTGAAGGGGCCGCAGGGCACGCTGTTCGGGCAGAACACCACCGGTGGCGCCATCAACTATATCGTCGCCAAGCCGACCGACACCTTCTCGGCGGGCGTGGACGCGAGCTTCGGTCGCTTCAACACGGCCGACATCCAGGGATTTGTCAGTGGTCCCCTCGCCGAAAACGTCAAGGCGCGTCTGGCCATGCGTACCCTGCAGGGCGGTTCGTGGCAGCGCAGCTACACCCGTGACGACAAGCTTGGTAAGAAGAATCTCCTGCAGGGGCGCTTCTTGCTCGACATTCAGGCGACCGAGCGTCTCAAGCTTCAGCTTAATGTGAATGGCTGGCGTGATCGCGGCGATACGCAGGCCGCGCAGCTGATGGACGATAATTGCGCCGGTTCGCTCGAGGGGACGTGCGGTAACCCCGACGCCTATAATTTCCATGTCTATCCGCGCTCGCCCAAAAATGCGCGCTCGGCCGACTGGGGCTATGGTATTTTCGGCCGCCGTCCGAAGCGTGACGACAGCTTCTGGCAGGCCAGCGTGCGCGCCGATTATGATCTCGACGATCATCTGACGCTGACCAGCATTTCCGCTTATTCGCACTACAAGACCGATTCGGTGCAGGATTTCGACGGCGCGATCTATGCGTCGGCGGATACCAACACCACCGGCTA
>JACCDQ010261852.1_pt1 | contig 12742 bp, 16 predicted proteins | sample 7446031 | NCBI WGS metagenome assembly JACCDQ01 (sample SAMN15323442, study PRJNA562643) | freshwater metagenome | isolation source: river surface water | place: USA:Blue River Watershed | collected 2017-08-17
CCGAACAGGCCGGCATCGCGATTGCGCTGGTGCCGCTGGTGATGGTGGCCATGAACGCCGTGTATTCACTATCGGCCTACCCGTTCGGCAAGCTGTCGGATCGAGTCAGCCACAGCACGCTGCTGATGGGCGGCCTGCTGGTGCTGCTGGCCGCTGACCTGTTGCTCGCGCTGCCGCCGACAGCGGCCACGCTGCTGGCCGGTGTCGCGCTGTGGGGCGTGCACATGGGGATGACCCAGGGATTGCTGGCGGCGATGGTCGCCGACACCGCACCGCCCGATCTGCGCGGCACTGCGTTCGGCTTCTTCAACCTGGTGTCCGGCATCGCGCTGCTGGCGGCCAGCGTGGTGGCCGGCCTGCTGTGGGACAGCCTCGGCGCGGCTTCCACCTTCATGGTCGGCGCCGGCTTCTGCGTGCTGACCTTGCTGGCGATCGTTCTGCGCCGCTGACGCGGCGCGACCTCGTTATTTGGCGGCTGGCGCAGCCGCAGCCGGTATGTAGAGCTTGTCCTTGTCGAGCCGGTAGGTCCACGGCAAGCCGGAATTCTTCCAGCCGTTGACGACGCGCTTGCCGGCGTCCGGCCCGTCCTTCGCGACATCGCCTTCGAAGCCGTCGACGACGGTATACACCTTGGTATAGCCCAGCTCAGCCAGCAGGTTCACGGCCTTCGACGAGCGGTCGCCGGAGCGGCACATCAGGATGACGGTGGCGTCCTTGCCCAGCCCTTTCGCGGCCATGCGGCGCGCCACTTCGGTGTCGAAATCATTGTTGTATTCGAGCCGGAAGCGGCCTGCCTTCTCATCCCACTGCGCATTCTGCGGATGCTCGAGCAGGGGCACCTGCGCATCGACCACGGTCGCCATGCCGGTATAGCTGACCTCGCCGCGCGTACGGATGTCGATGAACATCAGCTGCTCGCCGAGCTGCTGCTTCAACGCATAAGCCTCCTTTGCATCGAGATACAGGCCGGGCTTGGTCTGCTTGGATTGCGGCACCTGCGCAGCGTCGAGCGCCAGTGCTGACGACGCCATCGTCAGTGCCAGCGCGGCCAGTGCGCCGGCCAGACTGCGGCCGAATAATTGCAGGGTTTTCATCGCAAGGTCTCCGTGATCGGGTCGCTGTAAACAGCTGTTGAAAAATCTTAGCACGCGAGCGTGCCGGAGCCGCCTTGTGATGACCGTGGCAGCAGATCCGTGGCCTGCGCTCAGGCCGGATTGACAGTGTCGTCGTCGTCGGTAAATCTGTCACAGCGCACTGCGCAACAGGCCCGGAAGGCCTGCTTACCATAACGACAAACACCGGAGGACGACATGAACCGATCTGCTGGCCTGCGCGCGCTGTTGCTCGCTGCCGCCTTACCGCTGGCCTTGCCGGCGGCTGCCGACGTCACTTGCGGCACCTACCTCAGCCGCCCCGCCGACGGCGGCACCCAGGCCGCGCTCGGCGACAAGGTACGCGTGATGGTCTTTCACAACGTCACGCAGATCAACGCGGAACAGGGTGGCCGCTATGACGGCCCCGCCGGCAATTGCGGCGGTATGGTGACGCTGCTGCCGGACGGTTCGGCGCAGGCGGCCGGCGCCTGCACGGTGATGGATGGCGACGGCGATGTGGCGATCTACGAGTTCCGGCACTTGCCAGGCGAGCCGCGCGGCAGTTTCCGGCGCGCGGGCGGCAGCGGCAAGTTCGCCGAGGATTTCCGGAGCGGCTGGTATGAACAGACGGCCCAGCAGGAGAATGGCAGCAACGGCCTCTGGGGCGGTGACGACGAGTCCATTTGCCAGTAAGACAGGCGGCGGCCGCTTTACGGCCGCCGCCGCCGGGGACGACAGGTTCAGGAGTGCGCGCCGCCCGAGGCCGTGATACCGTCCGTCGCCACCGCTTTCACGCCGATCTGCGCCTCGAACGCGCGCAGGCGCTTGTAGACGGAAATCAGCTCAATGATGGTGCCCCAGCTGCGCACCAGAAACTGGAACGACATCTCGACGCGACCAAAGGCACGCACGATCTGCTGCATCACGCCCAGCGTGATCGCGCCGGCAATCACGGTCGGGCCCAGCGCGATATACGGCACCAGCACGCCGAACTGCAGGTAAGTGAACTTCGCGACATCGAAGTACATGTAGTGGAAGAACAGCCGGAAATAATTCGCGCGCACATGCGAGAACAAATTTCTGACCACCGGCTCGCCGGCGCGCGCGCCGTCATCTTCGCCATGCACCAGCTCCTTGCGGTAAGCCGCTTCGACACGCTGGTTGTTGTACTCGAGGCCGGGCAGCTTCACACCCACCAGTGCCAGCACGACGGTGCCGGCCAGCGCGAACAGGATCGCCACATAGACCAGCGCATGGTCGACCTGGCCCAGCATCGGCACCTCGGACACTTTCTTCGACAGATTCCACAGGATAGGCAGGAAGGCAATCAGCGTCATTGCCGAATCCAGCATGCTCGAACCCAGCGTTTCCATGATCGCAGAGAAGCGCTTGGTGTCTTCCTGCACGCGCTGGCTGGCACCCTCGATATGGCGCAGCGTGCTCCAGTGCTTCATGTAGTAATCATTCATTGCATGCCGCCAGCGGAACACCCAGTGCTTCGTATAGAAGCCGAGCAGCACGGCGACCAGCACATAGGTGCCGGCCAGCTTGCCGAAGGTCAGCAGGAAACCGAAGAACTCGTCGAGGGTCACCGCGCCGGGCTTGCCCAGCGCCTTCTGCACGACATCGTAGAAACCGCCGAACCAGTCATTGATCGCAACGTCGATCTCCACCTGATACCAGGTGCCGAGCACAATCAGGGCCGCACCCGGCCACGACCACAGCAGCCACTGACGGGACAGGAAAAAAGGTTTGAACATGCGTTGTCTCGCTGATAGTTATTTTATTTTGAGGTCTTCGCACGGATCCGTGCGCGTTGCCGGCTCGGTCAGCCAGACGTAGTCGTAGCGACCGGCGAGTGACTTTATCAGTTCCTGTCGGTCGCCGCCGCGCTCATCAAAGCCGACCGATGAAATTTTCAGCGAAGGTGCCAGAGCGTCAATCACCTGCGGCACGCCATAGTCCCTGCGAACATGACCATTCCCCGCCACCAGCACCGCCGGCGTGTTCGCCAGCAACGCAGTGGCCATCGACACATCGGTCGCGCGCTGTACCAGCTGCATCGGCGCACGGTACTTGTCGGGCAATTGTCCGCAATGCCCGTCAACCAGATCGGCATCGAGGCGCGCCCCGGCCTGCGCTGTCAGGGGCGCCTGCCGGTAGGGCCCGGCCAGCGTATCCGTCAGCGCAGCGGCGCCGCCGCTCATCAGCTGCTTTGAATAGCCTTTCGGCAGGTTGCCGCCGACCAGCGGCAGCTCGCGCTGGCGGATCGCATCGAATAGCGACGCATGCAAAGGCCAGCCCCAGCCACGCGCATCGAAGCCGGCGGCCTCCAGGTCTTCGCGCAACGGCCCGGTCGCCGCGACCCGCCTGCCGGACGGCAAATGCTCGGCGACCACGGTCGTGCCGGGACGGGCAAAGCGCGCAATCAGTTCGCCGCGCAGCCGGTGATGATGAGGGTTGTCGTGCAGCTCGCCGAGCAAGACGATGTCCTGCCCGCGCAGGCGCTCGGCCAGCGCCTGTTCGCTGATTTCTTCGCCGCTGCGCAAGTCGATCACTTGCGCCTGCGCGGCCAAAGTCATGACGGCCAGCACGGACAGGCATGCGATCCGCCAGGGCCTTTTTCCGGGTAGTTTCATGCTGCGTCTCCGGAGCGGTGCGATACCACTCTTGTTCATGTTCTTGTTTTATTTTTCCGGTGGCGAATGCTTCAGTCGCGCAAGCGGCGCGTCCAGTCGGCCAGTGCCGCCAGCATCTTGCCGAGCTGCTCCGCCGTCGCCGTATCCGTCAGCTTGCCCTGCGCGTCGAACTTCGACGGTGCGGCGGAAATGAAGACCTCCGGCTGGTTCAGCAGGTGTGCGTTCAGGTAAACAAACACCTGGCGCAGGTGGTACTGCGCGCGCGACGTGCCGAAGCCGCCGGGCGTCGCGCCGATCAGTGCAATCGGCTTGCCGCTGAAGGGCTGCTCGGGCGGACGTGACGCCCAGTCGATCGCATTTTTCAGCACGCCGGGTATCGAGTAGTTGTATTCGGGGGTCGCGATGATCAGTGCGTCGGCGGCCTTGATCTGCGCACGCAATTGCTGCACCGGCTCAGGCAGCCCCTGCGTACGCACATCTTCGTTGTAGAGCGGAATCGGCGACAAGTCGAAAGTCGACAGGGTCACGCCGGGCGGCAGCACATCGGCACAGGCGCGCAGCGCAGCGCTGTTGAGAGAGGCGCTCCTGAGACTGCCGGAAATGCCGAGGATATGCATGATTTCTCCTTGTCGGTTGGGGGAATTTTGCGGCGATGCCAGCGTCGAATTTTGCCCGAACCGGCGCCGGCCTGCAGCGCAGGCGCGCCCTCAACCCAGGAGAAAACCATGGCGCAAGACAATCTTCAGACGCGAAGCCGGGGCAGTTTCCCGCCCGAGGATCCGACGCGATCGCTGATGCATGACCACAACTATGTACGCCAGCTGATGCAGCGCTACCTAGGCACCGGGGACAAGGGCGTGCGCGAGCAGGCCGGCCCGCAGATTTGCGAGGCGCTGCAGATGCACACGACACTGGAAGAAGCGGTGTTCTATCCGCACGTGCGGGCACTGGATCCGGCGCTGGTGGAAAAGTGTCAGGACGATCATCAGGTGGCCGATGAGCTGCTGGTGCAATTACAGGAACTGCAAGCGGGTGAGCCGGCGTATGACGAGCTGATGCAACAGTTGCAGGACTGCGTGATCGCGCATATGGAGGTCGAGGAACAACAACTGTTCCCGGCCGTGCGTAACGCAGGCATGGACTTGCAAGACCTTGCCTTGCGCATGCAGGCGTATGAATCCAATCTGATCTCGACGCAAGCAGCCAGCGGGCGGGGCGCGCAACCGGGAAGCGGTCTGCACTGAAACCGGGTGCGCCGGCGCGGCAGGCAAGGCAGGCCTCATAAAGACGCTGAGGCGATCGGCCAAAAAAGCGGCCGGTTCAATGTTCGTGCCTGAAAATCTTCAGACACCGGCGCGGATGGCAACGGGCACGGACTGCCCGACAAATTTCAATGCTCGGGAGCGCCGGCGACCCGGGATTGGGCGCGCCGCTCGCTGACGCACGCCATGGTCTTGTCCCAGAACGCGGCGCCGCTGCCGCCATAACGCGATGGCAGCCGCATCATCTTGCGGTGCGTATGCGCAAGCGCACGTTCCAGCGCCTCACTCATCAGCCCGAGCCGGTCGAGCGTCAGATAGGCCTCGCAATTGGCCTCGATCTCATCGCGTGCGGGATCGGTCGCGTGGGCGCACTCGTGATAAAAAATGAAGTCGAGCATGTGAGGATCCTTCTCTCGCATCGACTTGATCGTCACGTTGTCGAAATAGATCACCGGCCAGCCATCCTTGTCGGGACGCACGACCGCTGCGGCGCCGCCAAGCGCGGGATGGCGATCGCCATGATCGCCATGGCCCAGCCATTCTTCCGGGACGATGCGACGCTCGCCCTGGCGTTCGATCACGCATTGCACGGTGGCGCCGTCAGAGCGGTCAAATGCCTGCGCAGCGGGCAGCGCCACGGACAGCAAGCTGAGCAAGATCAATCGCTGGAATCGGAGTCGCATGTCTGCCACCTCAAGCCGGCCGGCATCGCGCGGTCCCCGGCGACGGCGCATTTGCCACGAACCCAACGCTGGCGAGCGGCTGGTCCGGGATGCCGCTGCGCAGTGCCATGGGATATGCCCGGGATGTTTCGTCGGCGCCGGGACGCGCCTTAGCGCCCATCGCGTCAGGTCGGTGGCAAGGCGGCCGTCGCGCCGACCGTACCGACGTACGACCCGAGACTGCCAATGCCGCCAGCGGCCTGACGAGATGGGCTCTTAATTGCAGGCGCTCTTGCCGCCCCACTGTCCTTTGGTGATTTCACCCTCGAGCCGCAGCGGTCGGAACCATCCGGTTTCGCGTGAATCCGCAAACTTCCCGGTGCCGCCTTTGCGCACGTATTGGCCTTCCATTTGTCCGCGCGCCTGCGTAAACGCATAGGCCAGCACATCGCCGTCCACGTCCTCGACCGCGCACAGGCCCTCGGCCTCGATAGTCTTGTCCGGGTAAATCACCGCGCCCCCGGTGCACTGCCCGGACAGGTTATTGAATTTAGATCCGTTCAACGCGTTCATCTGCGTCGACGAGCGGAAATGAACGAAGGTGGTCTTGTGACCCATGTCGATCGTCGATTCGCCGATATCGACACTGGTGTAGTCGCCGCACGGGTCGTCCTTGGCAGCCGCATGGAAGGGCATCAGCAGCGCCAGTGTGACCGGCAATAAGCAAGCTTTCATCGCAGGATCCTCGCTTTTGTGGGGGTTTGTTTTTATGGCACAGGGACAGTACGGTAAAAGTCTGCCATTTTTTTCAGCAATGCGTGCAACGCCGGATAAATCCGGCGCCGGCGCGGTGCGACTGCTCAGTGCGCACCGTCTGGAGGACAGCGTTCGCCTGCGGGCACGGCAGGGCTTTCCTGGCCGAGCAGACAACGCCCGAAAAAAAAGCGGCGCAAGGCGCCGCTGTCGGGACGAAGAGTCAGATCGGGAGACCGACCATTGCGGCTTAGCGCCTGTCTCGCTAGGCCGCTGGCAGCGTTGGCAGTCCCGGGCCGTAGGTCGGTACGGTCGGCGCGACGGCCACCTTGCCACCGACCTGACGAGACAGGCTCTTAATCAGCCTTGATCGCCTCCACCTGGATCGCGAGCTTGATCTCGGGCGAGAAACGCGGCAGACCGATGTTCATGCCGTAATCGCTGCGGTCGAAACGGCCGTGCGCATCGGCACCGCACACCTCGCGCTTGAGCATCGGATGGATGATGCATTTGAAGTGCGTGATGGTCAGCGGCATGGGCTTGGTGATGCCCAGCAGGGTCATCTCGCCATCGACGCCGACCAGCTTGTCACCGTCGAATTTCAGCGCGGTGCTCTTGTAGGTGATGGTTGGGTATTTGGCGACGTTGAACATTTCCTCGCCACGCGCCTTCTCGTTCATTTTCGGGTGGCCGAAATCGACCGTGCTGGCGTCGATGCTGATGTCGACGCTGCCACCGCTCTTCGAGCCGCGCTCAAGCACGATCTTGCCGGACGACTTGGTGAACTTGCCGCGCCAGAACGACAGGCCCATGTGATCGGCCTCGAAGCTCGGATAGGTATGGCCCGGCTCGACGTTGTACACCTGCGCGCCGGCAGTGCCTGCCGCTGCAGCGAGCAGCGCGGACAGGATCAGGTTCTTGGTATTCATGGATTTCCTCGGTCTCGATTGCCGTCTGGGGATTAGCTTGGTCAGGCATGCGGACGGCGCTTGCGCGCCGCCGTGCCACATTTATTGCGCGATGACGCGGAACTTGATCACGACCTCGTCGGCCACGATGCTGGTGTCCTTCCACTCGCCTTCGCCGATACCGAAGGCCAGTCGCCGGATCGGCAGGCTGCCGTCGAACACTTGCGCGGCGCCGTCTTTCTTCACCGTCATCGGAAAGCTGACATCGGCGGTCTTGCCCTTCAGCGTCAGCTTGCCGCTGACCTCGAGCTTGCCTGCGCCGGCCGGGCGGATCTTGGTCGATGTGAAGCTGGCCTTCGGGAATTGCGCGGCATTGAACCACTCTTTCTTGCGCACTTCACTGTTGTAGTCGGGGTCGCCGAGGTCAAAGCTGGCGACCTCGATGTCGACGCTGGCCTTCGCGTTTTCCGGCTTGGCCGCGTCGTAGTCGATCTGTGCGGCAATCTTGTTGAATTTTGCGTCGACCGGCACGCCCATCTGGCGGAAAGTCGCCGCAACCGTGCTTTTTGCGGTATCCACTTTCAGGTTCGCTGCCAGCGCGACGGACGCGCACAGCGACAGCAGTACAACGGCATTCCTTGCAAACATGCTCTACCTTTTCTTTGTTAAGCGTTGACAGACGATCACGGCATCATGCGCCGCAGCAGGCCATCACGATCAATCCACTGGTGCTTGATCGCAGCCGCCACATGGAGCAAGACGAAGGCCAGCATTGTATACACGAGCACCTCGTGCAGCTCCTTCAGCACAGGCTTGAGCACCGGATCGGGGCCGATCAGCTCCGGCAGCGGCAGTACACCCAGATACACGACCGGCACGCCGGCGGCCAGGCTGTAGAAATAACCCGACAGCGGCACCGCGAACATCAGCGCATACAGCAGCACGTGAAGCATGGTTGCCGCGCGCCGCTGCCAGGCCGGCATCTCGACCGCACGCGGCGCGCCATGCCGCAGGCGCCACAACAGCCGCAGCGCCGCCAGCGAGAGCACTGTCACGCCCACCCATTTGTGCCAGGAAAAATACCGGAGCTTGGTCGGCGTGAGTCCGGGAATGTCGACCATCACCACACCCAGCGCGAACGCTGCGACGATCAGCACGGCCATCAGCCAGTGCAGGCTTACCGCGACCAGGTCATAACGCGGCTCTTCGAACATCCGTGACACTCCTGACTGATAACTCATGAAAACCGTATTGTGCATCCAAGCGCGGCAGGCCGCACGGAATCGCTCGTCGACGGCGCCGCTGCATGAGCCGGCCGCGGCATGGCCTGGCCGCTCCATGCTCTGGATGACGCAGTCCTGCCGAAACAAGCGCTTACAAAATGCGTACCGCGTTGGGCAGTTCGTCGGGATTCGCGCCGTCGGCCGGGAATTCGCTGCGCAGGAAATTGCCGACCAGCGTGACGGCATCGATGCAACCGGCGACGGCATCGCCGGCCAGGAAAGCCTGCCGGATGAGCTCAGTGGCCTGCTGTGCGCAGGCGTCGCCACGCGGATGCAGGCCGCGATCGGCCACGATCTCGACGGCGCGGTCGGCCAATAGCAGGTAAATCAGCACGCCGCTGTTGTGAGCGGTATCCCACACCCGCGTTTGGGCGAAGACCTCGACGGCTCGCTGGCGCGCGTTCATGTGCCGCAGCAGCTGGACCGGCGTCAGTGAGGCTTCGACGACAAAGCAGATCTCGCCGGCGTGGCCTTGCTCGGCGCGGCCGATGGCCTGCGTGATCCGGTCGCAGGCAGCCGCCGGGAAGAGGCGGCGCGCCTGCCCGTAGGCACTCCACCAATGTCGGAAGAAACGCGCGAGCATCACCATCTCCCCGACGCGCCACCGCCACCGAAACCACCGCCGCCGCCGCGAAAGCCGCCACCGCCGCCACCCCAGTCACCTCCGGTTCCCCAGCCGCCGGGGCCGCGCTGCCCGCCGCGCCAGCCGCTACCCATCTGGCCACCGCCGAGGGTGACGATGAAGCCAATGACGGCTGCAATCACGCTCATCAGCAGCACACCGGTCAGGAACCATGCGGCGATACCGAGCAAGCCGCCCGCCGCCAGTGCGCCCTTGCCTCGCCCGAGCAGCGCACGCATCAGCCCACCGAGCAGCAGCGCCGCAAAGAACAGCAGCGGCAGCATGCCGGCTGACGCCGGAACGGCATCGCTGCCGGCGGCCGGCTCCGGCAAAGGCTCGCCGTCGATGACGCGCATGATCGCGGCGGCACCGGCATCGATGCCGCCGGCAAAATCACCCGCGCGGAAACGCGGGACGATGAGCTCATCGATGATGCGCTTGCTGGTGGCGTCATTCAGTGCGCCCTCGAGCCCGTAGCCCACCTCGATGCGCAGGCTGCGCTCTTCCTTCGCGACCAGCAGGATCGCGCCGTCATCGATTTTGCTGCGGCCGATCTTCCATTGCTCGGCCACGCGGATGCCGAACTGCTCAATGCTCTCGGGCGAGGTGCGCGGCACGATCAAGACCGCCAGCTGGCTACCCTTGCGCTGCTCGAACGCACGCAGCCGCCCGTCCAGCGCCTGCTGCTGCGCGGCGCTCAGCGTAGCGGTCAGGTCGACCACGCGACTGGTCAGCGGCGGAACCGGCAGCAGATCCTGCGCGAACGCCGCCGGCAGCCAGCTCAGGCCCGACAGTGCTGCGAGCCAGGCCAGCGCGAAAGCGACTGCGCGCTTATTTATTCTGGCCAGCATGTGCCGGTGCCTGCTGCGCCGGTGCCGGCGTGCCGAAGTCGACGGTCGGCGCGGTCGAGATCGCCCGTTCGTTATCGACAGAGAAATTCGGCTTGACCGCAAAACCAAACAGCATCGCCGTCAGGTTGGTCGGAAAGGAGCGCACGGTCACGTTGTACTCCTGCACGGCCTTGATATAACGATTGCGTGCGACCGTGATCCGGTTCTCGGTGCCCTCCAGCTGCGCCTGCAGGTCGCGAAAGCCGGTGTCGGCCTTCAGTTGCGGGTAATTTTCACTGACCGCCAGCAAGCGCGACAACGCTCCGCTCAATTGCCCCTGTGCGGCCTGGAAACGCGCCAGCGCCTGCGGATCATTCAGCAGCTCGGGAGTGACCTGCATCGAACCGACGCGGGCACGCGCTTCGGCGACCTGCGTCAGCACCTGGCTTTCGTGCGCGGCATAGCCCTTGACCGTGTTCACCAGATTGGGCACGAGATCGGCGCGGCGCTGGTATTGGTTGACCACCTCGGACCAGCTGGCCTTGATCTGCTCGTCACCTGTCTGCAGCGTGTTGTAGCCGCAACCGCCCAGCAGGGAGGCGAGCAGCAGCAGGACCAGCCGGAAAAAATAGCGTTGCATGAACCTTCTCCGTGGGTAGGGAATCGGGAATCATCAAATAACGTCGGACCAAACCGCAGTCAGAGCCTGTCTCGTCAGGTCGGTGGCAAGGCGGTAGTCCCGCCGACAGTACGGAAGTACGGCCAGGGACTGCCAACGCACCCAGCGACTTCACCCGACAGGCTCTTATATTAGCCCTGTCCGGATTTCTTCAACATGGCCGACGGAAAGCATCGGCCGGCGGTGAACCAGCGCCGCCACCGCCTGCCTAATTCACAGTCTGTCAATGAATTCATTCCTTTTCCGGGAGAGTGCAAATGAACTTCATCATCTGGGTCGTGATCGGCGGCATCCTCGGCTGGATAGCCAGCATGATCATGCGCACCGACGCGCAGCAGGGCATGCTGATGAATGTGGTGGTCGGCATCATCGGCGCCCTGCTCGGCGGCTGGCTGCTGGCGCCGCTGTTTGGCACCGGCACCATCAACCAGAATGACTTCAGCCTCGGCTCGCTGGTCGTGTCGCTGCTGGGCGCAGTGATCTTGCTGGCGATCGTGAACCTGTTCCGGCGCGGCACGCCACGCTGACGGCCGGCAGTGCGACGTGTCGGGCTGGAAGCAAGGATGCGCTCCGCGTGATGAGCGTGTCAGTCGCGGTCCGGTGCCAGCATCGACTCCGGCCGCACCCAGCGGTCGTAATCCTCCGCGCTGACGAAGCCGAGCTGCTGTGCCGCCTCGCGCAAGCTGAGCTGGCTTGCATGAGCCAGTGCGGCGATCTGGGCAGCGCGGTCATAGCCTATGTGCGGCGCCAGCGCTGTCACCAGCATCAGCGAGCGACGCATGCCCTCGGCCAGCTGGTCTTCGTTCGCCGTCATGCCTTGCACGCAATGGCGATCGAAGCTGGCCATGCCGTCGGTCAGCACGCGCAGGCTCTGCAAAAGCGCGCATGCCAGCACCGGTCGCGCGACATTCAGCTCGAAATTTCCGGATGACGCGGCAAAGCTGACCGTAGTGTCGTTGCCGAATACCTGATAGCAGATCATCAGCAGCGCCTCGGGTTGGGTCGGGTTCACTTTGCCCGGCATGATCGAGCTGCCGGGTTCGTTTTCCGGCAGCGAAATTTCGCCCAGCCCGCTGCGCGGACCGGACGATAGCCAGCGCAGGTCGTTGGCGATTTTCATCAGTGCGCACGCCAGCGTTTTCAGCGCGCCATGCAGCGCCACCAGTGGCTCATGTCCGGCCAGCGCAGCGAATTTGTTGTCGGCCGAACGAAAATCCATCGCGCAACGCAACGCCAGTTCGCGTGCCACCCGCTCGCCGAATTCCGCATGCGTATTCAGGCCGGTGCCGACGGCGGTGCCACCGATCGCCAGCGCCAGCACGGCTGGCAGTGCCTGCCGGATTGCCTGCGCCGCCAACTGCAGCTGTGCCGCATGGCCGGACAATTCCTGCCCCAGCGTCATGGGCGTCGCATCCTGCAAATGAGTACGACCGATCTTCAGAACGGCCGCATATTGGTCCGCCTTCGCAGAAACGCTGGCTTGTAGCGCCTGCAGCGCCGGCAGCAGCCGCTGTCCGACGGCGAGCGCGGCGGCGACATGCATCGCAGTAGGAAACACGTCATTCGACGACTGGCCAAGGTTCACGTCATCGTTCGGATGCAGCCAGCGGCCGTTGCCGCGCGGCCCGCCCAGCCATTCGGACGCGCGATTGGCCAGCACTTCGTTCAGGTTCATGTGGGTCTGCGTGCCGGAGCCGGTCTGCCAGACCGACAGCGGAAACTGGTCGGCATGCAGGCCGGCGATCACTTCATCTGCGGCAGCGATAATGGCGCCGGCCTTGCGCGCGTCCAGCCTGCCAAGCTCGCGATTGACCACCGCTGCGGCGCGCTTGACCTGCGCGAGCGCGGTCAGCAGTTCGGCAGGCATGCGCTCCGTCGAGATCGAAAAATGCTGCAGCGAACGCTGCGTCTGCGCGCCCCACAGGCAAGCGGCGGGAACATCGATGTCGCCGAAGCTGTCGTGTTCGGTACGGGTTGCCATCGTCATGCTCCTCGAAACAAGGTGACCAG
>JACCDQ011930246.1_pt1 | contig 12740 bp, 7 predicted proteins | sample 7446031 | NCBI WGS metagenome assembly JACCDQ01 (sample SAMN15323442, study PRJNA562643) | freshwater metagenome | isolation source: river surface water | place: USA:Blue River Watershed | collected 2017-08-17
AATTTCTTAACGGAAGCAGAAAGATTAGCACCAATTAGGTCTGCTGTTAACACTGAAATGGCAAGACTAGCTTCATTAGGGTATACTAGTGCAGATGGATTAGTAGATACCAATGAAGAGTTTAAATCACTAGTACAATCTTTAGACCTAACTACTACAGAAGGGCAGGATGCGTATACCTCCTTAATGAAAGTACAAGAAGGATTTATTAAGGTAACTTCAGCACTAGACGATGCTGCGGATACTATGGAAAGATTTGCACCTAGTACTGCCTTACTAGCAAAACATTCCTCTGATATATCTACTACTTTTGAAGAGCTTAATTTAGCAGTACCAAAAACCAGAGAAGAATACTACGAGTTATTTAAAGTTTTAGAAGTAAGTGCTCCTGAGGCAGCAATTGCTATTTCGGAAGTAGCAGATAGTATGGATTATGTATTCAATGCTGCAGATACATTAACCTCTAAACTAAATTCTTTAAATAGAAAAATACTAGAGCTTAATAATGCATCAGCTAGTGACTTAACAGCTTTTGATAGGGACTTAATACGTAAAGATCTAGATCCAGATATTGCAGGACTCCAAGAGTACGTATGGCAACTAGAGGATTTAGATACTGCAGTCAAAGATTTGATAAAATCTAATGAAACTCAACTAAACATAGAAAAACAAATTATCGACTTGGAAAATACAGCTAAGTTAGACTCTCTAAATAAACAAAAAGAAGCTTTAAGTCAACAGTTATCAAATGCAGAAGCATTGCTAGATGCTGCAAAGTCTTTACGTACGTACGTACGGGATTTAAAACTTGGGGTAACTACTGGATTAACTAGTACTCAAAGATTAAGAGCATTAAGGTCTGAGTATACTACACAATTTAACTTGGCAAAATCAGGAGATGTAGAGGCATTTAGTACTTTACAGAATATAGCTTCTAATTATTTAGAACTGCGCAAGCAGGAATCTACTAGTTTAACAGAATATAATAGAGAATTTTTCAAAATAACTAATGAATTAGAACAATTAGGTTTATCTAGTGAGTTATATAACAAATCTATCATAGATATTGTTAAGAGCAATATTTCTTCAATAGATAGTAATATTGCCACTTTATCTAATAACTCATCACAGTCTTTATCTACTTTAAAGGATCAGTTAGCTGAATCTAAAACCTCAAATGCTACTTTACTAAAAGATGTGGCGAAACAAGCAATAACTACAGATACTATAAGTGAAACTTTATCAAAATTACCTACTGATTTAGCTACTGCGTTAAGCTCTATTCTAGTACCTTCGCTAACTGAATTAGCTAATTCTTATGTATCAGAAAAAAATCTTAATGTTACTACTCAAGAAGTATCTTCCGCTGTAGAAAGTATATCTTCAGGTAATATTTCTGTAGCAGAGGGCACATTAAGACTAGAGGCTGAAAGCATATTGAATAATGGGGGGCCTATGGCTCTCTACGAGGCTGCTAAAGCTTATGGTGCAAGTATGAGTTATGTAGATCAGGTAATGGGATGGGAACCCAATACTGCAAAAAACTGGGCCATAGCCAATAACTTACCTACTTTTGCAAATGGGGGTAGTTATGAAGGAGGTCTAGCTTTAGTAGGAGAAGAAGGCCCTGAACTTATAAATTTTAATAACTCAGGAACAGTATATACTAATAAAGAAACAAAGTCTATATTAGATAATAATAATAATGACGCTTTAATAGAAGAATTAAAAGCTTTAAGACAAGAAGTAGTAATGCTAAGAGCGGAAGTTAGGGCAGATGTTACTCACAATGCAAAAACTGCAAAATTGTTAGAAAGAGTAACTCCTGACGGCGACTCATTAGCTGTGACAGCTAATATTGATGGAGGTACCCTATGAGCTCTATTATTAGAATAAAAAGAGGCACTAGAAGTCAGTTAAATGCTTTAGCTATTAAAAGGGGCTTACTAGAGGGTGAGCCCCTTCTTATCACAGATGAAGGGCGACTAGGTATAGCAACATCTACTAGCACTTATCAAGCTTTTGCAAAAGAAGGTGAAGTAGGTGTAGGTGTACAGTGGGGAGATATATCTGGAAGTATATCTAATCAATCAGACTTACAAACTGAACTTAATAATATATATGCAGCAATGTCTGGAACTACATCTTCGTTTGCTAGATCTTTTGCACTTATGGGAGTATAAATGGCGGACACATTAAAAGTTTTGGGGCAATCTGCTCCCTCAGCTACAACTTTAACAACTTTATATACTGTACCGTCGGCTAGGTCAGCTACTATTAGCACTTTAGTAGTGTGTAACAGATCCGCTACCTCTGCCACTTTTAGGGTCAGTGTATCCGTAGCAGGAGTAGCAGATGCTACTCAACAATACTTATACTATGATCAAACACTAGAGGCTAATTCTACTTTTACAATAACGCTAGGTATAACTTTATCAACAGCTGACGTTATAAGAGTATATGCATCTACTGCTAACTTTTCTTTTAATATATTCGGGGTAGAGGTGTCTTAATGTCGCAAGGTTCGTCCAATCCAACTCAAAACTTAGCTAAAATAGCAGGCACAGTAGTAGCAGTAAACTCTGGTACTGTAGACGCCGGTACACAGAGGGTTGTATTGGCAACCAATCAGCCGGCAATTCCTGTAACAGATAATGGAGGTTCTCTAACTGTTGATGGTACTGTTAGTATATCAGGGACAGTACCAGTATCCGGACCATTGACTGATGCTCAACTACGCGCTACTGCAGTACCGGTATCCGGAACTGTTACTGCAAATACTGGGTTATCTCAACCACTTACAGACACTCAATTAAGGGCATCAGCAGTATCAGTTTCTTTAGCATCGGTACCATCACATGCAGTAACTAATGCAGGTACATTTGCAGTACAAGTATCCTCCGCTTTACCTACAGGTGCTAACACTATTGGAGCCATTTCTAATACTTCATTTGCAGCTACTCAATCAGGTACTTGGAATATAGGTTCTATTACTACATTACCTTCACTACCAACAGGCACCAATTCTATAGGTAATATAGGTACAGTTTCTACAGTAACTAATATATCACAATTTAATGGTCAAGCAATAGCAATGGGTACCGGTATTCGTACAGCTGGTACACAAAGAGTTACTATTGCAACAGATGACTTAGTTACAGTAACTGGTCCGCTAACTGATTCTCAATTAAGAGCCTCAGCAGTACCAGTTTCCGGCACCATATCTATAAGCTCCCTACCGTCTGGTACAAATAATATTGGGGACGTAGATGTTTTAACACTACCATCCATACCTTCTGGCTCAAATACCATAGGCAGTATTAATCAGGCAGGTACCTGGACAGTTCAACCTGGTAATACCGCTAACACGACCCCATGGTTAGTCCGTAAAGCAGAACAATTAGGTACCGCAACAGCTCTAGGTTCATTAAATGCTAGTATTTCTCAAGCATTATCAGGAAATATTGGGGCAGCAGCAGTAATTACTGCTACTTCGGCCCCTATCGGCATAACATTGACTCCGCAAGCTTCATATGATGGAGGTACGAATTGGGTTTCTGTTAAGTTCTTTGACTCGGCGACAGAAACTGCAGTTTCGACACTATCCTCGTTTACTATAGGTGCTTCTTATACTATTACGGCTTCAAATGGTGCAACGCATGTCAGAGTACTAGCTTCTTCATGGGCTTCAGGCTCAGTTACAGTTAGATTATCCGCTACAAATTCATCTGGATTAACAAGCCTATTATCTGGTGCTGAGCATGATTTAAGCTCAGGCTCTTTTGTACAAATGATTGGTGGCTACGCCTCTTCTACAGCGCCGACTGCAGTAAGCGCTAACGGAGATGCTGTTCGTTTATGGGCAACAACTAATGGTGCTTTAAATATTGCAGACGGTGGAGGTTCTCTAACTGTTGATGGTACTGTTAGTATATCAGGGACAGTACCAGTATCCGGACCATTGACTGATGCTCAACTACGCGCTACTGCAGTACCGGTTTCTTTAGCCTCAGTACCATCACATGCAGTAACTAATGCTGGTACATTTGCAGTACAGGCGACGCAATCTGGTACCTGGAATATTGGTTCCATCACTACACTCCCATCTTTACCAGCAGGCACTAACAACATTGGTGATGTAGACGTACTGACATTACCAGCCATTACTATTGCCGCATCCCAAACCTTAGGTACTGTAACAAACTTATCTCAATTAGGTGGTCAAGCGGTTACAATGGGATCTGGTGTCAGAACCGCAGGCACTCAGAGGGTCACCATTGCTACAGACGATCTGGTGCCGGTATCGGGCACCGTGTCGATAAACGCTTTACCTGCAGGCACCAATAACATTGGCGATGTAGATGTACTATCACTACCTTCAATCCCTGCTGGATCGAACACAATTGGCAACGTAAATCAAGCAGGTACTTGGAACATAACAAATATATCTGGTACTGTATCGCTACCTACAGGTGCGGCAACCTCAGCAAACCAATCCACTATGATTACTGCTTTGCAGTTATTGGATGATGCTGTCGGAACTGATGGCTTAGCAGTCGCAGCAGGAATGCTTAGAGTTGGTGGTACTGATGGAACTAATAACCAAATTATATCAGTAACCACAGCAGGTGCTGTTAACATTGCAGATAATGGCGGTTCACTAACCGTAGATGCTCCTGCAACAACCCCTGTTTTTATTCGGATTTCCAATGGTAGCACTGCTGTAGATACTTTACCTGTATCCGGCCCCTTAACAGACGCACAATTACGCGCAACAGCGGTACCAGTATCTGGTACAGTTTCCGTTAACGCATTGCCGGCGGGTACTAACAACATCGGTGATGTAGACGTACTGACTCTACCGGCTATTACTATTGCAGCGTCACAAACCTTAGGTACTGTAACTACTGTTGGTACCGTTACTTCAGTTTCTCAACTGGCAGGACAACCGATTAACCTTGGCGCAGGTTCGACAGGAACAGGCACTTTGCGTGTAGTAGAGGCCGGGGCAGCCACAGGAACTCAAACAAATCCATCACTAAGTACAACTAGTGCTACGGTTCTTGCAGCAAATACAGCAAGAAGGGGAGCTAGCGTGTTTAACGGGTCTACTTCTATTGTGTATCTACGCCTAAGTGCTACTGCAGCCTCATCAACAGTTTATACTACGAAGTTACAGCCAGATGATCTTTATGAAGTACCTGGTTATTATAATGGAGCAATCTCCGGTATATTGAACACAGGTACTACTACGCTTGTTCAAGTCACTGAGATTACCTAAGGATAAATAGTATGCCGTTATATAAATACTCATGGACTCCAACAAACGATGGCTCCGGCTCCGGCCTGGATGCGGACTTACTAGATGGCAATAACTCTAGTTACTTTCAAGAAGCACTAATATCTGGAACTAATATAAAAACAATAAATGGCAGTACTATATTAGGATCTGGAAACTTAACAATTGACGGAGGCTCAGGTACTGTACGTACAGTTACAGATATTATACCTACAAATGCTCAAAGCGTATTTAATACTTCATATACAGTAGGGCTACTAGAAGTATATATAAACGGGGTTAGACTTGCTAATGCAGACTTTACTGCAACTAATGGTACTTCCGTTACATTAAATACTTCTTCCCTTACTACTGCTGATACCGTTACTTTTATAGCTTATAGCGAATTTACTATAATGGAGGGTGTGACATTGACAGGCACACAGTCAATGTCAAATAAAACCATAATAGGAACTAAAGAAGTAGCATTAAATTTAGCCTCCGGATCTAATATAGATTTAAGTTTAGGTAACTTATATTATAAAACAATATCTGCGTCTACTACATTTACAGTTTCAAATGTTAGTGCATTAGGGACTACTTCATCGTTTATATTAGATTTAACTAATGGTGGTTCATCTACAATTACTTGGTGGGCAAATATGAAGTGGGCTTCAGGCACGCCACCTACCTTAACAGCAAGTGGTAGAGATATGTTAGGGTTTATAACTTATGATGCCGGTACAACATGGAATGGTTTAATGCTTGCTACAGATATAAAGTGATGATATAATATGACTAAAAGTTTAACTATTTCTAATCCGGTTAGTACAAATACAGCTAGTACACCTGTGTTAAGGGACACTAGTGGAAATTTTAGTGCTGGTACTATAACTGCAGCACTTAGTGGTAATGCTTCTACTGTAACTAATGGGGTATATACTACTGGCAGTTATGCAGATCCGTCATGGATAACAAGCATCAACTACTCAAAGTTGACAGGTACTATACCTACATGGAACCAAAATACTACAGGTACTGCATCTAACGTTACAGGTACTATAGCTATAGCCAATGGAGGTACTGGAGCTACAACAGCTTCTGGAGCAAGAACAGGTTTAGGAGCTACTACAGCTGGCAGTAACTTATTTACATTAACTAACCCTTCAGCAATAACATTTTTACGAATTAATGCTGATAATACTGTATCTACTTTAGATGCAGCTACGTTTAGAAGTGCTATAGGTGCTGGTACTAGTTCTACAACGGGTACAGTAACTTCTGTATCTTTAAGTTTACCTACTATATTTTCAGTATCAGGATCCCCGGTAACTACAACAGGTACATTAACTGCCTCATTAAGTTCACAAACAGCTAATACATTTTTTGCAGCTCCTAATGGAGCAGCCGGAGTACCTACTTTTAGAGCTATTGTAGCAGCAGATATACCTACGCTGAACCAAAATACTACTGGGACAGCAGCTAACGTCACAGGCACAGTTGCCGTAGCAAACGGAGGTACCGGAGCTACTACTGCAGCAAATGCTAGAACTAACCTAGGTGCTACCTATAGAGGACTATTTGCAACCTCTCCGGAATCGTCAGTTAGTGCCGCAGATATACGGAATCTTACTAACCCTACTACAGGTCTAGGGTACGCCGATGGTGTGCGGTTTAGATTTAGTTCTCTTAATGATGATAATTCTACGCCTTATGCAGATGTTATAGATTTATCCACCTACCAAGATTCTTCTGGCGGTGGGTTTAACTCTTTATATTTTCATAAGGATCAACATACAATTTTACATAAGTATGCTGTAGCAGGAGCTACTACCTGGACAACAAAAACTTTAGCATATACTGATAGCAATATTACAGGAACATCGGCTAACGTTACAGGTACAGTTGCAATAGCAAACGGAGGCACAGGAGCTACTACAGCCGCTGCAGCTAGAACTAGTTTGGGAGCTACTACAGCCGGTAGTAGCTTATTTACATTAGCTAACCCTTCCGCAGTAACGTTTTTACGAGTTAATGCCGATAATACAGTATCTACGCTAGATGCAGCTACATTTAGAACTGCTATAGGAGCAGGTACTAGCTCTACAACGGGTACAGTAACCTCAGTGAGTGGCACGGGCACCGTAAGCGGGTTATCTCTGTCGGGTAACGTTACTTCTACAGGCAACCTAACTCTAGGTGGTGCATTGTCTGTAACAGCCAGTAATTTTAGCTCTCAAACAGCTAACACATTTTTAGCAGCACCTAATGGAGCAGCCGGAGTACCAACGTTCAGAGCCATCGTGGCGGCAGATATACCTACGCTAAACCAAAATACAACCGGAACATCGTTTTCTAGTGGGTATGTGACCGGTCAAGGCACTATTACATATGGTAGTGGAAGATTACAGTGGACCGACCTTTCAGGTGCAGGAGGTACCGGGCTGTCAGGAAGCACCCCTACTAATCCTTCTAATGACTGGTATCATCATATAATATTAAATCATGCTAATGCTGGTGGGTATTATTTTGATATAGCAGGATGTTTCCATACAGACACTTTAGCATTTAGACGCTTAGTTAATGGGTCTTTAACTTCCTGGAGATATACACTACATGATGGTAACTTTAATAGCTATGCCCCAACTCTAACAGGTACAGGTGCTTCAGGAACTTGGAATATAGGTATTTCTGGTAACGCAGGTACCGTGACCAACGGGGTATACACATCTGGCAGTTATGCAGATCCGTCATGGATAACAAGCATCAACTACTCAAAGTTGACAGGTACTATACCTACATGGAACCAAAATACTACAGGTACTGCATCTAACGTTACAGGCACAGTTGCCATAGCAAACGGAGGTACTGGAGCAACCAGCGCACAAAATGCACGCTTAGCTATAATGCCCTCTATTACTGGTAATGCAGGAAAAGTTTTGGCTGTAAATGGAGCTGCTACAGATTTTGAATACGTAGCTTTAGGTGGCACAGGTACAGTAACAAGTGTAGGTGTATCAGTACCCTCATTTCTTTCAGTGGCTAATTCCCCTATAACAACTACAGGTACTATTGCTATAAGCTATTCTGGCACAGCTTTACCGGTAGCAAATGGAGGTACAGGAACCACTGCTGCTACAGGTTCGGGCTCGGTAGTATTATCTAATACACCAACACTAATTGGTACTAGAGAAACAAAAGTTGCAATGCCTGCCAATGACATAAATCTATCTAATGGCAATTTATTTACAAAAACAATATCAGGTGCAACAACTATGACTGTATCAAATGTACCTTCAACAGGTACTACTATTAGTTTTATACTAGATTTAACTAATGGCGGCTCATCAGCTATCACTTGGTTTAGTGGTGTTAAGTGGGCAGGAGGTACTGCACCTACACTAACTGCATCTGGAAGGGATGTAATAGGATTTTTTACACATGATGCCGGCACTACGTGGACTGGTCTACTACTTGGTAAGGATGTAAAATGATTGAGGTACTTACATGAAAGTTATTAAACCAGTTTCGATAAACTATCCAGATGGTTCTTTTTTAAGAGGCTCTACAGCAACATACTGGGACTCTACTGGTACACTACAGACAGCTGTAGTTGATGTACCAAGGTTCACTTACGATCCTTATACTAAAAACTTCGAAGGTATATTATTAGAAAATACCTCTACTAATTTATTTACTAATTCTGAGTTCAATACAGGTACATCAGGCGCGGTAGGTTTAATTAGTATATCAAGTATGACTAATTTTATTTCTGCAGTAGATTATGGGCACGATGGTGTTACTACATCTTACTTTTATAAAGATAGTGTACTAGCTAGTATACAGTACACTATCTCAGTATTTATAAAAATTTCTGATGGAAGCCCTCCTTCTTTTGGTTCCTCTACTACTAGTTCCGCACTAAACGATTTTATTTTAGTTTTATCTGGTGTGGCTATAAATCCACTAACTTATAATATAAAAAGAATAAGTACCAATATTTACAGGGTATCTGCTTCCGCTATGAGTAGTACTACTAATTTAGGCAATAATGGTATAGTAAAGTATAATACAAATAGTAGTAAAACATTTACAACTACTGGTTGGCAGTTAGAACAAGGGGACTTAGTTACTAGTTACATACCTACCACAAGTACTACAGCTACTAGATATAGCGATATTATTTCAGGTTCAGGATTAATTTACACTAATGCCTCTGAATCCTACCCTCAATGGAATGCAGGTACTACATATAATATAGGAGACATAGTAGTTTATTTTGGAAAATTATGGGAAAGTCTGCAAGCAAGTAACACTAGCTTACCTCCAAATAATAACCCAACTTGGTGGCTAGAATTAGGTCCTGATAATAAACACGCATGCTTTGATCAATCAGTATCTACTATTACCTCTGCATCTTCGGAACTTATATTTTGTGTTAAGCCTGGAGCAATTGATTCAGTAGCTTTGATTAACGCAGAAACAGCAATAGTAGAAATCACTATAGTAGATCCAGTAGAGGGAATTACTTATCAGAGTACTAGTGGTTTAAACGCTTCAGAGGTCTATGACTGGTATCAATATTTGTTTTACGATCCTTTGATAAAAAGAACACAAATTATATTTTCTAGTATACCTAAGTATGCTAACAGTATTATAACTATTAAATTAAAAAATACTGGACAGACTGTTAGTGTAGCGCAAGCAATTTTTGGCACTATAAGTACTTTAGGGGCTACGCAATATGGGGTTAATACTGGTATTATAGATTACTCAAAGAAAGAGACTGATGAGTTTGGCAATACAAGCTTTATTAAAAGAGCTTTTAGTAAAAGATTATCAGCACAACTACATTTAGAAAACTCTGATTTAAATAGAGTACAAAACTACTTATATAATGTAAGAGCAACTCCTCTTGTTTGGATAGCCTCCGATGATCCAACTTATGAGGAAGCCCTTATAATATATGGGTTTTATAGAGATTTTTCAACAGATATTGCGTACCCTTCACATAGTCTGTGTAGTTTAGAAATAGAAGGTTTGTCTTAAAGGAATAATATGAGCACAATTACTGCGCTACCTACACCACCTACTAGAGGGGACCCGACTAATTTTGCAACTAGAGCAGATGACTTTTTATCTGCTTTGCCTAGTTTTGCTACAGAAACAAATTTAGTTGCCTCTGAAGTAAATACTGCTAATTCGTCAGCACAAACTGCCGCATCTACTGCTACGGCCGCTGCAGACACAGCAACAACCAAAGCTGCGGAAGCTTCCGCTAGCGCGGCAAGTGCCGTTAATGCTCCAGGTACTAGTGCTACTAGTACAACTAGTCTTTTAATTGGTACAGGTAGTAAATCTTTAACCATTCAAACTGCTAAAGCTTTTGTAGTAGGCCAGTTTGTAATTATTGCAAGTTCCGCTTCCCCTTCTAACTATATGATTGGGCAGATTACTAGTTACACTAGCGGTACAGGTGCCTTAGTAGTAAATGTTAGCTCTATAGGAGGTACAGGTACTTTAGCTTCTTGGAATATAGCATTAACAGCTCCAGGAGGTGTTTTAAGTGTAAACGGTTCATCAGGTGCTGTAACTGGTATCGCTACTTTGACAGGTACTGAAACGTTTACTAATAAAACATTAACTTCACCAACACTAAATACTCCAGTACTTTACGGTACACGAGAAATACGTGTAGCTATGGGTGCTAATGATATTAATTTGACTACTGGCAGCATTTTTACAAAAGCTATAACTACTAATACTACCTTAACAGTTAGTAATATACCAGCAACAGGTACTAGTATTAGTTTTGTGATAGAATTAACTAATGCCGGAGCTTTTACTTTAACATGGTTTTCTGGTGTTAAGTGGGCTGGGGGCACTGCACCAACGCTTACTTCAAGCGGAAAAGACGTGTTAGGTTTTTATACACATGATGCCGGCACTACTTGGAATGGTTTTTTACTAGGTAAGGATGTAAAATGACGGTACGTGATATTTGCATGGCGGGTGCTGGAGCAGCAGGAAAAACCTACGTCGATGACGTATTCAGCACTTGGCTGTATGACGGCAATAGCTCCACACAGACGATCACCAATGGGATTGATCTGGCGGGGAAGGGTGGGTTGGTTTGGATTAAGTCGCGCAGCAGTTCGTCATCCCACCGGCTTTACGATACAACGCGAAGTGCAAGCAGCTTGCTAGCAACAGACACCACAGCAGCAGCCGTTGTAGGGGGCGGTGGAAACATCATTACCTCGTTTGACTCCGCTGGATTCACCTTACAAAACAACGCGGGTAACACATCAGGAGTCATCTACGCCTCATGGACTTTCCGCAAAGCCCCCAAGTTCTTTGATGTGGTGACTTATACAGGAGATAGCGTATCAGGTAGGACTGTTGCTCATTCCCTCGGTCAAACACCTGGAATGATAATTATCAAGAACACAAATGCTATTGGTAATTGGGCTGTTTGGCACCGCTCCCTGGCAACTTCCGCGAATTATTTATTATTAAATACCACGGATGCTGTTGCTACAGGTACTTCTTATTGGAATTCTACAGCACCTACTGCTTCTCAATTTACTCTCGGGAATAACTCAGCTGTTAACGCCAATGGAGGCACTTACGTAGCCTACCTATTTGCCCATGACACCGCGTCTGACGGGATTATTCAGTGTGGGAGTTTTAGTCACACGAATGGCGCTGACACAACGGTAACGCTTGGGTGGGAACCGCAGTCCCTACTTTTGAAGCGAACTGACGGCAGCGGCAACTGGCTTTTGTTGGATACGATAAGAGGGATGCCTGTGGGCGAAAATGACCCATTACTTATTCTCAACGCCAGTAACGCCGAAACCGCATCCCAAAATCTTGCAGCACCAAAACCTACCGGGTTCGTATTCCCTTCAGCATTTGTAACATCAAGTTACATCTACATCGCCATCCGCCGCCCCAACAAGCCCCCAACCAGCGGCACACAAGTCTTTAATCCAACGGTCTACACAGGCACCAACGTCGATAACCGCCTGATCAACACCGGCATCCTGACGGACATGGTGTGGCTGCGGCAGCGGAATGGATCTGGTACGGGGTATGAGGGTTTCGTTGTAGGAGATCGGTTGCGAGGTCAGGCTTGGCTCAAGACTGGAGTTACGCAGACAGAGCAGACCGTAGAAGATGGGCTGGATCAGCAGATTGTCAGCACGACTGAATACGGCACTGCGTTCAGCAGCATGACAGGCGTATGGGTTGGGAATACCGCAGGCCCCTGGGCAGCTTCAGCCAACATCAACGCCAACACCACGGCCAACAACCACGTCGCACTTGCGTTCAAGCGTGCTCCTGGTTTCTTTGACATTGTAACTTATACTGGTAACGGATCACCTGGACGTACAGTGCCACATAACTTAGGTGTAGTACCTGAATTGATTATTGTTAAGTGTAGAAACGACACACA
>JACCDQ011172286.1_pt1 | contig 12734 bp, 12 predicted proteins | sample 7446031 | NCBI WGS metagenome assembly JACCDQ01 (sample SAMN15323442, study PRJNA562643) | freshwater metagenome | isolation source: river surface water | place: USA:Blue River Watershed | collected 2017-08-17
AGACTTCCCTGAGAGGTATGACTTCTTCATTTTCCTCCATCTTTGTTATTTTAATAAATGTTTTATCTCTTTAAACCAAATAAAAAGAAGTAAAACATTATAAAATGAGCCAACAGTTGCCAACCTCCTCCAGAATAGAAAGATTTTCCAAGATATTCTTTTTGTAAATTTTCTGGTAAATTTATCCAACATCCATCTTGTGGTATTAAATCGAATAATTTCTTCTTTTTATCTGGATATTCAATTCCGTCGCTTTCTTCACAAGAAAGTAATATATCTTTTAAAACAGGTTTATATTCTTGTTCTTTTGGAAATTTAAAATTTTTCAGGTTCTTCATTGAACCTACTATAAATAATCTTTTTCTATTTTGTGGAACATTGTAGTCATTGGCATTCAAAACTTTATAAGAAATATTATAAAGTTTTATTTCATTTAGTTTATCTAAGATAATTTTAAAAGTGTTTCCATTGTTATGAGTTAATAAACCTACTACATTTTCTATGACAAAAATTTTTGGATTAATAAATTTTATAATCTTTATGAAATGAAAGAATAAATCTCCTCTTGGGTCTTCAAGACCTTTTCTTTTTCCTATTTGAGAAAAAGATTGACAAGGAAGTCCCCCTACTAATACATCTACTTTACTTTGATATTCAGATAAATCTAAATCTTCCATTTTACAACAAGAAACTTTTACATCTTTATGATTTTCTAATAGTGTTTTACAACAAATTTTATCAAAATCATTTAAAAGCAAAGGTTTGAACCCTGCTTCTATAAATCCTTGACTAAAACCTCCTGCTCCAGCACAAACTTCTATAAAAGTTTTATCCATTTTACTTATAATTTTCTCAATAAATTTTAAATTAATAATTCTCGATAAACTTTTAAACTTAAAAAAATTTAGTTTAATAATAAACTATGTCTATAAAACTAAATCGAGACGACAATCAAATGAAAAATATGAGTATAGAAGGTTTGTCAAGTGGAGATAGTGGTGTATTTATCAATAGAACTTCTTCTGGTGAAGACGACTTAGGTCTTGATTATCTTATAGATAATAAGGATAATTACGTAGAACAAAACTCTACAGAAGAAAACGAACCAGAAAACTATGACGAAGATGACGGTGTTGGTATAGGTATAGATGAAGACGAAGGAAGATATGAAGAAATGCCTTCAAATGAAAATATTCTTAGAGAAAAGATTGATTATCTAAAGAAAATTTCAAGACTTTCTAAATATAACAAATATCCTATGAGACATCTGGGGCCTGAACACAGATTAGAAGACATCAAGAATGAATACTATGGTCTAAAAAAAGATTTAGAAATTGAAGAAGGAATTAAAAATTGTAAGCACGGAATTATCTTCTTCTCTGGTCTGATAGAACAAGGAAACAGGGCTTTAGACCCTATTGGGGCAAGCCTTGATGGTTGGGCTGATAGTCTTGAAAAAGATATGAACACTGGGTCTTGGGATCAATTACTTGAAGAAGTTTATGAAAAATACCTTACAAATGTTAAGGCTGATCCTTTAGTTCGTCTTGTAGGGTTTATAGCACTGTCAGGATTTACTCATCATATAACTAATAAGGCTTCAAAACAAATGGTAGAAAAATTAAGTAATAATAGACATAAAGTGGATATCAAGGGCCCGAGCATAGACGCTGATGATATTCTAAAACATTTAAATGATGACAACGGAGATGACATAAGCGATGTGTGTTCCATTATGTCTGAAATTTCTGTTAAGAAAGTTCCTATTAAGAAGAAAGGACGCCCCAAAAAGCAAAAATAAAAAATATTTTATTCGATTTAAATAACTAATGATATCTTGTTGTCCTATAGATGTTGCTTTTTCTGATCCAAGACCAAAAGTAATTGAAAACTTTGAACCTATTAGAACTCCTTGTGATGACTTTGTCAATCATCTTTATATGTGCGAAAGTTGTTATCATTCTTATATTGTAAATAGACAAGAAAAGACAATAGATTATCCAATAGTTATATTACTTATTTTATTAATAATTGTTATACTTTTTAAAAAGTAAAAATTTATTTTATAATTTAATGTTAATGAATTATAAAATAACTTATAACAATGAACCAGATTATATTACAAAAAATAGAATTTTTTTAAAAATAAATGTATTGCCAGAATTATTCAAAATAAAAGGTAATAAAATTATATTTTTACAAGAAGAATTAGAAAAATATTTATCTATTAATTTACAAAATATAAATATAGATAACTTACTTAATATAAATTCTAATGTTTTCAAAGAATTATATAATACCTATAAACTATCTTATAAAAATTTAACTAAAGAATTGTTCTTATCTACACTTAAGATAGTTATAAAAATTTTTTTAGGACAAAAAAGTAGTGAATTGTCTGTAATAGAAAAAATAACTAAAGAAAGAAAGCGAGAGATTACAAAATTTTTTGATATGATAACTCCTTTTGAAAAATTAAAATATTCAATTTTATCAGGTTCTTTCTATTCTAAAATTACAGAACCTATAGATTTAGAAGAAGTGTTCAAAACAATAAATTTAGATAAAACATTTAGAATTGTTTATAAAGGAAATGACGAACCATTTGTTAAACTTTATTTAGAAAATGAGGAAGAAATAAAAGAATTTCTTTCATCGAAAATTTCTAATGGTAATTTTATTAATAGGAACAAAGGATTGATATTTAAAATTTATCAAGACAATCATTCATTTACAATTTTTCTAACTTCTACAAAAGTTTCTATAAAATATAATTTTGTATATGAAGACAATATAACTTTTTCTAATATAGAAAATTATAATAAATTAATATATAAACTTTTAAAAAAGATAGAAGGTATCAAATATACAAAAATCAATATAGATTTTACTAACATACAGGTATATATTGATAAAAATATAGATTTACAAAAACTTACAACAAAGATTGACAAATATAAAAAATATCTAAAATTTGAACAAGTTATAGAAAAAAGGAAAAAAAAATTTAAGATTGTATATACTGATATATTTACAAAAGAAAAATATTCTATACTAATTAAGAAAGATGAAAAAATAATTGATAATCATAATTATGTAAATAAAATATTGGCTTTAACTATTTTAGGAGTAAAAGATGATTATACTTTAAACACTATTTTGACTGTTTTATCTAAATTATTTAATGAAGTCAAAGAAAATACTGACTATAAAAAAGTAGCAAATGTTAAACAGATAAAACGACAAGGTGTATTAATAGATAGTGTAAGTTGTCAAAAAAATAGACAACCAAAATTAATACAGTCTAAAAAGAGTAATTTACAAGAATATTCTTATTTAAATTACAAAGAAAATTTATTTGTATGCGATAAGTCTCCATATATTTATCCTGGTTTTACAAGTAAGGATACCATTTGTTGTTTTAAGAAAGATCAGAAAAATAAACCTGTATTTATTAGAAATATATCCACTAAAAAAATTTTAGATGAAGATAAAGATATAATATCTCAAGCAATTAAGAAAGATAAAGTTTTAGAACCTAATAGATTAGGGTATATAAATTTATTTGAAAAAGAATTAAAACTTTATAGGTTAGGAAATAAACAAGGAAATAAAAGTTTTCTTAATTGTATAAATTTATCTAAAATTAACTGTAAAGAAATAGATATAAAGGAACTTACCAATTCTAAGATATATAAAGTTCTTTTTAAGAATAAAAACTATAATAATGATTTTCTATCAAATGAACAGTTATATGAACTAATAAGATATTATCTCAAAATTAATATATTAATTATAGATACCACTTCTTCCTTGAAACCTGTATTTATATGTAAGAATTTAATAAAAGAATATCAAAATTATATAGTAATCATCAAAAATGAGAAGATTTATGAACTTTTAGTTCAAAAAATAGGTAATAAATTGAAAAGGTTTTTTAATGTAAAAGATAATATAACTTCTATTTTGTTGAAAAAATTTGATAAATCGTGTTCTACTGTAAAAGAAGGTATAACAGATAAATTCCCTATGTCTTTAGAGGAATTTGATAGTAAAATTATTAAAATACAAATATTAGATAAATTTAATAAGGTAATTTTTATATACACAGATAATTATGGTTTAATTCCTATATATCCTTCTCAAATAAATCCTTTATTACCTTACATATTCTTAAGTAATGAAGAAGTTCAAAAATATATTTTAGAAGTAAATAAACAATATAAACTATTGAAAAATTCTAATATTCCTTATCTTTTACCTATATCACAAATAATTTCCCCAGAAGAAAAAATAATAGGCATACTTACTTCTTCTTTTTTACCAATTCCAACAAAAGAAGGTAATACACCAATTAAAAATTTACCAACAGAAAAATGGATGAAGTATTCATTGATAAAATATGATACATCAAAATTAGACAAAAGAAAAGAATATATAAATAAAATGAAATACAACAAAGAACTTTACGAAAGATTAAGATACTTGTTATCTAAAATTTTACCAAAAACAAATAAAGAAATTACTCCTAAATTTTTATATAATTTATTAGTTCCATATACATATCACACCAAAAACTTTGATTACAATTCTAATGAAATACCTATAACAAGAAGAATATGCGATGACAAAAATAAGGCTTGTTCTAAAGATCCATTTTGTATAAAATACAAGCAAAAATGTTATCTAAATATATTTGTAGGTAAAGATATTTATATGGGTATGTTATATAAAATTTCAAGTGAAATTAATAAAAATGGAAAATTAATAGATATAAGAAAAGAACTATATAACAGAGATAACTTTATTAAAAGACCTAATGAATTTATATTGAACGGGATAAATGATATTATAAATTTTGTTGAAAACTAAATATTAAATATCTTTATATTGTATAAATGTTTTATAAAGATATTTTTGTAAGGATTAGGACTTTCAAGCCTAATATTAAAGAAAAAACTATAAATGGTTATATAACAAATATCAAGAAAATTTCTAAAAATTTATTTTTAACAGATGAACCAAGTATAAAATATTTCAATGATTTTGATTCTATTCAAGAATATATAGAAGACAACACAAATTTTCCAAGTTTAGCAAGTAAAAAAAATACAATATCCTCGATACTTGTATTATTAAGAACTTATGAGAAGTCTGGAATTCTAAAAAAAGACTTGATAAGTAAATATACTATATACCATAAAAATTTATGTAAAAAACAAAATGAGACTTATCTTGACAATAAAAAAAATGAAAAAGAAGATGCTAATTGGATAACTCTTAAGGATATAGATAGTAAAATTGATAATTTAAAAAACTTTATACAGGAAAAACAAGGAACAAAAAGACAATATATAGATAGAATTCAACAATATCTTTTACTAAATCTATACACTAAAATACCTCCATTAAGAAATGATTATGCTTCAGTGAAAGTAGTAGATAAATTGCCAGAACCTTTAGACAAAAATTTTAATTACATAGATAGAACAACTAAAAGTCTTACACTTTGTAGATATAAAACTGATAAATTTTATGGAATTAAAACAATACCTTTAAAAGATGAAGTATTCAATTTGATAGAAAAATGGGAAGATACTAAGAAAAAATCTTATAATATAGACCATAATTTTCTTCTTATTAATACAACAAATTTATTACCTATGAATAGAAATAGTTTAACAAGATATCTAAATAAAATATTTTATCCTAAAAAAATTAGCACGACCTTATTAAGAAAAATATATCTATCAGAAAAGTTTCCTGTGACAAACACTTATAGAGAAATGGAAGATACAGCATACATTATGTGCCACGAATTCAATACGGCAAGAAAAGTGTATTCGAAAATTATAGAAAAATAATTTATCCAATTATTTTAAATTTATTATTATTAGTTATTAGTAATGGTTAATAAAATTAAAATTCCATCAAAATATATTATGATAATAGGTCATTATTTATACAAAGGTTATAGAGGTTTTGTTAAAGAAAGAGCAGATAAAAGAGGAAATTTTCTTACAATAATTCTTGAGAGTTCTGGAATTTCAGTAAATATTTTCATTGAAAATATAGTCTTTATTACTCCTGAACTTAAATTTTATAGATACATCAAAGAAAATGGATTAGCAGAATACATATTAAAAGAATATAATAAAAATTTAAACTTGACAGATAAAGATATAGAAGATATAACTATTAATCTTAAAAAGTTATCTATAGGTTCTAACAAAGAAGAAGATGATGAAAGTTTTATATATACAGAAGAAGAACCAGAAGAAATGGTAGTTTCTTATGATAATTTACAACATATAAGAGAAGATATAAGAATGAATGAAGACCCTATTACTACATTTTTTTCTCAACTTGTAAAGTTTCTTGAGATAAATTATGACAATCTAAGTATAAATATTTATGGTAAAAAAATACAAGAAATTATGAGATTACCAGAAATAGTTAATAAATACACATTTGATGAACTACTGTTCAAACTATTTGTTATTGCTTTTGTATTTATCCATTTGAATAATCTTGGAATAAGCGTTCCAAGACATTATACAGGATGTTATAGAACTCCCAATGATGATATATCTTACCTATTATGTATTGTATTGCGCTCTAATTTCTTAGAACTCAAGAAAAACGGTATAGAATTAACTGAAAAATTCATTCAAGATATGAAAGATTTTTTGGAAAATGATATAATACCAAACTTGTTAAATATACTTAATACAACGATTATTCCTTCTACACAATTAAAACAAAACGAAATTTCTAAAAGGAAAGAAATAGTAAAAAAAATCAAAACTTTATCAAAAGTTAAACAAAGTAAAATAACCAAAACTAAACAAAATTTCTTATTAAAACCTAAACCAATGAAAATTTCTAAGAGTATAAGAAATACTGTTAAAAATTCTATAATAGAACAATTAAGTTCTGAAATTAAGACAACTAAAGATAAAGGAAAAGCCCAAATGGGTAAATTTGTAATAGATAACTTTGATATCTTAGTCAATGAAAACCCTAATATTATTCAAAAGATAAAGGAAATGTCTCCAGAATTACAGTCCATTCTTATTCCAATAATAGAAGAATACCAAAAACATTCTTTTGTATTGGAAAATTTCCAACAAAAAATTAGTAAAGAAAAACAATCTACACAAGAAATTTCTATAGAAGTTATTACAAAGGTTAAGAATTTATTAACAGAAAAATTAAAATCAAATGAAGGAGACAATAAAGAAACAAAACTTATATTAGAATTTATTATAAATAATATCGAGTATATAGCCACCTTCGATAAAAGATATTTTCCTATACTTATTAGTATATCAAAAATGTCTAAATTTTCTACAAAATTCCAAGAGAGATTACTTACAGTAAGTTCTATGACACAAGAAAAAATTTTAGAAGTAGTCAAAGAAAGTGAGATAAAAGACAAATTAACTGATGGAAACTCAGAAAAATTAATAAAAAATATTGCTAAAATGAGTATAATTTAAAAATAAAAAATTTAATTTTATTTATGAAATGTTATAATAATTACATTTAATGAGTTTTATTGACAATGGAAAGTATTTTTAATAATATTAGTAGTATAAGTCTTGAAGAGAACCATCTTCATTTATGGAAAGATTTCGAAAGTTTTACAGAAGAATGTAAATCGAAAGAAAAATTGGTTGTAGATAATGTTTCAAGATGTGGTTGTAAATTAGAGAATGTTTTGGAAACTCAGTATGAAAAAATATGCCAAGATTGCGGATTAGTTTTAGAAGAAAATTTTATAACAGAAGGAGCTGAATGGATACAGTATCAGGAACAAGGATGTAATATGATAAGATGTGAAACAATTGATAATTTTTTATTCAAGTCCTATAATGAAAACACTCTGATTTCTGGTAAAAGTAAAGTGTCTTTTCTTCATAATATGGTTTCAAAGTCTTGTATTTCTTCTAAAGACCAAACTTTATATAAAATAAAAAAGGATATAGATATTATTACAAAAAAATTAAAATTATCTAAAAAAATAAGTAGAGATACTATAATGTTATACAAAAAGATTAAGATGAACAATGTAATATTTAGAGGTAAAAAAAATTTAGGGTTATTGGCTGTATGTTTTTATTACTCTTGTGAAAAAAATCATTGTAATATAATACAGAAAACAATTATAGATACATTTGGTATCGATACTAAAACATTTAGTAAATGTTATAAATTTTATTCTGAAAATATAGATAAAAATATAGTAAATGATGCGTCAAAAGATACAAACAGTTTTGTAGATAAAATATGTATAGAACTTGGTATAACCGAATTCAAGATACAAAAATTATGTAAAGATATTATAACTGTTGTAGATATTATGAAAATTTTGGATAATAAATGTTCCCAGAGTATTATATCTTCTGTGATAAATTTTGTAGCAAACGAATTGAAATTAAATATAAAAATGGAACAAATATGTAAAGTATGTTGTATAAGTTCAGTATCTATAAATAAAATATCTAAAATTTTACTTATAAATAAGATAGAAATTCTAAATAGAGTAAAATATTTAAGAGAAAATAAATAATGTGTAAAATTTTAAATATTCTTATAATACAACAAAATATGAGCGCTTCAACAAAAATAGAAGATTTACCAGATAATGGAATAGAAGATGAGGAATATAGCGACGAAGATCAAGGACTTTCTTCTAATAAAATATTCAATGAGATTACAAATTTAGATATTGAAAAAGGAGAAGATTTAGATGTCATTGATAGTTTTGTAGAAGAAGACAATAATAATTTTTCTTATCTTAAAGATACTGTAATAGTTTTTATATTAATATTTACAGGTATATTTTTTTATAAAGATATAGTTAAAATTTTAGTAAAATTGCCATTGTTTAATGTTATAAATTCAGGTAATCAAGTTCCATTTATGATTTTTGTTTCTACTATTTTCTCATTAGTTTTTTTGGGAAATAAATATTTTCTTGATTAAGTAAAATGGATAATAGAATTATTTATCTTATGAGCCTTAAAAAAGCAAATTTAATGAGAATGAAGGACTTATTATTAACAAATGACACAGAAGAATTAAAAAGGACTAAGCATAGTTATGAACTTATAGATAGAGAATTAAATAGGATTAACAACTCTTTAGATAAACCTTATCCTTTATATGCTCTAAAGATAGATGATTTGTTCATAAAAGAGAATAAAGAAAATTGTATTCCAAAAAAATCTATGATAGGAACTTTTAAAACTTTAGAACAAGAAGAAAACGAACTACTACCAAAAATATATGACGACAAAATATTTACAAACGAAGTTCCTAAACTACAAGAAGAAAAAATGATTATCAAAGAAGATAATAACCAAAGTGAATATTTAGACCAAATGTATTCACTTTATGACTAATTCAAAATAAACTATAAAAATAAGATTATTTCTATTCTTATTTTTATAGTCATAGTAAAGTAAATATGCCTATTGGTGCTCTATTCCAATTACAACACAAATCAAAACAAGATATATACTTTACTGAAAGACCAGAACATAATTTTATAAAACAGTGTTATAAAAGATATAATAATTTTTCTATACAAAATGTTTCCATCAATTCAGAACAAGAAGTTAATTTTGGTAAAACTTTTGAATTTAAAATAACAAAAGAAGGAGATTTTCTTCATAAAATTTATTTGGTTTTAGATTTGCCTAAATTAACAAAAACTTCAGGAGATTATACTGGTTGGACTAATTCTATAGGAAATGCTATAATAGATTTTGTAGAATTAGAAATAGCAGGACAAATAATAGATAAAAAATATGGTCTTTATTATGAAATTATAAATGAAATAGAAGAAAGAAGATCAGAGGCCGATAAGTTGATAGGTAAATTTTTACATATTCAAAAATTAAAGACAAATGCTGAAAATAATACTAAATATATAATCCCATTAAAATTTTGGTTTTCAGATAATATAGGTTCTTCTTTACCTATATTAGGATTAAAATATTGTCCAGTAATTATAAGAATTAAACTAAGACCTTTTGATGAATGTATAGTTTATGATGGTATAACTCCACCAAACCCTGAAGATATAATTTCTGGAAGTTTATTGGCAGAATATATTTATATGGAAGATGATTTAAGAGAAAAATTTATAGGTCAAAGTAATAAATATCTTATTCAAGAAATTCAATACGTTCAAGAAAATTTAGATACAAGTATCAACAAATTTAAGATAGATCTGCCATTTTTAGGATTTATAACTGAACTTTTGTTTGTTTTAAGAGAAAAACAAAGTGAATTAAACAATGATTGGTTCAATTTTAGCAAGAGAACATCTGTTATAGGAGACCCAGTCTATCCTTTACTTGACAGCGCGAAATTAGTTGTAGATGGTATAGATCGTATAGAAATCCAAGACCATTTGATACTAAATCTTTTAAATAATTATCGTTTCCATTCAAATCCTACTGATAAACATATATATAATATACCATTTTGCGATAATCCTGAAAAATTGATACCAAATGGAGGATTAAACTTTTCTACTATAGATTTTTCTTACTTATATTTACAATTATCAAATTTTAATATAGATACAAATGTATTCATTTTTGCTAAAACTTTCAATTTATTAACAATTGAGGATGGAGTATTTAGGCTCGGTTTTAATTAAAAAATTGATTTTTATTAAGTTAGTTAATATAAATTATATCTAAAAATGGAAAAATTACCTACTGAAATTCATATAAAAATTTGCGAATTAATAAGCACAGATTATGCAGTTAATTGGTTAAATTATTGTCTATTAAATAAGTATTACTACAGTATCGCTTATACTATTAAGAATAAGACAGAAAAAAGATTAACTAACCATTTGTCTCTTTTATTAAAATATTATCCTAAAAAACAATGGAATTTTTTTTCTATTTCAGAAAATCCTAATTTAACTTTGAAATTTATGTTAAACAATGTTGATGTAAATTTTTATAATAGAGAAATATATTCAAGATTTATGCTTAAAATAGATTATTTATTTCAAGAAAATATAGAATATATTTGTAAAAATATAATTGGAGAAGATATGACACTTAAATTTATGAAAGAAAATCCTGAACTTCCTTGGGCACACGGATATTTAGAAAGTAATAGTAAGATTACAATGTCTTTTATAGAAAAAAACCCAAATTTTTTATGGGATTATAAACAACTTTCTAAAAATATTAATATAAATACGGATTTTATAGAAAAATATATAAATAAAGATTGGGATTTTCATATTCTTTCATCAAATCCTTGTATAACAATTAAATTTATCAAAAAATATATCTCAAAATTTTGGAACTGGGAAGATATATCTTGTAATAAGTCTATAAGTTTAAAAGATATCGAATGTAATCCTGATTTACCTTGGGTATGGAGAAATATTTTTTATAATCCAAATTTAACAATTGATTTTATATATAAATATATAGATAAAGATTGGAGTAGATACTACAATATAGGAAAAGATTTATGGAATTATCATACTTCTTATTATCAAAGTTTTATGACTACAGAATTTATCAAGGATAATATAGATAAACCTTGGGATTTTTTTGTTCTTTCAAGTAGTTCAAGAATAAATTTTGAGTTAGTATCTACAAATCTTCTTAAACAGTGGGATTGGAGATACTTATCTTCCAACAATTCTATAAAATTAGAGGATATAGAAAATAATCTTCATCTTCCTTGGAGTTTTAAAAAATTATCATACAACATTAATATAACATTAGAATTTGTAGAAAAATATATAAATAGAGATTGGGATTGGTATGGATTATCAGGAAATCCACATTTAACTTTCGATTTTATTAAAAAATATATAGATAAAGATTGGGATTGGAATAAATTATCTTATAATAAATTTAACAGGAAGTAGATTTTTCCTTTTGTATATCTTTAATAATAGAGTTTCCTAATTTAATAAAAATTTGGAAATATTTCCATATATTTTCTTTAGTAGTTGTTGAAGCATCAGGCCAAATTTCTTTGATTTTTTTAATTTCATCTTTTACCCATTCATAACCTTCTACAATATCATCTTGTAAATCATTAAGGAAGAATGTTTCATCTTTTTCTAAAATTTTAGAAGAATAAGAACTTGTATAATTCATAAACTGTATTACAACAAGTTCTGGTTTTATTAGGTATAAACCTTTTACTGTTTTTTTAAGTAATTTCAATGATATATCATTAGGTTTCAAAATTTGTAAATCTTCTAAAAAATCGTCAAAAGTTTTACAGAAAGTTTCTATTTTAATATCTTTTGCTGTATTAGACATTTTATTAATTTATACATTATTAAATTATAAATTAATCAATTTTAAACTAAGTTTAAATTTAATTGTTTTAATTGTAGCCTTGTTAAATGGATACTTTGTTAAATCTTGGAGCAATTCAAATCATAATTTTAATTTTGTCATTGGTTGGCGTAGGATTTTTAATGTATTATATGTATAATCATATACAAGAATTATCAGAAAAAATAGAAAAAATGGACAATAAAATATTGAATGATAGAGATACAAATTTAGGTGTTGAAGAAGATAATGATGATATTTTTAATGAAATCCTTGATGAAATCAATGAAGATAGTTTAGAAGAGGACGCCGAAGAAGACGAAGACAAAGAAGAAAATTTTGAAGGAGAAAAAATAGAAGAATTTGGAGAGGATATGTTTTACAATGAAC
>JACCDQ011904155.1_pt1 | contig 12734 bp, 13 predicted proteins | sample 7446031 | NCBI WGS metagenome assembly JACCDQ01 (sample SAMN15323442, study PRJNA562643) | freshwater metagenome | isolation source: river surface water | place: USA:Blue River Watershed | collected 2017-08-17
GGTTTGATTTCTCGGTTGATTTCAACCATCAAGAAAGTATGGTGACACAATTGGTTTTATGTGAAGTGTTTTATGCTCTTGCGATACAAAAACCTGGAGGAACATTCATATTGAAAATATTTGACGTATTTCACAAGGCAACTGTTGATATTTTGTATATTTTGAGTTACTATTATAATAAAGTATCGATTATGAAGCCATACACAAGCCGAATTGCGAACTCCGAAAAATACGTTATATGTCAAGGATTTAAAATATCTAATTCTACTCAAATTATACAGCAGTTTGCGAATATATTTCATTCTATACAATCGTCGACGACAAGTATGGGTAGCGGCGGGGTGGCGTCATTACTTCCGTTCGAGCATGATCTATATTTCTTAAATAAGATAGAAGAGATGAACGCGATGGTAAGCTTCCAACAAATCGAGAATATCACATCAACTCTATCGATTATTACCAATCATAGAAACGCGGAAAAATTGGAACAATATAAACGGGCGAATGTGAATAAGTGTATCGCGTGGTGTGAAAAATACGATATACCTCATAATGTGAACAACGCATGTTTTCAATCCACAAACATATTTCTTCATAAATCGATACCGTCAGTGTCGGTGGTGGCGCCTGCGCCTGCGTCTGTGTCGTCGTCGTCGTCGACGTCTGTGTGTGTGGGCGTGGGCGTGGGCGTGAGTACCAGTAATTGTTCGATATAAAAAACGGTCTAAATATATATCAAAATGTATGGTAGTAATATAGTTAGAATGCAGAGTACATTACAATTTATCGCTGGACAATTGAAAAAACCGAGGGAACGATTCGAGACGATATTAGAACCACTTCAAGCACTGCTTCAAATTGGGTTTCTGGCCTTTTATCCAATTGGAAGTAAACTGGCGATTCACAATAATATACTTACAGTTCAAGCGCCGGGATATACGCAGCATATGCGTCGTTGGTATAATAATGACAAGAAGGAGGACGTATTTTACTTATATAATGTATTCTCTCGTTTCAACAAATTCTATAAATCGGTACTCTCGGGTGACGGCGGCGGCGGTGGCGGTGGCGGCGAAAATGCGGCGTTATTCGCGCTTTTGAATGAACTTGCGAAAACGGGTATCAATAATCTAATACGGACATATAACCAGACGGATAAAATCCATATTCTTCACACGCTTCAAATGTATAAGGGGATGCTGGATAATCCAGAGTTGGTTCGTCGTATCGCGAATCGCCTGGACGACGACGCCGACACCGCCGACGGTAAATTGCCTTCTAGGATAAAGAGCCCGTCGTCGTCTCCGCCGTTGCGCCCGATGACCCCGATGGCGCCAATAGGCGGTGCCAGTAGCGCTTCAAATGTCCCGATTGACAGTTTGGTTGATACGAATGTTGACTTGATATTCGTGAAAATAACGGACTTGTATTCACAGGAAGATTATACGATTATTTATCATACGCTGATTAAAATCCAGAATGACCCACAGTATTATATGAACTATATTGAGGGGTTGAATAAAATCCTGGAACCCGTTAATATTCGCATCAAAAAATGGATTGATGACAATATTGTGTTTTAGTGTTTGCGTCGTGAGATACGGCGTCGATTTTTTGTGATATTTTTTCGTTTTTTTCTTTGTAACATCGATGATTTGCCACCTTTTGATGAACAGGATTTTATGGATTGGACTTTATTAAAATTATGTCTTTTCATCTCAGCATCGGTGAGTAATATAATATATCCTCTCGAAACATCATCATTCATAGCATTTTCTTTTGTTCCATGTTTTGATTCATCGTATGGTGCCACATAACTACTCAATATATCGTTGTCTTGAACTTTATACCAATGTGTGAGTTTTCCATCAGTGGGGTCTTGTCCTGAATAAATCCATCCGTTTTTAATGAATTCACACATATTGATAACTGAATGAGGGTGCGAAGGTTGGTTTCGGGAAATCAAATGTCGAGTGAGATCCACAGGATAATTTCTATATCTAAAGACATCACTATCACTCGACGGAATTGGTGGTAACGATGATCTTGTAATTACGAAAACGACATTTTCTTGTTGTGATTGTGGACTAATCGGATTTATCTTTGCGAAGATATGGTCAAAAGGAAGGCGAAGTGTTGTCAACCGTATACGACTGCTCGAAGCTTTTTCGTTAATAGTAGCTTCCATTTTATATTATAATGAAATAAAATGAAATAAAATGGTATTCACTCATTCCATCTCCAACTTCACCCAACATGGAATATAAGGCGCGTTCGATAATTCGCCTTTTATTTTACGAGAGAATTCCGGGAATGGGATTTTGATTTTCATGTCTTCCCCTGTCTTAATAAACTGGCTCAGTTGCTTGTATAGTTCGCGAATCGCCGGATAGGATACATTCATCTGAAGTTCGGTGAGTTTATCAATAATAGGCCTCACTTGTTCACGACGTTGCTCTATCGTGCGCTCGGTCTGGAATGGAATCGTATTCGCGGATGCGGCGGCCGCACCTTTCTTTAAGTTCCGTTTCCAATGCTTGCCCTTGCCATATCGTGTATGATTCGCAGGGGCGTCGGCGGTGGCGGTGGCGTCGGAGGGGGCGTCGGCGGCAGTGGCATCAACAGCCGCTTCAATATGAATATCCGAGAGATCCTCTGGAACAAGGACAACTTCTTGACGCAACTTATCTTCAAATGATTGTTGTGTATCTGATACTAAACCCGCGCTTATATCCATCGATATATTTGAGCCCATTTATTAGAATAATATACAATAAAGTATATGATTTATACCTATTTTACTACTGCTTAGATACGCCTAAAATACCACGTCAAACTCGTCATTATACATCTTATCGCTTTTCTTGATTCCGACGATATCACGAAAGGTCTTGCTTCGCATCAGCGGTACATTCGTTCGTGTTTTCAGGTTCAGGTGCGGGTTCGTGAGTACTTGGACAAGGATTTCGCGGAAATTCGCATATTGTCGATTCTGAATCGCGTAATAAGTATAAAAATTCAGAAACGAGCTCTCGCGAACATGTTCATCACGAGTCATATCGGTTACTCCGTCATATACATGGCGATGATACTTGTTGAGCGCATCTTCGCAAATTGCGATTCCGGTTACATCCGCTAGATTTTCGGATAGTGAGAGATTTCCATCGATTACAAATCCATCCTTTCGAGAGATTTCTTCATACTGCCGGCGGATTGCTGCGATCTTACGCTCGTATGTAACAATATCGTCGTTGGACCACCAGTTTTTAATAACACCCTTATGATTGTATGTCCGCGAATTCACATGAAGTGCGTGAGAGATTTCATGACCGAATGTAAAACCGACCGACGCTAGGTCGTATTCATATCCGCGTCCAAACTGAACATTCATACTATGCATATACGCAGTCGGGATATAGATACTGTTTGAACTCGGGGTATAATACGCGTTCACGACGAAGGATTGATATCCGACGGATTTCATAGTACCCCAATTCATAATATCTATGTCTTCTGGTGATAATCTCTCGTTACCGGTAGACGACATGTGATGCTTCGCGATATATTCTGTCCTCTGTACGCTTCTTTTGAGCAAATTGCCCCAGGCGTCTTTCGGATCATAATCAAGGTTTGTAGGGTCGGGTGCTGAGAGATTCGCCTCGCCGATCCTGAGTTGTAATGTATTCAGTTTTTTAAGAGCACCTTTTTTGGTATACGCCGACATCCACTCATTTCGATGAATACGGTCTTTGTAGCATTCCAACATCGTATTTCCAATCTCTCGAACCTTTGCAATCATTTCTTCATTTTTATAACGTTTCGTGAATTCATTCGTCATCGTCTTCGGAAACGCATACGAAAGCCCGATTATCGGTAAATATTCTCTCGGAAAGTGTGTGTCTTTCCCACGAATAAGTGTATCGTTGAAGTCGAGGTAAATCTCTCGCCACTTATCATGAAAACATATGAGCTGACGCAGATAAATAAAATACCAATAACTTTTCCATTTATCTGAGGCCCATTCCTTCTTAAGAATTGTCATCACCGAATGTAGGTATCCCACCTGGTTCGCGATGAAATACGAAGGAACCTTCGATGAAGCATCACTGCCGTCGCCCCCGCCGTAACCAATCCACTTCCCCATCTCTCGCCAATCTAATCCTGTAAGACACATCGCATCTTGAGTGAGTACACGTGTTGCCCCGCGAATATTATGCTGATAGTGTGGCAGCTTAAGACGCGCCTGGATATCTTCATCGATACCGGCTACACAATCACATGTTCGATGGACCGTCTTCTTATTCTTATTCTTATTCTTGAGATTTTCACCGGAGAGATGTGGTGGCTGGTTTCTTTTTTTCGAAGACTGATATATATTCGCATAATTATCATCAAAGCGATCGTCAACATAATTCATACACGAAAGTAATGTACATTCGATATCATATACATCTTGTACTTTAATATTATGTGTAGTCTCGTAATCTCGTCCGAGACATTTGGTAAATACATCCTCGATGAAACGCAGAAAAGCATTCGTAATACGCTTTTTATATTTCATATATTCGATCGTTTTAGTTTCTGGTCCGCCTTCATTCTCTTCGTGTGAGGTGGATGTCTCGTCACTAGCGTGCGACGCTCTATTATTTCGACTGTTTCGCCCACCGGTCTGCTTTTCACGTATAACAGTAGTATTGCTTGTATTCAAACGCACACCTCGCATCTGTTGTTCAAGAATAGAGTCATTTAAATAAAATCGATAATCGTATAAAGACAGCGATGGCGACCCCACATGCGCAGATAATTTACCTGGTGTGTATTCATCCGGATATACATTCCATACGATCGGAAGTGCCCATCGTATCATTTCATTTTGATTCATGATTCCAAGAAATTTATACAGATTATTCTCATCTACGAGTTCTTTATACAATTTACAAAATTCGGAGATATGTCGAAGAATCGGCTCCGGATGTAAATCCCGAAATGACGCGGCGATATTCTTCATTTGGCGAGCGATGAGAGAATCATTTCGCGTGTATTCCCGCACCATCGTAAGAGTGTTGCGATACATTTCATCCTGTATTATTTTGAAATTGTCTAAAGGCCGGATATACTTCAATTCTCTCGGAAGCGTCTTTGGGACTTCTTTCAACCACTTATGATTCGCCCATAAATAAAAGTTATTTTTGCGAAGATGTTCATCATTTGATTTTCGGTAAGTATGTTTATGACTTTTGTGACGGCGGATATTTTTACGCGTTTTCATTACACGAATGTATAGATATACGGCTATATATACGTGATATTTTTATCTAACACTTCAAATGAGGCCTCTTCACCGCCCTATTGTACAAATTACAGTCAGGTTTAAATATCTTGCTCTTGATGAAGTAAGGCGCACCCATCGAGTCGCCATGATATTGTCCGGCGTTTCCGGCCGCAACACCATAAGCCGACTTGAATGACGCCCCGTTCTTCGTGATGGTATCGAGTTTTAATCTCTCGAGACGCGTTCCAGCACTAACGGCACCCTGAACACCGTATTTCGCATTATTCGGTTTATGAATGACGGTTGTGCGGCATTTGGCACGGTCGGCCGCATCGGGATAAATTCTCTCAGCGTTGCCGCAATTCGTAGAATAATATACCTGCGAACCGGTTTTGGAATCGCTTGGATTTGCGGGCGTCCCGTCAGGTAAGACGTACTGATTGGCGGTCCCAGACATCTTTGAAAAGGTCTGTTGCTGTTGATATGTGCGGCATCTAGCCTGAAGATATGATGCGGTGCTGGTATGATAAGCACGACTAACATTCGTATTTCCGCTACGAACAATACGTTTTTTCGGATTGAATGAGAGATTCTTTGTTTCATAAATGCCAGTATTGATTTGGTAGGACCCCGGTTGTCCTGGAACCCCCACCTGTTTATAACCGGGATTCTGTATTATTTCATCCGGCATACATTCGCGAAGAAAAGGGCGGGCGATATCTTCAACGATGTAGTTCTGCTTTGACGCCACACGAGTATCACAACCACATGAAGAACCTCTAAAAACGATACCGCCAGGTCGGTCGATAAAACCTATTGTGGGGCGAGATTTATTCGTGGAAGATGGCATGAGACTTTTACGCCAATGCTTGATAGGTCTCGGTTTGAAACTCGAACGTTTGATTACATTTTTCGTTTCAGGAAAATTACAGCATTTCGAGTCGCGACCAAAATCGTTTAACGGGTTGCCTTCGGTTGATGGACCATTCTCAGCAGGCCGTGTAAAGCCGGGATATACGGTTCGTGTTGTGGATTGTTTGGTGGAACGAATCGCTACCTTCATCGTTCTAAAATTAAGCGGCCATGAAACAAAATTCTTGCTCATTTTATGTATTCGTATATATCAAGTATATAAGAATAATTTAGATAATGTTGGAGTATATTCAGTTTTATACGAAAAATCTCTCGAACTTCGCAATATTACTTCTGATTGGTGTAACTATCGCGATATTGGACATTACATTACGTAATGTTGTCCGGGATGTATATCTAAATGTTCGAGAGAATATGAAAGTACGACACGGCGGCGGCCGTGAAGGAATGGAAAATAAAGACTCGAAGGACTCGAAGGACTCGAAGGACTCGAAGGACTCGTCGCCGACTGGTAAAGAAGACGATGAAAGTTGCCCCAAAGATTGTAACGCTGTTGAAGCATTACGAAAGAAATTGACCGGATTGATTGAAAACGCAGCTAAACTTCAAAAGGATATTCAAACAAATAACGACATTATAAAAACCCAACATAAAACTATCGAAAATATGCAAAAAAATGTTCAGAAATTGATTGAAAAATCAAAGTAACGAGTAACGACGGAATAAAATAATAATGGAATGTAAAGGATTACCATGATATATAAAGCATTCGATCATCTAGATAGTGATATTGATGTATTTAGGTCAAATGTAATACAATTTATAAATGATAAGGAGACTCATCCTATTGTAAAATACAAGGCTTTTATATTTGCCTTTTTATTAATAATAACCGGATTGTTAATATTATTATTGTTTCATCGTGATAGAATACTTGGTCATTCATTCTGGAAACATTTGTTTATTCCTGTGTCAGAATTGAGAGATAAATATTGGTCGACATCATCACGAGGTGATAGCGACGTATTTGATTATGACTATAATTATCGTAATACAGACGCAGCTATTTTTCGTGAGGCGATTGAAGGAATGACGTCGAATACGACGACCACGATGAAAGACGGGAAAGCCATGAATAAATCAGGTGAGTTCGTAAGTACTGACACCGAAAGTGCTGAGAAGAAAAAACCAACACCATGCGCAACTGACTGTGAACAATATATCGTATTAAAGGGGAAAATAAATGAACTATCAAAATATGTGAACGCGGTGAATGACCAAAAGGAAGAAATTAACCAAACTTCTAAAAAATTACAGGAATTAGGAAAACAAATAGAAGATTTAAATAAATCGCTATCACCCGGTGGACAAGTAAACATAACGATGTAACGTATATGAATTACATGAACGACAACACATTTATCTAATTCATAGGATAATAATCTAACCAATAAATAGTTATCGAAAATGTCGTCATTGATGGGAGAATCGTATGATTATTGGAAGAGTATAAAACAACCATCTGAAATGGGAATGTCTCCAGGGTTTTCTCTCGGAGCACTCGCCACAAATGTGGATGGACTTCTTTCTTATGTTGAAGTTCTTATTTCAGGCACCGGTAACGCTAGTGTAACAGGAAAACCACTTGGAAACAAGTTTTTTTTGAAGACAACCGGTAAGTGTAGCGAGGTCTCTGTAGAAAAATGGAGAAAGGAGCGGGACGAAGATGAGGCCTGGGAAAAGGCCTACGAAGAAGTGACGAATAGAGAAGGAGCCAAGAAAATCACCGAAGATGAAGCGACAAAACTGAAAAACGCATTAAATGAACAAAAAAAACAGAGAGATGAGGCACGTGAAAAAGAAAAGAAGCTAGTAGACCGCTATATTTATGTGAATAATATTCCGGATGGTTCTATTCCATTTATTGCGAGTGGTGCTGATGGACGAACATTTAATGATCTCCGAGGTCTTATCCCTGGCGCACTCGGTAATTTAGGTGCACTGAGTCCAGTACAGTTATTCAACGGGTTTACCGCAGGGACGTATCCACCCTGCTCTGAAATTACACTACAGACAGTAAATAACGACAACATTAAAAGTACTGAAACACATCATGTTGCGTTGGTAGAAATGGTGGAAATGAATCCGTGTATGTTTCCAGGTCGAGTGAATCCCGCATCTGGAAAATCATGCAGAAATAAAGAAGGTTTTGACGGTATGCCTGTGTCCGTAGTATCAGCAAAGACTAATAATGACGAAAACAACGGAGGTAAAAAAGAAAAAACGCCAGATATATATAATCAGCAGTATACGATTGTATCTGAAAACGGCGAATCTATTGGAATATATGAAATGGGAAGTTTAGCTGGATCATCTGGTGTGGCCTATCAAATGTCGCAACGCAGTCCTATGAGTTATAATATAGACATTACAAAGTCGTCTTCGATGACGGAATTGTCTTATGGTAAATTTGGCGAACGCGGTCATGAAAATAGCGGAAAAACGAAGAATGGTGATGCTTCTACAAATATCGACGCGAGAGAAGTTATAAATAAACATAATGCGAATGCGTCGTCATTTTATAAAGACCCGGTGACGATGATGTCCGCCAATCCGGACGAGTCACAACAGCGCTCGCCATATTATGATGAACTTATACACCAACTATCAACGTTATTTGAAAAGCGTATAGGCAACGATGAAGATCTGTCGGATATAAGTGGCGACAAATTATCGCAGTTTTATTACGTTGGAATAACTGCTATCCTATTGTATCTTTTTTATAGGACCTTGTATGTAAAAAGAAAATAAACATTATGAATACGTAATTGGTTTTATTCATAATGAACGTTGATATTTATTTCGTAAATGAGCGCAAGGTTTGATGACGGTTACGACGTTTATGATGGCGTTGCGTTTTGGCCTTTTTATTAACAGATTGTACGTAATGATTGCGTCCACCGTTTAATGAATTATTATTATTTACGGGTTGTTGTTCAGTCGATGACGTTGGTAGAGAAACATTATTTACAGGTATTTCCGGTATTGTAGATGTTATATTATCTGCTGTATCATTTTCAGGATTTAAACTATATTCTGAACCAGAAGTAGACTCTTCGGACTCGCTAACAGGTTCACCCTCAACCTCATTAATATTACCTTCTACTTCGGGTGCTGGCGCGGGTGCTGGCGCGGGTGCTGGCGCAGGTTCTGGCGCGGGTGCTGGCGCGGGTGCTGGCGCGGGTGCTGGCGCAGGTGCTGGCGCGGGTTCTGGCGCAGGTTCTGGTTCCGGAATTTCTTTTTCAGTCATAACCGACGCGTCAGCACCTAATCTATCTATAGGGTATCCATTATTCTTAGCATGTGATATAAGTGATTCTTTAAGTTGAACAAGTGAGCTTTCAGCAGCAAAAAAAGAAGCAACTAGTTTGGAAAATTCGCTATTATCCTTATTTTGTAAGTCTATCTTTTGTTGTTCCATTTTAGATTTCAAATCCTGATGTTCTTTTTTTAACCCGTCATATTTTTGACGAAGCGTATTCATCTTTTCGGCAATCATCTCAAATTCGTTGCCGTTGTCGTCTTCGCTCTCGCTCTCGCTCTCGCTCTCGCCTTCGCTTTCGCTCGCACTCGCACCCGCGTTCTCGTCGTCGTCGTCTTCACTTTCGCTCGCACTCACGCTCCCGCTGTCATTTTCGTTCTCTTTTTTAGAATTATCCATTCCAAAAAATTGCTTTATTTTGTCTGTTGCAGACTCACCCTCACCCTCACCCTCACCCTCACCCTCTACGGTTGATGATTTAACCTCTTGAGTGGGTGGAACTGTTTCTTGACTAGAACTACCTAAACCAATTTTATTTTTTAACTGATCTAAAACAGAAGGTGATTCTTCCTTATTTGGAGTTTCATTTTCAGAAGGAGGGGGTGGAGCAGTAACCGCTTTCACCGGGGCTGAATTCTCCGAATTGTTATTCTTTCCATCATCAGATGGTGCTAAAAAATCAAACATAGCACCACCTTTTTGATATTCCTTTTTCTGTTGTCGTTGTTGTTGCTTCGCATATTGCTGTGTTATATTCGATATACTAGACATTTTAGTTTTGTTCTCTTGTAATATAATAATATATAATTTTGTATTATTACTAATTCGATAATGATACAAAAATGTGATATGTGAGATGTGTCGTTCATTTAAAACTTGATGCGCTTGTGAAGCTCAAGAGCGACGAGACCACCTGCCACTTGAGCAAGAATGTAAGGAACCGCGTCGGACATGGGGATCTTGCCTGCGGCAGCCATCATAACGGTAACCGCAGAGTTAAAGTGACCGCCAGAAATATGGCCACCGAGCATGATGGCGATTGCCAAAGCAGCACCGATCGCAATCGCGTTACCGGTGGCGATAATGACATAAAGGAAAAAAACGGTTCCGAGGAACTCAACCAGATACTTGTTCAACATTATTGAGCTTGTTATACAATAATTTAATAAAAAAAGTTTATCCTAAATGAATTGAAATGAATCATTTAGGACTATTATCTATACAATAAATAATAGAATCGATCATATATTCATAATTATTCGTATCATATGGCGCTTATCGAAAAAACGTTTGAAAGTCTAAATGCTACAAATTGGTATAATAATGTTACAAAAAGCGGAACCGCCGTGGCCGAATCATTTACCGGAACAGACCCGAATGTTCAACTTCGGTTGGTGAATGGACAAACAAGCAGCTCCGGAAGTATATCCTACACCAATTTTTTAATAAACCCTGAACTCACTTCGTTTGAATTTACTACGGATATTTCTTGGACACCTACCGCTTTGGGTGGTGGAGACAATTATCAAATCCGGTTTGGAAGCACAACATCATTAACAATCTTTTTTAATTTTTGGACCGATTTTTCAAACAACGGATTATCAGGCCAGGGTGTATATATACTAAATTCAAGCGGTGCCGCGGTTCTAAAAACTACAACTGCCCCTGGACCAAGAGGAACCGGCCAAGACCAATGGTATCCAGTTCGGGTTCTTTATAACAAAAACGCGGTCAATACATGGACTGTTATGGTAAATGGAACGACAGTTTTAACATACGCTGACCCGAATGTAAATACATGGCAGAATGTAGTGAATAATAAAGGTGTCACGGTTACAGCTGTAAGCGGCGGTGGCCTAAAAATGGCATTATCCGTTCGTCGTATCGGCCTTGTCTATAAAGCAATGATGCCCGTTCTAACCCTACAAACCGGAGTAATGCCTAAAAAGTTCTATCCATCCGCCGACGACTCGACCTTTTCTAGCAATCGTGCGGCGTATATGCGCACACAATATCCACGAATTACCGACACCGCAGCGGCAGGTGATATAACAAAACAAAAACTCATTTACAATCGCCACGATGCGTCGTCTAGGATGGAACGTCTTAAACTTCAAGCAATAGGTAAAAGCTCGATGCGCGTGAAAGAAACGGAGAATATACAATATAAAGCACCGAATGTAAATGATGTCCGCGAGGCACTTTCACGGGCGAGGGCGCACGGCTACGTTGTTCCACCTAAATTCCGATAATTATTTATAATATCATCGATTCATTTGCGATGTTATTATATTATAAGTTCTTTCACGATAATGATTACCGGCGAATCGCGCGGATGGCGGACTGGGCGCCGTTATTCGCACCACCAAATCCGGCATCGTTGTAGTTACGATTCATCGCCATCTGCTTGCGAAACCGCGTATAATCTGAACCATCATACACGAATTTGGTATTACAAGTAGCGGAAGGAATACCGGTGCCATCGGCCTGAGAATGAACACCACCGGCTAATCCGCGCCAACCTGAAGTGATACTTTGCCTTGCGGATGTCACCTGATTTGAACCACCAGACGTGTAGTACTGACGCGACAGGTAATCGCCGGCGTTATTCACGACACGAAAGGGGGTTGCTGCGGGGGCGCGTCCGCCCAACTTTTCACTCGCGGCTGCGCCGTTCCATGCTTTACGAAGAGTAAAACGCATCATCTCTAATTCTGAGCTTCCTTTCAGCGTTCCATTTGAAACAGGATTGGGAGAGATGCCTTTCAATCCGCCTAAAGTCATATTCATTCGGTTTTGTTGTTTGTATATAATATCTATATAATATTAGGGATATTATACTATTTCATCAACTAGTGCTTTACACATTTGCTTGTATAAACCGCCGACGAATTAATCCTTATAAATAATTAAAGACTTTTCTCTCAATCTATATAATAAGATATGCGAGTTAAACTTTGCGAAAAATATAAAATAGAACGTGAAGATATATGTAAAAAAATTATTGATATTTTAAAATTAGATGCGAATAATTCTTTCTTGTTATCTGACTTAGATGAGGACACAGAAAAACAAACAGCTATACTGAATATGAAAGAAGATATTCAAAAGTGTTTCGCATGCTCTGAAATGGTGCTATTCAAATGGTATAAAATATGAGATTAATGCTGTTAAATTAGGTGTAAAATTAATTAATATGAAAATAAATGGAGTTTCTAAGGGAAGACACACAACGAAAGGTGATACTAAATTATTTAATGTTAGAGA
>JACCDQ010880047.1_pt1 | contig 12732 bp, 10 predicted proteins | sample 7446031 | NCBI WGS metagenome assembly JACCDQ01 (sample SAMN15323442, study PRJNA562643) | freshwater metagenome | isolation source: river surface water | place: USA:Blue River Watershed | collected 2017-08-17
AGGCGCAGGCCGCCACGCGTTACCAAGAAGAAGCCATAGAAGAGGTATAGAGCCAGCAGCACGAAAAAGGTAATCAAGCCCAGTGTCACATAGAGCTTGGTGGTCATGGCTTGTGTGCGCTCAGACAACAGTTCGTGCAGCTTTTTGGCCATCAACTCCTGGGCGCGGAAGAAGCCGTCGGTGGCTTGTCGGCTCAAACTTTGAATCGCGACTGCGTCTTTTTCTGAGGCGTCAATTTGCTCATGCAGTTTGTGCATGGCAGGAAGCGACCCCTCCAGGTTCAAGGTCTTGGAAAAATCAGGGTGCTGACCGGCCACTTTGCCGCTTGCCACTTGGAGCTGTGTGTCCATGTAGTCGCTCAGCACTTCGTCTGCCACCAGCTTGTTTTCGAGGGTTTTGTTCAGGGGCACGCCTTGTGCCTCGGCCAACAAAATGTCACCGATGTGCGATGCTGTGCTGGCCAAAATCGGCAAACGCAACATCGAACCATCCATCAGGTAATAGGTGTCAATGTCGGGGTCGAGGATCAGGTTGGAGTTGTCCAGCACTTTTTCCAGCAAAGCCACATGGGCCTCAAGGCTGGCGTCAAATGCTTTGAACACGCCTTGCAATTCCATGCCGTTGACTTGGTCCGGCAGTTTGCTGACGCTGTCTTTGAGTGCCGCCATCGGGGCACCTGTGCCCAAGTCTGCCCCGTAGCGGGCTTCGATTTTTTCGAGCCGGTTCATTTGCTCGGCAACACCGGCGCGCGCGCTGCTCCAGTCAGCGGGCGTTTGGCCAGAGACCGACCAGGCCACCGCAGCGCTGCGCAAGGCTTGCAGTTTGGGTTGTAAGGGCAGTAAAGCCAGGGCGTACTCGGCGCCTTCCACCTCTTTTTGTCGGAACTCAATTTGGCTGGTCAGTGAGCTGACCAAGAATTGCGTGGTCAGTGCTATGGGCACCAAAAACACCGAGATGATGATCAGCGCCTTCACTTGAAAACTGATACGGCGCATCGCCACCACAGCAGGTGTCCAGATGCCATGAATGGTGAAGGCTGACAGCGGTGCAGGTTTGCTGTTGGGGGGGGCCTGGAGCAGCAGATTGTTGTTAGACATGAGGACGCTTTTCTTGTGCCACGAAGATTTTTGGATGACGTCATGCAAGAACCGTGCTTGCACGGTGCATTAAACATCAATTTTGATTCGTTTAAAACCAAAATAGACGTGTAACGCGGCTACTTTCGTTGCAAAAGATAAAAATAACATCTTTTATGAGATTCTTCACTGGAATCCCGCTGCTGTCTCGCTGCGCAATGCTTTGATCGCAGAACCCAAATCAATCACCGCCAAGGCGTAGTAACTGCTCCAGTTGTAGCGTGTGACCACGTAAAAATTGTCGGTGCCTGCCCAGTAGGTGGGCGGTGTTCCGCTGAGTGCTGGGTCGCCATTTTGCAATTCCAGCAGCGCCAAGTTGCCAGGGTGTGCTTGCGCGTGTTCGGGCAAGCGCGCACCCAAGGCCTGGAATCTTTCCGCCGTGAAGGAGGGCAAAATGTCTGGAGCCAGCAGGGCTGCCATGTCGGCATTGGGTGCCAACTCGACCGGGTAGTGGGTGGGCATGCCGGGCTTCCAGCCGAACTGCGCCAAATAATGCGCCACGCTGCCTATGGCGTCGGCCGGGCTGTTGAGCAAGTCAATTTTTCCATCGCCATCAAAGTCAACCGCAAACTTGGCCCAGCTGCTGGGCATGAATTGCGGCAAACCCATCGCCCCGGCGAAGCTCCCCAAGGCACGGTCGGGGCTGCTTTGTTGCTGCCATGCGTTTACCAAGTGCTGTGCCAGTTCGCCCTTGAAGAACGTACTTCGCTCCGCAGCGCGGGGGTGGCTGGTGGGAAAGTCAAACGCCAGCGTGGCCAGCACATCCAGCACGCGAAAGCTGCCTGTGTGTTGGCCGTAAAGGGTTTCCACGCCGATGATGCCCACCACCAAATCAGCGGGCACACCGTATTGGGCTTCGGCACGTGCCAGAGTGGCGGCGTGGCTGTTCCAAAAGCGCAAACCAGCCTGCAGGCGGTGGGGTTCGATGAATCGTGCCCGGTAGGCGGCCCAGTTTTTGGCCGTGCCAGCAGGTGCGGGCGCCACCAGGCGCTGTGCAACCGGCACCAAAACGGCGGCACTGACCCATTTGCGCGTCCACGCAGGGTCCAGGCCACGACTTTGGGCCACCTCCAGCGCCCATTGTTGCGCCCCAGTGTGGTCAGCAAAAGTGGTGGTAGGTGCTGCCTTTTTTGGGGCTTTGGTTTTGGTTTTGGTTTGGGATGGCTTGCCTTGCACCGGCTTGGTCCCGCTCCAGGCGGGTGTCGAGCCAAGCAAGCCAAAACAAATGACCGCGATGGCCCAGGCTGTGCGCCTTTGAATGCTCGGTTTTTTTTGCGTGGTTGCTGCTTGGGTTTTGAATGAGAAATGCATAGTGGCTGGAAAGGCTTCAGAGTGGGCCAGAGGGCCATTTCAATTGGCGCAGGCGCTGGCGCAAGTGTCGCAGCGCTTGGCTGGCGTGTGCAGGGTGGTTGGTGGTGGCTGGGTTGTAACGCCACCGCTCCAAATCCAGCAACCAAGCTTGCAGTTGCTCGGTTGCTTGTGGGTGTTGGTTGGCCCAGGGCTGCAATGCTGCTGCCATTTGTCGCGGTGTGGCGTGTTCGGGGCAGTTCACCCCTGCGCGGCGCAAACGGTGGCGCGCCAGGCCCAGCAAGCGCAGCCACGGGTCACGACCCTGATGGTTCCACCCCAACCAAGCCAAGCCAAGCAAGCTGATGAGTGCCAGAGCGCCGCCCAACAACTGAACCAGGTGTTGGGTGCTGGGGGCAGCAAAGCCCAGCCGACTCAGCAGGTTGAGTTGTTGCTGGGTGGTGTAGTTCAACACCCATTGGTTCCAGCTGTTGTTGACGGCTTCCCAGCTGTTGCGCAGCCTCAGCCATAAACTGGGGTCTATGTTGGCCAGGGCGCGCATCAGTGGTCCGGGGGTTGGCAGCAGCCGTTCGGCGGTGCTGATGCGGTCGGGTGCGACCCATGCGGTGGGGTCGATCCGTTGCCAGCCCTTGCCGGCCAGCCAGACTTCGGCCCATGCGTGGGCGTCGCTTTGGCGAACGGTCCAGTATCCGTCCACCGGGTTGAGTTGCCCCCCCTGGTAACCTGTTACCACCCGGGCGGGGATGTCAAGTGCGCGCATCAGAATCACAAAGCTCGACGCAATGTGCTCGCAAAAGCCCGCTCGGCGGTCGAACCAGAATTCGTCAGCGGTGTGAACGCCGTACAGACCGGGGCTGAGTGTGTAGCGGTAACCGCCCGTGCGCAGGGTATTCAATACTTGCTCGATCAGTACAGCGGGATCGTTGCTGCCTGCGAGGTGGGCAGCGCGCAGGTCTTGCGCCCACTGAAGGGTGCGGGGGTTGTAGCTGGGCGGCAGTTCCAGGTGGTTCTGTAGGCTCAAGCGGTCCTGGTTGGCCCCCAAATTGAAGTCCATGTAGCTGCTGGCCCGAAAGCGCAAGGTGTCGGTGATGGCCACGGGCAGTGTCCACTGCAAGTCGGCGTTTAGGCGTGGCTGCTTGCCGGGTACCTGTGGGGCCTGGGGGGTTGCTTCCAGCACAAAAAGCCAAGGTCGGCTGCTGGGTTCTTGTGTGACCTCGTAGTTCACGGCTGTGCCGGTGGTTTCCCACTGGCTGCCAGGCTGCTGCCGTTGCTGCCAATCGGGCAGGGGTTTCCAGCTGCGCCCATCCAGCCGGGCTAGCACCGGCCCTCGAAAATACATTTGGTGAGCGGGCGGGGGTGGGCTGTCAAACTTCACTCTGAACGCAATGCTGCTGTCCAGTGCCAAACTGGCTATGTTGCCCACTTCCATGTTGGCCGACAGGCCGCTGCGGCCAGTCAAGCCATCGGCAGGAATGCCCCAAAGTGGCGGCAACCGTGGAAAAAACACAAACAGCGCCAGCATGATGGGCGCGCCCAGTGCCGCCATAGAAGCGGCGCGCTTGGCGCTTTGCCACAGTGGCGCCCGGCCCAGCGGCAAGTGGGCGTTGACCAGTGCGGTCAGCAAACCCCAAAGCGCCAGCAAGATGCCTACTGCCGTTGGCAGCGACTGAGAGTAGAAAAAATGCGTGAGCAATGTAAAAAAGCCCAGAAAGAACACCACAAACGCATCCCGTTTGGCGTGGAGTTCCAGGGTTTTAAGCGCCAGAAGCAGCACGATCAGGGTAACGCCAGCGTCGCGGCCCAACAAGGTGCGATACGACAGCCATGTGGCCGAAACAGCCACCAACAGCAAAGCCAGCTTCCAGGGCCAGCGGGGCAAGGGCATTTGGCGCAGGGCCAACCAGGCCCGCCCCACCAAAACCGCCAAGGTCAAAACCGTGCACCAAGCCGGCAAATGCGCTGCCTGCAGGGCCAGCACCCATGCGATGGTGCCCAGCAAAAACAGGGTGTCTCGCGTGTCGCGTACTTTCCAGGCGGCTTGCAGGTGGGCGTTCAACACAGTGCCAAAGCCTCCAGGCAGGATGTTTGGTGTTGCAGACCGACGCTGGGCGCCAAGCTGGTGTGCGGCAATTCCAATCCGTAGCGCAGTTGGCGGCGTTCGGCCTCCAGCACCCAGGCGCACAGCCTCGAAAGCCGGCCTTCGGTGTCCGATAAACCGCAGTGGTCGAACTTCAACCACAGCTCGCCCGATTGTTCCAGGGGCTGCTCGCGGCTGACCCACCCATCGGTGTTGGCGCTGTCGATTTTGGCCACCTTTTTCCAAACCACGCGTTTGAGCGGGTCGCCTTGGCGGTAAGCACGAAGTTCATCCGCCAAGTCGCCAGCCGCTGACTGGCCGCTGTTGCCTGTTTCGGTGTGGTGTTGTGCCCCTGGCAGCGGCGGGCAGTCGACTTCTGGGGTTGGGTAAACCCATTGCAAGCCCGCCGGGCGGCACCAGGCCCAAGCCCGGAAGGTGCCCAGCGGAAAGCGGCTTTCCACCACAAAAGGGGCCAAGGCGTGCCGGCCACGCCGGGTGGTGGCCTGCTCAAGGCTCAAACGGGCAGGGCTTGCGGCCGGGGCGTCTGCCCAATGCTCGGGCGCTGCCGTTGAAAGGGCCCGCAATTGCAGGGCAAAACGGTCTGTGCGGCTGGGGTTGTGCAAGGTGACCTGAACCAAGGCAGGCTGCCCTGCAAACACGGCAGCGCCTGGTTGGGCGGTGATTTGGAGCCCCCGCAGGTTGTTGTGCGTTAGGTGCATGGCCACCACACTAACCCCGCCCAGCAAAAACGTCAGCATGTAGCCCAAATTCAGCATGTAGTTGATGCTGCCCAGCAGCAGCACAATCAGGGTCAGGCCCAGCATCCAACCCGCACGTGTTGGCAATATATACAGGTTGCGGTGGCCCAGTGTCAGCTTGTCTGTCACGGGTAGGCGGTTCAACCACCATTGTTGCAAGCGCCCGCCTGTGGCCATGGGTTGGCGCCTGCTTTAACGCAAGGGTGTGGCTGCGATCAGCGCACGCAGCTGCGCATGCGCCGCTTTGCCACCCACCGCCACCAGCCGGTGTGCGGCGGTTTGGGGCAGGGTCAGGGCAATGTCGTCTGGGGCCACATAGGTGCGGCCTTCCACCAAAGCCCTGCCTTTGGCAGCACGCAACACAGCTTGCCCAGCGCGTGGACTCAGGCCCTGCACAAACCACTGGCCGCTCCGGGTGGCGTCAATCAAGTCCTGCAAATAATCCAGAACAGCGGGGCTGGCGCTGACCTGCAACACGGCGTTTTGCAGCTCAGCCAAGTCATCCGCGTTCAACACCGCTGGCAACTTGTTGAGCAGTTGGCGGCGGTCGCTGCCTTGCAGCAGGGCCCGCTCGGCGTCACGCCCCGGGTACCCCAAACTGATGCGCATCAAAAAACGGTCCAGCTGTGATTCGGGCAGCGCGTGGGTGCCCAGTTGGTCAAATGGGTTTTGCGTGGCAATGACAAAAAACGGCTGAGGCAGGGCGCGTGTGGCCCCCTCTGCAGACACCTGCTTTTCCTCCATGGCCTCAAGCAAGGCGCTTTGGGTTTTGGGGCTGGCGCGGTTGATTTCATCGGCCAAAAGCACCTGCGTGAACAGGGGTCCAGGGTGAAACACAAAGCCCTGCCGTTCCCGGTCGAACACCGACACCCCCATCAAATCGCTGGGCATCAAATCCGAGGTGAACTGCACCCGAGAAAATGCCAGACCAAAGGTACGCGCCAGCGCCTGAGCCAAAGTGGTTTTGCCCACCCCAGGCACGTCTTCAATCAACAGGTGGCCGCCAGCCAACAGGCATACGACGCAATCGCGCACCTGTTCGTTTTTGCCCACAATGACCGTGGTAAGCTGGTCCAGCAATGCGGAGATTTTTAATCGGAATGTTTCCATTCCTGCAACCTTACCTGAAAAAGCACGCCATGAAGCCCACAGGTTTTTTCACCCACCCCATTTGCCGCCGGCACGAAATGGGCCCCGGCCACCCGGAATGCCCCGAGCGGCTTGATGCCATTGAAGACCGATTGCTGATCACTGGGGTGGGTGATGCGCTTGATCGCCGCGAACCCAACCCAGCCAGCATCACCGAACTGGAGCTGGCACACGGCCGCATGCACGTCGCATCGTTGCGGGGTTTGAGCGATCAACTCAAGGACGATGTGGCCGCGGGCGGACCGACCCATGCGCAGTTGGACCCCGACACCTCCATCAACGTGCACACTTGGGAAGCGGCCTTGTTGTCAGCAGGTGCAGCCATAGATGCCACCGATGCGGTCATGGCGGGCGAGTTGGAAAATGCCTTTTGCGCGGTGCGGCCACCCGGCCACCACGCCTGCCGCGACAAAGCCATGGGGTTTTGCTTCTTTAACAACGTGGCGGTGGCCGCCAAATACGCGTTGGCCCGGCACGGTTTGCAACGCGTTGCGATTGTGGATTTTGATGTGCATCACGGCAATGGCACTGAGGACATTGTGGCCGGCGATGAACGCATCCTCATGTGCAGCTTTTACCAGCACCCGTTCTACCCGGAATGGCCGCATTCCGATGCGCCCAACTTGGTGAATGTGCCGGTGCCAGCGTACACCAAAGGCATGGACATCCGCGAGTTGATTGACTTGTACTGGATGCCGCGCCTGGAGGCTTTCAAGCCGGAGCTGGTTTTTATCAGCGCGGGCTTTGACGCCCACCGCGAGGACGACATGGGCCAATTGGGCTTGGTGGAGCAAGACTATGTGTGGATCACCCAGCAGCTCAAGGCGGTGGCGCAGCGCCACGCCCAAGGCCGTGTGGTGAGTGTGCTGGAGGGCGGTTACAACCTGAGCGCACTGGCCCGCAGCGTGGAAGCGCACATTCGTGTGCTGGCCGATTTGTGAACCGGAGGCAACCATGGACGACGCCAAACCAGAGTCTATTTTGCTGCACCAACGCGATGCGCGCGGGGTGCACACGCTGACGCTCAACACGCCCAAGGCTTTTAATGCCCTGAGCGAGGCGATGTTGACCGCGCTGCAAACCGAGTTGAAAAACATTGCTGCCGACCCGGGCGCCCGTGTGTTGGTGTTGGCTGCAGTTGGCAAGGTGTTTTGCGCCGGCCACAACCTGAAGGAAATGGCAGCGAACCCGCAATTGGGCTACTACCAAAGCCTGTTTGCCCAGTGCGGCCGCATGATGCTTCAGTTGCAGCAATTGCCTGTGCCGGTGATTGCCCGCGTGCACGGCCTGGCCACGGCGGCGGGTTGTCAACTGGTGGCGCAATGCGACTTGGCGGTGGCGGCGCAAGAGGCCCGTTTCGGCGTCAATGGCATTGATGTTGGCCTGTTTTGCGCCACCCCCAGCGTCCCTTTGGCGCGCAACGTGCCCGCCAAAATCGCCATGGAAATGCTGTTGACCGGTGACTTCATCAGTGCTGACGAGGCGCAACGCCGGGCCTTGGTCAACCGCGTGGTGCCTGTTGATGCCTTGGATGCCGAGGTTGAAAAGCTGGTGCAGTCCATTTTGTCCAAGCCCGCTGAAGCCATAGCCATGGGCAAAGCCCTGTTTTACCAGCAGCGCGAGTGCGGTATAGAAGCCGCTTACCAACTGGCCAGCCAGACCATGGCCTGCAACATGGCGCACCCTGTGGCCCAAGAAGGTGTGCAGGCCTTTATTGAAAAACGAACGCCCGCGTGGCGTGTGTAACGCCCACTAACAAGACGATGCCTGAAATTGTGAACCCCAAAGCGCCTTTGCCCTTGACTGATTTGTCTTCTTGGCTAGATTCATTTCAGCGCCCCAGCGTGTGGCTGGAATTGTCGGTGGTGGCTGCTTGTGTGTTGCTGGCCTGGGCCGTGGTGGCGTTGCTGCGTCGCACCTTTCGCCCCAACGAAGCGCAGTCCATTTGGTTTGGCCGCAGCCTGGTCGATGGAGCGTTGTTCCCGGTCGCGCTGTTGTCGCTGGGTTACGCGGCCCGCTCGGTGCTGGTGACTCAGCAAGAACTGCTGGTGTTCAAGCTGGTGATACCGGTGTTTGTATCTTTGGTGGTGATACGAGTGGGGGTCAAGGTGCTGCAAGTGGCATTCAGCGACGCCACCTGGCTGCGCCCCATCGAGCGCACCATATCCTGGGTGGCGTGGCTGGCCATGGTGTTGTGGGTCAGCGGCTTGCTGCCCGTGGTGTTGAATGAATTGGACCAAATCACCTGGAAGCTTGGTGGCAGCACGATGTCAGTGCGCATGATGATCGAAGGGGCTTTGACCGCTGGGGCGGTGCTCATCATCACGTTGTGGATTTCGTCGGCCATTGAGGCCCGTTTGCTCAGTTCGGTTTCTGATGGGGGTGAACTGTCCTTGCGCAAAGCGGTCAGCAACGCCACCCGTGCGTTGTTGATGTTTGTGGGCCTGATGCTGGCCTTGTCATCAGTGGGCATCGACCTCACCGCCCTGTCGGTGCTGGGTGGTGCCATCGGCGTGGGCATTGGCTTTGGCTTGCAAAAGTTGGCTGCCAACTACGTCAGTGGTTTCGTTATCCTCACCGAACGCAGCATGCGCATCGGTGACAACGTGCGGGTCGACAATTTCGAGGGGCGCATCACCGACATCAAGGCGCGCTTCACGGTGATCCGTTCATTGCAAGGCCGAGAAGCCATTGTGCCCAACGAAATGCTGATCACCCAGCGCGTGGAAAACCTGTCGTTGGCCGACCCGAAGGTGTGGCAGTCCACAGTGGTGAGCGTGAGCTACGAAAGCGATGTGGAGCAGGTGGCCGAACTGCTGGTTCAGGCGGCGTTGGCGCAGCCGCGCGTGATGCGAGACCCCGCGCCCGCCGCTGCTTTGTCGCAGTTTGGTGCCGATGGCCTTGAATTCACGCTCGGTTATTGGATTGCGGACCCCGAAAACGGCCAGATGAACCTCAAATCATTGATCAACCGGGCGATTCTTGAATCGTTCCGCACCCACAACATCCAAATTCCCTACCCGCAGCGGGTGGTGCACCAAATCAAGCCATAAAACTGGGCAGCCACAGTGAAATCGCGGGGAAAGCAATCAAAATGCCCAGCCGCACAATGTCTGCCACCACAAAGGGCCAAACGCCTTTAAAAATGGTGGTCAGTTTCACATCGGGCAGCAGCGAGTTCAACACAAACAGGTTCATGCCCACCGGGGGTGAGATCATGCCGATTTCCACAATCGTCACGATCAAAACACCGAACCAGACCGGGTCGAACCCCAAGCCTGTGATGATAGGAAAGAACACCGGGATGGTGAGCAGCACCATGGTCAGTTCTTCCATGACCATGCCCAGCAAAACATAAATGCCCATCATCATGACCACCACCATGATCGGGTTCGGACTGAACTGAAGGATGAAGTCCCGCAGGTCATTGGGCATGCTGGTGAAGTTGATGAAATTGGTGAACACCATGGCCGCAATCAATATGGTGAACAGCATGGCCGTGGTACGTGTGCTTTCAATGAGCACGTCCATCAACACTTTGGGCGACAGTGCGCCGCGCGCCAAAGCAAAGAAAAATGCGCCGGCCGCCCCCATGCCAGCGCCTTCAGTGGCTGTGAAAACGCCGCCGTAAATGCCACCAATCACCAATCCGAACAACAAGGCCACACCCCACACGTCGCGCAAGGCGCGCAAACGTTCGCTCCAACCATGGTATTGGGCTGGCGGCCCAGCTTCGGGGTTGCGCCAAGTCACGAACACCACTGCCAAGCACAACAGCGCTACCGCGACGATGCCGGGCAAGATCCCCGCGACAAACAGCTTGCCAATGTTGGTTTCGGTGATGATTCCGTAAATCACCATGATGGTAGACGGTGGAATCAAGATGCCCAAGGTCCCCCCGGATGCGATGGCACCTGCCGACAGGGCATCGCTGTAGCCATGTTTGCGCATTTCCGGGTAAGCCACCCTTGACATGGTGGCTGCCGTGGCGATGGAGGAACCACAGATGGAGCCAAACCCGCCTGACGCAATCACACTGGCCATGGCCAGCCCCCCGCGTCTGTGGCCCACAAACGCATTGGCGGCATTGAACAGTTCGCGTGCCAAGCCCGCGCGCGACACCAAGTTGCCCATCAGCACAAACAGGGGAATCACAGACAGTACATAAGCAAACCCCGTCTCAAACACCACCTGACTCACGCTTGCGTAGGCAGGTGTCCAGCCCCGCATCAGGCCCAGGCCCACCACACCGGCTATACCCATGGCAACGGCCAAAGGGATGCGCAGAAAAGCCAGGCCAAACACGGCCAGAAATCCCAGAAATGCGGCGGTCATTGTTCGGCTCCTTCAGCCGGGTGGTGGAAAGCAGGCTCGGTTGGCCAAATAACAAAGTAAAGGTGCACCAGCGTTGTGTAGGCCAGCAAAACGGCCATCAGGTAGGCCACTGGGGCCATGGACAACTGCAGATGGGCCGTCACCTCGCCATACTCTGAAAAACGATCGCCGCGTTGCACCATCACTTTGGCCAGAAATGCGAAAAAGCCAGCGCTGGTGGCGTGGACAAGGCGTGCCTGCAGCTTTCTCCACGCACCCGAAATGAGGCCATCCAGTGAGTCGAACACCACGTGTTCGTGCCGCCAGGACACCAGCGGCAGTGCGCCAAAAATCACCACCACCATCAATATTTCGGTGATTTCCAAGCCTCCGGGGACCGAGTGATCCCAAAATTTACGGCCCAACACATCTACAAAGGTCAACCACATGATTGAGAAAAGGGCCGCAGCCGACAGCAGGCCGCTGGACCAGTGCAGAACACGCTCTGGCAATTTGTGCATTTTTTGAGGACTCACAACAAAAGCCCACGGCAGACCTGTGGCATCTGACGTGGGCGGGGTGGCAACAACAAAACGTTATTTGAGTTTTGCGATTTCTGCGCGGAACTCGGCCAACACGGCTTTGGCGTTCTTCAGGCCTTTGGCTTCAGCCGCAGCGGCCCACTTGTCTTCCAAGGCAGCTTGCTTGGCCTTGATTTCATTGACGAACGCAGCGCTTGCTTCAACCCGCTGCACGCCTTGGGTTTTTTGTACCTCGCGGCTCGCTGCGTCCACCCGGTCCCAGCCGGCACCAAAGATGCGGGCTGCGGTTTCACCCGATATTTTGTCGACCACGGCTTTGTCTTCGGCTTTGAGGCCGTTGTACTTGTCCTGGTTCATCATGAACACAAAACTGGTGTTGTACAAGCCGCCGGGGAAGGTGGTGGCGTGCTTGATCATGGTGAGCTTGAAGGAGCTGATCGACTCATCCGGGAAGAAGGTGCCATCCATCACGCCGGTAGAAAGCAATTCAAACGCTTCGGGTGCGGGCTTGAGGGTGGTGTTCCAGCCCATGGCCTTGGACAATTCGTTGATGTTGCCGCCGCCAATGCGGAACTTCAAAGACGCTGCATCGGCTTGGGATGTGACCGGCTTTTTGCTGTTGAAGATGATGCCTGGGCCGTGGGTGAAAACGCCCAGCACCTTGACACCTTTGTGCTCGCCCAGTGGCGCAAAATACTTGCTGTACACATGTTGGTAGGCGACCGATGTGACCGCCGCGCTGTTGCCCAAGAAGGGGAACTCGGCCATCTGCGTGTTCACAAAACGCCCAGGGGTGTAGCCGTCCACGGTGTACGAAATGTCGGCCAAGCCGTCACGTACCGCGTCAAAGGTGCCTGGGGCGGCCACCACACCCTTGGGCAAGATGTTGCATTTCATGCTGCCCTTGGATTCTTTTTCGAGCAAATCGCACCATTCTTTTTGGGCCGCGCTGGCGGTGTGGGTGGGCGGCAGCCACGTGGAAACGGTGAATACCGTCTGGCTGAACCCGACTGTGCTGGTGGCGGCTAGAAAGCTGGCAATGACAATTTGGCGTGGTTTCATTCAAAGGTCTCCGGGGTGGTGATAATGGCTTGTTTGCTGGCTTGGCAGATCGTTGAAGTAGTTACTTAATATAAGTAAACTACCCATTTCGACTTTACTTCAAAACATGCATTTTTCTTCTAGTGATTAACCCGAGGTTTTGGCCCCCAAGGTGCGGCCTCAGAGCTATAATCAAAATAGAACGATCGTGCTATTTTTGTTGAGTAGAATTGACGTTAACGTAAACGTCAATCGCCGGCGGTTTCAATTCATCATTTAAGGAGCAATCTCATGAAAATCCTGGTTCCCGTCAAGCGGGTGGTGGACTACAACGTGAAGGTTCGGGTCAAGGCCGACGGCTCGGGCGTGGACATCGCCAACGTCAAGATGAGCATGAACCCCTTCGA
>JACCDQ011364080.1_pt1 | contig 12731 bp, 14 predicted proteins | sample 7446031 | NCBI WGS metagenome assembly JACCDQ01 (sample SAMN15323442, study PRJNA562643) | freshwater metagenome | isolation source: river surface water | place: USA:Blue River Watershed | collected 2017-08-17
CTAGGCCGTCGCTGGTGCAATCTGGGAAACCAGGCACTGGAGGAACGTCCGGACTGCGTAGGACAGCGTAAGAGGTAACACCTCTCCACCGTGAGGTGAGGATTAGAGCAACAGAGACGAGCCGCTTAAGTGCGGGTGAAACGGGCAATCTCTACGCGCAGCAATACCAAGTAGGCCAACGTTGAGGCGGTCCGCTGAGTTGGCGGGTAGGTATCACCGAGCCGAGTGGGTGACCCTCGGCCCAGATTAATGACGGTCACGCCGTGGGCAACCACGGTGCACAGAATCCGGCGTATCGGCGAGCTTCACACTTTTCATTTATCCAAGGCCGCAGATGTCAGACTTCACCCCAACAGACGGCTTTGAGCAACCCATTGTTCACGAAACCGTACTCAGCAAATCGATGGTGTTTTCAGACATCGACATCCAAAGCCGGATGAGCACCGCACGCCCCGATGAGTTGCAGTTTGAGTACACGCGTTTGATGATGGGCGTGTTGTTGTTTCAGCCGCAACCCCAGCGCATTTTGATGGTGGGCTTGGGCGGCGGCTCACTGGCCAAGTTTTGTTACAAACATTTGCCACAAGCGCACATTACCGTGGTGGAGATCAACCCCCATGTCATCGCGCTGCGCCAAAGCTTTTGCATTCCTGATGACGATGCGCGTTTTCAGGTGGTGCAGATGGACGCCGCCCATTTCATGGCGCAGACTGAGCAAACGTTTGATGTGGTGTTTGTCGATGGCTTTGACCAGCATGGCATGCCCGAGCAGTTGTGCTCAACCCAGTTTTATTCGGATTGCCGCCGCGTACTCCATGCGGGCGGCATGGTCGTGGTCAATCTTCATAGATTTCATGCTTACCGCGATGTGTATGTTGACCGCATCGATGCGGCGTTTGACCACCAACTGTGCATCGTCAATGCGCCGGGGACGACCAACTGTGTGGTGTTTGCCATGCATGGGGTTTTCAAAAATCAGTCATTCACCTTCAGCAAACACAAACCGGCACATTTGAGCGATGAGGCGTGGACGCAAATTTCACCGAGTGTGGCGCGGGTGTTTTTAGAGATGCACAAAACAGCCAACAATTAAACAGCCATCTGTTCTAAAGCACGTGACTCTGCACACATCACGGTGCTGCTTAATCCTTGTTTGGCAAAGTACAGCACCATGGCGTTTTGAAATGCCTCAGGCCCGACCATGCGCAAGTTCAACTCCCCGTTGAAACCGATGGCATCCTGCTTGTGTTCGATGGCCACCAACTGGCGCGAGGTCAATTGCGCCAAGCTACACAGCCAGTGAAACGTCATCGATGGAATGCGGGAGCCTGTGGCAACTGCCACGATCACATCCTCATCTTCCCACTGGAGTCTGTCTGTCATGACGATCACGCCCGAAAGGTCGGGGCGCATGTGATGTGGCAGCAGCGAGCCTTCTTGTCGCCACGCGCAATGAAAATTTTGGCAAGGATCTTCTGGGCGTGTGCTGTAAATGCTGCAGCCGTGATGCGCACAGTGTGTGCAAGCTTGTCCTAACCGAGCTGTCACGACAGGCGTTTGAATGGCAAGCCACCCTTCGCAGCAGGCGGTGCAGGGTTGGCAGTTTCGCTGGTTGATGGCGGGCATGTGCCAACCATAGCGAGTGCCAAGGCCCACATCGGTGACGTCTGCGTCATTCGTTTTTAAATGACGCAGATGTCATCAGTGCGTGAAGCTGCGAATGCGCTCCACGTGTGCCAGCAATGAACGCATCGCCACAGGCCACAAACGAGGTGGCACATCGTCGTAGGCATGCTTGACCCAATCGTCCATCGTGCCTTCAGGGTGTTGTTGCATGACCTTCAAAATTTTGGCTTCGCGTTTGAGACGGTGAGCCTTCAGATGATGGATGCATGCGCGTGCATCGTGTGGCTGATCCCACAGGTTACCCAGCACATAACCGTGGGCGGGGAGGATGAACTCAATGCTGTTTTGCTCGCACGCGGCTGACAGTTTGTCGAGCGAGTTCAAGTAGTCATTCATGTTGCCATCGGGTGGGTCGATCACTGTGGTGCTGCCGTTGAGCACATGGTCGCCACTGAACAGCAAGCCGTCTTCTTCGAGTACCAAGCACAGATGATTGGCTGCATGCCCAGGGGTGTGCAATACGCGCAACGTGTGTGTGGCGTGGCTGCTTTGCAGCACCAAGCATTCGCCATCTTCAAGCTCACGGTCGGGTGTGAACTGGCTGTTCGCGCGTGCAGAGGTGTGCGAGGCCAAGCCAAGAATCGGTGGGGTGTGCCCGTGTTGTGTGCAGATGGCTTGAAGCGGGACTGCACCCGGCGAGTGGTCGGGATGTGAGTGGGTGCAGACGATGTAACGAATGTTGCCGCCAGCGGCGCGCCACAAACGGTCCAAGTGTTCGGTGTCGGCGGGGCCAGGGTCGATGGCGGCGTAGCCTGAGTCTGGGTCACCTACCAAATAGCTGTTGGTGCCGGGGCCGGTCATCACGCCGGGGTTGGGTGCGGTGAGGCGCTGCACGTTTTTCAGCAGCATCACAGGCTGATCGGTCACCCAATCGAGGTGGTGCAGCATTTGCCCGTCGGGACAGGTGAGGGCGAGTTCGCCAAATGGCCCCTCATGCTCCATGTAGCGTTCTTCATTACCGCCTAGCCAACCTGCGCGAGGGCAACTGGTGAACCAGGGTTGTTCGCTGGCGCAATCGGTCAACACGGCGTCAACCGAGGGGTAACTTTGCAAGCGTTCCAGCGTTTTGATGGTGGGGTAGATGATGAAGAAGTTGCCTTCGGCATGACGCATCAAGGCATCCACAGGCCGCACCCACACGGGTTCGAACTGTTCTTTTTCGTCAGCCACGGGTGTTTGCGCATCGGGCATGCGCGCGACTAAAAACGGCACGTCAAATCGTCGAGGCAAATCACGGTCGGTGATCCAGTGAGCCATTACAAACACTTCGTCTGCCGCGAGTGTGAGGCCACGTGCTGCGCACTGCTGGGCAAAGTCGCCCCCAGAGGCTTTTCGGTCAAGTGCGGCAATGTCTGTCGCGTTTGCCATTTGGCCGTTGGCGTGACGGGCCAACAAAAGCCCCAGCTCTTCAAAGCTTTCGCGGATGGCGGCAATGGCTTGCGTGAGGTGCAAGTCGCTTTGTGTGGGGCGTCGCTTGGCGTGTGGGTGTGCATGTGCATCCGCGGCGTCAATGCCGCCCCCCGGAAAGACATAAGCGCCCGGGGCAAAGCTGGCCGTCATCGAGCGACGGGTCATGAGCACTTCAAGGCCCTGCGAACCATCGCGCAGCAGAAGTACGGTGGCCGCCGACAACAGCTGAGCAGGTTCTTTGTGTGCGTGAAGAAGTTGAGATGTACGTGGCATAGGTACATTATGGGTAAGCCCGCTGATTAAGCCTTTTGCTTGCCAAGTATTTACCCTTGCGTATAAGCCACAACGGCGAATCACGGGCTTGCCACAACAATTTGCCTAAGACAGTTCTTGAAGGAGTAATTGGTATGAAACGTCGTGCATTCAAAACGGTTCTAGGTTTGGCTTTGGCTTCTGCTGCACTGTGTGTGCCGCAATTGGCCTCTGCTCAGGCTTGGCCCAGCAAGCAACCGCTCAAGATGGTGGCGGTGTTCCCACCTGGCGGTTCTGTGGACCAAGTGGCACGCATCTTGGCTCAGCAACTCAGCCAGCAAATTGGGCAGAGCGTGGTCGTTGAAAACCGTGGCGGTGCATCAGGTGCGATTGGTACCGCTGCTGTGGCTCAGTCTGCCCCTGATGGCTATACCTTTGCCGTGGTGTTTGATACCCACGGTGTCAACCCCAGCCTGAACCCCAATTTGCCTTTTGACACCAAGAAAGATTTGGTGCCTTTGGTCTTGGTTGGTACGTCACCCATGGTGCTGGCTACACATGTCAACTCGGAATACAAAACCTTCAAAGACGTGGTGGACGCTGCCAAGGCCAAGAAGAACGTGAGCTTTGGCTCTATCGGTAACGGCAGCTTGGGGCACTTGGCCATGGCCTTGCTGGGTAAAGATGCCAACTTGGAGTGGACGCATGTTCCCTACAAGGGCGGCGGTCCTTTGATGAGCGACGCAATTTCAGGCCACGTGCCTTTGTCTATCGCCTCTGTGTTTGTGACCAAACCTCACATTGACAGCGGCCGCATGCGCCCATTGGCGGTGACCACCAGCAAGCGCGCCGCAGATTTACCCAACGTGCCAACCATTGCTGAAAACGGCTACCCCGGCTTCGAAGCTCCTGCTTGGTGGGCGGTGTTGGCTCCTGCCAAAACGCCAGCTGATGTGGTCAAACGCATGAACGAAGAGCTGAACAAAGCGCTGAAGAATCCCGAAGTGGCCAAAAAGTTGGATGCCCAAGGTATTGACGTCATGGGCGGTACGCCAGCCGTAGCGAGTGCTTTCATTGACAAGCAAATCAGTATTTGGGCCAAGGTCGTGAAAGACAACGGCATCAAAGCAGATTGATGTCCTGATTGCGTGCAAGCGCAAAAAGGCCACCCATGCGGGTGGCCTTTTTTGTGGTCGCAGCCAGCAGGCGTTGTGGCTGGTTTTCTGGTGAAGCGCGAGGTGCGCTTAGCGAGGGGCTTCGCCGTCAGGGGTAATTTGTAAAGCCATTAAAAAACGAGCGACCATGTTGTAAGTCGCAATCGCAGTGGTCAGTTCCACCACTTCGGTGGTCGTGAACCGTGTCTGCAATGCGGCAAACACGTCATCGTCTACTTTGACGTTGCGGGTCATTTGCGCGGCGTATTGAACCACCAAGGCTTCTACATCGCTGAATGCTGGGTCCGTCACAGATTGACACGCATCGCCTTGCACCACGCGATTCAATGCGTCGAGTTGGGCTTGTGTGCCGCCTGCAGTTAAGAAATCGGGCGCGTGGTGGTGGTACTCGTACTTGGCGCCGGTCAGCAACGCCACGGTGCAAATGCCTAGTTCACACAACTTGCGGCTGGTGGGTAAGCCTGTTCGGACATTTTTCAAATACACGTTCCAGCCGCGTGCCACAGGCTCGCTCCAGAGCAAGGCGCGGTCGAGGTTCATCAGTTCGCCACCGCGGCGTGCCAAGATGGCATCGACCAAGTCTTGCGGTTGGTGTTTTTGTTCGGGGGTCCAAGCTGGGATACGCATGAGAGAGGTTGTTGTTTAACAAAGGGCCTGCAGGATAAACCCAAGTGCAGCAAAGGGTTGACCACTGAGTGACAGCCTTGGCGAGGCCAAGGATATGCGTGCGCGCAGTGCCCGATAATCAGCCCATGCGAATTCGCTTTACCAAAATGCAGGGCGCAGGCAATGACTTCGTGGTTTTGAATGAAACCACCGAGCGTTTGAACCTCACGCCCGCCCATTACCGTTTTCTGGCCGATCGCCACTTTGGCGTGGGCGCAGACCAAATTCTCTCCGTGCGTCCCGCACCGCAGCCCGACGTGGATTTTGAATACGTCATTCACAACGCCGATGGTGGCGAGGTGGAACAGTGCGGCAACGGCTCGCGTTGCTTTGTGCGCTTTGTGCGCGAGCAAGGTCTGACTGATAAAACCACGGTCCGTGTCAAAGTGCATGGCGGTGTCATCACCCTCCAAGAAATGCCGGATGGCCAAGTCACGGTGGACATGGGCGCGCCTGTGTTTGACTTGCCTCAAGTGCCGTTTGTCCCTGCACATGCCACGCCGTTTGAAAACGATGCATTGGCGTGGCAGTTGACTTTGCCAAACGGTGAGGCGGTGAAAGTCGGCGTGGTGTCGATGGGCAACCCGCACGCTGTGCAAGTGGTGGCCGATGTTGATGCCGCTCCTGTGCTGGCGCAAGGCCCGTTCATCGAAAACCATGCCGCCTTCCCCAACCGCGTGAACGCAGGCTTCATGCAAGTGCTCAACCGCAACAGCGTGCGCTTGCGCGTGTTCGAGCGCGGTGCAGGCGAAACGCTGGCTTGTGGCACAGGCGCTTGTGCCGCAGTGGTCACAGGCATCCGTTGGGGCTTGCTTGACCCACGCGTGACGGTGCAAACCCACGGCGGCACACTCACCATCGAATGGCAGGGCGGCGACACATCGGTGCGCATGACAGGCCCCGCCACCACCGTCTTTCAAGGCGAAATCACCATTCCAGACACCCTATGAACAACGCAGCCATGAACCCCATCACCGAAGATGACATTGCCAATTTTTTGGTCAACACGCCTGATTTTTTTGAGCGTCATGCCGAGCTGTTGTCAGCCGTCAAACTGACCAGTCCACACAGCCACCGCGCGGTGAGTTTGCAAGAGCGCCAAGCTGAAATGATGCGCGAGAAAATTCGTGTGCTCGAGCTGCGCATGATGGACATGATGCGCCATGGCACAGAAAACGAGGTGTTGATTGAGCGCATGCAGCGCTGGGTGAAAACCTTGCTCATGACCAACAACGCACGTGATTTGCCACACACGATTACCGACCACATTCAGCATGATTTCATGGTGCCGCAAGTGGCCATCAAGGTGTGGGGCGTGGGTGAAACGTTCCAGATCGAGTCTTTTGCTCAAGGTGCGACAGAGGCCATCAAAGAATTTGCCGCCACGTTGGCTACGCCGTATGTGGGGCTGAATCAGCACTTCGAAGCGGTGCAGTGGTTGGCTGAGCCAGACGCTGCGCAGTCGGTGGCCATCATTGCTTTGCGTGAGACCCGCCCTGAAGACACGCCGCAAACTGCGGCCGTACAACCCGTGATTGGCTTGTTGGTGTTGGCTTCGCCCGACCCGCAGCGCTACTACGAAGGCATGGGTACGACCATCATCGAGCGCATGGGCGACTTGGCCAGTGCGGCGCTGTCGCATCTGCGTTAAAGCAAACTGCAATCGCAGCACATGAGCTTGGTCGCCCGCTACCTCGACCACGTTCGTTTTGAAAAACGCTTGGCCGAACGCACGCTCACGCTCTACGCGCTCGACCTGGAAAAGCTCAGTGATTTTGCGGCGCAGGCCAATGTGGCGCTAGAAGCCGTGCAAACCCTGCACATCCGCCGTTGGGTCGCCCAAATGCACAGCGGCGGTCGCAGCGGGCGCGGTATTGCGCTCATTCTGTCGGGCTGGCGCGGTTTTTATGTGTGGTTAGGGCGTGAGGGTCTGATCACCAGCAATCCCGTGCAAGATGTGCGCGCCCCTAAAGCGCCCAAACCCTTGCCCAAAGCTCTGAGCGTGGACGATGCCGTGCAACTCGCCGAGTACCAAGCTGCCCCAGAGGCAGCAGACCCGTGGTTGGAGTGCCGCGATGCCGCGTTGGTGGAGTTGTTCTACGGTTGTGGCTTGCGTGTGGGCGAAGTGGTGGGCTTAGACGTGCAGGCCAGTGCCACGGCCAAAGGCTGGATGGATTTAGACGGCGGCGAGGCCCATGTCCTTGGCAAAGGCAGCAAGCGCCGCAGCGTGCCCGTGGGCAGCAAAGCGCTGCAAGCCATGCAGGCTTGGCTTGCCGTGCGCGAACAAGGCATCACACCTGCCACGGCAGAGCAAGCCGCCATGTTCATTGGCCGCAACGGCACACGCCTGACCGCGCAGTCCATTTGGCAACGCTTGCGTCAGCGCAGTTTGAAAGCAGGCTTGGCCACGCCTGTGCACCCGCACATGCTGCGTCACTCGTTTGCCAGCCATGTGCTGCAGTCCAGTCAAGATTTGCGCGGCGTGCAAGAGTTGCTAGGACACGCCAACATCACCACCACGCAGGTGTACACGCGCTTGGATTTCCAGCACTTGGCCAAGGCGTATGACGCGGCGCATCCCAGAGCGCGTAAGAAATAAGCGACGACAATTGCGTCAATGAAAACCATCAAATTAAGAGCGGGCAAAGAACGCTCAGCCCTGCGTCGTCACCCTTGGATTTTTGACAGTGCCATCGCCAAAGGCGGTGGCGATGCCGGTGAGACCGTACGCGTCGAAAGCCATGAGGGCCAGTTTTTGGGCTGGGCCTCGTTCAGCCCCAACTCCAAAATCCGCGCACGCATTTGGAGTTTTGATGAAGGCCAACGCATTGATGCGGCGTTTTTCAAAGCCTCTATCGCCCGCGCCATCGTGGCGCGTAGCCGTTTTGACATTCAAAGCAATGGTGTGCGTTTGATCCATGGCGAGTCCGATGGCTTACCTGGGCTCATCGTGGACCGTTACGGCGACATCTTGGTGGCTGCCTTTTTGTCGTGCGGCACCGAGCGCTGGAAAAGCGTCATTGCCGATGAGCTGTTGGCACAAACAGGTCTGACCAAACTTTATGAGCGTTCCGACTCGAACGTGCGCAAGCTCGAAGGCTTGCCAGAAGTCACGGGCTGGCTGCGCGGCGAGGGCGCTACTGGTGTGGTGCTGCGCGAGCACGCGTGGCAGTTGTCGCTCGACGTGGCCGAAGGCCACAAAACTGGTTTTTATTTGGACCAGCGTGACAGCCGCAAAAAGTTTGCTGACTACGCCCAGCGTTTGCAGTTTCAGCGTGTGCTCAATTGCTATTGCTACACCGGTGGTTTTACTGTGGCGGCACTGGCCGGTGGTGCCGCTCATGTGACGTCCATCGATTCATCCGGCCCCGCGATTGAGCTTGCCAAGGCCAATGTGGCCTTGAACGGTTACGACGCCGCACGCACCACGATGATGGATGCCGATGTGAACGCTTCGTTGCGTCAGTTCATCCAAGAGGGCCGAACGTTTGACGCCATCGTGCTCGACCCTCCCAAGTTCGCCCCCACGGCAGCGCACGCTGACCGCGCTGCGCGGGCTTACAAAGACATCAATCGCTTGGCGTTCAAATTGTTGGAGCCGGGTGGCGTGTTGTTCACCTACAGCTGCTCAGGCGGCATCAGCGCAGACTTGTTCCACAAAATCGTGGCCTCAGCGGGGACGGATGCGGGCGTGGACGGTTACATCAGCGAGCGCATGCAAGGTGCACCGGATCACCCCATGACCTTGACCTTTCCTGAAGGCGAGTACCTCAAGGGTTTGGTGGTCATCAAGGCTGCGGCGCTGCTTGAAAAGCCCGCATCGGCCACAATATCGGGTTGATTCCCGTTTTTTCGAAAGTACTTTGACGATGTTGATCCCTGCCACCATCCTGACCGGCTTTTTGGGCTCCGGCAAAACCACGCTGCTCAAGCGCGTGTTGACCGAAGCGCATGGCCAAAAAATTGCCGTCATTGAAAACGAGTTTGGCGAAGAAAACATCGACAACGAAATTTTGGTGTCTGACACCAACGAGCAAATCATTCAGATGAACAACGGTTGTGTGTGCTGTTCCATTCGTGAGGATTTGCGCACCACCTTGCAGTTGCTGGCTGCCAAGAAGCGCAAAGGCCTACTCGACTTCGAACGCGTGGTGATTGAAACCACGGGCTTGGCCGACCCCGGCCCTGTGGCGCAAACTTTCTTCATGGATGACGAAATTGCCGAAAGCTTTTTGCTTGACTCCATCCTCACGCTGGTGGATGCCAAGCACGCTGCCCAACAATTGAATGACCGCCAAGAAGCGCGCCGTCAAGTGGGTTTTGCGGATCAAATTTTCATCAGCAAGGCTGACCTCGTGTCGCCTGCCGAGTTGGATGCCTTGCAGCACCGCTTGAAGCACATGAACCCACGTGCCCCGCAAAAAGTGGCGCATTTTGGTGAAGTGGCCTTGACCGAGGTGTTTGACCTACGTGGTTTCAACCTCAACGCCAAGCTCGACATTGACCCAGACTTCTTGGCCGATGACCACCACCATCACCACGGTGAGCATTGCGATCACCCTTCGCACAAGCATGGCCATTCGCATGACCATGGTCACGATCACTCGCACGATCATGCACATTGCGACCATGACCATGTGCACGACGAGCATTGCAACCACGGACACCATCACCACCATGACGACGACGTGAAAAGCTTTGTCTACAAGTCCACGCGCCAGTTCGATCCCGCCAAGTTAGAGGATTTCTTGGGTGCTATCGTCAACATCTACGGCCCCAAGATGCTGCGCTACAAAGGCGTGCTGAATATGAAGGGCACCGAGAAGAAGGTGATCTTCCAAGGCGTGCACCAGTTGATGGGCAGTGATTTGGGACCTGATTGGGCTGAAGGCGAAGAGCGCATGAGCAAGATGGTGTTCATCGGCATTGATTTGCCCAAAGACATCTTGATTCAAGGTCTCGAGCAATCTTTGGTTTGATGAGTTTTGTCAGTTTTAACTAATTTACTGAACCCTTGGGGATTGTGGCTACAATCCCGCGCGCCAGACCCTGCCAATGCATCCGCATTGACGGAGGCCGCGAGGAGACCCACCGTGAACGCAAAATCTAAAAAAGCCGCTTCTAAAAAGCCTGTTGTCGCCAAAAAAGCGACCAAAACAGCAGCAACGCCCAAAGCGGTTGCGAAGAAGGTTGTGAAAAAACCTGTGGCGGTGAAGACCCCCGCAAAGTCTGCCAAGCCAGCAGCAAAAGCAACGGCCAAACCGGCTGCCAAAAAAGCAGCGCCAGCCAAAGTCGCTGCGAAGAAGGTGGTTGCAAAGGCGCCTGCCAAGAAAGCTGCGACACCCAAGGTTGCACCTAAAAAGGTGGTCGCTAAGAAGATCGCTGTACCCGCTAAAAAAGTCGTGGCTAAAGCGGTCAAAGCGCCTGCTAAAGCCCTCAAAGCACCCGTGAAAGCTGTGAAAAAGGCACCGGTCAAGGCTGTGAAAGCCCCCGCCAAAAAGGTGGTTGCCAAGCCCGCTGCGAAGCCTGTCGTGAAGGCCGCACCTGCCAAAGCGCCTGTGGTCAAAGCGGCAAAACCTGCCAAAGAACCCAAAGTCAAAGTGGTGGCCGCGCCTGCGCCTGTGGTGCATGTGACGCCCATCATTCCAGGCTACACCCCTGTGGTGCACAAGAAAAACTCCAGAGCCGCCAAGATGGCGGCTTTGGTTCCACCCCCGCCAGCTCAAGTGGTTGCGTCTAACGCAGCCAAGAACAGCTTTATGCCGATGACGGCACCTACCGCTCCAACCATTGTTCCTGTGATACCTAAAAAAGACGCCAAGCTCGCCAATAACTGGAAGACCAAAACGGCCGACCAACTGACCGATGCAGAAATCATCGCCATGCCCGACAGCGAGTACATGAATGACATTCAAATGGCATTCTTCCGGCTTAAGCTCGTGCAGTTGAAAAACGAAGTACTCAGCAATGCCAGTGAAACCACTGAGCATCTGCGTGAAGACACCGTGGTGGTGCCCGACCCCGCTGACCGTGCCACGATTGAGGAAGAGCATGCGCTGGAATTGCGTACCCGTGACCGCGAGCGCAAGCTGCTGAAGAAAATTGAGCAGTCTATTCAGCGTATTGATGCAGGTGACTACGGGTACTGTGACGAAACAGGCGAGGTCATTGGCGTTGGCCGTTTGTTGGCGCGTCCGACGGCGACTTTGTCGCTGGAAGCGCAAGAACGTCGTGAAATCAAGCAGCGTATGTTTGGAGATTGATGGTCTTCACGACAAAAATCATCAAAAAGCAGGCTGAATGCCTGCTTTTTTTTGCCTCTATTTTTCTTAATAAGACACATTTAGAGCCTTTTCTAAGTGCTTCATTTATAACGATTTTTATCCAGTATGGTAGATGTTAAAATCGCTGTAAGTTGTTGATTTCATTGAAAAAATTCCAAATTCGAGTGTTCTGAACCCGTTTTCCTGATACAGTGCAAATAAGTGCAATTAAGTGGTGAAAAGTGCCTTTGGTGCTTTCGTCGCGGGTTGTTTGTTTTGTTTGCTTGTGGAAAAAGGGTTGCCAACGTGTTTCAGGGTGCTTCATCGCTGAGTCTCGACGCCAAAGGTCGTCTGTCGGTGCCAACGCGGCATCGCGACGTCTTGAGCGCGACGGCGGCTGGGCAGCTCACGATCACGCGCCACCCTCACGGCTGTTTGATGATCTTTCCGCGCACCGAATGGGAAAAGTTTCGTGAGCGCATTGCGTCGTTACCGATGAGTGCGCAATGGTGGAAACGCATCTTCTTGGGCAATGCCATGGATGTGGAAATGGACGGCACTGGCCGTGTCTTGATTTCGCCCGAATTGCGCGCCGCAGCAGGCATCAGCAAAGACACCATGCTTTTGGGTATGGGTAACCACTTTGAACTTTGGGATAAAGCGACGTACGACGAGCAAGAAGCCCAAGCCATGCAGGGCGACATGCCCGATGTGTTCAAGGAATTCTCTTTTTAAAGGATGACGGTGGACACGCCATGGCAGCACACCACCGTCCTACTCAGCGAAGCTGTCGATGCCCTCGACATCAAGCCGGACGGTACCTACGTAGATGCGACCTTTGGTCGTGGTGGGCATTCCCGTCTCATCTTGTCCAAGCTTTCGCCTCAGGGGCGATTGATCGCCTTCGACAAAGACCTCGATGCGATCGCCGAGGCCAACACCATTCAAGACCCGCGCTTTTCGATTCGTCACCAAGGCTTCACGCACTTGGGCGAGTTGGAGGCGGGCTCCATCGACGGCGTGCTGATGGATTTGGGGGTGAGTTCACCCCAAATCGACAACCCAGCACGCGGTTTTTCATTCAGAAACGACGGTCCTTTGGACATGCGCATGGACACCACGCGTGGCCAAAGCGTGTCCGAGTGGCTGGCTGAGGCAGAAGTCCAACACATCGCGGAGGTGATACGTGAATATGGCGAAGAACGGTTTGCTCTACAGATTGCAAAGGCGATTGATGCTCGCCGACAAGAACGGGGCGTGCCTACATCCACCGCTGAAC
>JACCDQ011083174.1_pt1 | contig 12729 bp, 11 predicted proteins | sample 7446031 | NCBI WGS metagenome assembly JACCDQ01 (sample SAMN15323442, study PRJNA562643) | freshwater metagenome | isolation source: river surface water | place: USA:Blue River Watershed | collected 2017-08-17
ACTCTACATCATCTCTTTCAATGGCGACTTTACGATCATAAGTAATTCTCAATCCATCAATTTGTAGATTGGGAAAATAAGGAACATACATATTATCTGAAGGTTTAATGTAAAACACATCTTCATCTAAATCTTCAACATCTACCCCTAATTCATCAAAGACTTTACTCATAAAGTGGAATAAATCGGTATTTTTATCTATGGATTCAACTTCTTCAATTAACTTATGGGCAAGCTGTGGTTCAAATGAATTTAATTCTACTAAGATATCTTTACCTTGATCTAATTCAGCTAAAACACGTTGATACTCTTTTGCAGTTTTTAAGATAAACTCATTTAATATTTCTAGATTACTTAAAGCCTTTTCAGGATGATCTAAGAAGCTTTCAAGTAGTGTTTTCACACCATGATAAACAAGACCTGCCCCTTTAGCACAAGTGGAAAAAGCATTAAATCCCTCGTGATACCATTTGAATAAAATCTCTTCATAAGTATTTTTGCCATAAGGAACATGAATAAAAATATCTCGCGATTGTCCAATTCTATCTAATCTTCCAATTCGTTGTTCTAAGGTATCTGGATTTTCTGGTATATCAAATAAGACCAAGTGGTGAGCAAATTCAAAGTTTCTTCCTTCGCTACCTACTTCAGTACAAAGCATGATTTGAGCACCATCTTTTTCTTTAAAAAAAGCCGCTTGTCTATCTCTGGCAATAAAATTTAGGCCGGAATGAAAGCTAGCTAGTTTTAAATCGGTCAGTCTTTTTTGTAAAATTTTCTCTAAACTCAAAATGGAATTTTTTGAATGTGAAATGAGCAGAATTTTTTGTCCTTTACTTTTTTCAATTAAATGAATCAGCCATTCGACTTTCTCATCAAATAAATACTTGCTGCTATTTTCATCACTACGATTTAAAAATTGAATTTTTTTATTTTCAATTGGAAATGCATGCAATTTTCTTCTAGGAAAAAAAGAATACTCTTTACTCATTTTCTCTCTAGTATTTCGATAAAAAATTCTTCCCGTACCATGCAAATCTTGTAATTCTTTTAGTTTTAGATTATTTTCACCATTTTGATTCTCTTCAATAAGTTTTAAAGCTAGCTCGCCAACTTTTTTATATTCGTGAACCTCTTCTAAGTATTTTGAAAAATCATAAAAACGATTTGGATCTAATAACTTTAATCTTGCAAAATGTCCTTCAATTCCCAATTGCTCTGGTGTCGCGGTTAAAAGCAAGATCCCCTCTGACTTTTTAGTGACTTGCTCAATGATTTTATATTCTAAAGAAATATCATTCTGAGACCATTTCATTAAATGGGCTTCATCTACAACTAATAGATCCCAATTGGCCTTATTTAAAAGATCACGAGCAAGATCAGCTCCTTTTAATAGACCTACTTTTACATTTACCAAATCATTTTCTAAAAAAGGATTAGTGTTTGGCTCTAAATAAGTTTCTTGATTTAAGGTTGTGAAATTAAGATGAAACTTTCGGTGCATTTCCACAAACCATTGATAAACTAGCGAGTCTGGAACAATAATTAAGGCCCGCTTCACTCGCTCTGTGGTAATTAATTTATGAATAATTAACCCCGCTTCTATGGTTTTACCAAGGCCTACTTCATCAGCAAGTAAAACTCGTGGGATTGGCCGGTCAGTAACTTGATCTGCTACAAAAAATTGATGTGGCAATAAATTGAGCTTGGGACCGATTAATCCCCTAGCTTTAATTTTGGTTAATTTATTTTTAAATTCATTAGCCTTCAATCTTAAATTAAAAATAGCAGCGTGATCAACTTCGCCATTTAAAAGACGATCTTCAGGTTTAGAAAAACTCATAAAATCGGCCAGCTCGCGCTCATCAATAATGAGATCTGCACAAGTGTATCTCATTAAACCATCGATGATTTCAGTTTGATCGATGACTAATTTTTCACCAGATCTTAAGGTAATATCATCGCCTACTTTAAACAGAACTCTTTTTAATGGAGCCCCTTTTAAAGCATAGATCCGTTCAGACATTGAACCTAGAAACTGAATTTTTAGAGTTTTTGAACCTACTTCTGAAATTAAGCCCAAACCAAGTTCGGGTTCGGCTTCAGAAATGAACCTCTGACCAATGTGTATTGTATTCAACAAAATTTCCTATTTATTTCATGTAATAGATGCCAAGAACTGCGCCAATAATAATCATTCCTAACAATAAGTACAGGTGACTTTTTCCTAATTTTTTTTCTTCTTTGGTCAAATGACTTTTAACTTTATGTTTTGCTTTACTCATAAAAATGTCCTTATAAATTTTTATATTAATAATTTAACAGATTAGCTTTGAAATGTGACCACATTACGCTCATGGTCATTGCTTTTTTATTATGACAAAGCTCGCTTTTTTCTTTAAAAGAGTAAAAACAAAAGGAAATGCTATGATTATTTGTCAAAATGTCGGTCTAAGTTTCGGCGGAAGAAAATTATTTGATGAAGTAGATATTAAATTTACTCCTGGAAACTGTTACGGATTAATTGGGGCAAATGGTGCAGGTAAATCAACTTTCCTTAAAATTTTATCAGGTGAACAATCGACTACTACCGGAACTGTCGCGATAAATCCAGGACAACGCTTATCAGTTTTAAAACAAGATCACTTTCTTTTTGAAGAGGTTGAAGTTTTAAAAACCGTGATCATGGGAAATAAAAAACTTTTAGAAGTCATGGAAGAAAAAGACGCTTTATATGCTAAAGAAAATTTTTCTGATGAGGATGGAGTTCGCGCCGCTGAATTAGAATCTACTTTTGCAGAAATGAATGGATGGGAAGCTGAATCTGAAGCGGCAACCATGCTTTCAGGACTGGGAATCGGGGCCGAATTATTAAGTAAAAAAATGATGGAATTAAATGGTGGTGAGAAAGTAAAAGTATTACTTGCTCAAGCGCTTTTTGGTAAGCCTGATATTTTATTACTAGATGAACCAACCAACCACTTAGACTTAAAAGCTATTCAATGGTTAGAACATTTTTTATTAGATTTTCCCAATACAGTTATCGTTGTCTCTCACGATCGACATTTTCTAAATAAAGTATGTACCCATATGGCCGATATCGATTTTGGTAAAATCAAATTGTATACAGGAAACTATGATTTTTGGTATCAATCTTCTCAATTAGCGCTTACCTTAAAATCAAATCAAAATAAAAAGATGGAAGAAAAAATTAAAGAATTAAAAGAATTCATTGCACGTTTTAGTGCCAATGCATCTAAATCTTCCCAGGCGACCTCAAGGCAAAAAATGCTTGAAAAAATCACGCTTGAAGATATTCAGCCTTCAAACAGAAAATATCCTTATGTTTTTTTCAAACCTAAAAAAGAAATTGGTAAAGAAGTTTTAACAGTAGAAAAACTAACTAAAACGATTGAAGGTAGAAAAGTTTTAAATAATATTTCTTTCACAATCAGAAAAGGTGAAAAAGTAGTGCTTCTTGGTGACGATTTAGCTAAAACGACTTTACTAGAAATTTTAGCAGGAGAAGCTAAATCAGATTCTGGAACTATTCTTTGGGGAGTCACTACCCAAAGATCTTACTTTCCTTCTGATAACTCCAAATATTTTAATGATGGTAAGTATAACCTTGTCGATTGGCTGAGAGATTATTCTGAAGATAAAGATGAATCATTTGTCCGAGGCTTTTTAGGAAGAATGTTATTTTCTGGTGAAGAGGCATTGAAAAAAACCAATGTTTTATCGGGTGGAGAAAAAGTTCGAATGATGCTTGCTAAAATGATGTTAGAAGCTCCAAATGTTTTACTAATGGATGGCCCGACTTCTCACTTAGATCTTGAAAGTATTACTTCGGTCAACGAAGGTTTAAAAAAATATGATTCTAATTTAATTTTTACTTCCCACGATCATGAATTTGTTCAAACTCTAACTTCTAGAATCATCGATATAAAACCTGATGGTACAATTATCGATGTCGAGAAAACTTTTGATGAGTATTTAAATCTAGATTAAAAATGGAAAATTTTAACTCGAAAAATGGTTTAAATTTTGTAATAAGACCAATTAAATCGGATGATAAAAAGCTTTTAGTTGAAGGCTTTAAATCACTTTCTAGTGAAACCATTCATCAGCGTTTTCAATTTGGAAAATCAGGTTTAAACAATGATGAACTTAAGAAATTAACTGAGATTGATCATTTAACTCATTTGGCTTTTGTCACTGGACAAATCAAGGACCAAGTTGAAAAACCTGCTGGCGTCATTCGAGGTGTCAAAGATTCTAAAAGGCCAAGCTTTCTAGAAATTGCTCTAACAATCGTTGATGAATTTCAAGGACTTGGTTTAGGGCTTAAGCTACTCAATCTCCTAAAAGAAGAAGCCTTAAAACTAGGCTACTCTCACTTTTGTGGCGAGCTTCATTCAAGTAATTTAAAAATGCTTAAACTTTTACAAAAATTCAATCAAAATCAAAATTTTACTTTAACACATATTGGTGATGGTTTTTTAAGTTTCGAAATTCCGCTGAAATCCTAAAGAGACTTTAATTTTGAGTATTTTTTTGCTAACATTTTAAGACTTTATAATTTTAACTGAGGTTTTTATGGGACGTAAATGGAACAACATTAAAGAAAAAAAAGGTGATCAAGATAAGCAAAAAGCTCTTGTATATACTAAGTGTTTACGTGAAGTGACCAAAGCTGTAAAGCAAGGTGGCGAAGATCCTCATTCTAATTTCATGCTGAGAATCTCGCTTGATAAATGTAAAAAATATAATGTTCCTAAAGACAACGTTGATCGCGCCATTAAAAAAGGTCTAGGCAACGACGATGAAGGATATGAAGATATCACTTATGAAGGTTATGGGCCAAATGGCGTAGCGGTATTTGTTGAAGCTTCTACCAATAATGTTACCCGTACCGTCGCGAACGTCAGAAACTTTTTTAATAAATGTGGAGGCTCACTCGGAACTTCTGGCTGTTTACAATTTGTCTTTTCTCACAAAGCCGTATTTGAAATTAAGCAAAATCAATTGAACGAAGATGATTTCACTATGGACATGATTGATGCTGGCGCAGAAGATGTTGTGTTAGAAGATGGTTATTTTACCGTTACCGCACCAATGGATACTTTCGGTGCCATTCAACACAAGTTGGATCAGTTAAAAATTACGGCCGACGAAGCTGGACTTGAAAGAGTTCCGCAAATGCATAAAGAAGTTGATGTTGAAACTTTTAAAACTGTAATGAAACTTGTCGATTTGCTTGAGGGCGATGACGATGTCAATAAAGTTTATCACAATATTCAATACGACGATAAATTTGCCAATATTTAATGTAACTGATTTATTTCTACATTTTGTGCAGATAAATACTGAAATAACATTTCTACGCTAGAAATTTTTATATCAAATTTTTTAGAAATTCTAAGTAGATCAATTAGTTTAGCCGTTTCACCTTCGTCATTTAAAATTTCGCATAAAACAGCGACTTCATTTAAGTTTGCTAACTTCATGAGATCTATCGCTGCTTCAGTGTGACCTCGTCGAGTAAAAATTCCACCTGATTTAGCTATTAAGGGAAAAACATGTCCAGGTCTTACGAAATCAGTCGGAGTTGAATTGGTCTGACTTAATTTTTTAATTGTTTGTGCTCTATCAGACGATGAAATTCCCGAACCAATGTTTTCCTTAGCATCAACTGTAATAGTAAATGCCGTATGATGATTGTCATTATTTTCTGGAATCATTAAAGGTAAGTTTAATTTTTTTGAAACTGTTTCTGAAATGGGAGTGCAAATGAGTCCTTTGCCTATTTTAGAAAAAAAATGAACCCATTCTTTGGTAATTAATTCTGCTGCAATTAAAAAATCACCTTCATTTTCTCTATCTTCATCATCAACAATGATAACCGGACGACCATTTTTTAATTCTATAAGTATTTCATCAATTGAATTAAATTCCATTTGGCACACTCATGACTCTTATTTCACTGACACCAATTGAATAAAAAGTCTTTTCTAAGAAGTCTTTTTTACTTAATTCAGAAATTTCAGGATTTAACTTTAAAATAGATCCACCTTTTTTTTCGATGAGATTTAAAAGCTCTACATCTTCAAATTCATCACTGATTAAAAAAAAGATATTATTTAATTTATCAAACTGTGAATGGTGCAAAATTATTTCTAACTCAAACTTTGGTAAGAAATCTAAAATGACGAGGGCCTTCTCTGAAAAAAAATGTTCCAAATAATTTAATTGAAACTCACTCACTACATAGGCCAATAAACTTATACCTGATTTCAAATTGGGATTGGTCCAAACTTGTACATCGCCAAGTACGCTTGTTACCATATTGTTTGAAGAAAAATTTATTTCCTGTTTTTCCATGAGTCATTCATAGCAAAGAGAACATAGAAATTCTAGTTACTATCAAGCTATACTGAAATCATAATTTCAGTATCTTATCGTCTGAGGCATACTCTTGAGTCTGCATTTTCTCGCCCTTGGTCGCTGCGTCAATTTTTTTAACGATCGTGACTACCCGATTTAGTGATTCTTCTAGCTTTTCAAAGGCTTTTTCATCTGGACCTTTTTTAAGTTTTCGAAGAAAACCAAAGGCAATAGTTAAAGGGTTATTAATCTCATGATTATAAGTCGCAACCAGTGTTCTAATTGATTCTAATTGATTTTTTTCCATCGAATCATAATGGCTTTGCAGTGCTTTTAATTGCGTTTGAATTCTAGCGATTGCGACATCAATATTAACAGGCTTTTGAATAAAATCATTTGCCCCCAATTTTAGGGCCTCAACAATACTATCGACATTATCTTCAGCGGTAACCATGATGACTGAAAGTTCCACTTGGCTTTTTATTTCTCTTACTTTTTTCAATGTCTCAATTCCGGACATTTCAGGCATCAATAAGTCGAGTAACATTAATTCATATTTATTGTTAGCAATTTTTTCAATTGCTTCAGTACCAGAAGTTACAAAATCAACAATAAAGCCTCGTTTCTCTAATCGCTTTTTAAGCATGCTTCCATTTATTGTATCATCATCAACCAAAAGTAATCTTGAATTCATAATTATCTCATCTTAAATTGAAATATTCTTTTAATTCGTTTTCGACGGTTTTTAATGAATGCTCTATATCCTCATAAAAAGGAAGAATGTTTCGCTTCTTCTTTTCACGGCCATACGTTTCTAAATTTTCAAGCATCTTTTTTAATTCCTCATGATGAAAAGTCGTAATCTGCTCTTTTATTTTTCTAGATTGCATTTCAACAACTTCAAACTTATCCTCTAATATCCCGTTCTTTATTTCAGTTAAAAACAATGGCAGATTTTTTAAAAAACTTTCGACGTATTCATAAAGTATCTCTTCATCACCTAAAAAGTCTTTTTCTAGGTAATTCAAATATAAATGTCTATTTTGATTAACAATTTTTACTGGAATATTAATTTCACATACTGGATTAAATATTTTACTTAAGAGTTTTTCTAGTTCTTCTTTTTTAATGGGTTTTGAAATATATTCATTCATTCCATGTTTAAAACATTCTTCTTGATCTCCAATAACTGAATTTGCGGTAACTGCAACAATAATTGGATTTCCATATTTTTCTTTTTTAGAGCGAATAATATCAGATGCTTCAAACCCGTCCATTACAGGCATGTTGATATCCATGAAAATGATATCAAAATTGTTACTTGCTTGAGCTTCTAAGGCTTCTAGACCATTTGATACTACTTCTGGATAAACTTCAAATTTATTAAGTAACTTTTTGAGTAGCCGCTGATTAATTAAATCATCTTCGACGATCAAAGCACGAACAACTTTTTTATCTAATATCTTTGTGTCATCTGAAACCAAGTTTTCTTCAACTGGATCTAAAGGTAGGTTCACCGTAAAAAGCGTTCCGATGCCGAGATTGGACTTTACCAGAATGTCTCCTTTTAAAGCATTCACTATTTTTTCAGTAATTGCTAACGAAATCCCTATTCCAGAAAAATCAGACTCACTTCTTTTTTCATAGGCATAAGGCAAAAAGATATTATCAATTCTTTCTTTTTCAATCCCAACCCCGGTATCTCTTACTTCAAATTTTACTTTTTTGTTATCAATTTGACTCGTAACGGTTAAAGATATTTTACCCGTTTTAGTAAACTTAAAAGCATTTTCTAAAAGATAATTTAAAACTTGTTCAATTCTTTTTTTATCCCCTACAAATGTTTTACTCGATAATTTGTTGGTGAATTGAAAAGTCAGTTTCTTATCATGGCATACAGCTTGATACTGATCACTTATCTCTATTAATAATTTTTCTAAATTAAATTCCTTATTAAAGACTTCAATATTTCCTGCTTCGACTTGCCCATACTCCAAGGTTTTGTTAACTAAAGACAATAATCTTTGACTAGATTGAGTAATCGAATCGAGATAGTCTTTTTGTTCTGAAGTAATACTTGTTTCTAAAACAAGCCCCGCCATCCCTAAAATTCCATTAAGTGGTGTTTTAATCTCATGAGAAAGTCGAGACATGTATTCATTTTTTAATTTTAGAGTTATTTCCGCTTGGTTTTTTGCATCTGTAAGATCTTTTTCAATCTTTTTTTGTTTGGTTATGTCTGTTCCAACTAGCATATAGCCAATGGGGAACTGATCTTGATCAACTAGTAAGCTTATGGTTAATAAAATAGTTTGCCGTTCACCATTACTTTTTTTAAAAACCCATTCTTCTTCGTTTTTTAAATTACGAGAAGCTTTATAAGTTAAAACGATAAGACTTGGAGGAATATCTTCTTTATAAAGATTATTTAACTCTCTGGCTTTTTTATTCAATTCTTCTTCGTCTATGAAAAAGAGTGGCGTTTCTTTATTAATGATTTCTTCTGAGTCATAGCCTAAGGTTTTTTCACAAACTCGATTGAAATAAGTGATGGTTCCATCTAAATCTAGCCGCATAATTAAATTAGAGGTACTCCGATTCACTGAAGCTTGAAATTGAATTTGTTTCCAGTTTTCTTCTTGCTGCTCTTTAAGCTTGGTAATGTTGTGACGAATCGTGATGTATTTTTCAACTTGATTATCTAGATTTTTAACCGGAATAATGGTCGTATCTAACCAAAAAAACTCCCCTGCTTTATTTCTATTTTGAATTTCACCACGCCAAATATTTTCACTTAAAATAGTTTTCCATAAATCTTCAAAGAACTCTTTCGGGTGAGTTCCAGAATTCAAGATTCGATAGTTTTTTCCAATTAATTCTTCTTGGCTATAGCCACTCATCACTTGAAAATTTTTATTGGCAAATGTGATATGACATGAGGTATCTGAAGTCGTGACCCCGCTTGATTCATCGAGTGCTTCAAAATAAGTAAATAAGAGATCATTGCTTTTTTTTAGTTCAATTTCTTTTTGTTTTATCTCAGTTAAATCTTCCCAAACGCATACTTGAAATTTCTGATTCTGATGGAAAAAATATTTCGTGACAATCTCGACTTCAATTTTTTCATTGGACTTTTTTAAAAGGGTGAAAGGAAACTTGGTATAACTTTGATCATTGACCAGTTCGCAATTTTTTTCAACAAACTTCGAAGTTAAAAGACCACATGGCTGATGAGAGGGCGAAAAATCCATGACCGTTTTATCTAAAATGTCTTCTTTTTTATCTAATTCTAGTAGGTTTAAAATTTGTTGGTTCACATAAATAATTTTGTGATCAAACATGATCACAACACCAACAGTGAGGTCTAAAAAAAGAGATTCAAAAAAATCTTTTGAAAAATTAGTCATAGCTATCTTATTTCCTTAAGATAACTATCGGAATTAAAACAATTTAAATGAAAAATTATCTTATAATTTTACCTAAATATTCCTGACCTGAAAGGTAGGGAATGAGTTTTTTAGGTACTTTAATTCTCCCGTCTGCGCACTGATGATTTTCTAAAAATGGCACCAGAATTCTTGGTGTCGCGATCGCCGTATTATTAAGCGTATGAACAAATTGAACCTTGTTTTCCGAGTCTCTGTATCTGGTATTGGTTCTTCTTGATTGCCAGTCATGTAATGCCGAACATGAGTGAGTTTCACGATACTTTGTTTCGCTTGGAACCCAAGCTTCAACGTCGTACATTCTCACTTTCCCTGTTCCCATATCCCCCGTACAACATTCAACAATTCTATAGGGAAGTTCTAAATCTTTTACAATTTCTTCAGAAGTTTCTAAAAGTTTTTGATGCCATTTTTCAGATTCACTTGGATCATTTTTACAAATGACAAATTGCTCTACCTTCATAAATTGGTGAACTCGAATTAAGCCTCTAACATCTCTTCCGTATGATCCTGCTTCTCTTCTAAAGCAAGGAGAATATCCAGCATATAAAATCGGAAGTTCTGATTCTTTTAAAATTTCATTGGCATGAAGAGAATTAATTTGAACCTCAGCTGTGCCTGATAAATATAATCCATCTTCTTGTAAAAAATATGCTTGATCTCTTCCTGTTGGAAAATGTCCTGTTCCATACAGCGCTTCTTCTCTCGCTAGTGCTGGAGTTGAAACGAGCGTAAAACCTTTACTCATTAATTTATCCATGGCCAGTCGATGAACTGCCATTTCAACTAATACCATTTCATTTCGAAGTGAATACGATCTTGAACCAGAAACTTTGGCAATTCTTTCAAATTCTGCCCAGCCCTGTTTTTCTAAAATTTCCACATGATCCATTGGTTTAAAAGAAAACTGTGGCAAATCTCCCCACTTTTTAATCTCTACATTTTCAGAGTCATCTTTTCCAATTGGAGCTTTAGACGAAGGAATTTGTGGGACTAAATAAAGCATTTCCTTTAATTTTAACTCTAATGACTCAATCGATGGCTTAAGAGATTTGACTCGTTCATCAATTTTTTTTGATTCTGTAATTAAATTTGGACGCTCATCTGGTGAAGCTTTCGGAATTTTAGCCGTTAATGCATTCTTTTGAGTTAATAAATCCTGCTCCTCGCTCTTTAACGCAACACTCTCACGATCAACTTGCAATAATTGATCGATATCAAGCTTTATATTCTTTAATTGGCAGGCATTTTTCACTGCAGCGGAGTTTTCTCTAATAAATTTAATGTCCAGCATGTCGTTCCCTTGTTATAATGAATTCTCTAATAATTTAACAAATTTCAAATTATTTTTGTACCAAAAAGGGAAAGAAAAATGGCCAAATGTAAATTTTGTGGCAAAGAAATCACTTGGATGAAAGAAGGTCGCAAAAACAGGCCAATCGATTCTGACGGTGGCGTCCACTCGTGCGAAGAAATGCAAAATAGCATGAAATCAATTCGTAATCTTACGGTAACCGATATTGACCCTGAAATATTAAGACAATACGAAATCTCAATTAACGAAAAAGTTCAGAAAAAATAAATTAATATTCCATATCCATCGGCAATGTTAATTCTTCAAAAGAGAACTTTGGTCTAGTTTGAAATTTATCGACTCTGATCGGGCAATCTTTTAATTCACAACGATGACAATGTTTTTTTCTACATGGATCTAAATGAATATGTAGCTCTCCCCCTACCGAGTATTCTGAAATGACATCTTCTTCAAAACTTTCAGAAAAATCATGGGCCTTTTCAACCGACCAAAATTCAGGAATAACCATGTGGCAATCAATATGGTGATGGGCACCGCTTCTGATTACGCGGGTAAAATGAATTTGAATGACTCCAGGTCGATAATGCTTTTCAAAAAGTTCACCAATTTGTTTCACCGTCTCTTCATCATGAGCATCAAGTAAAATATTTCCCGATCTCATTAAAATTTTTCCACCAGCGATAATTAAAAATGAACCAAATAAAACTGCAACTACTGGATCGATCCAATCAAGACCGGTAAGCTTCACCAAAAAAAGTCCCGCGACAACTCCGAGACTCGTTAGTAAATCAGTTACTAAATGCACACCACTTGAAACCAAAGCTTCTGAATTTAATTTTTTTCCACGTTTATATAAAATCCCCCCAAGCACACCGTTTACAAGCCCAGCAAAAATTACAATGATTAATCCTGTATCAACTTCTTCAATCCTGGCCCCATGAAACAAGGTTTGAATTGATTGAATAATGATTAAAATTCCAGCAAATAAAATCGCTCCACCTTCAAAAGTCGAAGCCATGCTTTCAATTTTACCGTGCCCGTAGGGATGCTCTTTATCGGCCGGTGCTGAAGCTAGAATAATGACAATCAGAGTGATTAAACCTGCTACGACATTGACGATACTTTCAAGTGCATCTGATAAAATTGATTGTGAATTGGTCACATGAAAGGCGTAGAATTTTAAAAGTAGTAACACAAATCCTAGACTTAAGGAAATGGTCGAGGTTAATTTTTTTTCATCATTAGCTTTTTGAATTGTATTCATAAGTAGAGCCTTTTATTCTTAAAGAATTCATTACAACTGAGATACTTGATATGCCCATTAAAACACTGGCCAGTATTGGGTCGAGTCTCAATCCAAAGCGATTAAATAATAAACCAGCCGCAACTGGTATTGCTAAGAAATTATATAAAAAACTTAAAAGCAAATTAGATTTAATGACAGAAATAGTTTTATTTGAGATTTGAAAAAAACTTGCTAGTGAATTTAATTTTCCATCTAAAATAGTTATATCAGATGCTTCAATGGCAATATCTGAGCCATTTCCCATAGAAATGGAAAGGTCAGCAATACTTAAGGCC
>JACCDQ010434020.1_pt1 | contig 12728 bp, 10 predicted proteins | sample 7446031 | NCBI WGS metagenome assembly JACCDQ01 (sample SAMN15323442, study PRJNA562643) | freshwater metagenome | isolation source: river surface water | place: USA:Blue River Watershed | collected 2017-08-17
ACCATCGACATCGAGCCGCAGGACCTCCTGCCCACCGTGGGCGATTTGACCGGCGGCCAGATGGCCGACCTGGTGATTGACTGCGCCTCGGGCGGGCCCGCGTCGGTGGTCTCGGCCATCGAGCTGGCGCGCAAGAAGGGTCGCGTGATCCTGGGCGGGCAGAAGCGCCAGAAGGTGCCGGCCTTCGACAGCGACCGCATCATCGCCAACTTCCTCACCGTGCAGGGCATGCGCGGCCACTCGTATGAGTCGGTCGAACTCGCGCTGCAGCTGATCGCGGCCAACCGGCACAACGTGCAGGCCATGAGCACCCATGTCTTCGGCCTCGACGGCGTCGACCTGGCGCTGCGCTCGCTGGCCGGCGACGGGGTCGAGGGCGCGATCCACATGACCATCGACCCGCACCGGTGACGACGGCCGCCTCGCCCAAGCCCCCCACGCCGAGTGGCCAGCTGTCCTCGGTCGGCAGCGCCCTGCGCCTGCTCAAGGCCTTCACCGCCGAAGAGCCCGAGCTGGGCATCACCGAGATCGCCAAGCGCCTGGGCGTCGCCAAGAGCACCGCGCACCGCCTGGCCAGCACGCTGGTGGCGGAGGGCTTCCTGGAGCAGAACGCGGTCGATGGCCGCTACCGGCTGGGGCTGCTGCTGTTTTCCATCGGCACCCTGGTGCGCCGGCGGATGAACGTCTCGGAGCAGGCGGTGCCCCATCTCCAGGCCCTGTGCGAGGGCTCGGGCGAGACGGTGCACCTGGCGGTGCTGCATGACGCCGAGGTCGTGTTCCTCCGCAACATCGAGAGCAAGCAGGCGATCCGCCCCCGCTCCTACCTGGGCGTTCGCAAGCCCGCCTTCTGCACCAGTGAGGGCCGCGCCCTCCTGGCCTTCGGCCCGCCGCAGCAGGTGACCGCGGCCCTGCGCGGCACGCTCGCGCCCCGCACGCCCAAGACGCTCACCGACAAGGCCGCCATCACCCGCCTGCTGCAGAAGATCCGCAGCCAGGGCTACGCGGTCGACGACGAGGAGAGCGAGGTCGGCATGCGCGGCGTGGCCGCCCCGATCTTCGACGCCAACGGCCTGGCCGTGGCCTCGGTCGGCGTGGTGGGGCCGGTGCAGCGCTTCACCGCGCCGCGGCAGCGCGAGCTCGCGGCCCAGGTGCTCGCGGCGGCCGAGGCCATCTCGGTGCACCTCGGCCACGAGCCGGCGGGGGGTTGATGGCGGCCGCCCGCACGCCCGTCTGGCTGGTCACCGGCTACCTGGGGGCGGGCAAGACCACGCTGCTGGCACGCTGGCTCGCCGAACCGGGGTTGGCGAATGCGGCCCTGGTGGTCAACGAGATCGGCGAGGTCGGTCTCGACGACCGCCTGCTGGCCCGCGCGGTGGACAGCGCCTCCCTGGTGGCCAATGCCTGCATCTGCTGCACCGGCCTGCCGGGGCTGGAGCAGGCCCTGGCCGACCTCTGGTGGGACCGCCTGCATCGCCGGCGGCCCGCCTTCGATGCCGTGGTCATCGAGACCACCGGCCTCGCGGACCCGGGGCCGGTGATCGAGGCCTTCAACACGGATTCCTTTCTTCAGGAGCGCTATGCATTGGCTGGCGTGCTGGTCATGGTCAGCGCGACGACGCCCTGGAAAGAGTTGGCGCAGCATCCCGAGGCCCTGTCCCAGGTGCGGCATGCCGACCTGCTGGTGGTGACCAAGGTGGACCGCGCGGAGTCGAGTCCAATGCTCGAGGCCTTGCGCGCCGAGCGGCCCGAGGCCGCGCTCGCCACGTCGGCCCAGGCCTCGCTGGATTGGGCGCAGGTTCATGCGCTGCTTCCCGTAGCCAGGGCCCGGGCGCACCAAGGTCATCACGATGACCAACACGCCCACCATCACCACGACGCGCAGGCCCGCTTTCTTCCCTGTCCCGTCGGCCTGGACCGCGAAGCCCTGGCTGCCTGGGCCAACGGCCAGCGCAGCGCGGGCCTGCAGCGCCTCAAGGGCGTGCTGCAAGGCGCCGACGGCCACTTGTTCATGGCCCAGTGGGCCCTGGGCGATGACGCGGTGTCGCTGGTGGGCTTCGAGGGGCCGGTGCCCCGCCTGGGATTGACGTGCATCGCCTGAGCCCACTTTGCGAATCGCTACCGGCCGAAGCCGCCCATCATTTTTTCGTCTTGATTGAACCGGAGCTGTGCACACCATGGGCCTGAACGTCCCCGAAGCGCTGGCCAAGGAAGTGGCCCTTGCCAACCGCATCCTTTATGACCAGCAGATCGTCGACGGCCTGGGCCATGTGAGCCTGCGCCACCCCGAGGACCCCGCACTCTTCCTGCTCTCATGCAGCCGCGCGCCTGGCCTGGTGCGTCCCGAAGACATCGTCTGCTACCGCCAGGATGGCAGTTCAGTCGACCCGCAGGCGCCTCGCCCTTATCTGGAGCGCTTCATCCACGCGGAGATCTACCGCGCCCGGCCCGATGTCCAGGCAGTCGTGCATTCGCACTCGCCCAGCGTCATCCCCTTCGCCTGCGTGCAAAAGCCCTTGCGTCCGATCTTCCACATGGCCGGCTTCCTCGGCGAGGGCTCGGCGCATTTCGAGATCCGCGAGGCGGGCGGCGACACCGACATGTTGATCGGCAGCGCCTACCTGGGCGAGGCGCTCGCCCGTTCCCTGGGCACACGCAGCTGCGTGCTGATGCGGGGGCACGGGTCCACGGTGGTGGGCACCAGCCTGCGCCAGGTGGTGTACCGCGCGGTCTACGCCGAGGCCAACGCCCGGCTGCAGATGAACGCGCAGGCGCTGGGCGAGCCCGTCTACCTGAATCCGCGCGAGGCGCAGCTGGCCTCGGACGCGAACGACGGCCAGATCGACCGTTCGTGGAACCTCTGGCTCCAGCGCCTGGGGGCGCTGGACTTCAGTCCGGCTTGATGTTGCGCGAGCGGATCACCGGGGTCCAGCGCTCCAGTTCGGACTGCAGGTAGGTGGCCATCTCGGCACGCGTCATGAGGCGCGGGTCGGTGCCGGTGCGGCTGATCGCCTCGCGCACCTCGGGCTTTTCCAGTACCGAGCGGATGTCCTGGTACATGCGCGATTGAAGCGCCTCGGGCGTCGCGGTGGGAATGAAGATGCCGAACCAGCCGCCCGCCTCGAACTTGGCCAGGGCGGGAATGCCGGCCTTGCTCACCGGGGGCACGCCGGGCATGCGGGGGTTGGGCGCCGAGTAGCCGTGGCCCAGCACCTTGAGCTTGCCGGTGGCCACGTGGGACATGGTGGCGGGCGAGTCGAACAGGGCGTCGACCTGGCCCCCGAGCAGGTCGTTGATCGCGGGCCCGTTGCCCTTGTAGGGCACGTGCACGATCTGGATGCCGGCCATGTCGGCGAACTGCTCCGCGGCGATATGCGGGCTGGAGGCGTTGCCCGAGGAGGCGAAGGTCAGCTTGCCCGGATTGGCCTTGCCATAGGCGATCAGCTCGGCCAGGTTGTTCGCCGGCAGGCTGGCGCGCACGAAGAGCACGCTGGGGCTGTCGGACACCATGGCCAGCGGCGACAGCGCCTTCGGGTCATAGGGCAGATTGGGAATCATGATCTGGTTGCCGATCAGGCCAAAGGCCGTCATCAGCAGGGTGTGGCCGTCGCCCGGGGCGCGCGCCACGTAGCCGGTGCCGATGGTGGTGCCGCCGCCGGCGCGGTTTTCCACCACCACGTTCTGCCCCCACTTCTCGGCCAGCTTGGGCGCGACGATCCGAGCCAGCACGTCGGTCAGGCCGCCCGCGGTGTAGGGAACGACCAGCGTCACCGGCTTGGTCGGGAAGGCCGGTGCCTGGGCCAGTGCGGCGGTGCTGAAAAGGCAGGCTGCGGAAATGGAGGAAAGGGCGGAAAGGAAGGAGCGCTTGTTCATGATTCTTGGCGGTGGAAGGGGCAGGGAAATTATTGAACGACAGGTAAGTTTCATCCTCCGCGATAACCCTTGGCCAGGCTGTCTCCCGGGTGCCAGGGCCCGCTCATATGCCGGAATTGCCTTTTGCAGCTGTATTCCATTTGGTTATCGATGGGAAGGTTTGGCGAATCCCAATTCCCCCCCCGGGTTCCTAGGATGGGCCGCGGAGACAGATCCACCTCACCAAGAACAGAAAGCCATCCGATGTTCCATTCCCCCGCCCGCCTCGCCGCGGCCTTGTTCCTCGCCACCGCAGGCGCCTTCGCCGCCGAGCCCCCGCGCCCCGCCGCGGAATCGCCGGTCATGCGCGGCTTTCCGCCGCCGCCCGAACACCGCGTTACCAAGGCCAATGGCTTCACCCCGCAGAACATGCGCTGGTCGCTCACACATGGACGTGAATTGGCGCCGTCGCGGGCCATCGCGCGGGCCGATAAGCCGATGCCCCTGATCCGGGGCAAGGCGCTGCCGATCGACCGGCTCGCCTTCCCCGTGGGTGAGGGGGAGGCCACGCTGCAGGACTACCTGGAGGCCACCGCCACCGATGGCTTCATCGTCCTGCACAAGGGGCGCGTGGTGTACGAGCGCAGCTTCGCCGGCGTGTCCGCGCGCCAGCCGCACACCTGGGCGTCGATGGTCAAGTCGGTCACGGGCCTGCTGGCCGCGCAGTTCGTCGCCGAAGGCAAGCTCGACCCGCAGGCCCGTCTCGCGCAGTACGTGCCGGAGCTGGCCGGCACCCCCTTCGGCGAAGCGACCGTGCAGCAGAACCTGGACATGGAGGTGTCCGTGGTCTACCCCGAAGGCGTGCCGCCCGACCTGGGCCTGTTCGCCGCGGCGGGCCTGATCCCGCGCCGCGAGGGCATGCCGGAGGACATCTATGCCTTCCTCAAGGCGGCGCAGATTCCGAAGGATGCGCCCGCCGCCCGCCGGTTCTTCTATCAGAACGGGTCGGCTGAGGCGGTGGCCTGGGCCCTGCGCAAGATCGCCAACCAGAGCTGGGCGGAGTTGGTGAGCCAGCGAGTGTGGTCACGCTTCGCCGCGGACGATGCCTACGTCACCGTGGACATCCTGGGCACCGAGATGTCCAGCGGCGGCCTCAACGTCCACCTGGAAGACACCGCCCGCTTCGCTGAACTCGTGCGTCGCGAGTTCGCGCGCAAGGACCGCGGCGACAGCTTCACCCAGGCGGTGCGCACGATCTTCAGGCCCCATGACAACCAGGCATTGTTTGCCGCCGGCAACCTGGCGGCAGGCCGCGCGGGCTACTCCTACCGGGACTACTGGTACCAGCCCAATGACGGCATGGGCTCGATCGAGGCCTTCGGCCGATTCGGACAGCGGATCTACATCAACCCGGCCCGGCAGCTGGTGGTGGTCAAGCTCTCGTCCACGCCCGACCTGGCGCCGCGTTCCACCAGTGCGGCTGGCCCGGGCCGGGCCTACGACCGGGCGATGGAGTCGCCGGCCACCTTCAGCGCCATGGTGGCCGCTCTGCTCAAGACGCTGCCCCGCTGAGGCTGGAGCGCCGAATCCGAAGCAAAGGGGCGCCTAGAGGGGTGCCCCTTTCACGTCAGAAGCCCAGGTTCGCCCCAGCGCCCAGCAGCGTGGCGACGCCCAGGGCGGCAAAGATGGCCGCGGCGACACCATGCACCAGCCGCATCGGGATACGGCCGGAGAGCTTGTCGCCGATGAACACCGCCGGGACATCGGCAATCAGCATGCCCAGCGTGGTCCCGACGACCACCATCACTGCCTGCGAGTAGTGGGCGGCCATGGCCACCGTGGCAATCTGTGTCTTGTCGCCCATCTCGGCCAGAAAGAAAGTGACCAGGGTGGCGCCGAACACGCCCAGGCGCTGGGCGACCTGGGCTTCCTCCTCCTCGATCTTGTCGGGGATCAGCGTCCAGACGGCCATGCCGAGGAAGGACAGGCCCAGCACCCAGCGCAGCACCTGCGGGCTGAGGGCCGTGGTGATCCAGGCGCCGAGCGCGCCGGCCAGGCCGTGGTTGACCACGGTCGCAGCCAAAATGCCCAGCACGATGGGGAGCGGGTTCTTGAAGCGGGCGGCCAGCAGGAAGGCCAGCAGTTGTGTCTTGTCGCCGATTTCGGCCAGGGCGACAACCCCGGTGGAGACGAGGAGCGATTCCATGAATGCAACGATTCTAGGGGGCGGCTGTAGGGAGCCCTCATCGGAGGGCGGGCTCGTGCCGCGAACCGGATGTGCACCGTGCATTCGCGGTTACCATCGGCGCCGATCTGGCAACTCAACGGTTCTCAGTCTCTGCCATAGACCTTTCTCGAAATAGACTTATTGGTAGAAACAAGCAGCACTTTCGTCTTCGTTGCGATACCATTGCCTACCATTTTTCGAAAGACTGTCATGGCGACCAAGAAAGAGCACTCCCAGCTGTACTTCAAGTTTCTGAACTTGGTGGCGGCGAGCCGGCAGCTCCCCGGCGTTCCCGAGATCGACGCCGTCGAAGACCGCATCCTGGCCTTTCTGGCCCGCTCCTGGTACGTCGACCAGCGCATCACAGTGGTCGAGGCCATGCACGGCATGGCCGAAATCTCCCCCTCGACCGTTCAGCGCCGCCTGAAGGCCCTGCGCTCCAAGGGCATGCTCAAGGTCGAGAGCGACGAGCACGACAACCGCTTCAAGTACGTGGAACCCACCGAGCTTTCCCTGAAGTACTTCGCCGCCCTGGGCCAGTGCATTCAGAAGGCCCAGGCGCGTTGATCTCCTGATGGAGGCCGGTCGCAGGCTCAGTGTCGGAGAAGCCGTGGCCGGTGCCCTGCTTGCCGGGCTCGGCTATGTGTTCTTTTATGAGTTGAACGCCTGGCTGTTCAGCCAAGTCAAGGTCACAGAGAACATCAGCTGGGTTTTCCTGCCCGCAGCGATCCGCATGCTCGCGGTGCTGCTGTTCGAGTGGGCAGGGGTCGCCGGGCTGTTCGTGGGTTCCCTGGCCGTCATCCTCGATCTCTTCGCCGAGCAACCGGGCCACGCGCTGGCCCTGGCATCCCTCTCCTCTGTTCCCTCCCTGGTGGTCGCCCGCGTGGTCCAGCGCTCGCTGGGTGTCCGCGCCGACCTGGGCGGGATGACGGGCCGGCACCTGCTCGTGTTCGGCCTGGCGGGTGGCCTGGTGAACAGCCTGGTCCACACCCTGTACTTCGCTGGCCGTGAGGGCAACCTGGAACCCTTCCACGGCTTCGTGCCGATGTTCGTCGGCGACAGCATCGGCACGCTGCTCGTGCTGTATGCCGGCGCCGTCGCCCTGCGCCAATTCCGCCCGAGCACGACGATCGACTGAGGCCCTAGGCCCGGCCGGCGCATGGCTCTCTGGGCGCGCGCGCCGCCGACTCGGCAACCCGCCCCGCAACTAGTTCACGCTTGCCCACCCAGGGGCGGACGCCGGAGCCCTGGCTGCGGCGGACCGCCTGGGGCCGGACTATGGTGGGAGGTCGATCCGCGTCCGACCATGTCCGCCATTTCTTCCATGGCCGTAGCGCCCCCGCGCCGGTATGCCGCCTGGCTCCCGCAACAGGGCGTGCCCTCGCTGGTGGCGCGGTACGGCCTCGCCGCCGTGCTCTCAGCCCTCGCCTTGCTGCTTCGCTTCAGCCTGGAGGGCGTGTTGCCGCCGCAGGGCTTTCCCTTCCTCACCTTCTTTCCCGCCGTCCTGCTGTCGGCTTACCTCGCGGGCTTGGGCCCGGGCCTGACGGCCACCGGCCTGAGCGTGGCCGCCGCCTGGTATTTCTTCATGCCGCCCGAGGGGGAGTTCGGCCCATTGTCCCGCCCGGACCTGGTGGCGCTGCTGTTCTTCACCGCGGTGCTTCTCATCGACACCTTCGTGATCGATGTGATGAACAACGCCTTGCAGCGCCTGCGACTGGTCGAGGCCCGTCTGCTCGACACCGACCATCACCTGCGTGCCAGCCGCGCCGATGCCTTGGCGGCGGCCGAGCTCGCCGACCGGGACCGGGGCCTGCTGGACGCGGTGTTCAACGCCGTGCCGGCGGGGATCATCGTGGCCGACGCAGACGGCCGCCTGCTGCGGATGAACCGCGCCAACGCCCGAATCTGGGGCCTGGCGCCCTATTCGACCAGCATCGAAGGCTATGGGGAATGGAAGGGATGGTGGGCGGGTGACTCGCCACAGGCGGGGCAGCGCATCCCGCCGCAGGAGTGGGGCCTGGCCCGCTCCCTGCGCACCGGGCAGGAATGCAACGACATCGTCGAGATCGAGCCCTTCGACCGGCCCGGGACCCGCCTGGTGACCCTGTTGTCTTCCGCGCCAGTGCTCGATCCGGCCGGGGCGGTCGTGGGCGGCGTGGTGGTCCAGTTCGACATCACCGACCGCGTCCAGGCCGAGCGCGCCCTGCGCGAGGCCGACCGGCAGAAGGACACCTTCCTGGCCACCTTGTCCCACGAGCTTCGCAATCCGCTGGCGCCGATCCGCTCCGCGGCACACGTGATCCGCCTGAGTCCGGGTGTCGATGCCCGTGCCGACAGGGCGGCGGCGGTGATCGAGCGCCAGAGCGCGCAGCTGGCGCGCCTGGTGGACGACCTGCTGGACGTTTCCCGCCTCAACTTCGGCAACCTGCAGCTGCAGCGCCAGCGGCTGGACCTGCGGCAGGTGGTCGAGACAGCCCTGGAAACCAGCCGGCCCCTGCTGGAAGCCGGCCGGCACCGGCTCGAGGTCCGCAATGCGGACCGGCCGCTGCCGGTCTACGCGGACGAGACCCGCATCGCGCAGTGCGTGGCCAACCTGGTGAACAACGCCTGCAAGTTCACCCCGGCGGGCGGCGCGGTGGAGGTCGACATCCGGGCCATCGACGAGCGCTGGGCCTCGGTGACCGTGACCGACAACGGCCAGGGCATTGCGCCCGACATGCTGGAGAAGGTGTTCGAGCTGTTCACCCAGGAGCAGCGCAGCGGCATGGGCGGCAACACCGGCCTGGGCATTGGCCTCGCCCTGGTGCGCCGGCTGGTGCAGATGCACGGGGGCCAGGTGCAGGCGCGCAGCGAGGGGGTGGGGCGTGGCGCGAGTTTCGAGATCCGGCTACCGCTGGGGCGGCGCGAGGCGGATGTCCCGGCGGGGCCTGTGCCGAGCCCGGCACCGTGAATGAGGCTGAGGCCGGCGGCGAGGAAGCGCGAGCCTCCAGACGTGGCACCTGATGGCGCCGTCAGTCGCGGGTGACCCGCAGCAATTCCTCGCGCGAGGTGAGCCCCTCGCGCACCAGGCGCTCGCCGTCGTCGCGCATCAGGCGCATGCCGCCGGCCAGCGCGGCCTCGCGGATCTCGGCCTCGGAGGCCTGGCGGTGCACCAGGGCGCGCAGGGAATCGTCGGCCGTCATCAGCTCGAAGATGCCGGTGCGGCCCTGGTAGCCGCTCTGGCCGCAGGCCTCGCAGCCCTTGCCGGCGCACGTCGGGCACAGCTTGCGTACCAGCCGCTGCGCCAGCACGCCAAGCAATGATGAACTGAGGAGGAAGGGCTCCACCCCCATGTCGGTGAGCCGGGTCACCGCGCTGGCGGCGTCGTTGGTGTGCAGGGTGGCCAGCACCAGGTGGCCGGTGAGCGAGGCCTGGATCGCGATCTGTGCGGTCTCGTGGTCGCGGATCTCGCCGATCATGATGATGTCCGGGTCCTGGCGCAGGATGGCGCGCAGGGCCTTGGCGAAATCGAGTTCGATGCGCGGATTGACCTGCGTCTGCCCGATGCCGGGCAGCTCGTACTCGATCGGGTCCTCCACCGTCATGATGTTGCTGGTCTGCGCGTCCAGCCGCGACAGCGCCGCGTACAGGGTGGTGGTCTTGCCCGAGCCGGTCGGGCCGGTCACCAGGATGATGCCGTGCGGCTGACCGATCAGGCGTAGGAAGCGGGTGAGCGTGTCGCCCGTCATGCCCACCGACTCGAGACTGAGCTTGCTCTCGCTCTTGTCCAGAAGACGCAGCACCGCCCGCTCGCCGTGGGCGCTGGGCAGGGTGGAGACGCGCACGTCCACCGCGCGCGTGCCGATGCGCAGGCCGATGCGGCCGTCCTGCGGCAGGCGTTTTTCGGCGATGTCCAGTTCGGCCATGATCTTCAGGCGGGAGATCAATGCCGCATGCAGCGCCCGGTTGGGCTGCACCACCTCGCGCAGGGTCCCGTCGACCCGGAAGCGCACCGAGGAGTGGCGCTCGTAGGGCTCGATGTGAATATCGCTGGCGCCATCGCGCGCGGCCTGCGTGAGCAGGGCGTTGAGCATGCGGATGATGGGCGCGTCGTCGCTGGTCTCCAGCAGGTCTTCGACGGCTGGCAGCTCCTGCATGATGCGCGAGAGGTCGGCGTCGTTCTGCACCTCGCTCACGATCGAGGCCGCGCTCGACTCGCCCTGCGCATAGGCCGCGGAGATGCGCTGGGCCAGCGCGCCGGCGTCCAGCCGCGCCAGCTGCGTGACCGGGAACTTGCGCATCACCTCGCTCCAGGCGGCGCCGGGTTCCGCGCCGGCGTGCCAGAGCGTGAGCGAGGAGCCGTCGTCCTCCAGCAGCAGCTGGTGGCCGCGGGCGAAGGCGTAGGGCAGCGGGTGTCGGGACATGCGGAGGGCGCTTCTGGCTTTTGCTGCTGTCTGTGGGTCCGGGCCTACTGCCGGTCCTGGGCCGGGGGCAGCGGGCGCGCGGGCGGCAGGGGCGCGGCCGGCGCGGGCTGGGCCTGGACGGCCGGCGCTTGCGCGGGGGCCGTGGACGTCGATGATGAGGGCGAGGGCGAGGGCGAGGGCGAGGGCGACAAGGGCGGCATCAGCGGCGCCCCGTTGATGGACAGGATGCTGCTCGGCGTCGGCTGCGCGCCCGACTGCTGCACGCGCATCAGATCGTAGCGGTCCAGGGACAGGCTCTCGCTGCTCGCGTTGTCACGCACCACCACCGGCCGCAGGAAGACCATGAGGTTGGTCTTTTTGCGGCTGCGGGTCTCGCTCTTGAACAGGCGGCCGAGGCCGGGAATGTCGCCCAGGCCCGGCAGCTTCTGCTCGTTGCCGGCGTACTCGTCCTGAAGCAGGCCGCCCAGGACCACGATGGAGCCGTTGTCCACGATCACGTTCGACTCGATCGAGCGCTTGTTGGTCACGGGGCCGGTACTCGAATTGACCGTGCCGGCCTGCACGCTGGAGACCTCCTGGAAGATCTGCATCTTCACCGTGCCGTTCTCGCTGATCTGCGGGCGCACCCGCAGGGTCAGGCCCACGTCCTTGCGCTCGATGGTCTGGAAGGGATTGACCGTCGCGCCGCTGGTGTTGTTGCTGGTGTACTGGCCGGTGACGAAGGGCACGTTCTGGCCGATGACGATCTTGGCCTCCTCGTTGTCGAGCGTGAGCAGGTTGGGCGTCGACAGCACGTTGCCGCCGGCCTGCGTCTCGATGAAGCGGGCCAGGGCCGAGAGCACGTAGGTGCCGTTGATGTTGCGCACGATGCCCAGGTTGCCGCCGGGCGAGGGCAGGGTCTGGCCGCTGGCCGCGCCGGTGGCGAGCGAGATGATGTTCGAGCCGCCGATGGTGAAGTTGGTTCCCAGCACGCCCAGGGTCTTGTCGCTCGCGTTGCCGATGACGTTCTGCCACTGCACGCCCAGTTCGGCGGCGCGGTCGGCGTTGACCTCGACGATCAGGCTCTCGACGAAGACCTGGGCCCGGCGGGTGTCGAGCTGTTCGATCACCGCGCGCAGCTGCCGGTACTGCGGGTCGGGCGCGGTGATGATCAGCGCATTGGTGGCCGGGTCGGCCTGGATCTGGCCGCCGGTCGTGGGCGGCGCGGCCGGCTGGATCGCGGCGGTCGCCGGGCTCCCGCCGCCGGCGACGCTGCTCGGCACGGTCGAGGGGGCCGCGACACCTGCGGCGACCGGGGCGGGCACGCCGGTGCCGGTCACGGCCGCAACCGCCGCCTGGCTGGCCAGCGCCGCGCGCAGGCTCACCGCCAGCCGGGTGGCCTCGGCGTTCTTCAGGTAGACCACGTGGATGTTGCCGCCGGGGCTTTGCACGCCCGGCTGGTCCAGCCGCTCGATCAGCTGGCGTACCAGGTTGAGGCGCGCCGCATTGGGTGCGCGCACCAGCAGCGCGTTGGCGCGCGGCTCGGCCACGATCGCCACCCGGTTGGCGGCATCGCCCCCGGCCGCGGCCGGGCCGACCGTGGGGCCGGCGCCGCTGGCCTCGGACAAGCGCTGTACCACGGGCGCGAGGTCGGCCGCGAGCGCGTGCCGCAGCGGAATCACCTCCACGTCGGTGGCGTTGGCGGTGTCCAGCGCCGCGATGATGCGGCTCAGGCGGGTCAGGTTGTCGGCGTAGTCGGTGATCACCAGCGCATTGCTGCCGGGGCTCACGTTGATGGTGTTGTTCGGACTGATCAGGGGTCGCAGGATGGGAACCAGGTTGCTCGCCGACTCGTAGTGCAGGCGGAAGATCTGGGTGACCATCTGGTTGCCGCCGGGCGCGCGGTCCACCGACACCGGGCCGGCCTGCAGCTTCGCGTCGGCCTCGGGCACGACCTTGAGCATGCCGCCGGCGTCGACCACGGTGTAGCCCGAGAGCCGCAGCATGGCGAGGAACTGCGCGTACGCGGCCTGCGGCGTGACCGGCCGGTCGGTGGCCAGGTTCATGGTGCCGCGCACCCGCGGGTCGACCACGATGCTGCGGCCGGTGAGGGTGGCCATGGTGCGGGCCACCGCCTCGATGTCCGCATTGGCGAAGTTCAGGGTGATCGGTTCCCGGCTGCCGGGCCGCGCGGGCAAGGCGAGGGCGGGGGCCGGGCCTCCGGGCGCGGCCGGTGCCACCGCAGGGGGAGGCGGCGTGGACGGCGTGGC
>JACCDQ011758518.1_pt1 | contig 12728 bp, 11 predicted proteins | sample 7446031 | NCBI WGS metagenome assembly JACCDQ01 (sample SAMN15323442, study PRJNA562643) | freshwater metagenome | isolation source: river surface water | place: USA:Blue River Watershed | collected 2017-08-17
CCGCGCGAGTTCGTCGACCGCGTCGACGATCGCGTCCATCAGGTCGCGCTGCTCCTTCGCCTTGGCGCCGGCCGTCGTGGCGGGCTTCGCGTCCGGCTCGACCGGGCGATAGCGGATCTCGACCGGATACAGCCGCCCGGACACCTCGATCACCGGCGCCGGCTTGCCATCGCGCTCGAAGTGGCGCGCGAAACGGTCGGCATCGATCGTGGCCGAGGTGATGATCAGCTTCAGGTCGGGCCGCTTCGGCAGCAGCTGCTTCAAGTAGCCGAGCAGGAAGTCGATGTTCAGGCTGCGCTCGTGCGCCTCGTCGATGATCAGGGTGTCGTATTGCTTCAGCAGCGGGTCGCCCTGCGTCTCGGCAAGCAGGATGCCGTCGGTCATCAGCTTGACCCACGCGCCGTCGGACAGGGTGTCGTTGAAGCGGACCTTGTAGCCGACGTGCGTGCCGAGCGACGTGCCGAGCTCCTGCGCGATGCGCTTCGCGGTCGACGACGCGGCAATGCGGCGCGGCTGCGTATGGCCGATCAGGCCCGCCTCGCCGCGGCCGATCGACAGGCAGATCTTCGGCAGCTGCGTGGTCTTGCCGGAGCCGGTTTCGCCGCTGACGATCACCACCTGGTTCGCCAGCAGCGCGGCGGCGATCTCGTCGCGCCGGCCGGAAACCGGAAGTTCCTCGGGGAAGCTGACGGGCGGAAGCGGGTGGCGGGCTGGGGCTTGCTGCGCGGGGCGCCCCGGCTGCGGGCGCGCCTTTTTCGGGGTCTGGGGTGCGGACATGTCGGGGCGAATTATAATGCCGGCCATGGAGAATCCTACCCAGTTCGTCGAGTGGCTGCGCTCGGTCGCGCCCTACATCCACGCCTTCCGCGGCAAGACCTTCGTGGTCGCCTTCCCCGGCGAGCTGGTGATGGCCGGCGCGCTGCCGGTACTGGCCCACGACCTGTCGCTGCTGCATGCGCTCGGTATCAAGGTCGTGATCGTGCATGGTTCTCGTCCGCAGGTGCAGGAGCAGCTGGCGCTGCGGCAGGTCGAGGCACGCTTCCACAATGGCTTGCGCATCACCGATGAGGCCGCGCTGGAATGCGCGAAGGAAGCGGCCGGCGAGATCCGCCTCGACATCGAGGGCGCATTCAGCCAGGGGCTGCCGAACACGCCGATGGCAAATGCGGCGGTGCGCGTCATCTCGGGCAATTTCGTGGTCGCGCGGCCGGTCGGCATCATCGACGGCGTTGATTTGAAGATGACCGGCGTCGCGCGCAAGGTCGCACACGAGACCATCAATCCCATTCTCGACACCGGCGCGCTGGTACTGCTGTCGCCGCTGGGCTTCTCGCCGACCGGCGAGGTGTTCAACCTGACGATGGAAGACGTCGCGCTGGCAGCCGCAACCGCGCTGCGCGCCGACAAGCTGATTTTCATCACCGAGACGCCGATGATGACCGACGCCGGCGGCGTCGAGATTCGCGAGGTCTCCGCGCACCTGGCCGAAGCCATCCTCGAGTCCGGCTGCCTGCGGGCCGATGCCGCCTTCTATTTCGAGCATGCGACCAAGGCCTGCCTGGCCGGCGTGCCGCGCGCGCACATCGTGCCGTTCTCGACCGATGGTGCGGTGCTGCTCGAGGTGTTCACGCATGATGGCGTCGGTACGATGATCTCGGCGGAAAACCTTGAAAGCCTGCGCGAGGCCACCATCGAGGACGTCGGCGGCATCCTGCAGCTGATCGAGCCGCTGGAGGCCGACGGCACGCTGGTCAAGCGCGGACGCGAGCTGATCGAGCGCGAGATCGATTACTTCTCCGTGATCGAGCATGACGGCGTGATCTTCGGCTGTGCGGCGCTGTATCCGTTCCCGGCCGAGAAGATGGCAGAGATGGCCTGCCTGACCGTCAGCCCCGACTCGCAGGCGCAGGGCGACGGCGAGCGGCTGCTCAAGCGCATCGAGAACCGCGCGCGCGCGGCCGGCTTCCGCAAGCTGTTCGTGCTCACGACCCGCGCGCAGCACTGGTTCCTCAAGCGCGGCTTCGTGCAGGCGACGGTTGATGACCTGCCGAAGGACCGTCAGAACATGTACAACTGGCAGCGCAAGTCGCTGGTGTTGATCAAGACGCTTTGACTGACTTATTTTTCTGGAGACTTACATGGCCCGCATGGTCCACTGCATCAAACTGAACAAGGAAGCCGAAGGCCTGGACTTCCCGCCGTACCCCGGCGAACTGGGCAAGAAGATCTGGGAAAACGTCTCTAAGGAAGCCTGGGGCGCGTGGCTGAAGCACCAGACCATGCTGGTCAACGAGAACCGGTTGAACCTGGCAGACGTGCGCGCGCGCAAGTACCTGGCGGCGCAGATGGAGAAGCATTTCTTCGGCGACGGGGCGGATCAGGCAGTGGGGTATGTACCGCCGTCGGCCTGAGCTTTTCCCCTCCTTCATGAAAACCTGCCGCTGGCAGGTTTTTTTTCGGGCGCTGTTGCCATCAGGCTGTTGATCTATAGCGCATCGCTCCGCTTGCATGCTCAACGGCCAAGGACGATATTGGCTTTTTTACTCGTAGATTTGCGGGGGGACTGGCATGCAAAACCTCAAGCACACTCCTTTTCTTTCCGGACACCGACTGCCTTCCGCTCAGTCAATAGAGAACGCAGATTCCTCCAGGATTTCCGTGCCGTCAAAAGGCAATAACGGTAGCGTCAAGGTCGCGGTTCTTCATTCCGTAGCCACCAAAAACCTGGCCAGTGCCGCCGAGCCTTTGGTCAAGAAACTGGACGATGCGGCAAGTGCGCAAAGCAGTGCGAAAACTGCCGTGACGTCCGCAGGCAGCGGCTCGCGGCTTGAACGAATGATGGCCCATGTCAAGGAAAAGCTGGCTGTCGCGTTCCGCAAATCCCGACCAGCGGTTCAGCCCGGGTATCGTCAGTACACGCACGAGCAGATAGATAACTGGCTGTTCGGGAACAATCGCAAAGGCGTATCCAGACTTCCTGCATCGCAACTTGGAAAGAGAGAAGCCGCGAAGTACGCGCCCAAGGCATCGTTCGATTCGGTCAAGCCGGTCGGAACCGGGAAAATTTCATCAAGAATCGGAATTTACAGCGGAGGCATCACCGATCTGAAAACCTCGCCCGGTCAAACGGCGGCCGTCGGAGACTCGAATAACGGCGACCTTCTGACCGGATGTGGCTTCGCCGTCGCCAAGGCTATCGTCAATGCGGCAGGCGCCGGACTCCAGCAGGAGCTGTACAACAACTATGGTGCGCCTGGCGTGATGGAAACGACGGATTACGGGAAAAAAAACTATGCGCAATTCGAAGGCCGCGGCTACGCAATCTCATGCGACGGATATGACATGAAACAGTCGCACGGCATCGGCACGGTCGAATTGCTGACGGTACCTATGGATTCCGAGGCGGGAGTAGTCAACATGTACTACGAGGCCCTGGTTCACTCCAAAGGCAAGGACTACATCGCGTTGCCGATGGCAGGGATGACGCATCCTGTGATCAACGACGATGCAGCGAAAAGTGCCGAACTTTCCATGAAGGCTGCAGGGAAGTTCTATGCTGACCATCCCGATTCGAAACTGAAAATCGTTTTCACGATCTTCAACAATCCACAAGCCGAGGCTGCCTATCAGCAGGCCATCGGCCGCGCGGACGCAGCCTAGCAGACGAGGGCACGGTTAGGAGAAACGTGAATCTTAGAACGTCAGGGCCTTCACGCCAGTCGCTGTACCCAGCAGACACACCGCAGCGCCCTGCAACGCAAACAGACCGACACTGACCACGCCCGGCAGCTGGTTGACCTGCTGCTCCAGAACCTTCGGGTCACGGATCTGCAGGCCGGCGGCGTCAAGGATGTGGCAGCCGTTGTCGGTGACGTAGGGCTGTCCGTCCTTCATCCGCAGCACCGGGTTCGCGCCGAGCGCCTTCAGCGCGCGCCCGACCGAATGGCCCGCCATCGGGATCACTTCGACCGGCAGCGGAAACTTGCCGAGCACGTCGACCAGCTTCGATTCGTCGGCGATGCAGATGAATTTGTCGGCGACCGAAGCGACGATCTTCTCGCGCGTCAGCGCGCCGCCGCCGCCCTTGATCATCGCGCCGCTGTGGTCGATCTCGTCGGCGCCGTCGATGTAGACCGGCATGCGCTCGACCTCATTCAGGTCCAGCACCGGGATCCCGTGGGACTTCAGCCGGGCGGCAGTCGCCTCGGACGACGCGACGGCGCCGCGAATGCGGTCACGGATCTTGCCCAGTTCATCGATGAAGAAATTAGCGGTGGAGCCAGTGCCGACACCGACGATCTCGCCATCCACCACATAATCGATCGCCGCGCGTGCGACGGCCTGCTTGAGTTCGTCCTGGGTCATGAATGCCGCCTGAAAAATGAAGGCGACATTGTAGCGGAAGCAGGATGGCCGACCGCCTCAGAGCGTGACTTGGTTCGACGACAGGTATTGCGCGAGGGAAGCCTTGTCGTGCAGGTTGAGCTTGCGGTACAAGTGCGCGAGCTGGTTGCGCACCGTGTGATGCGAAACGCCGAGCTCGCGCGCGATCTGCTTGTGGCTCATGCCGGCGGCAAAGCGGCGCGCGACGACGAACTCGCGGGGCGTCAGCAATTCCATCGCATCGATCGGTCGAATGCGGCACAGGTTGGTACCTGCCTGCCTCAACAGCGTGATCTCGATCTGCTGCCCGCGATAGGGCTTGCCCTCGATGAGCTGCTCCAGTGCTTCCTGCGGAATGTAATCGGGCGCGGTATCGGGCCACTCCCGTTCGAGCAGGTCGAAGAATCGCTGGTCGGCAATCTCCACCTGTCCGTCCTCGCTGACCAGACCGGTCGCGCTGGAGTTGTCGCGCCGCGGCCCGGCCTTGCTGAGCCGCTCGAGCGAGCGCGACCGGTTGATCGCCAGTGCGCGGGAGAGATGAATCCACAGTCCATGCAGGCAGGCGGCGTCGGTTTCCGCAAAGCGAACGTCGTGCTGCCGGTACAGCACGATCCAGCGTGCCGGCTTGACCTTGGCCGGATCGTCGCCATGGACCATCAGGTGGCACAGGCCAAGCTCTTCGGCCAGCGAGCGTACGGTGCCGTTCGGCTTGGCGCGGACTTTCTTGCCGTCACGGCTCTTGCGATACAGCTCGCGGATGCCGCCGCGGCTAGGCGACAGCGGCGCATCGCGAAAGCCGCGCGCGACCGGATCATCCGGGAAACCGTCACGAGCCAGCAAGGATTCGGGAACGGTGATCGAAGGAGCAGCGGCATCGGATTCCAGCATCGTTACTGATTGCAGGTTGGCTTTCTCGCCGGTACCGAAAATGGCACCGTCAAATCGTATCCACATCTGCATCAGGCTGATGGCGCGCGTGAGAAATTGATCCGGCGATGCATACTCTGCCAGCGCATACAGATCGCGGACCGTGCTTGAAAACGCTTGCATCCCACTCTCCTCTGTTCCCGATAATGCTACCGACGGGACGTTCGAATATCGAATTGTTTATACAAAAATTACCCATAATTTATTTTTTTGACAACAAAAGATCGTGATTTTGAGAACCAATTTGTTGTTTATCGCCCACCTTTATCGATATGCTTATTAGCAATTAATTTCGGGAAAGCAGTTGTTTTGCGCCCTGACTATGAAAAAACGTGAAATTGATGCTGTGAAGCAGCACTAGTGAAAAGCGACTGAAGACAATCATCGCCGGCTCAGGTGAAGCGGGTCTTCGTCGAGACGCCGCGCAATAAGCGGTCAGTAAAAGTGCCGGGCACACGGCCGCTGCAGGTATCATCCGCACCGGATCAATTAACCGCTTCGATGGAATAGCAGCCCGCCCTGCAGTCAGCCTCCTGTGTTCATGCGCGAAACATCTACTCGTCCCCAGCCCGATTGCGCCGAATTTTCCGCCCTGCAGCGTCATGCGCTCGCCGCAAAAGAGTGGCGGCTGGCCGACCTGTTCAATCAGGATCCGCTTCGCGCCGAACGTTTTTCGCTGGAGGCCGCCGGCCTGTTCTGTGATTTATCCAAGAACTATTTGCAGGACGAGACGCTTGCGCTGCTGGCCGCATTCGCCCGCGCGCGCGGCGTCGAGGCACTGCGCGACGCGATGTTCCGCGGCGACCGCATCAACCTGACCGAAGGTCGCGCCGTGCTGCATACGGTGCTGCGCCTGCCGCGCGGATCGCGCTTTGACTGGGAAGGCGAGGAACTGGTCGGCCAAGTTCACCGGGAACTCGACCGCATGCACAACTTTTCGGAGCAGGTGCGCAATGGCCGGTGGACGGGCTACACCGGCATGCCCGTCACCGACATCGTGAACATCGGCATTGGCGGCTCCGACCTCGGCCCGGCAATGAGCTGCGCCGCATTGCGCCCGTACATCGCGCCCGGCCTGCGCTTCCATTTCCTGTCGAATGTGGATGGCCATGCGACCGCAGCCCTGCTCGACGGGCTCGACCCGCGCACGACGCTGTTCATCGTGTCCTCGAAGTCGTTCACCACTTACGAGACCATGCTCAACGCGCACGCGGCGCGTGCCTGGTTCCTTGGCAGCGGCAGCACGAAGGACCTGCCGCGCCACTTCGTTGCGGTATCGACCAATGCGCAGGCAGTCACCGATTTCGGCATCGCTGCCGAGAACATGTTCCCGTTCCGCGACTGGGTCGGTGGACGCTATTCGATCTGGTCGTCGATCGGGCTGTCGCTGGCGATCGCGATCGGCATCGACAATTTTCGTGCCTTCCTCGCTGGCGGCCATGCGATGGACGAGCACTTCCGGCAAGCGCCGCTGGAACGCAACCTGCCGGTCATCCTCGGGCTGACCGGTTTCTGGTATCGCCAGTTTTTCGGCAGCACCTCGCAATTGATCGCCCCCTATCATCAGGACCTGTGGCTGTTCCCCGCTTACCTGCAGCAGCTGGAAATGGAAAGCAACGGCAAGGAAGTCACGCGCGACGGGCAGCCGGTGTCGATGCCGACTGCGCCGGTGATCTGGGGCAGCGTAGGCACCAACGGACAGCATGCGTATTTCCAGATGCTGCACCAGGGCACGGACATGATCCCGGTGGACTTCATCGGCGCACTGAAACCTGCGCACGGCCATCTGCAGCATCACAAGGCGCTGCTCGCGAACTGCTTTGCACAGGCAGAAGCGCTGATGAACGGAAGTACCGACCCGCAACTGCCGCCGCACCGCGCCTTCCCCGGCAACCATCCGAGCACGATGCTGCTGATGGATCGACTCGAGCCGGCGACGCTGGGCGCACTGATTGCCCTGTATGAACACAAGACCTTCGTGCAAGGCGCGCTGTGGAACATCAACAGCTTCGACCAATGGGGCGTCGAGCTGGGCAAGACGCTGGCGACGCGGATCCTGTCCGAATTCGACGGCCAGCCTGCGTCCGTTGCCCATGATGGATCGACTGCTGCACTGATTGCACGCGCGGAAGCCGCGATGCGGTGATTATGCCGGCGCTCGCCGGTAGAATAGTCGGCTTTCCGCTCCCAACAAGCAGCCGATCATGAACCAGCTCGAGCAGTTGAAGCAGTACACCACCGTCGTTGCCGATACCGGCGACTTCCACGCGATGGAAGTGTTCAGGCCGCATGACGCGACCACCAATCCGTCACTGATCCTGAAGGCGGTGCAGAAGCCGGAATACCGTCCGCTGCTCGAGGAAACCGTAAAAGCCCATCGCGGCGAGCCGGTCGGCGACATCATTGACCAGTTGCTGGTGGCCTTCGGCCGCAAGATCCTTGCGATCATTCCAGGCCGCGTGTCAACCGAGACCGATGCGCGCCTGTCGTTCGACACCGACGGCACGATCGCGAAGGCGCGCCACCTGATCGCGCTGTACGAGGCGGCCGGCGTGTCGCGCGAGCGCGTGCTGATCAAGATTGCCTCCACCTGGGAAGGCATCCGTGCGGCCGAGGTGCTGGAGAAAGAGAACATCCGCTGCAACATGACGCTGCTGTTCTCGCTGCCGCAGGCGATCGCGTGCGCCGAGGCCGGCGCGCAGCTGATCTCGCCCTTCGTCGGCCGTATCTACGACTGGTATAAAAAATCGACCGGCACTGACTACATGGGCGCCGACGACCCCGGCGTGCAGTCGGTGCAACGCATTTACAGCTACTACAAGAAATTCGGCTATCCGACCGAGGTGATGGGTGCGAGCTTCCGCAACACCTCGCAGATCCTCGAACTGGCCGGCTGCGACCTGCTGACGATCAGCCCCGAGCTGCTGCAGAAACTGGCCGATACCGAAGGCCCGGTCGAGCGCAAGCTGTCGCCGGAGCAGGCAGCAGGCGTTGCGCTCGACAAGATCAGCCTCGACGAGAAATCGTTCAGGATGGCGCTGAACGAGGACGCGATGGCGACCGAGAAGCTGGCCGAAGGCATCCGCCTGTTCTGCGCGGATGCGGTGAAGCTGGAGGCGCTGGTCGACCAGCTGCGCTGAGGCCTCAGTTTTTCTGCTTTGCAGGTGCCCTCTTGGGGGGCATAAGCGCCTGCAATTCCGCGTCGATGCGCGCCGACAATTCGTCGCGCATCGCGAGCAGGTTCAACAGCGCCCCGAATTCCGGACCTGATTTTTTCAGTTGCTCTGGCTGAAGATACTTCATCAGCATGCCCGCGTATTCGAGAGTCTCCGCCCGTTCGTCATTCCTGACTTCTTGTTGTCGGGCGTAGTTCATCAGACGCTGGATCTCGTCGACGACCTTGCCAGACGGCGTGGCAATCGATGCTGCTCCCGCTGCCCAGTCTATGCTGCGCAGCCCCTGCATTGCCCTGCCGACCTGATCGCTGCTTAGCGGAGAAGCGGCGGAGGCGATGATAATCAACTGCTTGCCCGACCAGGCCGGAAGCTGGCCGACGAGATAAGCCAGGTTCTGCTTCCGCGGTGCCGGAGCCGCCGGCGGTGGCATGGTCGGCAGCGGCGTTTCGGGTAACGATACGGTGCTTGCCTGCAGATGTGGCCGCACCCTCGGCGGGGGCGGTGGCGGGGGCATTCCCCTGCCGCTCTGCGACTCGACCCATGCTTGTTGGGCCGGCGTGCCGAGCGTCTCGGTTTGAGCAGGAGAAATGCCCTCCGGCTCCATACGTGCCGCTTCGGCAGAGTCAAGCAAATTGGCTATGAGCCTTGCGTTATCATCTTTGCGCCTTGCGTTCTCAGCTTCGCGCCTTGCCTTCTCATACTCGTCCCGAATCTTGTCGGCCTCGGCGATCAGCAGCCTTGCATCATTGAGCAACGCCTTTACTTCGGGCTGCATGGCCTCGGCTTTCGAGGCGTTCTGGGCCAGAACTTCGCCCGCATATTCGAGCGCTGCATCAAAGCTGAAATCTTTGTTTTGGGCCAGGCTAGCCAGCGTCTTTTTGCATTCCCGCCATGCCATGAAGCTGCTGACCTGCTGCACTGTGTTAGTCGGTACGTGACTGGCAGCACGGGCATCTGCTGCCTTGGTTTTCGCTCCCGCCGCACCCTTCTGCTGTTCAAGGATTCTGGCCGCAATGTTCAGCTTTTCCTGTTTTTCTGACGGCAAATAGAATTCGCTACCCTCGGCCTCTGCCTTCTTTTTGGCTTCAAGCACTTCGTCCACAATGGCATTCGCATGAGCGACTGCGCCTTCCTCGAAATTTTGCGGGATCAGCGCCGCACCCGGCGGCATCGCGTCGTCTTTGGTGAGCCTGAGGTAGGTATCGAATGCCTTGCGATTCTCGTCCGCTTTTGACGACGGACCGTCGGGCACAGGCGTGTGAAGCGGCTTGATGCTGACGGGTGACGCCGCAGTTTTTGCTGCGGCATCCAAGTCCTCGGCATTGCGGTTCGTTATTTTTGTCGCTTCCCCGTTCGCAGGAAGCTGGGGAGGAGCAGAGACCTTCATGAGCGGCGGCGAAGCCTGCGAGTTTCGGGAAAAGACTTGCCTCACCCATGCGGCTGCCTCGGAAAACGCCGCCGCAATGCGCTGGAACGCAATAACAATCAGGTTGGTGGACTGGGCTGGCGAGGTCAGCGAGGTATCCGGCCTTGTATCGAACCGATTCTTGATATTGCTATCGGTCGAATCAGTAGGCGGATTGGGTCGAGATGCAGGGGCTGCACTGGAGGGAGGTATCGGCATCGGGCGCTCCTTGGAAAGTTATGTTCGATAACCGTCCGTAACACCCGAAATTAGCGAGTTCAAGTCCCCGCAGGCAAACAAACGCAGGCCTGAAATGTCAGCCGCGCGACCTCAGTGTTTTAAAGCACGTTCTCCCGCCTGAACGCGGCAATCTGCTCCGCGTCATAGCCCAGCCCTGCCAGCACCTCATCGGTATGCTCGCCCAGTTCCGGCCCGATCCAGCGCGTGCCGCCCGGCGTCTCCGACAGCTTCGGCGTGACCGCTGGCAGCTTGACCGGCGTGCCGTCGCGGAACAGATGCTGCTCGAACATTTGTCGCGCGAGAAATTGCGGATCCTGCAGCATGTCGCGTACCGAATAGATCTTCGACACCGGCACATCGGCGGCGCGCAGGATTTCCAGCGCAGAATCGATGTCGCGGCCGCTGCACCATGCCTGGATCGCTTCATCGATCTCTTGCGTGCGCTGCACGCGGCCGGCATTGTTCGCCAGCTGCGGATCATTCGCCAGGTCATCGCGGTCGATCGCAGTCATCAGCCGCTTGAAGATCGCGTCGCCATTGCCGGCGACAACGATGTTCTCGCCGTCGCCTGTCGTATAGGTGTTCGACGGCACGATGCCCGGCAGCGAGCCGCCGGTGCGTTCGCGCACCACGCCCGCATAGTCGTACTCGGGCACCATCGATTCCATCAAGTTGAAGACGGCTTCGTACAGCGCCACATCGACCACCTGCCCCTGACCGGCCACGCAGTCGGCGCCAGTCTTGCCGTTCCAGCGGCCGCCGGTCACGTCGCGGTGGCGCAGCGCCATCAGCGCACCGATCGCGCCGTGCAGCGATGCGATCGAATCGCCGATCGAAATGCCGATGCGTACCGGCGGGCGATCCGGATGGCCTGATACGTAACGGATGCCTCCCATCGACTCGCCGATAGCACCAAAGCCCGGCGCGTCGCGCATCGGACCGGTCTGGCCGTAGCCGGACAGCCGCACCATGATCAGCGCCGGATTGATCGCCTTCAGCTGCTCATAGCCGAGGTTCCATTTCTCGAGCACGCCGGGACGGTAGTTCTCGATCACGATGTCGGCATCAAGCGCAAGGCGGCGCGCAATCTCCTGCCCGCGCTCGTCCTTCATGTTCAGCGTGATGCTCTTCTTGTTGCGGCTCTGCACCGACCACCACAGCGAATTGCCGTCTTTCAGAATGCGCCACTGCCGGATCGGGTCACCGCCGTCCGGCGATTCGACCTTGATCACCTCGGCGCCGAATTCCGCGAGCATCCGCGCGCAGAACGGGCCTGCAATCAGAGTACCGAGTTCAAGAACCTTGATGCCGGCGAGCGGGCCAGCGGGCTTTTTTTCTTCTTGCATGGGGAGCAGTGGGTCAGGTGCTGCGTCGGTCCAGCATCGCGCGCGCGATGGTGCCGGCATCGACATATTCAAGTTCGCCGCCGACCGGCACGCCGCGCGCCAGCCGGCTGACTTTCAGCCCCCTCGCCTTCAGCGTTTCGCTGATGTAGTGCGCGGTGGCTTCGCCTTCGTTGGTGAAATTGGTGGCGAGCACGACTTCGGTGACGATGCCGTCGGTGGCACGTGCGATCAGCTTGTCGAGATGCAGGTCTTTCGGGCCGATGCCGTCGAGCGGCGACAGGCGCCCCATCAGCACGAAGTACAGTCCCTTGTAGGTGAGGGTCTGCTCGATCATCAATTGGTCGGCCGGTGTCTCGACCACGCACAACTGCGTGGCATCACGTACCGGGTCGAGACAAGTTTCACAGACCTCGTTTTCGGTAAAGGTATTGCAGCGCGCGCACTGGTGGATGCGCTCGACCGCCTGCGACATTGCACGCGCGATCAGCGCAGCGCCCTCGCGGTCGTGCTGCATCAGGTGGAAGGCCATACGCTGCGCGGACTTCGGTCCGACGCCGGGCAGGCGCCGTAATGCCTCGCTGAGAAAATCGAGGCTGGACGGGGTTTTCACGTGAGGTCAGAACGGCAGCTTGAAGCCCGGCGGCAGCGGCAGGCCGGAGGTCAGGCCCGACATTTTTTCCTGCGACGTCGCCTCGGCCTTGCGAACCGCGTCGTTGAATGCAGCCGCGACCAGATCCTCAAGCATGTCCTTGTCGTCGCCCAGCAGCGACGGATCGATGGTCACGCGCTTGACGTCGTTCTTGCAGGTCATCACGACCTTGACCATGCCGGCACCGGCCTGGCCTTCGACTTCGATGCTCGCGAGCTGATCCTGCATCTTCTTCATGTTGTCCTGCATTGCCTGTGCCTGCTTCATCAGGCCGGCCAGTTGGCCTTTCATCATTCCGTGCTCCTCAAAAAATCGTTGTTGGAAAGCTCTTTACAGCGGGCGGATCGAGCCCGGCACGATGATCGCGCCGAATTCGCGCATCAGCGTCTGCACAAACGGATCCTGCTGCAGCGTCTGCTCGGCTTCGCGCTGTCGCTCGGCCTGATGTGCAACATCAGCGGCGTGAGCGGTGACGACCGTCGCACCGATCTCCGCATCCAGCCGCACGGTCTTGCCGAAATGCTCGCCGAGCGCGGCTGCCAGTTTCTCGCTGCTGCCCGCGGACAGCAAGGTATCGACCGGCACGCGGATGCGCATCGTCA
>JACCDQ011958368.1_pt1 | contig 12722 bp, 16 predicted proteins | sample 7446031 | NCBI WGS metagenome assembly JACCDQ01 (sample SAMN15323442, study PRJNA562643) | freshwater metagenome | isolation source: river surface water | place: USA:Blue River Watershed | collected 2017-08-17
CACCGTGGCCGTCGCTACCTCTCTGCTGGCCCTGGGCGCGCATGCGCAATCTTCGACCGCCGTCGATCCCTCGGCTTTTGTACACCAGTTCGAGGCCACCTTCGGCAAGTTCGAAGGCTACCGCCGTTCGGGCGCCAAGGGCATCTGCGCCATGGGCGAATTCGTCGGCACGGCCGAGGCCCGCACGCTCTCCAGCGCCTCGGCCTTCAGCGGCCGGCCCGTGCCGGTGGTGGTGCGCTTTTCGGTCGGCGGCGCCAACCCCAAGGCGCCGGACAACGCCAAGTCGCAGCGCAATATGGCGCTGCAGTTCAACCTGCCCAATGGCGAGATTTGGCAGATGGGCAATATTTCTTCCCCGGTGTTTGGCGCCGCGTCGCCCCAGCAGTTCCTGGGTCTGCTGGCCTCGCGCCAGCCCGATCCCATGACCAAACAGCCCGATCCGGCCAAGGTCAAGGCCTTCAACGATGCCAACCCGGAAGTGCTGCTGATCGGCAAGTACTTTGCGTCCCAGCCCGTGCCGGCCAGTTTTGCCAGCGTCAATTACTGGGGTGTGCATGGTTACGGTTTCGTCAATGCGAGCGGCGCCAAGCAGTTCGGCAAGTGGATCTTCGAGCCGGTCGCGGGTGTCCAGGGCTTGACGGACGAGGAGGCCAAGGCCAAGGGCCCGAGTTTCCTGTTTGATGACCTGCGCCAGCGTGTGAAGGAAGGCAAGGTGGCTTTCAACTTCAATCTGGAACTGGCCCAGCCCGGTGACAAGATCGACAACGCCACGGTTCCCCTGCCCGAAGGGCGCAAGAAGGTCACCCTGGGCACCCTCAAGGTGAGCTCGGTCTCGGAAGACGGCGGTGGGCCTTGCCTGAGCGTCACCTACAACCCGATGAACATGCCCAAGGGTGTGGAAGCCTCGGCTGATCCCATGCTGCCGGCTCGTGCAGCGCCTTACGGTGTGTCGCTGGGCCGTCGCCTGAGTGAAGGCGCCAAGCAGCAGTAGAGCGTAGACCGGGCGCCGCCGTTCGTGCGGGGCGCCCCCATGGGCGGCATCCAGGGTGTGGGTGTGAAGGTTCAGGGTGTGAACTCAGAGTGAAAATGGCCTTGCCTTGCGTCCCCGGGGGGCATGGCAGGGTGCGCGAATGGCGGGCGTTTGTGCAGGCAGAATGGGGGCCATGCTTCCCGCACCCATCCCTGCCAACGAGGCCGATCGCCTGGCGGCGCTGCGCCAGCTGCTGATCCTGAACACACCGCCCGAAGAGCGCTTTGACCGCATCGTCGCCTTTGCGGCCGAAGAGTTCGACATGCCACTGGCGTCGATCTCTCTGGTCGATGAAGAGCGCAACTGGTTCAAGGCCCGGGTCGGTTTCGACATCTGCGAGAGTCCGCGGCGGGATTCCTTCTGTGGCCATGCCATCCTGGTGGACGAACCCACCGTGGTGCCCGATGCGCTGGCCGATGCGCGGTTTGCCGACAACCCGAATGTGATCGAAGGCCCCCGGATCCGCTTCTACGCCGGCGCGCCGCTCAAGCTGCCCGGCGGTCAGAACGTGGGCACGGTCTGCGTGTACGACATCCGGCCGCGCGAAATGGACGAGATTTCGCTGGCCATACTCACGTCCCTGCGCGATCTGGCGGTGGAGGAATTGTTGCGGCAGGGCACGGACGCATGAAGATGACGGGCGACATCCTGGTGGTGGAGCAGACCACCATCGTTGGCAGCATCATCGTTTCCACTGCACGCGAACTCAAGCTGCCGCGGGTACGTCTGGCCACTAGCGTCCGTTCGGCGCAGTTGTTGCTGGAGCAGCAGCCTTTCAGCGGCTTGATCCTCTCGCTCAACGACGAAAACCCGGCGCTCGATCTGTTGCAAAAGCTGCGCACCGGCGCCTACAAGACAGCGGCTAATGTGCCGGTGGCCGTCACGGCCACGGCCTGTGGTGTCGAGCTGGCCAACGCGCTGCGCGGTCATTTCGTGCGGCGCATCCTGCTCAAGCCCTTCAAGGTAAGGGATGTGATCCTGACCATCCAGCGGCTCGAAGACGAAGCGGCCTAGGTGAACACAACAGGGGCGGCTTTTGACGCTGCCCGCAGAAAGAAAGCCCGCGATGCGGGCTTTCTTGTTGGACGCGGTGACGGCCGCTAGCTTTTCTGGCGCCAGGTTTCGCGGAACAGATGGCGCTCGGCCAGGGTGAAGCCGCCTTCGATCAGCAGGGCCAGCAGCGCCACGGGCAGGGCGCCGGCCAGCAGGGTGGCGTTGTCGTTCAGGGCCAGGCCGGTGACGATGCGTTCACCGAAGCCGCCGGCGCCGATGAAGGCGGCGATGGTGGCCGTGCCCACATTGATCACCGCCGAGGTCTTGATGCCGGCCAGGATGGTGGCGCGCGCCAGTGGCAGCTCCACCAGCCACAGGGTCTGGGTCGGGCGCAGGCCCAGGGCTTGCGCCGCCTGCTTGAGCCCGCCCGCCACCTGGCCCAGGCCGGTGTGGGTGTTGCGCACGATGGGCAGCAGGGCGTAGACCGTCAGGGCGATGAAGGCCGGCAGCAGGCCGATGCTGCCCGTGAGCGGGATCAGCACGGCCAGCAGCGCCAGCGAGGGGATGGTCTGCAGCACATTGGTGCTGTGGATGATGAGGGTGCGCGCTAGCGCATTCCGCGCGGCCAGCAGGCCCAGCGGAATGCCGATCACGATGCTCGCGCCCAGCGAGAGGAAGACCAGGGCCAGGTGCTCCAGCGTCAGGCGCAGCAGATCGGGGCCGAAGAGTTTGGCCAGCCAGCCCGGGGCAGCAGGGCGCGCGCCCGCGTCTTGGCTGTCCGGCGGGCCGGACAGGTAGGCCTGGGCCACACGCTCGAAGGCCAGCCCTTCGAGTTCGGCACCGGCGTTGAGGCGGCGCATGGTGGCCTCGTTGATGCGGCCCTCCAGGCTGGCCAGTGCGGTCCATGTGCGGGGCAGGCGCGTGGGCAGCTCGCGGGTGTGCAGCAGCACGGCCTCGTAACGCGGGAAATAGGCCGCATCGTCCACCAGCACCTGCAGCGCGTAGGGGCCGATCTTGGCGTCGGTGGTGTAGACGTCGATCACGTCGATCTGGCGCTGCGCCAGCGCTTCATAAGCCAGGCCGTGGTCCAGGCCGCGCGGGCGGGCCTGGGGTAGCGCATAGGCCGCCTGCAGGCCGGGCCAGCCGTCGGCGCGGCCGATGAATTCCTGCGACAGGCCCAGGCGCAGCTGGGGATGGCGTTTCAGGTCTGACAGGCGCGTGATACCCAGCGCGGCGGCCTGCTCAGCACGCATGGCCAGGGCGTAGCTGTTGTTGAAACCCAGCGGCACCGAGGCGCGCAGGCCCAGAGGGGCCAGCCGCGCATTGAGTTCGGGCAGCGGCGGCACGTGGTCCAGCCGCAGGATTTCGCGGGCGATGGTGCCGGTGTATTCGGGGTAGACGTCGATGCGGCCGGCCTGCAGGGCGCTGAGCAGGATGGCCGTATTGCCCAGGCCCTGGCGGTGGATGGCCGGTGCCTCACCCGCGGCCTGCGCCGTCTGGCGCACGATCTCGGCCAGGATGTAGGCCTCGGTGAAGCGCTTGGAGCCCACCGCCAGGGTCTGTGCCGCCGCGGGCAGCGCCAGGGCCAGCCCGAGCAGGCCGACGGCGAGGGCACGGATCAATCGCAGGCTGGGGGTGGGGTAGGGCACCGCTGCATTGTCGCTGGCCGGGCGGCAAAACGAAGCGCCCAGCAAAAAGGCCCTCGACGAGGGCCTTTTTGCACGGGGCTGCGGCTGGTGGGGACCAGCGCGGGATCAGCCGCCCTTGCTGGGGCGCTTGCCCGGGTTCTTCTTGCTGCGGGTGGAGACACCACGCTCCAGGCTCACGCGCTGGCCGCGGCCACCGGTGCGCAGGGTCACGCCGTTGAGCGGCTGGGGACGGGGGGAGGCCTTGCGGTCGGCTTCGGTAACGATCTTGTTGCCCATCTGGGGCTCCTTCTGACAAACGATGAAACCGTAATGTTAGCCCATCTGGGCGGCCGGTCGGGGGCCGGGTCGGCTGCGCGCGGCCACGGTACCCCGGCGCGCGGCGAACGCGGCTGCGCTCACGTGCAGAATGGGGCCATGAAACCTCCCGAGAGACTGCAAGCGCTGATGGAAGAAGGCCTGATCGACACGGTGGTGCGTCAGCTCATGAGTGGCAAGGAGGCGCAGGTCTTCGTGGTGCGCAACGGCGAGGAGACACGCTGCGCCAAGGTCTACAAGGAGGCCACGCAGCGCAGCTTTCGCCAGGCCGTGGACTACACGGAGAACCGCAAGGTCAAGAACACGCGCCAGGCCCGCGCCATGGCCAAGGGCTCGCGTTTTGGCCGCCAGGCCATCGAGGCCGCGTGGCAGAGTGCCGAGGTCGATGCCCTGTACCGCCTGGCCGCCGCTGGCGTGCGCGTGCCCAAGCCCTACAACTTCCACGAGGGCGTGCTGCTCATGGAACTGGTGACCGACGAACACGGCGACGCGGCACCACGCCTGAACGACGTGGCCTTCACCCCCGAAGAGGCGCGCCGGCACCACGCCACGCTGCTGGGCGAGGTGCTGCGCATGCTCTGCGCGGGCATCGTGCACGGCGATCTGTCGGAATTCAACATCCTGCTGGCGGCCGACGGCCCGGTCATCATCGATCTGCCGCAGGCGGTGGACGCGGCGGGCAACAACCACGCGGCGCGCATGTTGCTGCGCGACGTGGCCAATCTGCGCGATTTCTTCGGGCAGTTCGCGCCCGAGCTGCTGGCCACCGATTACGGGCCCGAGATCTGGGAGCTGTACCAGAGCGGCATGCTCACGCCCGAGACCGTGCTCAGTGGCCGCTTTGAGCAGCCGGTGGGCGTGGTGGATGTCGGAGGGGTGATCCGCGTGATCGACGACGCGCGGGCCGAAGAGGCGGCACGCCTGCTGCGCCAGCAGACGGCGCGCTGAAGGCTCGCCGGGGCCCGCGCGCTCAGGGCGAGCGGTGCAGGCGCGGTGCAGCCAGCAGGGCCAGGTTTTCTTCGATGGCCAGGTCCACGTCGCGCCAGCGGCCGCGCAGCTGGGCCTTGTCCATGGCGGCCTGCAGCTGCTGCAGGTCTTTCACCGTGGGCGCGACCTTGATCTGGGCGATGGCCGCTGCCGCGTTGCCGCCCTTGACGAGCACGAGCACCTTGCCCGGCCATTCACTTTGTTTTGCCATCCATGCACCTGTCGTTTCAGACTCCACTGTACACACTGCTTGCGTGCATGGGGCGGGTATGCTCCAGCCCACATGAACTACACCGTCAAACTGTTCGACGCCGAAGGTGAATCCGAAGCCCGCCATCGCGCAGCCGAGCAGCGCTTCAAGCACGCCCTGGAAGAGACCCTGGGCGACGCCAGCCTGGTCGTGCCTGTCTACCAGGCTTATCTGCGCATCGTGGCCGAGTACGGCGAGCAACCCGATGCGGCGGCGCTGACCGATGCCGAGCGGGAGATCGTGGCGCAATGGCAGGCTGCCGAAACCGCGGCCGTGACGGCCGTCTTCGGCCCGCTGCGCAGCATGGGCGACGGGCTGTACGAGATCCGCTGTTGACTGTCAGGGCCCCCCTCAGGGGGTGAAGCGCAGCATCAGCATCCAGGCCGAGCCGCCGGCTTCGAGCCGGCCCGGGACCACACTGCCCAGGCTGGCCTGCAGATTCAAGCGCCGGTAGTCCAGGCCCAGTTCCATTTGCCGGCCCAGCGGCAGCATCACCCCTGCCGAAGCCTGCCAGCCGAGACGACCGCGGTCATCGCGGATCAGCTGCGTGGGCAGGCCGAACTGCTGGCCCGAGGCCAGCAGGCGCACGGTGTAGACCCCGGCGCCCAGCCCGGCGTGCAGCTGCACCGGCCCGATGGGCAGGCTGTAACGCGCATGGCCGGACAGGCCGCTGCTGGAGAGTGTGGCGCGCGGGTCCACGGTGCCGAACGCCGGGGCCGTCACGCCGGCGGGGGTGTCCAGGCGCTGCTGGAACGTGGACAGATCGAGTTCCAGCGCGAGCTGGGGTGTCATGCGCCAGCCTGCGCCAAAAGCCATGCTGTAGCGGCCGTGCTGCTGGTTCAGCTGTGCATTGCGTACGGGCTCGAAGCTGCCCAGGCCCAGGTAGACGTAAAAGGGCGAAGGTGGGGTTTCGGGCACGGCCTGCGCTGGCAGGGTCTGGGCCACGCAGCCTGCGCCCAGCACCAGGCCCAGGCAACCGGCCCAGCCGGCGCGGCACAGCACGCCCAAGCCACGTGCGAAGTACAGGTGCTTGGTGTTCATGGAAACCCCCTCACAGTGGGACGCAATGCCCTCATTGAACGCTCCGGCGGCCGGCCGCGGCTTGCGCTGGGTCAAGGAATGGGCGCTTGCGGCGCCAGCGGGCCTGCTGCCGCGCCCAGTCCCAGGGCATGGAAGACGCGAATGGCGGCCCAGGCGTCGTTGGCGGCGTAGACCAGCTGCGCTTCGCTCAGGCGCGGATTGGCCCAGTTGGAGGTGGCGGCCTTCTTGGACTTGATGAAACGACGCTGGAACAGGATGGCCACCGCCGCCTTCACGCCCATGTCCTTGCGGTAGCCACGCTCACGAAACACCGCGTTGAGTTCCAGCACCCCGGCGGGCGTGACACCCAGCTTGTCGGTGATGCGCTTGCGGTCATCCCCCAGGCCAAAGCCGGCCTTGAGCAGGCTGGGCAGCGCCAGCAGTTCGGCCACACGCGCGCGGCAGCCGTGGTCGTGCAGCTGGAAGACCCAGGCCTGCTCGGGTGTGGCCAGCTGCACCGTGTGGGGGCCGTCGGAGAGCTCGCCGACACGGAAGGTGGGTTTGGACTCGGTGTCGAAACCCAGGTGGGCCTGGGCCGCCAGTTCGGCGCAGGCCTGTTCGGCCTGGGCGGCGGTGGCAACCAGGCGGATGCGGTCCAGGTCCAGCCGCTCGAAGGGTTCGAGCTGGTCGATCTCTTCCTTGCTCGGAGTGGGCTGGTGTTCAGGCATGAGGGCGGTGATTCCAGTGAGAGAAGTGTGGGTATGACAAACGCGCAGGGCCCGAGTATGCTGGAAAAGCTGCCACGTATGCAGTGCTGCCCAAGGACGCAGCCGGATCACTTCAGGGGGTGAACCATGGGTTCCGAATTCAACGAACGCGTGCATTGCATCGAGCACCTGGGCACCTTGCTCACCGAGATGCAGGGCCTGGCCAGCCGGCTGGCCAACCATTCTCATGGACGTGCTTACGACAAGGTGCGCGAACTCAACGAGCTGCTGCATTTTGTCCGGCAGGAGCTCAACGCCATCCAGGCCGACGAAAGCTCGGGCGCGCAGCAGGGCATCGAGCGCCGCAAGACACCCCGCAGCCAGTTCGGCGAACTCACCTGAGCCGATAATCGGGGTGATTTCTGCAGGCGCCCATGACCCCCCTCACGACCGACGAGTACCAGCTCTACCCCTCACCGCGCAACACCCACCGTGTGATCTTCGAACACCGGGTCTTTGTGCCGTACCCCTATGCGCTGATCGATCTGCCGGCCATGGGCCTGAAGGGCCGTTACAGCCTGTTCGCGGCCAGCCGCCGGGCCGACAGCAAGCAGGGCCAGTTGGTGAGTTTCGAGAACGCGGCCGACGTGGCCACCTTCAACGCCAGGTTCGAGCCGTGAAGAGCAGCGGGGGCCTGGTGTATTCCACCGAGGGCGGGCGCATGTGCCCGGCCTGTCGGCGCCCGCAGGTGCAGTGCACCTGCAAGTCGCAGCAGGCGGCCCAGGCCCTCGGTGACGGCAAGGTGCGCGTGACACGCGAGACCAACGGGCGCGGCGGCAAGGCCGTGACGGTGGTGCGCGGCCTGCCGCTGGACGCCGCGGCGCTGGGCCAGCTGGGCAAGCAGCTCAAGGCCGCCTGCGGTACGGGTGGTACGGTGAAAGACGGCGTGATCGAGGTGCAGGGCGACCACGCCGACAAGGTGCTGGCGCTGTTGCTGGCGCAGGGTTATGCGGCCAAGCGGGCGGGCGGATGATCGGTGACCGTGAGCAACTGCAGCGCCTGCTGACGGTGGAGATGCCCTACGGCAAACACAAGGGCCGCCTCATCGCCGATCTGCCGGGCAACTACCTGAACTGGTTCGCGCGCGAAGGGTTTCCCAGTGGTGACCTCGGCCGTCTGCTGGCGCTGATGCACGAGATCGATCACAACGGCCTGTCAGGCCTGCTGACGCCGCTGCGCCGGCAGCTTAAAAAGCCCTAGGCTTTTTTCTTTGCCGCCGGTGCCTTGCCGGGGAAACGCGTCTGCTCATGCCCTGCGGGGCGGTAGAGTTGTACTTCCTGCTCGTAGCCCAGCTTGTTCTTGAGCACGCTGTTGCACTGCTTGACCACATCTTCGAGGGTCTTGCGGCCCGCGCTGGCACGCAGCTGCTGGATCAGCATGAAAGTCATGGCGCCATAGGGCACCGAGCCGTGCGTGTACTCGTAGGCGTACTGCTCTTCCCGGCAGGCGGCCAACAGCACCGGGTTGTAGGGGCCACGGTGGCCCAGGCGCTGGGTGGCGGCCTTGAAGCTGGCGGGGTTGTCGCTCCAGCGGCTCACGGCGCGGCCCATCTTCTGAGTGGCACCATCGGCGCCCAGGTAACGCCGCACCACCTCGGCCGGCGCCTTGTCCATGCGGCTGCGCAGGTCGAGCTTCTTGCGCGGGAACCACATCTGTCGGGTCGCGTCCCATTCGATGCTGCGGTGGCGCACATCGTCGGGCGGGTTGATGCCCCGCACGGCCACGCCGCCGGCGCGCGCAATACCCCCGGAGTGGCAGCAGTCCAGGATGATGGAGAAGCGCGCCTCGTAGGGCAGGTTGGCGTAATAGCGGGCCAGCATGTCGTCGGTGATGCCGGTGTTGCCGCTCCAGTCGAAGTCGTGGGTGACCAGGGCCTCGTCCTTGTGGTCGGGTTCACCGTCGGCGTCCAGCGCCGCCACCTGCGCGCCGTGGCCCGAGTAGAAGAGCAGGCGCTCGTCGCCAGCACGCACGTCCTCCAGCAGCCACTGCAGGCGCTCGTCGGCCCCACGGGTGGTGGCCCGCGCGTCCAGCACCACGCGGATCTCCTCGGGCTGGTAACCGCGCTCCTGCAGCATCGCGCTCATCTCGAACACGTCGTTGACGCAGCCGTTGAGGCGGTTTTCCGGCTGCGGGTAGTCGTTGATGCCGATCAGCAGGGCGCGGCGCTTGCGCGGGCTGCGGCGCTGGATCGTCGGGGCTTTGAACCAGGTCCCCGCCACGGCCGGTGCCGGTCTGGGCGGGGCCGTTTTGGACGGGGCCGCCTGGGCACTGCGCGGCAGGGCGCTGGCCAGACCGGCCCAGACGTTGCTGGCCGTGACCTCGTGCGCCAGGTAGTGCTCGGCACTGTGGTCCAGCGGGCCCCATTCGTCGAACAAGGTGTCGAGCTGGGTGTAGGGGGCTTCGGGGAAATCGAGCTCGCAGGTCAGCACCGCGTCTTCGGCATTGAAGAGGTGGTACCAGTGGCGTACGGTGGTGATGGGCTTGAGATAGCCGCCAAAACTCTCGGCCAGGGCGGGGTGGCCGATCTGCGAACCCAGGGTGACCAGCAGCCGATCCTGCGCCAGCGCCGGCTGGGCCGCCAGCAGGTCGTAGCTGATCAGCGAGCCCAGGCTGTGGGCGCAGATGATGTGCGGGTTGACCTGCTGGATACGCTTTTTGAGTTCGTTGCCCAGCTGCTGGCGCAGCTGGGGCAGGGCGGTCCACTTGGCGACCATGCCGATGGTGTTGTCGATCAGCGTGCCCAGGCCTTTTTCCATGGGGCGGCCCAGGGCGCGGCGGTGCGCCCAGTAGCTGTTCCACAGGCGCTTGACGGCTTCGGCATAGAGGGCCCCGCTGGGTTGCACCGCCTCGAAATGCGCGTTGTAGTGCAGCGCGTGGAATTCAAAGGCGTCGGCGGGTAGGCCGGCCCGGCTGGCCCCGCTGCGGATGGCCTGCTGCCATTGGGCCAGCCAGTCGCCGTTCTCGTTGGTGTTCACGCCGTGGATGCACAGGATGCGGATGCCCATGGAAGCCCCCTTGCGACTGCTGGATGGGCCTGTTTATAAGCACAAACGCTGCACCTGTCTTCCCCCATTCATGGGAGGCGCGCGCAGAGGATAATCGGCGGGCATCCAACACCCTGTCCCAGAGAGCAAGCGCATGGCCCTTTTTGTCGATTCCGGCACCGTCACCCATGGCATCCAGCTGGCCGTGGCGCCCGTGTTCCTGCTGACGGCCGTCTCCGGCCTGATCGGGGCGGTGGCCGGGCGGCTCTCGCGCCTGATCGATCGCGGACGGGTGCTCGAGGAAAAACTGCGCCTCAATACCGAACCCGCGCTGGCACCGCGCTGGCAGGCCGAACTGGTCATGCTGCGCAAGCGCGGTCTGCTGGCCAACAGCGCCATCGGCCTGCTCACGCTGTGCGCCTTCATGATCGGCCTGACCATCGTGGTGCTGTTCCTGGGCGAGACCACGGTGTTCCAGATCGAGCGGCTGGCGATCTACGCCTTCCTGGCCGGCGTGAGCTGCTTCATGGCCGCGTTGTGCTGCTTCTTTGCCGAGACCCTGCTGGCTTCGCGTGTGCTCAAGTTCGGCGGACGCGGCCCAGGAGGGGGCTGAACCCGGCTTTGCCTAGCGCTTGAGCAGGTTCTTGAGCTTGTCGCGGACCTGCTCTTTCTGCGTGTCCAGCTTCTCACGTGCTTTTTCCTGCAGGCCCGAGCCTGCGCCGCCGCCGAAGTCGAGCTTCCAGCCGATCTGGCTGTAAGGGCCACTCAGGCGTACCGGAATGGTCAGGCCCTTGAGTTGCTCCAGTTCGGGGCCGCCCTGGCCCTCCAGCGTAGGCACCACCGTGGCTTTGACGGTGTAGTCCAGCCGGTCCTCCGCGATGTAGATGGTGCCGGCGCCGCCCAGGCGCAGCAGCGGGGTTTTGGCCGAGAGGTCGTCGTTGCGCGCCACACCGTCGGTGATCTTGAGGCTGGCGACGAACTCGCTGAAGTCGGTTTTCGCCTGCGCGCCGGCCTGTCCCTGCTGCGCACCGCCGCCCAGCTTGGTTTTGAGGGTGCGTAGCGCGCCCGCGATGTCGATGCCATTGAGGGCGCCGTCGGCCAGCTGCACACCGACCGCGCCGTTGAGGTTCTGCTTGAACTTGGCGACGGTGTTGCCGCTGGTGCCCAGGTCGAGCGCGACGTTGCCGCTGCCGTCCAGCGGCTGCTGGCCCAGTGCGTCCTTCATCAGCGGGCCGATCTGGATGCCGCGGAGATCCAGCTTGGCGCCGAGCCGCTGCCCGCCGCCAGCATCGGCGTAGAGGCTGCCGTTGACGCCGCCGCCATACAGCGTGGCGGTGACGGGTTTGAGCTCGGCCCGGCCGCCTGCGACCTTGAGTTGCAGGCGCACGCTGGCGGCTTCGATGTTCATGACCTTGAGCGCGGTGACCTTGAGCGCACCGCTCAGATCCAGCCCGCGCAGGGGTGCCAGGCTGATGACGGGCTCGGGCCCGGCCGCCGGGGCCTTGGCGGCCGGGGTGGGGGCGGGCGCTGCCTTGGGCAGGTAACGGTCGGCATCGAGGTTGCCCAGCGCCAGGTCGAAGGTGATGGCGGGCTGGGCAAAATTCTGCACGCCGGCCTTGAGGGCCAGCGTGGTGCTGTCCAGCGTGCCGTCCAGCGCCAGTTGCACGGCCTGCCGTGTCAGGTCCGCGGAGGCCTCCCCCTGGGCCTTGACGCTCAGTGTGCCACCCGCCGGGTTGGGCGCGGCCAGTTCCAGGCTCAGGCCTGTGGCCTCGACGCGTTGGGCCGAGGCGTCCAGGCCGACCAGCGCCAGCTGCAACTGCAGATCACGCTGGCCGGCGGCACTGCCGCCGAGCTTGAAGCTGAGGTTCTCCAGGCGAATCTTCTGCTCGGCCAATGCCGGCTGAAAGTCGCTCTGCAGCGTCAGCTTCAGGTCCAGCGCGGGCTGGCTACCCTGCACCTCGGCGCTGAAGTCCAGCGCGCTTTTCTGGCCGTCGGTGATGCGGCCGGTTGTGAGATGGAGCTTGGCCACGCTCAGGCGCTGGCCACTGGCCGCGTCGCGGTAGTCCAGGCTGGCGTTGCTCAGGGTGATGCCCCCGATGTTCAGCAGGGGCAGGGGGCTGGCCGGCGCGGCTGGGGCCGCCGGGGTCGCGGCCGGCGCGCCCTTGGGCAGCAGGTCGTCGAAGTTGAAGACACCGCGGGCGTCGCGCTGCAGTTTGAGACTCAGGCCATCGACCAGCACCCGGTCGACCTGCACGTCCTTGCGCAGCAGTGGCAGCAGCGCCACCGAGACCTTGACCTGCTGCGCCGCGGCGAAGACCTGCTCGCTGCGTGGCTCGGACAGCGAGAGCTGGCCCAGGTCGGCGCCGATGCGCGGAAACAGGGTGAGCCGGAGCTCGCCCGGGATCGCCAGGGTGCGCCCGGTTTTTTCCTTGACCAGTTCGATCAGCCGGGGTTTGTGCTCGTTGGGATCGAAGGTCGCAACGATGAAGGCCAGGCCAGCCACCAGCACGGTGAGCGTGGCGCCGAGGGCGTAGAGCAGGACTTTGACGGGCTTTTTCATGGGCAGGCGATCTGAGTAGCCAACGAGGATAACGCAGCCCCCGCAGCCCAGTGGTGACAAAAGGTAGTCAGAGATTCGTCATGGCGTTGTCAGAGCTGCCCGTCGCGCGCCAGCCGCGTCGCCAGTGCGCTCAGGGCGGCGTAGGCCGCGCCGGTCTGCGGGTCCCA
>JACCDQ010236431.1_pt1 | contig 12720 bp, 10 predicted proteins | sample 7446031 | NCBI WGS metagenome assembly JACCDQ01 (sample SAMN15323442, study PRJNA562643) | freshwater metagenome | isolation source: river surface water | place: USA:Blue River Watershed | collected 2017-08-17
CCGGTGACAGTCATCGTTGCGGAAACGCGTCCGCCGTTGCCACCGGCTTTTCCGCCCTGCGCTCCGTTTAGAACGATCGTTGCGGTAGTGACTCCGGCAGGCGCGGTCCAAGTTTGAGTGCCGCCTGTGTATGCAAAAGTCTTGGAACAGTTAGGGGCCGAGTAGGTCCATCCGGTTGGGCAGGCTGCCGCGGTTGCCGGCTTGGCATCAAACAGTGCGCCGGCGAATGAGAGCGCGAAAACAAGTGCGGCTGCAAGCCAGGCACTGGTGATTTTTCGCGATAGTCCGAACACGTGATCCCTATAGATATGAAGACTGTTTAGACAGCTCGCTTAAGTCTAGAAATGCACAGCCTGAGTGGGAATAGCGGGCACGAAATCTGCCGAAAATTTGCTCAAAATGTGGGGTAATCCCCCTATTTTGAGTCAGCATGCGTCACTCGCAGGCGCTCCGCCCTACTTGGTCGGGGTAGCGCTCGGTGTCGCGACCGAAATCGGCGTCACCTTGATCGCGCCCTCTGGCGCAGTCGGCTTCAGCTCAACCCAGGTGTTGCCCGGAGCCAAAGTGAGCGCTGCACCCGCGGCATCGGTCAGCAGAATTCGCCCAGTCTGCGAAGTCTTTTGCCACTTGGCCTCAATCGAACGACCGCCGGTGAAGACCCAGGCCTTGCCGCTCGAAACCATGATCGTCTTCGGGATGTGCCCGTACTTGTGGTCGGCGTACGAGCGGTCGATCTTCACGTCGAGCACAACGATGTTGGTCGCGCGCACCTGCTCGCCGGTCAGTTTGTCGACGTGAGGCTTGCCGTCTTGAGTGCGAACCCAGGCACCATCTTCACCGGTTGCACTCTTGGTGCTAGGCGACCACGTCCAGATTGCGGCGGCCGACGGGTAGTTGATCTGGACCGATTTGACCGGGGTCGCGGTTGCTGCAGTCATTGCCGAAGCGCTGCTGAGGTCGGCTGCGAAATCCCACATGGTCTGCGGGGCTGCCAATTCAGGATGATTTGCTGCCAACTTCGAAACATTGACGATGACGTTGTGCGGAGCCTCTCGGTCCTTGGTTCGCGAGAAGGTGCCCTTGCCCTGCTCGGTGGTCTCGGATGCATTGAACACCGAGGTAGCACGCATCAAGTTCACGAAAATCTGCTGGCCGCCCGAGTAGCAAACGATGCCGCCGTACGGACTGATGATGTCTGGGTCCATCGGGCGAATCGAGCGAACCGGACCGATGGCGGTCGGCTTGTTGCTGTGCCAGATGGCGACCAGACGGGTCAGGCCACCTTCGACCATTTCGTCAAAAACAACGTCGGTCGAATTGAGTCCCTGCTGCGGACGAGCGGCCTCCGAGTTGTCGATCTTGCAGGCAACCGATGGGCTAACTAAGCCGGTTGCTTCGGCGCTGCCCTCGGCATACTGCACGCCGGTTAGCGGCGCGGTCACATACTTGATGGCCGGCGTGGTCGCATCTGGACTGCCTGGAGTCGCGGTCGAACCGCCACTGCAACCGGTTAGTGAAATCAAAATTGTGGATGCGATTGCCGCTGACGCGAGTGCCTTGCTCATGCCGAAAGTTTATGGCCGTTAAACAAAGATGCCCGTCTTTCGACGAGCATCTGTGCCACTAAGGAGAGTGATGTTTCTGAAGATCCGATTCAGAAATTAAGGAGCTGGAGTCGGCGCAACCGTTGGCTTCACCGGCTTGACCGGCTTGGTGGTTGGCTTCACCGGCTTGGTGACTACTGGCTTCACTGGCTGAGCAGGCAGTGGGCCAATTGCGGCCAAGTTGGCATCGCGAACACTCTTGGCTGCGGCAACCGCAGCGTTGAATGCATCGCGTGCTGCCTGACGACCCGCAGCGTCAGTTGCAGCAGCCTCGGCGGCCTTGCGTGTTGCGGTCGCAGTCGCAACAGCGGTGTTGAAAGCGGTTCGAACAGCCTTGATTGCAGCGATCTGGGTCGCGTTAGCGGTAGCCCACTGCTTCATTGCTGCCTGGTAGGCATCCATCGCTGCCTTGAATTCAGTCTTGGCCGCTTCATAAGCAGCCTTGTCAGCCTTGAACTTTTCGTTGGCAACCTTGAAGCTCGCAACAGCGTCACGGTATGCCTTCATCGCGGTGCGCTCCTCCTTGGTCAGCTTTTGGGCTGGCGCTGGAGCCTGGGTAGTTGCGGTTGGTTCTGGAGTCGCGGTGTCGGCTGCAAAGCCGGTCGAGACGCCTGAGAAAACTAGACCGGCCGCAACGGCGATCGCCGCTACTGACTTGTTTGCCTTGCTGAACATGTTTTCTTCTTTCAAATCTTTTATGGGAATCGAAGTGGTTCCGCTCAACTATTGAACGACGAAGCTTTTGTGATTTATCTGTGAAAAGTCACAGGCAATCTTTTGAGCGTTGGGGGCTGCACGACGGCTCAATAGAGTTGTGTCATGGCAGTAGCAAACGCAGCTCGAATTCTTGTGGTCGATGACGAACCAGGCATGCGCGACATGCTCGCCGACGCCCTCTCGCTCGCTGGCTATGAAGCCAAGACCGCGACCGACGGTTTTGACGCTCTCAAGCTGATTCGCGCAGAACGCTTCGACCTCGTGATCAGCGACGTAAACATGCCACGCATGAACGGCTTCGAACTGCTGCAAGACATGCGCGAGCACAAGGACGAGACGCCGGTCATTTTGCTAACCGCGCGAGGCGACCGACAAGACGTGACCGCCGGCTTGAAGTATGGCGCTGACGACTACGTAACCAAGCCATTTGGACTCGAAGAACTCACACTTCGTGCGGCAGCGATTTTGCGTCGCAGCGGCGCGGGCGCATCCGTGGCAACTGTTCACGAGTGCGGGCCGATCGTCATCGATGAGGAACGTCACCTGGTAACCATGAACGGGCAACCCGTTGAGCTTTCACCGACTGAGTTCCGTCTGCTGATTGAACTGGTTGAACGCCAGGGCAAAGTGGTCACCAAATCGCACCTGCTCGACCGAGTTTGGGGCATGGGCTTTGCGACCGGCGCGACCGTGGTCGACACATACATTTCTTATCTGCGTCGCAAGCTGCACACCGATGACTGGCAGGGCATCAAGACCGTGCGCGGCATCGGTTTTCAGATCGAGCCATAAAGCCTGCTCGAGATGAAACTTCAAACCAAACTCACGTTCGCCTCTGCGGGCATCATCTCGCTGCTCGGCCTGTTGGTCGGCGGAATCGCGGTCGCATCCAACGAAGCGGCCGGCGTTGCCACCCTCGACAAGGTGCTCGAATCTGGCGCGATTCAAATCATCGACGAACCGACCGACAAGTTGGCTGCCGCCTTCCTGGTTTCGAGCGAATCTGGTGACTCGCTCGAGGTCGGTTATCTTGACCCAACCGGTGTGCTGAGCAACCTCAGTGCGGGCGAAGACATCATTGGCGCAATCCCGGACGAAAAGGTCTTGGCTTCGGCAAGCAAGAAATCGATTTCGGTTTCGGGTGACAGCCCCTTTCGCCTGCGGTCGATTGAACTGAGCAAGGGCGAATGGGTGTTGCTCGCGATGAGCCTCAGGGATGTGACCGCGCAGCGCAATGTTGCTGCCGCTGGACTGGGTGCGGCAACTCTCACCGCTGTTCTGCTCGGTGCGCTGTCGATCGCTCTGATCACTCGCCGCGAGACCAGAAAGATTGCACGACTGACCGCCGAGGCCGAGCGCATTGCCGCGGGTGACGTTGATCACGGGCTGGCCGCCGAGGCTGGTTCGAGCGAGGTCGACCGACTGAGTCGAGCCCTCGAGCAGATGGTGGGCGAGCTGCAGCAGGCTGTTGTCGCCGAGCGCGCGGCACAGGAGCGCATGCAGGAGTTTCTGGGTGACGCATCGCACGAGTTGCGCACACCGCTGACTGTGGTCCGCGGGTATCTCGAGATGATTTCGGGCAGCCAGCAGTTGCCTGAGGAACAGCGTGCGAGGGCGTATGACCGCATGGCCAGCGAGATCGCGCGCATGGAAAGGCTCATTCGCGACCTGCTTCAGATTGCAGAACTATCAGAGGCAACCTCGGCCATCGCCCGCATCGAAGAAGTCGACCTGAGCGAAGTTTTGAACACCTCGGTCGACGACATGCGTGCCGTGCAGCCGGATCGACCGGTCTCAGCCGAGGTGGTCCATGGGCTGACCGTGCTCGGCCGCGATGACCTGCTGCGTCAGTTGCTCGCTAACCTCTTTGGCAACATCGTTCGTCACACCGGCGCGACCGACGAGGTGCGCGTGCGTCTGGCATCGGTGGATGGCTGGGCACAACTCGACATCGAAGATGCCGGGCCCGGCTTGCCGAATGAGGCATACGGCCGTGGCATGGATGCGTTCAAGCGTTTCGACCCATCGCGCTCACGCGAAAACGGTGGTTCGGGTCTTGGCATGAGCATCATCGGCGGCATCGTGAAGACACTAGGCGGAACGCTCGAATTGCAAAAGAGCGAGCTCGGCGGATTGCACACACGCGTGCGCTTGCCGATTGCTGACTAGTCAGGCGATCGCCGAAGAAGCGGCCACTGACCGTAGGAGCAGCGACTAACCGCAGAGTTCCTTGATGCTCATGGTTTTGCCATGAAGGATCTTGCCGAGCTCTTCGAGCAGCGGTCGGTTGTTGGCGGCCGAAAGCAACTGCCAGTTTCCGCCAGCAACGATCGGGGTGCGCAAAACCGTTCCGGTAGCTGACTGACACGAAGCCGTAGTGATTAGCTCCAACTCGTTTTGACTGGCTGCCAGCGTCAGCACAACATCGGGTTCCTGACCGCGACGGCAGGCCACGGTCGAGAACTCAACCTGAGTGCCGGCGAGGCTGATGGCCTTGATCACGCTTTGGTCGCAAGCGAAACCTAGCGGCTTGAGCGCGGCGGTGTATGCCTTCTCGTCGAGCAGCGAGACCTGCATATTTGGATCGCTGGTCGCCTTGGTTGTTGGCGCGGTTGCTGGTGCGTCTGTCGGCGTGGTCGAGGCATCGCTCTGGCTGCTGACCGTTGGGGTCGGCGTGCTCGCGGTGTCGCTCGAGCTGCTGCAACCCGTCAGTGAGAGCGCCGCGATTAGGCCGAGGGCCGCGAAAGATGACTGAGCTGAGAAACGCATTTCTTAAGACTAAGCGAGTATGCGCCCGCGCGGGAATGCCCTGACTTTAGGCGAGCATCTCGCGAACAAGTGGCACGACCTTGGTCGCATACAGTTCGATCGAACGCATCAACTTTGAGTGTGGCATTGGGCCGGTGGTGTACTTCAGGTCGAAGCGATCGGCATTCAGCGAGGTGACCGCGTGCACGATCTTCTTGGCCACAGTCTCAGGCGAACCGACATAGAGCGAACCGCTGCTGACCTCGGCCATGTAGTGGTCATACGACATTGGCGCCCAACCACGCTCGCGACCGAGTCGGCCGAACATCTCTTGGTAGTGCGGCCACTGCTCGGCAACGGCCTGCTCGTCGGTGTCAGCGATGTGACCCGGTGAGTGGATCGAAACTGGCAGAACTGGGCGCTCGTACTGCGCGAGAGCATCACGGTAAAGCTGGGCGAAAGGTGCGAATCGAGCCGGGTCACCGCCGATGATGGCAAGTGCCATCGGGATGCCCAAACGCGCTGCGCGCACCACCGATTCTGGGCTGCCGCCGACGCCGACGCGAAGGCCGATGCGCTGCTCGGTCTTTGGCCAGACCTCTTGGTTTTCGAGAGCCGCGCGAGTGCGACCGCTCCAGGTGACTGGCTTTTCTTCAAGCAGTTGAACGAGCAGTTCGAGCTTCTCTTCAAAGAGGGTGTTGTAGTCGCTGAGGCTGTAGCCAAACAGCGGGAACGATTCGGTGAACGAACCGCGGCCGGCGGTGATTTCGGCACGTCCATTCGATAGGGCCTGAATGGTTGCGAAGCGCTGGTAGACGCGCACTGGGTCTTCGCTCGATAGCACGGTCACGCCGGTGCCGAGGCGGATCTGCTTGGTGACGGTCGCGATGCCGGCCAAGACGGTGTCTGGCGCGCTGACCGCGAAGTCGGAACGGTGGTGCTCGCCGACGTTGAACGCATACAGGCCTAGTTCATCGGCCAGCTTGGCTTGTTCGACGAGGTCGCGAATTACCGCGGCATCGGTCATGACGTTGCCGTTGTCGTCGTTGGTGATGTCACCAAAGGTGTCGAGACCGAACTTGAGATCTGAATAATCGAATGCGTTCACGAGACAAATTTACGACTGAGTTGTTACAAAAGTCAAGTGGGGCTTTACTAACTTCTTTGCCTGCCTGAGGGCAGCTTTGGTCGGCTGGCGTCAGTTAGTTATTCATTTATTGGTTCGCTAGAAATCAATTCGAACCAAACCACGTAACGATTGATGTTCACATGGATTGGAGTGCAACTTGTCAACGTCAGCAAGGAATTTGAGCTGCGATCCGCCGTTAGCTCTTTAGGGTTCGCGGAAATAACATCGACGTCGCTTGGGCTAACTACTTTGCTCTGCAGAAATCGGTATCTGTAACGCTTAGTGGTCGTTTCAACTGTTGCAATATCGCCTGATTGAAGTTTGTCGATTTTTCGGAACGGTCCACCGGAACCTGCCCTGTGTGCCGCAAGGGCAAAATTGCCGACATCGCCCGGCATCGCTGAATTTTTATAGTGGCCCACTCCCAGTGGTGTCAGAACTTTGCCGACGCTAGTGCCTTCGTAAACCACACGTGTCCAAGTTGAACCGAAGCGAGGTACGGTCAACTTTGCGATTGCGGCGGGTTGTGGGTTGTCCCCTCGCGGCGCCGAACTCGCTGATGGCATGGGCTGCCCCACCGATACCGTTGGGTCTTCAAGTCGAACCGACTCGGCCACCCGCTGCTGTCGCAAAGCCTCGAAGTTATCTTGCACGTTCTGCCACTGGACATAGCCGATTGGACCGCAGATGCCGACAACTATAAGACTGATGCCGGCAACAAGCCGCCCGCGACGAACCACCGCAATAGTCCTTTCAACACGAGCCTAAGCTCGAGCAGAGTCTAGTGTCGGCTTCTGCGAGGAACCGCCATGAATACACCCAGTGCCACTAGCAACGCGGAGAATGCGAGGATGATCAGTCCGGCATCTCCCGTCTCAGCAAGCTTCGATCCCTTTAGCAAGATCGGTGTGTGCACGTCGTTTCCGGTAGTGCTTTGAGCTGAGAAGTTCTTTGCTCGAGCAATGCTGAAGTTGACCACGAAACCGTTCTGGATGTCCACGGCAGTCACTGCGTAGTCTGCAATACAAACAATTTGCTCGCCCGGGTTCAACTTTGTTACTGGAAGAGCCGGGGTGCATGACTTGATCACGACCTGTGGGTTGTCGAGTGCAACATCATCCAAGGTGACATTACCGTCGTTAGTTACCACGATTTCGTATGTGATTTTGTCTCCAGGTTTCTTAGGGTCGCCTGCGATTTGCTTTTGCTTGACAGCCAAGCCATCAACCTGGTTGAGCGGGACAACAACCTCGTTTGAAGTCTTGGCGAGTGAGTTTCCGTTCGACTTTGCCACAGCATCGCGAACGACCTTTCCAGCATTCATGTCAGCCTGGGTAACCACATGGGTCACTTCACACTCGAGCGAAGCTCCGATTGCCAGCGAACTTGCGTTCGGAGGGCAAACGAGGGTGTTGCCGTCGACATCTTGAATTGCAAGGTCATTGAGGTTGATGTTGCCGGTGTTAGTGACTACGATCTTGTAAACAACTGGGTCGCCAACCTTCTTAGGCGCATTGCCCTTGAGCGACTTCACGATTCCGAGGTTTGGAGTTGCATTGTTTGGGTTGTTTGGCTGCGAAGGTGGTGCTGGTGGAGTAACGACAGTGGTCACCTGGTTTGACGTTACGTTAGCAATTGGACCAGTTGTCGTACTGGCAACCGCTGTGTTCACTACCTGACCTGCCGTAACTTCACCTGAGGTCACGATGTGAGATGCCGTACATGTAATAGAAGCACCAACCGCCAGAGTTGCCACCGGGAGTGCTGGGGTGCAAGAAGCGATGGTGGCGTTTGCATCTGTCACGTTTACCGCCGAAAGCGCGATGTTTCCGGTGTTGGTAACGACGATCGAATAAGTAACCGTGTCACCCGCGGCAGTCGGAGCCGTCGATGTCGTATCAGTCTTCACGACGGACATTGCCGCATTCAACACAGTGTTTACGGTGTTGGAGTTGCGGTTCTGAGCCACGCTGTTGTACTGGAACGCACCGACAGCCGTGTTGCTCACTGCACCGGCTAGCACATCTGCGTTAGTTACGACGTGTGTAGCCGAACAGGTAATGGATGCGTTTACAGCGAGTGTGGTCGCAGGAATCGTTGGGGTGCAGGAACCGATGGTTGCATTTGCATCTGAAATTGTGACGTTGTCCAGCGGCACTGCTCCATTGTTGGTAGCAACAATCGAGTAGGTAATAGTTTGCCCTACTGCAGTCGGAGCCCCCGAAGTCTGCGTCTTTACAACGCTTAGGCTTGGAGCGGTTCCAACTACGGCCGTAGCCTGGGCAGTAAGAGTTGCGTAGTTACCTGAGGTGGTAGTTGCGATGTTGGTTCGGGTTCCATCGGTAGAGTAATTCACCGTTCTGGAACCGGTTGCAACAGTGCCACCACCCGGCAGCGAAGCCAGGGTTAGTGGGCTGCCTGTCGATGAGGTGGTAACAGAGTTTGCGGTGTAGCTCAAAGTTACATAAAAGTCGTCAGAAGTGTCGCTCGGAGTCGCGTTGTCATCTAGAACGCGCACGTTGGTTGCGGCTTGGGTTCCAGAGTTAGTGACCGAGTAGCAATACATCACAGCTGTTGGTGAGGAGACAAAGGACTTGGTCGCGAGTGTGCTTGAGCAGTCAACGCCGTTTGCCGAAATAGTCTTGGTAACTGTCAACATAGGTGCCGCGGCGCCTGCGATGTTACCGACTCCGCGGAAGTTAACGGTCTGGTTTCCAGCGCTAACTGCCTCTGTTGCTGAGCCATTGGTTGCGGTTGCTGAGACCAGGCTTGCTTGCAAATTTCCTGTCGGACTCGATCCGGCATTGCACAGAATCTTTGCATCTGAACGAACGATGGTTGTTGTGCCTGGAGCGAGATCTGTCACAGTGAAGGTGATTCGGTTAGTAGAACCCGAGGTGAAGAATGCACCATTTTGAACCTGGCTTGCGTTTGAGATCCCTGATGCAGTGGTCAAACCTAGACCAGCGGGTGAGAATCCTCCGTCTGAACCACCGTTTCCAAGGCCCGTACCCGGTGCTGCAATGACGCCAGAGTTGACCTTGAGATGGTTTGCGGTGATGTCAGGAAGTAGACCGACACCTGACTGGCCGGTTGCATCGGTTGTGTAGTCGAGCGACACGATGGTGTCGTACTTGCCGTTGCCTTTGGCTGCCATGGTTGGCGAGCCAGAGAGTGTCAACTCAAAAACAAACGATGCGTAATCTCCGCACTTATAGTTTGTGCCTAGCAACTCGCCTTTCGAGTAGGTTGTGCTGCCGTCGTTGAAGGCACCACCACCGGTGGCGTGATCGTACGAGTCGAAAACCGGCGCCTTGAAGGTAATGGAATTAACCACTGCTGTAGCTGCATTTGCCGACGGGCCGATGGCGATGAAGCCGACTCCGACTAGCACAGACGCGACGGCCCCACTAACAATTTTCTTTGCTGAACCCTTGAACTCGATGCGCATTTTTCCTCCAGGTTTATGACTCAAGTTTAGAGAGAAGATTGGCTGAAGTCCTCCGAAAAGTGGGGTTGACCCCACATCTAATCCGACGATGTTTCTCGCAAAACTGGGAAGAGTTGACATCCTTTGTCGGGGTCGGGATTACTCTGAATTTGAATGGAGGGAGTCGCGTGAGAATTTTCAAAATGAGCTTTAGAGCAACACTCGGCTTGGTGATCTTGATTAGCGTTGCCTGGCAGATTACCGACCGCATGATTCACAACGTATTTCGCCCAGAGGAGTACTTCGCCTATTTCACGGTAGACACAAGCATTTTGGTTGGTCTCGTGTTGCTGGTTACCGCTTACTTCTCTTTTAGCAGTCGCCCCGAACCGCGCACTATGACACTGGTTCGACTCAGCCTGGTCTGTTCCTATGTAGTTGTCGGCGTGGTTTACAACGCGCTGCTTCGCGGGCTGCCTGCACCAGCTGCCGACGCGGGTTATGTCTGGCCGACGATACCAAACGAAGTACTTCACGTTTGGGCGCCGACCCTGCTCGTGGTCGAGTGGCTGCTGTTCGAGCGAGAGAACGCGGTTAGCTTCAAAGCAGGTTTGTGGGCATGGGCATACCCGTTCGCCTGGTTGGGCTTCACTCTCGTTCGCGGGCTGATTGACGGCTGGTGGCCATATTTCTTCATCAACCCAAACGACAAAGGCGGTGTGCCGGGAATGCTCGGCTACATCGTTGGAATCATGGGATTCCTGTATGTGATCGCGCTGGTTTTGCTGCCTGCGCGTCGCGTCGTGAACGCCATAATCGAGCGCCGATAGTTGCTCGGCAAGGTAAGACTGCGGCGTTATTCAGCAGCCGCGAGCTGACCGCAGGCGCCGTCGATCTCTTTGCCGCGAGTATCGCGCAGAGTCGTTGGCACGCCCGCAGCCTCGAGTCGGCTGATCCATACGCGAGTGGTCTCAGGCAGCGAAGCCGTCCAGACCGAGCCAGGGGTCGGGTTCAACGGAATCGGGTTCACGTGCACCCAGCCCTTGCCGCGAGCGTTGAGCTTCTCAGCCAGCAACTCGGCGCGCCAAGCGTGGTCGTTCATGTCTTTGATCAGGGCGTACTCGATTGAAACGCGACGACCGGTCTTTTCAAAGTATGCGCGCGCGGCATCGAGAGCCTCGTCAACCTTCCAGCGTGAGTTCACCGGGATGAGCTCATCGCGCAACTCATCGTCTGGCGCGTGAAGCGAGAGTGCAAAGGTGAGCGGCAGGTCTTCTTCGGCGAGCTTGTGAATCGCAGGCACGAGACCGACGGTCGAAACGGTGATGTTGCGAGCCGACATGCCTAAGCCCTCTGGTTGCGGGGCGAGCATCGTGCGCACGGCCTGCATCAAGCGGTTGTAGTTAGCAAGCGGTTCACCCATGCCCATGAAGACGATGTTGGTGACGCGCTCGGGGTTCTCTGGGTCGCCGCCCTTGCGGCCACCGAGCTCACCGCGAGCGATGGCTGCGTTTGCGCGGACAACCTGGTCAACGATCTCGGCTGCCGACATGTTGCGGGTCAGACCTGCCTGACCGGTCGCGCAGAATGGGCAGTTCATGCCGCAGCCCGCTTGCGACGAAACGCACAGCGTGATGCGGCCCGGGTATCGCATGAGCACCGACTCGACGGTTGCGCCATCGAACAGACGCCAGAGGAACTTGATGGTGTCGCCCTTGTCGGTCTGCAGGCGGCGAACCTCGGTCAGGAGGTTTGGCAGCATGCCCGCGGCGAGCTGCTCGCGGATGTTGGCCGGCAAGTCGGTCATCTGAGCCGGATCGCTCGTGTAGTGGGTGAAGTAGTGGGTGGCGAGCTGCTTCGCCCGGAAGCCCGGTAGGCCGAGTTCTTTGAGGCGCTCGGCGCGCTCGGCAACGGTCAAGTCGGCAAGGTGAGTCGGTGGTTGCTTGCCCTTCGGCTCAGCAAATTGGAGGAGCGGGCGACCCACTTGGTCGAGCTTTTGCTTCCAGCCCTCGGTGGTTGGGCGAACTTGGCGTTGATCAGTCACTGGAGAGTCCTGAGCCAAATCTAGGCGTTGCCCTTATCGACGATTTCATAAGTGACTGTAACGTCTACTCGACGAGAAGTAGAAACTGCATCCGCGGCGCGTCCCGCACCAACAATTGAGTAGCGAGCACGCAACCCCAAATTCTTCAGGTACTTTGCCACGGCTACGGCACGATTCGTCGAAATTTTCTTGTTGGCAGATGGGCTATCTACAGGGAAAACCAGGCCTACCGATTTAACAAATGCAGTATTTGAGACCGCAGTTATTTTCGTGACCAATCGTTGCAACGTTGTTTTGGCTGTTCCAGAGAGCTCCCATGAATTAGGGCTGAAGAAAACTGTCGAACGTAACTTCGTTGGCTTCCGCTTTTGGAAAACTACAGGAAGTGATGCCGAACGAACTTCTCCAGAGGGTGAATAGCCGTTCACTTGAAGCGTGTGGAATCCAACTACAAGGCCGTCGGGCATAAGCAGGGAGACATCGAATGATCCGTTGGCGTCAGTCTGAACTTCACCCAAGAAATAAGGTGTGCTGAAAATGAAGACCTTAACCGTGGAATACGGCAAGAAACCCGTGCCACTTGTGTGAGCGAATTGTCCGCCCTCCAATACGACTCTGTTCAGGGAATCCACTGGTGACGGCTCCCCAGCAGGGTTCTTTGCAACAAGGTCAAGAGACCAGCGGTCAGACCTGAGATCTAAAGTTGTGAATTCGTTGATGACGCTCAAAATGACAGGTGTTTCCCTGTCGTTTTCCAAAACTAGGCGCGAATCCTTTTTGTTTGGCAATTCAACCTGGATTGGAACCAGCGGAGGCAAAATTCGTGGTGTTGGCGGCACGCTTGGGGGGGTGACAGGTGGCGTCACCGGAGCAGAGTTTGATTGGCCGCTTGGAATCCACCTCGCGTAAACAGTCTCAGTCTGGGAAGGCGAATAGGAGCTCTGTGAAAGCTGACCATTCGAATAAGTAGCCAACGCCGAACCACCAGAAGCCTGCGAATACCAACCCAAGAAGTCATAACCAGTGCGCGCAGACGGAACCGGAATCG
>JACCDQ010606745.1_pt1 | contig 12720 bp, 13 predicted proteins | sample 7446031 | NCBI WGS metagenome assembly JACCDQ01 (sample SAMN15323442, study PRJNA562643) | freshwater metagenome | isolation source: river surface water | place: USA:Blue River Watershed | collected 2017-08-17
ACTACTTTTGTAAACCGAAATGCGCCTCCTTAGCTCAGCTGGTAGAGCAACTGATTTGTAATCAGTAGGTCGTTGGTTCGATCCCGACAGGAGGCTCTGATAAGCTCGACAGAAATGTCGGGCTTTTTTATTTCCCTATCACGAACATTCAACATTCGAATCGGTCAAATCTGGCTAGCATTTTTGTCACAACAAAATTTCCATTTAATCATCCAAATTTTACATCAAACAAGCCCATTAAAAAAAACTAAATCTTTTTTTGTCACTCAAATCTAAACTGGATTAACAATTGAATTTATTTTTTTAAAAAGAAAAATTACTTTTGTACAATCAAACTAACGCAAACAATATGAACAGGATAATAATATAATTCTGTCCCACGAGCGGGACGAAATTTCACATTTAACATTTTTTGCCATGACCGCAAAGAAAATTTCCCCTGTTCAGGCCTCAGAGGCCCGAGAATTGTTTGTTGCCCAAAATCAAGTATTGGGTGTAAAAAGTAAAACCAAGCGAGCAAAGCTGATGAAATTGATGCTCTACTTCTTGGAAAATCAGAACCGTTTTATTCCTAAGCGTACATTAGCTAATTATTTGGAAGTAGACATTCGTACACTCTACCGTTACCTAAAATTGGTACGTGAGTTGACTCAGGTGGAACTTACCCAACAATTTGGCCGCTATGGATACGTTCAAAAAGCCGCTTAACAAGAGGTAACATCAAATTCAAACTAAAATTTAAAAGCTATGCAAAAAATACATGCAAAGGTTAAAAGCCTATTACCCGAATACAATAAGTATTTAAAAGAATTTAAAAATTTACAAGCTAAATTATTAGAAGATACTTGGGAAGTTGAATTAAATCCTATTGATAAATACTATATTGAAAAATTTACGAAAACTTATTTAACAACAATGTTTAAAGGGAAACCAGCACTTGGAATTCGGTTTATGGTATGCGCTTGGTTAAAAAATGACATCCATTATTATTTCGATCATGGGACTTACAGAACCATTTTTGAAGTAATTTGTAAACCAAGTAATGAGCCAGAATTAGACATGTGGTGTTTTTTAAGACAAATTGAAGCTTGGGTTGAATTTGGCAAATATTTGGATTGCAATAAACAAGTACCTGAATTGATTTGGGAAATGTTTTCGTTATTGTACGATAAAACAGAATTGTATAAAAAAATTGCACCACATACAGAGCTAAGTAATTTTAATAAAGGTTTAGTATTAATCCCATTATCCAACTTCATGAATTGGGGCGTAAGACGCCATTTTAATATTAAAGAACTAGGACCATTTTTTACTTGTAAAGATTATTTAGCATTTAATTTTGAGATTGCCAGTGGGGAATTGCAACTTTTACAATTGAATTTATGGAAAAAACTAAAATATGAAAGTGGTACGGATTGGCAAATGGAGGTTTCGGAAGAACACTTGATTAAATTGGTATTCCCCAACTTTGTTTCTCCGCCAAAGAAAAAAAACGATGAGGCCTCCTACCTAGAGCCAGAGGAGGAGAACGAAAGAGAAAATGAGAATAACCCTACGGGCTTTACAGTGATTCGTCCAGAAGAAATGGATGATGTAGCTTTATTTTATGATGCGGATATCCAACAATTCGTAGACCGAATTGATAAAATTTTGGGTAAATGCAATGATGAAAAATTAAAGCAAATTTGTGGACACATGCTATTTTATGGAGACAGCGGAGCAGGTAAAACTGCTTTAGCCTATTATTTAGCTAAGAAGCATGGTTATAAAATTTTGAAAGTGGAAGCGAGTGAGATTACTAGCAAATACGTCGGCGAAGACATGAAAAACGTAAATACTTGCTTTAAAGCTTATGCCAACATGTTGAAGACCGAAAAAGTGATTTTACTCTTTAATGAAGTAGAAACATTGATGACCACGCGTAGTATGGCAAATAATACAGCTGCTCAGCATTATAATGCCTTTATGTCGGAATTTTTGATCAAAATGGAAGAATTCCGTGGCATTGCAATGTATACTGCCAATAACGTAAACAATTTTGATGATGCGATATTTAGACGCTTTTTGTTTGCCAAGAAGTTTACGAGCCCTGGCCCAGAAACCCGCAAAAAACAATGGAAAACATTTGTGGGCCCTTGGAATACAGATGAAGGTTTGTTAGCCGATTTAGCTGCCTATCCCCTATCTGGGGCACAAATTAAATTGGTCATGGACAAACATGACCTGATTAATTTAGGTGAAGAAACCATGGATATGGATTTACTTTGGCAACTACTTGAGGAGGAAGTTGCTATGACCCACATTAAGAGCAAAAAAATGACACAGGGCAAACAAATTGGGTTTGCTTTGGGGCATAAACAGGCTGCTTAAGACTTAAAAAATACTGCAAAAACAAAATCCCCCGTTTCGAATGACTTTCGAACGGGGGGAATTAATCAAAATGAATGACACCCCTAGAAGTTCTTGATTCAAATATTTCTGTTCAAATTTCTGACTAAACTCAAGTAATTAGCAAGTACACAGCGATTGAAATAGAGACTATGAAAAATTACCATTAAATAATTGTATCCCCTTCAACAATTAAAAAATCAATAAATTCGAAAAAACATACAAATGAAAAAGAGCGATTTCCCACATAGTTTTATCAGTTTTAAAGATTCGAATCAGATTACTCATAAAGTATATAAAATAAAAGGTAATGAGACATTCGAACAGGTATTTAATCAAAATCCCTTAAAAGAGCTTAGGGCTGTTATTCATTGGGAAGACTCCCTAATCGAGCAAATTTCAATCACCACTAATATTGAATATTATAGGTTTACTTTTTCAGCAGAAATACCCCACTTTAATTATTCGCTTGATCATTTTACTGATAAGGTTGGCTTACATTTAAATAGCTTTATGAATTGGTTTCAACTTGATGAATTCGAGCTAAAATTCACAGGGTATGATTCACCAAATCAGGTAAAAATCAATTCAAGAGGAGAAAATCTATACCAATTAGATTTCAAACTTAACCTAGAGGTCTCCATGTGGAAGGAGAAAGCCATTCATGAGTTTTGGCAAGCTATCGACCAAATTAATCATTGGGTCATTGCCCATAGTAAAACGAGTGATTTACTGAAAAAACCTAGACCTGATGCTGGAGCAGCACCATTACCAATTCCAACCCCAATCGAACCTCCAGTTAAACCTTTAATTCCTAGTCACTCAATCAAGCCACGTTCTGCATCATTGACAATACCATTTACTGAAATTCCAGAAAGTCCAATGCGATTTCATGTGAAAAGAATTACGCAGACGATGATTGACAAAAAGTGGATTTTATTTTCTAAATCAACGGTTGGCGTAATGTATCCTAAGGCACCTCAGGATGGCGTAAACTACATATTCAATGCGCATTTCTTTATTGGAGACTCGGAAAAACCTGATCTTTTAAAATTAAGATCTATCCATAGTAATGATACATATAATTTATCCGTTAATTATGCCGTATTATCCAAACTAAATTTGAGATCTGATGATTTTCTGGTTATTGAAAAATTAGATCCCCCCTATTACCGTATGTCAAGTTATAAACCGGGCACTTTGGAATATTTACATATTACCAAGAATCTAAACTATGGCCGTGAAGGTATGACAGCAACGAACCCTACCCAATTTTAATAATTTGTATGTTAGTTTCCACGATGACCTATTTGGAAATTGACCACGAGGTCAATCAAGACTATACTGATATTATCAAAAGTAATGCACTTTATCTTTTTCGCAGAGAGTATTACTTAAATCGCAAATCAAAAGGAATCTCAGCGAAAAAAGAATTTCCGGTTTATAAAGAGATCAGTAGCAAAAGAAAAAACAAATGGTACCTTTTGGCCAAAAAACAAGAGGAAATAACCAAATACCAGCATGAAGATGATACTACCATCGGGCTATTTATGTATCATTTTGGGGAAAAAGGATTTCGCGTTTATCTGGCTACCGATGCTGGTCATACGCTGATATACAATGGCCATCTTTTCGACCGGTATAATGAACGGATGTGTCTAGGAATGACTGATCTTCGTGAAATTGCAAAAGAATATTTTATCCATAATTTACAAGTTCATCACCAAATGATGGGGGGGATGAATGAGCATGGTAAAGTCAAATCTGTGGGGATTTCAAAACATGGTTTCGCCTTAGGAGAATTACAATTCCAACCTTTTTGGACGATCCACAAAACTTTTCTAAAACATGGGGATGCCAATAACTTTTCGAATGCCGCTATCCAGGATCTAATTGACAATCTTGCCCGGCGAATAGCCACGAACACCAAAGATACATCCCCTGAAGAGATTGAAAATCAAATAAGTTTGTATAACTCATTGGAACTAAGCCAGAATGAAGACTTTGAAAATAAAATCAAAGAAATCAAGGCAAAAATAGCCGCGGATCCTCATTATGATGCTGGAGTACGCCCCTATTATGCGCTCAATAAATAGATGTAAATATTTAATTGATAGTGAAAATGTTTTTCGAATATGAATAAACACCTTAACACGAAATAAATTGAAACAGTTCTAGCCTAAATTGACTGGCTTATTAAGTTGATTAAATAAGTAATCCAACTCATATTTCCCCAATCTCAAATCAATAACATCCATCGCTCTATGAACATACATATAGCTTGGATTCGTCAATTTATTCCTTAGACTTCCAAGTAATTGCTTCCCTTGATCTTCAAAAATAAATGTTGGAACAATGTGCAATGGAGTATCCACATCAATTTTCATATATTTTAAACGAGCCTTCAATTTATCTACTTGTTGGTCTGTCGAGTAATAAGGATGATTGTATTTATTTACCCCCGCTGACTCCCATGTTACGATATTAAATCCCTGGTAAGCCGGGTTTCTTGCTAAATTTTCTCCCATCACCAATACATCCGACTTCGGAATTTGGGGTAAATATTCCGTAATTGACGAAAGCATAAGCGAAGCATGCGCCCGAATGGGTTTTTGGTTTTCGAGAATATACTTTTCACATGAAGGACTTATAAATGCCTTCACATAGCGACGTGAATCGTGTCGATAACCGGGGTTCCAACTTGCATTTCTGGACCAATTCGAAAAATCCATACCAATTTTATCCATTGGGCCGATCGGTGTTAAAGCATTCGAACGAAAACCTGAAAAGAGTCCATAAGTAGGTTGAAAACCACGAATAAAAATGAACGGTAGACTTTGGGCATACTTGAAAAATCGAGTTAGTAGTCCATGTTCACTTGGATCGGTCAACAACTCTCCAGCTTGAATCGCTTCCAAGATACGAGGCATATAACGGCCACCTTCAGATAAGAGATTCAGTGTGGCAAAACTCTCTGTTACGATATAATAAAGCGTAAGAACTTGTCCGTTAGACTTCCGACGAATCTTATAAATCAAACAATATTGTGGCAAATGAAGTGCCTCCGAAAAGCTTCGCTGATACCCTTGGAATTCATCCATACTGATGTAGTGAGGCTTATTCAGATATTGGGTATAATTAGCAGGTAATTCGAAGTGAGAAAGTTCATCAAAATCATTCACCTCTTCACAGGAAACCAATTCCAAATCCCCTGACCAACGAATTTGTTGATCAAAGCTCTTTTTGACATAGTCTTTTTCCAAATACAAACAAGTAAAGATAAAGTCCTGGCAAATATTTGACATGCGAAGCAAAGGCTCCACTGTTACGCCAGCGGCAAGAGATAGATAACTACGCTGAAAGAGCGCACGATTAATAAGTTTCATAAGATTTAGGCGATTTGCATGGTAATTGGACCATAGTTGGCATGGTATTCAGCCGTTTTTTTAGCGATTCGTATTTCAATCTCTTTGGCGAGCAATCTTTGGGCGCGAATCATCAAATCTTTATCGTGAACATATACCGCATAGGATTTGTTGATAGGAAGAGTCTCTACTAAAAGTCGAATTTCATTTAAGGTACTATCACGGCGAAAAAGTGGTATACGGGCATAGATGTACCGACTAGAAACCAAACTAAATTTGGGTTCAAGGGGTGCTGCTTTCGCACGATAAAGTAAAACAAGTTCTTCCAATAATGCACAACGCGTTAATTCACATTGCAAGTCATCATATTTTTCCTGCAAAATTCGTACGTATGGCACAGACTCATCCAAAAACTTTGCTCCTTGGATAAATTCATGCATCGGATTGGGATCAGATTCGCGTCCGAGTAAATCAGAAAAAACACCTTTGTTTGTAAATTTTTTCATAGGGAAATTAGATAAATGATTATCGATTAGGTAAGAAAAAGGGAGGGTAAGACACCTCCCCTTTTGCTATTCATTGCAATAAAACAAACAGAATTATTTCAAACTCAAGCAAAGCTTATGCAGCCATTGACAGGGAACGAAGGTGAATAAAGCCATTCACCACCAATACCTCATCTTTTAAGTCATGAGCAATGTATCGGTAAACAGAGCGTCTGTCACAATTCAAGTTAGACGCCATACGACTCACGGTACATTTATTCCCATCGCTCTTGTGCAAAAGCAAAATCATATTTTTCAATCTCATAAACTTCGTTTTAGAAGTAACACCAAACATACCTTTAATCGTTTGGTCAAGCGCGGAATTGGTTTTCAAGTTCTTCATAGTAGGATGGATTAATATAATGTTTTAGATTTCTTAGCAATTTTTTTCGACGAATTCTTGTTCCGGTAGACTGTCAATATAAACTTCCCCTCTTTAAGTACGACCACGGTATTGACATATTTAGTACGCTCATTTTGAAGAAAATCGGGCAATTGTTTCTCGCCCAAAAAGTAGAACTCCAAAGACTGTTTACAAGTAACTTCACCAAACTCCAATGCAGCCACGATGGCATCATTCGAAATACTACGCTGCATACTTCGTTGATAAGAATGGGGAGTCAACGAGCAATTAAAATCTACCTGGCAACTTTGATCATGAGCCGTCACTCGGTAGGGCATTTCGTAGCGCGAAGACTTGGGTAATACACGTGTGGTTATCATAATATTTGCCTTTTTTAGTTACAGAAAAGTATTGCCTCCTCTTTTCGACATGACAAAGTTATGAATATATTTTTAATATTTATGATACCGACATAACAAAATATAATAAAAAAATAATTATAGCCTAATTTGAGCGTTAGACGTAATAAAACTCCACTTCCTTGAGATGAAATTCTTTACCTACATAGTTTTTATTGGTAGGAAATTCTTTATCGAACAACATAATAGATTCTTGAAGCACCTGTTCTAAATTGAATGCATCCCAAACGCCACGATCGAACACATATACTATTTTACTTGCACGAACATATTCTTGATTAGCCTTCAAAGTATCCATAAAATATTCAACTAGTTTGGCAGACTCTATATTTACATTGCGATCGGGTTGATGCAGGGGAAATAAACTTATGGATAGCAAAGGGCGGAAACAACCCACTTCGGATTTACTGTTTACTAAGTCACAATAGGAGTAAAACCGATCAAAATCGAATAAACCACTTTTAACCAATAAATTAACAGCTAAATAATTCCTTTTCAATGCAAGGCATACCAAATGAATCTTTTGACTTTTTACCTCATCAATAATAAGCTGGTCATTAGGTAAAATATTAGGCGAGCTAAACTTGATCTCGTTCATAATTAATTTGGGTTAACAATGGAAAACTTCATGAATGAATCGTTGAACGTCTTTTCGTTTTCTATTGCTTCCAACTTTAAGGCCTTTAACTGATTTAACTTATCAATTATTTTTTCTTGATCAGCAACATCAACCAAAATATTGAAACTGATTTCACTTAAATCAGACATGGTAAAAGAATTAAATGAAATCTTATCGCTTGAATCTTTACGTTTCTTTTCTTTCAATTCATCCTTTTTTTGATAATAAACACGCTTCAATTCTGGAATTACCACTAAATCCAGTAGGCGATGTAAATAGGGAATGGAATAAGGAATATCTTTGTTGGGTCTTAAAATATAAAATTGATTGGCTAGAACATAGTTTAGGTCGTGCACAATGTTTAAGGCCTCAACCATAGAAAAACCTTTGGGTTCTCCACGCATATTGATAATGTAATCCGTAGATCTTAAAACTTTATCGAACGGAATTTCTGTTTTTTTACTTGATGTTTGGCTTTCTGACTTCAACTTTAACCGATTCAAAATATTCAGTTCATCTTCATTTTTGATCCGATTTTCATCATAATCAAAGTCTCCGAGACTCAAAAATCGAACAGATAAATTTGATTCAGCTACTCGATTGTGATAACGAGACTGAATTAATCCTGTGGATAATTGGAACAAATCACTGATTTTACGTAATCTAAACTCACCAAAACCAGCCTTTAAATTCTCAAATTCTTTAAGCTCAAAACCAAAAAAGAAAGACATACAATAAAATTTCGTTCGCCAAATTTACAAATTTACAGGGTTAATCCACTTGATATATACAGCATGTATGACAATTTACAAAAAGAATATAACTTATATTCCTTGATATGATGTTTAAGAAGTGAATTTTATCAAATCCTCCGAGAAATTCATTCAACTATATAGTCAATCAAAAAATAAAAAAGCCTAATCCATTAAAGCTGCCGCATACACATACAAGGCAATAAATTGACTCGCATAAAAAATTTGATTGTGTAATCCCATTTCCAAATTCTCATTGGTATTATCATGCGTATATAAATTCCGGTAGAATAAAAGCGACTTAATGCTTTTAGAGAATTTGCGTTTCTGATGATCTATGGCGTAAGTTGGAAGAGTCCTCGAAACTTGATTGTAATCATATAGATCACTTAATGCAGGATTTGAACGAATTGAAGTACTCAAGCCATCGCAAGTGACTAAACGGGCATCTAAAATTTTAATATAGGTCTCAAAACCATGCGTCAATTTGATGATACATGATTCCCGATCATAATAATCCGTGCGAGAGAACCATAAGTCGAATATGGATTGCAACATCGATTTACCCCAGCGACCAAAATCTCCATTAACCTTTAATGCACCGTAAAATTTCTCAAGACCTGATGAAATCAGCGTATCATCCATCCCAATTTGACGTAGTTCTAATCGAATTTGTTGATCAAATCGCGCTAAATCAAACAATTCTCGTTCAATAATCCTTCCAGGGGTGCGTGTCTCGACAACCATTTGCTCTTCGACCTCCGCATATTCAACAGGTACCTCAACTTCTTCCTGCGCTGTTCGTGCTTCGGGTAGCAAATCCTCACGCAAAGTCACATGAATTTTTCCATGAAACGTATGTTTTTCAAATAATTGCTCATCACGAAAAATCTTATAAAAGTTCTGTATCTTGAGTTCAGAAGGCAAAAAAGATTCAAACCGGTCTTTCAATTTAACCATGGTAACCGGTGTATTGCTCGTCTCTTTCAAATATTGAATAACTAGCGAGCGAATTAATACACGATAAGCAGGCTCTTTTCGCAAGGTAAATTTACCCATCGCTAAAATTTCCTCATTGTCAATCATGTACACATCTCCATTTAATTGCAAGATGTTACGATCTACAAATTTCTTAAGTAAATTCTCGGCAGACGCGCGCGCATTTCCCTTTAATCCTTGTTGACGCGACCATTTTACTATTTTTTGAATAATTTCTTTCTTGCTTTGCGGCCCATACTCGGCGAAAATTTCGAATACTTTATCAACCAATTGCTCTCCCAACTTTTTATTCATTTTCGCACGAAAACGAATCTGAGGAAATCTTTCTACAAATTCATCGAGAACAAAGAATTGAGGGTCATCGATTGAAATTCTTGCCATGGTTGTCAAATAGGACCGAATGGAAGAGTCAGGATATTCATAATTATTCTCTAATAGCACATTTTTAACTGTATCAAAATGTGCAGAACCACCATTCTCCTGTAAATACCCTTTGATAAACTCCGTACAAGTTAAACGAGCCACTTCTCGTTCTCCATACCCCCAATTATTATTACCAAAACTGACAATCTTTTCTCGGCTTGCTAGATACAAATCCTCATCAACAATCGTAGCAACGCCGGCCAATTGACAACGCCGATTGTATTGTTGCAAAATCTCAGCACGCGACAAACGACCTCCCACTTCCAATAAGATACGACGGACCTGTAAAGCCTGACTCGCTAATTCAACCCAAGGTACCTGATAAGTCTTTAAGCCTTCTTCATTAACATGCTCAACGAAATATGCGGGGTTACCACGAATAATCCGCTCAACTAGGGTAGAATTAAATTTAAACTTTGACTTCACCTCCCCTTTGACAAGAAAATTAATATCATCTAAAGACAATGCCACATCTTGCCCCTTTAGCACCTGTTCAATCGCTCTAAAATGCTCCTCAAAAATGGTGTTATACTCAAACTGATTTGTTAAAAAAATGCGATCCTTGTACTTCGAAATCTTTCCACCAAAAAACTCAACCAAACGCTCTAATTGAGGAATATCAAACATGGTCTCACCGTCATTAAAATAGGCAAACAGATTCTCATTGAATTCACAATTAGCCTTCAAGTCCATTACGCGATCAAATAACTCTTCATGAACCTGAAAGCGATCATTTATCGCCAAAGGCTCATTGAATAATTGACCAACCGCAGAACCATTTGGATTACGTACAATCTGACGTGTACGTTCTGCGGTTAAATTTACAAGTGGTGCTATTTCTGAATAATCAAAAGGCTTATCCTTACCAATGCCATAATACCATTCAATAATTGTGGCAATTTGTTCTTCCCCACGAAACCGATAAATCGCAATAAAATCTAAAATAATCTTTTGAATAGACTCGGCAACGGTATCTTGCGATTGATATTGAGTCGGCAATACCACGATTGCTATTTCACGCAAATAATATAAGTAAACAGGATTGGGATCTGCCAAAATGCCTTCACGAAAATCAAAATAAGCCTGCTCTTTATTAACTCCAAATCCATTGATGCGTTGCAAATCTTCACTCTCTAATTTAAGCAAATCATAAAATGACTTACCCGGACGGTAAATTGAATTGAAAAATTTTGATGGCACCCATTTTTTGAGGTGCTTTTCATCTTTCATAGACTTTAATAGTTCCAAGTAATCAGGAATTGCTAAGCCGTGAGCGCGAAAGAGAGCAATTGTGGATTCGTACATCGTATTGATTTGTTGTTTGATCGAACAAAACTAAGCAAATTAAATGCAAGAAAATTTGGATTATACAAAATTGTCACAATTTAGTTTTGCAAAACCTGAGTGAACGGCAAAAAAACAAAACCAAATAAATTGATATAAATCTAGCGCCTGGTTGATTTTCAGTCAAGAATTAAAATTAGGCTGCTGAAAAATATTGATTACCCTGTAAGGTTGAATTTAATTGACCGCCATAATTTGATTGCGATAATCAAGTAAAACCGTTGCTTGTGCAAAAAGATCTACTCCCAATATTGCATCCACAATTCCATTTGATAATAAACCTGAAAGCAATCCAGCAGGTAAATTACCCCAATTAACATCGATCACCTTGCCTTGCAATTCTATCGATTGAATGAAGTGTGGCGTTTGAAAAAGCCCTACTAATGGATGAAAATCTTGTTTCATCCCAACTGAATTCCACGCATTTGAAATAGAAGGCTTAATATATGAGAGCATCGCGCCTGAATCCAAAATAACCCTCATGTTGACACCATCAACCCGGATGTTGATCATAAGAACTCCCATAAAATCACGAAAATGAAAACTATTTTGGCGCCCAGGTGCTTCTCCATTCCCAAAACATGCCACTCCCTCTTGTACATTAAATTCTAACCAATCGTAATCGCGCAAGATGTCATTGCCCAACAAACCTACAATGTGTTTGGTCGTGTTTGGAATAAAATTTCGTAGTGAAGAAACATTTAAGCCACTGTAACTTGTTGAAACATCGTATGATCTTCCCAAAAAATCCAATTTTTGCGATTCATATACCGTGGTGGGACTACCCGTGTCAACGATAAAATAACCTCCAAGGTTATCCGAAAGAAATAAATGACCCTGTTCATACTCCAAGCTTACTTTTTTCATAGATACTAAATTTGGTTAAGCCCTAAATCCACAAAACAATTCTTTCTAAATTTCAGAATTGTCAAGGTTTCCAAGATGAATAGATCAAGAGTTTAGGACGATGAATGAAGTCGCAAATATGGGTCTATTACAAGCATTATCGATACATTTCTTTCATCGAACAAAAACAATATCCCGACAAAATTCAAGTGCCTATTTCTTCTTACATCATCAGATTGATTTGTTCATTGTATTTATTAACAGAATTTCTCCATGACAAAAAATCAATATTTCATATCCTCATCCTTATTTTTAAATTATAGTTTTGTAAAATCAAATGAAAAACAATATGAACAACCGTGAAACTAAAAAGCAGCTAAGTAAAATTATGCTTGAGACCAACATGGGCTGCATAGGTACAGGAATTTATACCATGCAAGAAATCTATGAAAAAGTAAAAAATAACTACTCAGCGCTATGTGATGACCAATACCGGTGTATAGATAGTTGTAAAGGCGGAAATCAAAGTCCAGAATGGCAACACGTCATACGTGGAAACATGCAAACTATGAAAAAAAGAGGCCGAGCGATATCAGTTGGAAATGGGTCTTGGAAATTTGTTTAAATTAAAGGATCGTTTGATTAAGGTAATTGATTAAATTGCCTCAAACAACCTA
>JACCDQ010726469.1_pt1 | contig 12720 bp, 10 predicted proteins | sample 7446031 | NCBI WGS metagenome assembly JACCDQ01 (sample SAMN15323442, study PRJNA562643) | freshwater metagenome | isolation source: river surface water | place: USA:Blue River Watershed | collected 2017-08-17
GCTTTCCTAGGCGAAATCAGCTACTTTTGCCAGCTAATTAATATTTTACAAATTAACAGATCAATATGGAATCAATGATGATTTATGTGCCAATAGTAATGGCAATTATCGGATTACTATTTATGGCAATGAAGCGCTCTTGGGTGTTAAAGCAAGACGCAGGTGATGGAAAAATGAAAGAAATTTCAGACTACATCTACGAAGGCGCACTCGCCTTTTTGAAAGCAGAGTACCGACTTTTAGCCATTTTTGTAATCATTTCAAGCGTTGTTTTGGCAGCAATCACCTTCCTTCCGGGAGTTAAAACGCATTTATTAATTGTAGTTGCCTTTATTTTCGGTGCTATTTTCTCTGCTTTGGCAGGAAACATGGGGATGAAAATCGCCACCAAAACGAACGTTCGCACCACGCAAGCTGCACGTACTAGCCTTCCACAAGCCTTGAAAGTTTCTTTCGGTGGCGGAACAGTTATGGGCTTGGGTGTAGCAGGTTTGGCTGTATTAGGCTTAACTGGCTTCTTCATTTTATTCTATAACATCTTCATGGGTGGTCACTGGACCAACTCTGAGCAAATGACTGTTGTACTCGAAACCCTAGCTGGTTTTTCATTAGGTGCAGAGTCTATCGCTTTGTTTGCACGTGTAGGTGGTGGTATCTATACTAAAGCTGCTGACGTAGGTGCTGATTTAGTTGGTAAAGTTGAAGCAGGTATTCCTGAAGACGACCCACGCAACCCTGCAACTATCGCCGACAACGTAGGTGATAACGTAGGTGACGTGGCTGGTATGGGCGCTGACCTCTTCGGTTCTTATGTAGCAACTGTATTGGCTGCAATGGTTCTTGGAAATTATGTCATCAGTGACATGGGTGGTATCAAAGATGCATTTGGCGGTATTGGCCCAATCTTATTGCCAATGGCAATTGCTGGTTTCGGTATCTTATTCTCTATCATCGGTACCCTCCTCGTTAAAATCAGTTCTGATTCTGCAAAAGAAGCAGAAGTTCAAAAAGCACTCAACATTGGTAACTGGGTATCTATTGCCCTTACTGCTGTTGCTTGTTTCTTCCTCGTGCAGTATATGTTGCCAGCCAACATGAAAATGACCTTCTTTGGCGAAGGAATGAAAAACGTTTCTTCAATGAGCGTATTTTATGCTACCCTCATCGGCTTGTTCGTTGGTGGTGCCATTTCATCAGTTACTGAATACTACACAGGCTTGGGCACAAAACCTGTCTTGAAAATTGTTCAGAAATCTTCTACTGGTGCTGGTACTAACGTGATCGCTGGTTTGGCTACAGGTATGATTTCTACCTTCCCTACTGTTTTATTATTTGCAGCGGCTATCTGGTCTACTTATGCACTTGCAGGTTTCTACGGTGTAGCACTAGCTGCTTCTGCCATGATGGCAACGACAGCTATGCAATTAGCAATCGATGCTTTTGGTCCTATCTCTGACAACGCTGGTGGTATCGCTGAAATGAGCGAACTTCCGAAAGAAGTCCGTACCCGTACAGATATCTTAGACTCTGTTGGTAACACAACTGCAGCAACAGGAAAAGGTTTTGCGATTGCTTCTGCTGCACTTACTTCATTGGCTTTGTTTGCTGCTTACGTAACCTTCACGGGTATCGACGGTATCAACATCTTTAAAGCGCCTGTTCTTGCCATGTTGTTCATCGGTGGTATGGTTCCGGTTGTTTTCTCAGCGCTTGCCATGAACTCAGTTGGTAAAGCAGCAATGGACATGGTTTATGAAGTGCGTCGTCAGTTCAAAGAAATCCCTGGTATCATGGAAGGAACTGGCAAGCCAGAATACGGCAAATGTGTAGAAATCTCTACAAAAGCTGCCCTTCGCGAAATGATGCTCCCTGGTATCCTCACTATTGGATTGCCAATTGCGATTGTATTGCTTGGCAAATTGGTTTACCCTTCTGACAACCAATTGATCGCCGAAATGCTCGGTGGCTATATGGCTGGTGTAACTGTTTCTGGTGTGCTTTGGGCAGTTTTCCAAAACAACGCAGGTGGAGCTTGGGACAACGCCAAAAAATCTTTCGAAGCTGGTGTTGAAATCAACGGAGAAATGACTTACAAAGGTTCTGATGCGCACAAAGCAGCAGTTACCGGCGACACCGTTGGTGACCCTTTCAAAGATACTTCAGGCCCATCAATGAATATCTTGATCAAATTGACTTGCTTAATTGGTTTGGTGATCGCTCCTATCTTGGGTAACGGCGCCGAAACAACGAAAAAAGAATGCAAAGCTGGCACAGAATGCCAAATGAACGGCACTTCTTGTGAGCAAGACACAAAATGTTCAACAGACAAAGCAGCTTGTTGCGATAAAAAATAAGCTAGCGCTGTACATATTTACAAAAGCCACCTCAACAGGTGGCTTTTTTTTATCTTTGAAAGTGCTCAAAAACAAAGATTTCTTCCAAGATGTGTACGACGTCGTGCGGCACATTCCATTTGGCCGCGTCACGAGTTATGGCGCTATTGCCAATTATTTGGGCTCCAAACAAGGCGCACGAATGGTGGGCTGGGCCATGAATGCCAGTCATATTTTACCAGATATTCCCGCACATCGGGTGGTCAACCGGATTGGCTTGTTGAGTGGCAAACACCATTTTGACGGGCCGAATACGATGGAACTGCGCTTGCAGGAAGAAGGTATTGTCGTTGTGCAAAATCAAATCCAAGACTTTCAAAAAGTTTTTTGGGATCCTGCGCTCGAATTGGGTCTGCCTTAAAGGATTCTATTAATTTTGTCCAAACATTTTTTGACTATGAAATTTGCCACCAAAGCCATTCACGCCGGCGTCCACCCAGATCCAGCAACAGGCGCCATCATGACCCCTATTTATCAAACTTCTACTTATGTGCAAGAAGGCGTTGGCAATCACAAGGGTTACGAATATTCAAGGACACTCAACCCGACGCGTCATGCGCTCGAGAAAAACATCGCAGCCATTGAAAACGGTAAGCACGGAGCTTGCTTCGGCTCGGGATTGGCCGCAATAGACTGCGTGATCAAAATGCTCAACCCTGGCGATGAAATCATCTCTACCAATGACCTTTATGGCGGATCTTACCGCATCTTTAATACCATTTTTGCCAAATACGGTCTGATTTTTCATTTTGTAGACATGCAAAACCCAGCAGCTGTTGAGGCCTTGGTCAATGAAAACACCAAACTCATTTGGGTCGAGACGCCAACAAACCCCATGATGAACATCATCGATATCGAGGCAATGGCGCAAATCTCCAAAAGAGCCGGCGCGCTTTTGTGCGTAGACAACACTTTTGCTACGCCATATTTACAAAATCCATTGGATCTAGGCGCCGATATGGTCATGCACTCCGTGACAAAATACTTGGGTGGCCACTCCGATGTTGTAATGGGTGCTTTGGTCTGCAATGACGACGCCCTCGCTACAGAAATGTATCGCATCCAAAATTCGTCTGGCGCCGTGACTGCACCAATGGATTCTTTTTTGGTCTTGCGTGGCATCAAAACACTCCACTTGCGCATGCAACGCCATTGTGAAAACGGTGAAAAGATCGCGCGCTACCTGCAAACACATCCAAAAGTAGACAAAGTCTATTGGCCAGGTTTTGAAACGCACCCCAACCACGACGTCGCAAAAAAACAAATGCGTGGCTTTGGCGGCATGATCTCTTTTACACTCAAAGACAATCAGCTACAAGATGCACTAGATTTGGTCAAGAAAGTAAAAATTTTTGCGCTTGCGGAGTCTTTGGGTGGTGTGGAGTCGCTTATTGGACACCCAGCAACCATGACCCACGCGTCTATTCCGAAGGAAGTGCGCGAACAGAGTGGCGTAGTCGATTCATTGATCCGCTTGAGTGTGGGTGTTGAAGACGCCGAAGACCTTATCGCAGACCTAGAAAGCGCTCTAAAGTAAGTCTAGGCTCTTAAAGAACTGCTCTTTTTTGGCAGGAGACAACGGAATAGCGGTGCCATCTTTCAAAATCACTGAGCCTCCGTCGTGTTTGTCATAGCGCTCCACATAATTGAGGTTGATCAAATGCGACTGATGCACCCTGAAAAAGGAGAAACCAGCTAGCATGGTATCGTAGTCTTTTAAGGTTTTGGACACCAAAATTTTCTTGCCGTCGTTGAGGTAGAAAAACGTATAGTTTTTATCGGCCTCACAGTGAACGATATCATCTATTTCAATTACAAAAATACTCTCTTGTGTCTTGAGCACGAGTTTGCGCTTGTGTTGAGGCTGAATGTTGTGCTGTAGGGCTTGAAACTGTGCGTCGTCTTTTTTGTGCTCTACTAATTGTAGGGCGTTGGTCATGGCGGTGTGGAGTTCTTCTGCATCTATTGGCTTTAAGATGTAATCTAGTGCAGAAAATTTAATGGCTTGCACGGCGAACTCCTGAAAAGCGGTAATGAAAATTACTTCAAACGCCTTGTACTTCACCTGTCTTAAGACATCAAAACCATTGCCGTCAGGCATTTGGATATCGAGTAATACGATATCTGGCTGGATATCTTCTATGGCTTCAATTCCAGACGCTACATTTTCGCCATCGGTATACACACTGAGGTTCAAATCAAAAGATTCGAGCATTTTGCGGATGAAGGTCCGGGTTGGTTTTTCGTCATCAATGATCAGTACTTTTCGACTCATGGCACAGAAGTTTTATTGTTCGGGTTCGTACTTTAGTGGCAAGACAAGCTGAACAACTGTTCCGGTTTGAGAAACGGTATCTAGGTCGGTCATAGTCAAGCTACCATTAAATTTATACTTTTTATTGAGAATAGCGATGCGTTCGCGTGTAATATCGATCGCCATACTTTTATGCGTCTTCATTTTTTTGGTGTCGGCAGACTTTTTACGACCAACGCCATTGTCTTGAATTTGGATGTAGAGCTGCGCATCTTTGGCATAGATATCAACGGAAATTTTACCGTCTTTTACGGAGTGCAGCTGACCGTGTTCGATTGCGTTTTCGATAAAGGGCTGAGTAATCATTGGTGAAACCATCGCTTTATTGAAGAGGAGGTCGTCGCTGATGGTGAGCTCGTAGTCAAAACGGTTTTCAAAACGCATTTTTTGGGCAGTGAGGTATTTGTCTAGAATTTCTCTTTCGAGTTCGATAGGGATGAATTCCTTAGGAGAGTTTTCTAGGATGAGGCGCATGAGTCTGGAAAAATTGACCAAAAACTGCGATGATTTAGCGGGGTCGTTCTCGTAGATATAACTCTGAATAACCGACATGGCATTAAAGACAAAATGCGGATTCATTTGCGTGCGCAAAAGTGTTTGAGACAGCTCGGCCTCTCGCTGCTCCTGCTTGATCTTGATTTGCTGCATTCTGAGCACATAGATGATGACCCCAAAAATGATGGCGAGAATAAAAAGGATGGAAATGACCAATTGTCGGTCGCGTTGCAGTTCGATGATTTCGCGCTCTTTTTGCGCGCGCTCTATAGACGCTTGTTGGTTCAAAATAAGGCGTTCGCGCTCTTCGCGCAAATTGGCTGCGGCCATCTCTTCAATGCGCGCAGCACTGCGCCAAATGGGGCTGTTTTCGAGCCAGCTACTGTATTTTTGCTGGTGCTGATACGCCATGGCTAGCTGCCCAGTTTTGCTGGCAATTGTGGCTAAGGCACGGTAGGTATTGGCGATTTTGGGTCTGATCAAAGATTCGAAAGGCAAGCAACTCAAACTTTTCTCAAAAGCGACTTTTGCCTGTGCAAATTGCTTTGCTGCTAATAAATACTGACCGTATTCATAATAAGTTTCCGAAAGCAGCAAGGGATCTGGTTCATGTGCTATGGAGGCCACAAAGCTGCTGAACCTCGAACCAATTTTCCCGCCTTCATCCCGGAGCGCTACAAGCCGGAGTAAGCTCGAACGATTGGTATAGCGAACATTGCCTGTCTCATGGAACCAATAATAAGCTAAATTGGCGCGCTGTGCCGCTTTTGAAGGAGCATTTGTACCTAAGTAGTACCTCCCAAAAAGATAGTTTGCAAAAGCCAAACTGCGCTCGTCTTTCAAGGTTTGGGCAAGGTCTTGGGCGAGTTTCAAGTAAGCATCCGCGACATTGTAATTCTTGACATCCGTAGAAATAGATGCAATGAGCAAAAGCGGACTCAGCTTGTAGTAATCGAGGGCTGCTTCTTCGGCGAGTTGTAGCGAAAAAATGGACCGTTGAACGGCTTGTTCAAATAAGTTAAATTGCCAGTAGACCTCTGCTTGTTGTTGCATGGCCTCGATGAGCACCCAGCGCTTGTCTGAGCGCTTAGCCAGCTGCAAGGCACGGTTACTGGCCCAAATAGCAGAGTCTTTGTGATAAACCGCCGTAAAATTCTTGGCAATTTGCAAATACAACGCTGTTTGCTCTCTGTTTTTGAGCCGACCGTTCATTTGGGCTTGTAGGCGCGAATAATGATAGGCCGCTTCGTTCGGATGGGCCGCACAACCCAATAAATTTTTGCGCCAATTCAGTTTGGGGTCGCGAAAACGAGCGTTTTTTAGCTCATGATCAAAAATTTGGAGAAGCAGTTTGCGGTTTCCTAAGAAATTAGCGCGCTCGGCATCGAGTAAGGAAATGAGGTCCTGATTGGCCTGGCCCACATAAGCGCGGCGTTGCATGACCAATAATTTGATCTCTTTTTGCCATTCATTTCGATTGCTTTCGTAAATCGCATCGATCAGACGCAACCTTATTTGCAGTTGCGACGTCTTGTTTTTCGTGCGTGCCAACTCCGAACGGAGTTGCCTTTCGGACTGTGCATTCAACTGCAAACCCAAAAAGAAACACACTATTAAAAAAAACAAGCTTACCTTTGACATCCACAACGAATATACAAAATTCAAACGCATGCGTCTCAAAACTACCTTATTTGCATTTTTAATCGGCTTTTTATGCAGCTTCAACAGCTGGGCTAGCCACATTATTGGGGGTGAAATCTATTACGATTCACTCGGCAACAACCAATATAAAATCACCATCGAAATCTACCGCGATTGTAACTCCGCTACAGGTTTTGACAACCCACTTAACTACACCATCTTTTTGGCCGATGGCAGCATTTTCATGACCCGCTACATTGCGCCTTTCTCCCAAAATATTTTGCCAATTGTTTATGACGACCCTTGCGTAACCGTACCAAACGACATCTGTGTAGAGCGTGCTATTTATATCGATACCGTTACGCTACCGCTTACGGTTCAAGGATATTACATTTCTTATCAGCGTTGCTGCTGGACCGGCGCCATAGACAACATTGTAGACCCAGCAAATAACGGCATCACCCTCACCACATTTATTCCTGGCACAGCCCTCGTTGGCGTGCACAACCAAGGCGCGCGCTTCATCAACTACCCGCCGCTCATTTTGTGTTCGCAAAACACCTTAGATTTTGATCATGCCGCTTTCGACCCCGACGGAGACTCCCTGAGCTACGAACTCATGGCGCCTTTGCTTGGCGGCAGTATTGCCAATGTTGTTCCCGACCCAGAAACAGCTGCGCCATATAGCCCCGTAAGTTGGAATCCTTCCTTTACCGAAACCGTTCCTTTCGGAGCCGGCTCAGTCATTACCATTGACCCTGCCACTGGCTTCATGACCTTCACACCCAATCTTATCGGTAGTTTTGTGGCGGGAGTAGCAGTGAAAGAATGGCGCAATGGCATCCTGATCAATACCAAAATCAGGACCTTCGGTTACCGCGTAGTGGCCTGTCAGGTAGAAGTACCGATAGAAGTCGATGTAACAGGGCCTACTCAACTCATCGAAGACTGCGGTTTTGCGGGCTTTATTGTCAAGCGCACCGATCTCTCTTCCAATTTGGTGGTGCAAATCAGTTTAGGAGGCACCGCAACCAACGGCGACGACTACCCTTTCATCAACGACACACTTGTTATTCCAGCAGGTGTAGCTTCAGACACAATTGGCATTTCTGCCTTTTTAGACGGCTTGCCAGAAGGTACCGAGACGGTCTTCTTCAACGTGATTTTACCAAACCCTTGTGACGGTTCTTTTGACACCACCTCTATCTCGCTCGACATCGTTGACTACACCCCAATGAGCATTACAGCAGTAGACTCCTTAAATGTGTGTGCAGATTTCGGCCAAGGCACCAACATTTGGTGTGAGGTCAAGAATGGGATTTCTCCGTATAGCTACGTTTGGGGGCCGGGAAGCTTCCCGAATAACGACACCGTTTACGTGCAGCCAGGTATCCTAGAACCCAACCTCAACAACTTCCAGGTCTACGTCATGGACCAATGCGCCAAAACCATCACATCGCCAAATATCCGCGTTTACAACCAGTGTCCGTTGGTGGTTCCAAACGTCCTCACCCTAGACAACGACAACATCAACGAACTGCTCGTGATCCAAAATTGGGAAGACTACGACCAAGTGAGCATTCAAATTTTCAATCGCTGGGGGAACCTCATCTACGAAAAAGACAACTACCTCAATGACTGGAACGGCACCGACATGAGCGGCAAAGCACTAGAAGAAGGCGTCTATTTCTATACAGCTACGCCAAAAAGCGAGAAATACGAATACGACAACAAAGAAAAAACATTGTACACGCTTCACGGTTTTGTCCATTTGGTGAAACCTTAAGTTCGGGTTCAAGAACAAACAAAAAAGGCGCCTACAAGGCGCCTTTTTTTGTTTCAAATATATTGAGATTAGTCTATCGAATAAACTACGCCAACATGCAAGCCAACTGATGCTGCATTGGTTTTGCTGTACGGATTGTACAAATCTAAATCAGTTCCCAAAGCATCAACACCTTTTGCATCGGCAGTGCTGTACATAAAGCGTGCACTTACAGAAACCATTACAGGTAGGTCTAGCAAGCCAAAACGACCACCAACACCGACCATGTAGCCCATGAAGTTTTGGTATTGGTTACTCACGTCTGTGCTCGGGTCAATAAGGTAATTGGAATTGGTGTAAGTAGCGCTCTTGACGTTGTTCATCACGACACCAAACTCACCAAAAGAGCCTTTAGAACCACCTAAACGCAAGTAAACCGGAATTTGTGTCGTTTTTAAATCAACATTTGAAGTATAGGCGCCGCCAATTAATACTTGATCACCTTGGTAACCCGCCTTGAAATTACCCATCAGGTATTCAACCCCGAAGCCAATTTTACCAAAGTTAAACGTACCCGCTAGTCCGTAATTAGAACTAAAAGCGACATCGTAATCTTGCGAAGCACCCAAATCAGAAATACTCTTATTAAATAAACCAGTTGCACTATATGCATATTTGGCACTCACGTCATACGTAATTGTTTGTGCTTTCAATGAAGAAAAGCAAGCAAAAATTGATAAAGAAAGAAATAGTTTTTTCATCGTTTGTAGTTTAATGTTTGAACAATTTTAAGCAAAAATTTGAAATGACTACCTTTAATAAATGAAATACATATTCCTCCTCCTTCTCTGCGGTCTCTTCCAGGTCCAACTCAAAGCCCAATTCATCGAAACCGATGAAGGCAAATACTTCGGCTCAAACATCAGTCAAGCTGACCTCGACCTGCTTTTTGTCAATAACCCCAACCTCGATTGGCTAGATTTTGATTACAAAGACACCACCCTTACGCTTCCCAATTTCAAAACATTAGATATTCTCGCCATCCAGAGTGAGGTACTCCAAAAGATAGTTTTCCCGGACACCATTTTAGAACTTGGCCTCATCGATTTCAATATCCCAAGTTTGACATCCATCACGGAACCAGTTGCGCCAAATCTATTTCAAATCACCCTCTACGCTTCCCTCGATAGCCTACCTAACTTTATCTGTACCTCATCCGAACTCAGGTTAGTAGACATCAAAAACTACAAAGACATCACTTGGCCCGACTGCATGGAAGAGCGCTTCGTCAACGGCCCTTTTGAACTCTCCAGTTGCGAAATCCTTGACGCCAAAGACGGCAATACCATCTCCAAAATCGTCAGCCCAGACAAGGTCGAAGGCGAAGTTGACTTGTCCGTAGAAGACTACGTAGAACTACAAAAAAGCATGAAAAAATCCGCACGCCGCATAGGCATCATCCGCCGAGCGAGTGGCTTTTTATTAGCTGGTGTGGTGTTTTTGATTTGGGCGAGTTGAGGAATTAACTAGTGAGTCCGATTTTTTACTGAATGAGATTTTAAGATGATCCATTATCTTTGAATAAGTTTAAAATGTGCTACTTTTGTAATTACTTTATAATTACATTATGCGCATTCAACTCATACAAATTGGCAACTCTAAAGGCTTTAGACTTCCCAAGAAAATAATTGATCAATACCAAATTCAAGACGAAATGGAACTTATCTTAAACGAGCAAGACCTCACGCTCAAACCCTTGAAAAAAATCCGTGAAGGATGGAATGAAGCATTTCAACAAATGCATGCAAATGGCGATGACCAACTGCTTATCGACGACGTATTTGCAGATGAAACCTTTGAAGAATGACCTGCACGCAGTACGACATCTTCTTGGTCAACCTCGACCCCACCGTTGGCAGTGAAATCAGAAAAACCAGGCCTTGTGTGCTGCTCTCACCTAACGAACTCAACGGCAACCTCAATACCGTCATCATCGCACCTATCACCAGCAACTCAAAACCTTACCCTACTCTCCTCAAAACGAAAAGCGTCAAACCCTACGGCTGGATAGTACTCCACCAAATCCGTACCATTGACAAATCCCGCATCATCAAAAAAATTGGCCAACTGACCTCAGATGAAATCAGTGCTTGTAAATGTATATTGGAGGAGTTGTTGGTTTGGTAGGGAACGAACCCGCGACGTATAGTCCGCGGAAGCATGTGAAGCAGTAGGCAACCCAAATGAAAACAATTCGTCTCCAATGGGTGTTTAAGAAAAAGTAAACAGCTATTAATCAAGATGGTGCGAAATATTTTAACGCTTATGGTTATTTTATTGGGTTTGCGTTTGAGCGTCGATGCCCAATATTGCGCTACGCCAACAAGTGTTTTGCCCATTACACCAAGTGTGAATCAGCAATTTACGCCATACTATTCTTCTGGAATTCGTGTTTTTTCTTTTACGGCTACCGCCGGATGCTTCTATACCTTTTCTACCTGTGGCGAAAGCAATGACGATACCTTTCTGAGGTTATACAACTCCTCTTTGACTTTTATTTATGGCAATGACGATATCTGTGGTTGGCAATCGAGCTTTATTTGGCTTTGCCCTGCAAATGGCACCTACTTTATGCATCTTTCGAGGTATTCTTGTCAGTCCCTGACCTCTTCTACACGGGTGTCTTACCTTGCCAATTGTGGAAATACGAGCCCCTGCGCTAGTCCGGTGGTGAGTGCAGGACCTGACATTTCTATTTGTCCGGGGAACTCTGTGCAACTGGCTGGCGCTGTTTCGGGTATTTCATCAGGTGGCGGTCCGATCACTACATACGCCCCTTTAGTGGTTGGTTTTTATGGCTGGACCAATTTAGATATGCTTTCCTGGACACTTACGAATGCAGCGGGGGTACTTATTGGCTCTGGCGGGCCTTATATCAATGCAAATACCTCCACGACCATTTCTTCACCTGGGCCAGGCCCATATAGCTTTTATTTTGAGACTTACGGCTCAGTGTGTGACAACAGTCTTTTTTATTATGTTTCAAGCAATGGTGTAACGCTTGTTAACGGCTACATGGACCCCTGTAATGCACAAAATCTGACTTTGCAGGCCCTAAATCCATCAAGTTCTTCTCTGCCGGTAACCTATTCATGGTCTGCCTCACCAACATTAAGCGCCAACAACATTCTAAATCCTATAGCGACACCGACGAGCACCACCACGTATACCTTGACGGCTAGTCAAGGCACATGTGTGAGTCAAGATCAGGTAACGGTGGTGGTCTATCCAGCGCCTACACTCAGTATTTCATCTGCTCCAAATACGACGGTACTGACCTGTAACCAGCCATCTATTACTTTAACTGCCGTTGGAAATGGCACCATTACTTGGCTGAACGGTTCTACCCCAATTGCTACAGGAAATACACTAACGGTTACCACACCGGGAACGTATAATGCGAGCATTCAAAATCAAAATAGTTGCAGCACAACGAATAGCATCACGATAACGCAAGATTTTGCTATACCTGTTGCGGGCATCACCACCAATCCGAATACCAATGTGCTCAATTGTAGCACCCCAACAATTGCCCTCACAGGAAATGGGGGCGCTACCTACAGTTGGGCCAATGGTGGTACAATTATTTCAGCGACAAACACCACTACAATTAGTTCCCCCGGAATTTATACGCTTACTGCAGTTGGAGCCAACGGTTGCATTGATACCGCACAAATAAATATCTACCAAGATATTACTCCACCTATTGCAGCAATCAGCAGCAGCGCAGCAAGTAATACACTTGATTGCAATACCGCAAGTATTACCTTAACAGCCGGAGGTGGCGCGAACTACAGTTGGGCAAACGGTGCTACTGCATTGGGCAACGCAAATCAACTTGTCGTCAGCTCGGCCGGAACATATACACTAACAGCAACAGGTTCAAATGGTTGTACAGATACCGCCAATATTACGATCAACTTTGTGGCCAACACAACACCCACTTTTAATCAAATCGCACCGATCTGTGCCGGGACAAATTTCGCCCTACCTCAGAATTCCTTGAATGGTGTGCTCGGTACTTGGAGCCCTGCACCTGACTTCAATACCAC
>JACCDQ010356692.1_pt1 | contig 12708 bp, 8 predicted proteins | sample 7446031 | NCBI WGS metagenome assembly JACCDQ01 (sample SAMN15323442, study PRJNA562643) | freshwater metagenome | isolation source: river surface water | place: USA:Blue River Watershed | collected 2017-08-17
GTAGTAATTATAGGTGTTGGGGTTGGCATTGAATAGGTTGGCGGAGTCTATTGAATTGCGGTAGGTGGCACCACTAAATCCTGAGTTGCGGGCGTAGTGATCTCTCAATGCTTGGGAGTCTGTCGCTGTGGATTGGGTTGTTAAATTGTATTTTTCAATGGGAACTCCCCACCAGGCTTGGTAAGTTTTTTCTCTTCCACCGAAGGCTATCACTTTAATCGTGAGTTTGTTATTGGGCAATTTGAAGGAATTAGAGAAAAAGTAGCTCGACAAATCGGCATGGGCACGATCAATAAAACCGGCTGAGGTAATCCAAGATGATCTTGCTTGTACGTTGCATTGTGTTTTGCCAAGGTTGTAATTGCCGGATAGTTTTAGGGTGTTTCGGAAGGAGTTGAAAGAGCCAGCGCCAAGCATATAACTTACACTTGGGGTTTCATCTTGGGTGCTTAGGGCTAATGTGGCGCCGAAAGCTGAGCCGCCATTGGTTGAGCTTCCCACACCTTTGGTAAGGACTGCTGAAGACAGCGAGCTTGCGAGATCTGGCATGTTTACCCAAAAGGTTCCATGGCTTTCGGCATCATTGATGGGCACACCATTGACAGTAATATTGGTTCTTGTAGCATCAGAACCCCTCACCCTAAAGCCAGTATAGCCAATGCCATTTCCAGCATCTGAGGTGGATACTACGGATGTGAGATCTTGAAGCATCATGGGAATGTCTTTCCCTGTGTTTAGGTTTTTTAAATTATACTGGGCATTGACATTTGATAACGTGCTGGCTTCAGATTTTGATAAAATGGCTTGAATTAATACGGATTCAATTTGTTGGATTTCGGTGCTTAATTTGGTTGAATCTACCGCAAGTTGCGGATTGGATTTTACCTGCGCAATCGAAAGGGATGTAGTTGAAAATGCAAAGCCCACAAAAAGCAGTGATACCAAATGCGTTGGCTTGGCAAGAAACTGTTTAATAAATGATGGTTGTTTCATACTCGAATTTGTTTTTTCATTCGAGTAGCCGCACAAAAGTGCTCCATTTCCTTGCGCAGGCATTATCCTGATCAAGTTTGCGGGTATAATCTCAGCACTCTTTACGAGGCACCCCGAATGATGGTTCAAATATACGCGGGTAGAGATTACATTTGCAAATCATGAAAAAAGGGATCGTTTGGACAGGGGTGTTTTTGCTCATTGCCTTATTGGTGGTGTATTTCCCTTTGTTTACGGGCGATTCGATTTTAAAATGGGATGCAACTGCCATCTATTTGCCGTGGAAGCTTTTTGTATGTGAAACGATTTTTTCTGGCAATTTGCCATTATGGAATCCCTTTATGGGCTTGGGATTTCCGCAAATGATGGATCCAGGAACATGGTATCCGATCAGCTGGATTTTTGGAATCGGTGGATATGGTTTATTTTCATTGTCGGCCGAGTATTTGTTCCACGTGTGGTTAGGTGGAATGGGATTTTTTCTCGTTTTGCGGTATTTTCAATTTGATATTGGACTATCTGTTTCTCTATCAATTGCGTTTTTGTTTAACGGTTTTTTCATTGGTAATGCACAGCATTTGGGTTGGATTGTTGGTGCTGCTTGGATTCCTTGGATCTTTTGGGCCTTTTTAAAATGGAAAAGTACATTTCAATCTCGTCAGTACGGATTGCTTTTGGTGGTTTTTCTGGCGATGCAGTTTACCGGTGGATATCCAGCCTTGTTTGTGGTAACTTTCTATGCATTATGGGTGTCTTTTATCTTTGATAATTTAGATTTTAGAAACAGGAAATTTGCATGGAGAAATTTGTTGGTGAACCCATTTAGGGCAACCCTTGGGGCTATATATTGGTTGCAGATTTGGTTGTTGTTTGCGGTTGCTACGCTGCCTGCTTGGGTGGGTTTAATATTGAATTTGCCTGGGATTACTAGAGCCAATGGCGTGGCAACTTCCGGTCAAATGTTCGGGTCGTTTCCTTCTGTGGGTTTGCTAAGTATTCTGAATCCAGTTTGGTTTAACCATTGGATAGAGAAGGGTCATGGTAAGGGTTCTTTGGATGCTGCGCAAACCGATATCAGTATGATGAATGCGTACGTGGGTGGTTTCTTGGTTTTTTCTGCCATTGCATTTTTGGTAATAGGTTGGCGTAAGTGTTGGTTTAATAAAGAGCATAAAAAGTTTTTGCTGATATCTTTCATGGTTGCATTGTTCTTTTTTATGCTATCCATGGGAGGTGAATTGCCATTAAAGTCATGGATGAATTCGTTTTTACCTGGGTTCAATTATTTTAGATTTCCTGCAGTAGTTAGAATTTTTGGAATGATTGCATTGTTCTTGACACTGGGTAAAATATTGGATGTGTCATTGTTGCGTGTTAGTAAGAATAGATTCACTATACAGGTTGTTGTCATGGTTTTGATGGTGAATGAGTCTATACGCATTGGGGGTGAGCTTAGGGAAGCTACTGTAGTTACTTCAGCATCAAAAGATTATGTTGATAAACAATGGATTGGAAAAGAAAGGTTGCAGTTAACTGAGTTGTCTGCCAGATTTTTTTATCCAAAAGAAGTAGAAAATTTGATTTTGCCATTGGACAAATTGGTAGATAAGAAAGCGAATTTTTTATGGTATAACCGGGGTGTTTTTGATAGAAAACTATCGTGTGATGGGTATAATCCATATTTGTTAAAATCCTTTAATCAGTGGTTGCAACGGACTGGAGAATTAGATTCTTTTTCTCTGATTTCTGTGAGTAAAGATTGGGATATAGGCAAAGTGACATTAAATTCCAATAATGCAATAACGGTGCATGTGCGTGCTAAAAATGACAGAAATATTCATGAAGGAAATCGCTTACTTGGAAAGCGTATGGAAGTGGAAGGCGTGTTGAATCAATGTTATTTGCCTGGATGGCAAATGCGAGTTGAAAATGGTAGTAATTGTTTGGCTGAATTGAAAAAAATGCCCAATGGAATGATAGGATGGAAATTGACAGAGGATTCGATAAAATCTAAACCAACTGAGTTAGTTCTTGTTTTTTCATATCATCCAACTGTGTTACTTGGTGGGTTTACGCTTCCTTACAAGGTATTTGTAGTGGTTGGTGGGTCTTTGTTTTTTGGGATTTTGTTGGTGTTATTTTTTGATTTTTGGTTAAAACCTAGGGAGTAAATTGATGATGAAACGTACGATAATATTTTTGTTTTTGCTTTGTTTTTGGTTGACTCATGTTGCTGCGATTCAATCGTTTGTGCAGGAACCGGCATTTAAGAACCATTCTTGGAGTAATAGTTCTGAGGTGGTTGTAGCGCATATCGACATGCAGTTACAAGTTGATATGGATGCCAAAAGAATTTATGGATCTGAGAAATTGTATTACAAGCGGTTAACGGATTATGCAACCCATTTGATATTAGATGCAAAGGGGATCAACATTAAGGGAGTGTACAATAAGCCTGGCGGTAAAATGTTAAAATGGCAGTCAGCGCTGCATTATTATCAGTTGGGGGTGGAAAATGCATATTCAGCGGGATCGAAGTTGTTGGATTCTGCTGGAATTAGACAATTTGGAGCGGGCATCGCCATAGAAATAGGAAAAGGAAAAAGGAATAAGGGCAATAGTTATGAATCATTGGATTATGTGGTGATTGAATGGGAAACTACCGATGCATCCGCTGCTTTACAGTGGTTATCGCCCGAACAAACGAATGATAAAAAGCACCCATTTTTATTTAGTCAGAGTCAGGCAATTTTGGCCAGAACTTGGATTCCCTTACAGGATGAGCCGAAGGTGAGATTTACGTATAAATCTGTTGTTGAGGTTGCTGCCAAATACAACGTGGTGATGAGTGCGATTAAAGGGAATGTGCATATGCTTGCTGTTGATGCGAAGAATAAGTGGGAATGGAAATCGGCGAATAAGTTTGTTTTAGATCGTGAATTGATGTTGAGAAACTTGAATTTTCAGGAAACAGATGCTATTGGGAGTGGATTAATGAATATTTCAGAAAATGGTTTCGTACTAACTGCTGAGGCGAGGGATTATCCGTTGTGGCGACATCAATTTGATGCCACTGGAATGGGTAGATTTTCTTATGGGAGTTTAAAGGAGGAGGTGAAGAAATTACGGTTTAGTTTTTCTCAATCGTTGCCAATTCCGAGTTATTTGATGGCGATAGCTGTGGGTGTTTTTCGTTATCACAGTTACAAACAGGAAGATGAAAGGCAGATTTTGTTACGTGATAAAGAGGCGAAATACGCAGATATCACGCGTAATTCTAAAGAAACGGGTATTTACGCGGAGCAGGGCATGTTGGATAAAGTGGTTAAGGAATTCTCTGCATTGCCAAAGATGTTGGTTGCAGCTGAAAAGATCTATGGACAGTATGTTTGGGGTTCATATCGCGTGTTGTTTTTGCCACCTAGTTTTCCATTTGGTGGAATGGAGAATCCAGTGGTAACTTTTGCTACGCCTACCATTATTGCTGGCGATGGCAGTTTACAGAGCTTGTTGGCTCATGAATTGGCTCATAGTTGGAGTGGGAATTTGGTGACCAATGCCAGTTGGAATGATTTCTGGTTGAATGAAGGTTTTACGAATTATTTTGAGTCGCGGATTATGGAATCCTTGTACGGGAAACCCTATGCGGATATGTTGGTAAACTTGGCTTATGCTGATTTGGTGAGAAGTGTGGAAGTAATGATGGAAGACAGTCAGGGAAGATTGGATACCCGATTAAGGTTGGATTTAGCAGGAAGGGATCCAGATGAGGGTGTTACAGATATCGCCTATGAAAAAGGAAGATTTTTGTTGTTGTTATTGGAGCGATTAATGGGCAGGGTGCAGTTTGATGAGTTTTTAAAATGGCATTTTGGTTCGCATGCGTTCACTTCAATTACCACGGATGATTTTCTTAAGGAATTGACGTATTTCTTGGCGGTTAGAATGCCGGAACAAGATGAAAAATCATTGTGTTTGGCCTATCAGGAATTGGGTGGAGATCGCAAGGCAAGGGCAGAGAAATTTGTTATACTGCTCACGGAAAAGTGGATTGATCAGCCGGGTTTGCAATCTGAGGGTAGCGGAATCTTTAATCTACCTTTTACTGAGAGTAAGGAATTAATTAGGGTGGATGCCGATATGCAATTTTTTTGGGCGCATTTGAAATCGCCAATGCCCAAAATGGCTGTTGATGTAAGAGAAATGGATGTTAGGTTTTGGCAGGATGAGATGGGCAAAAAAGCGGTTAATGAATTGAATCCAACGGGTTATACGGCACATCATTGGGTTCATTTCTTGCGTAGGTTGCGCGCTGCGGGCAATTTGGATTTTGCAGTGATGAAAGGTTTGGATGATAAATTTGGTTTAACCAATACCCAGAATGCTGAGATTGCCTTTGAATGGTTTATGCTATCGATTCACAATCGTTATGGTGCTGCAATGAATAATATGCAAAAGTTTTTACTGGAAGTTGGCAGACGCAAATTTGTAATGCCGATTTATGAGTATTTGGCCCAGCAGGGTGAAATAGCGTTTGTGAATGCTGATGGTGGAATTTATAGAACGGATGCGAAAATGATGGCGAAAGAGATATTCTTGCAGGCTGAACCGGGATACCATAGCGTTACAGCGCATTCTATTCGTGAAATTTTGGGTTTGGAGCATAAGTGATGGCTGATGTTACACATTTGTTAGAATCGTTTAATACGCCGCCGCTACAGCCGTTAAAATTGTTGAGGGGTGGAGAAGTCTTGATTCAACGAGATGATTTAATAGATCCGCTAATTTCGGGCAACAAATGGAGAAAGATGCAGGGTTGGTTGCAAGGCGCAATCGAAAAGGGTCCAATAGAGCGAATCGTTACCTTTGGTGGCGCCTACAGCAATCACATGTTAGCGGTTGCCTCGGTTGGTAGCAAGTTAGGAATAGATACCTATGTTGTTTTACGGGGCGATGAGGATTTAAACAATCATTATTTGGAAATTGTTCGAAGTTTGGGCATGGTTACGTTGCCAATTCCGCGTGATCAGTACCGATTCAAAGGTGAAGCCCTGAAATTTGTTTTGGTGAACAATCCGTTAATTCAATCATCGAGTTGGGTAGATACTTTGCTACAACATTTAAATGGTGCATTGATGCAGGAAAGGGTTCGTTGTTTTGCTGATTGCTTGGATTTTATTGATGGTACATTGATTGTACCAGAGGGTGGGAGAGGAATTGAGGGAACATTGGGATTTGAGGAATTGAGGAATTTATGGTTGAACAGTGCGGAATTGGATGGTTGTTTTAGGGGTGATGAAGAATTGAATATTGTTCATGCATCAGCAACTGCTACTACGGCTATCGGTTTAGCGGAGGCTTTTCCGGAGGCAAAAATTCATGCTGTAATGGTATTGAAAAATAGGCAGGAGCAACAGGATGAGATTGCTTCCATTGCCAATTTAGCGGATGCAACGTATAATTGGATTCAATTGCATGAGGGTTTTGAATGGGGAGGATATGCCAAATATCGCCCGGAATTAAAGCAGTTTATGCTTGAAATACAGGAATTGAATGGATCGAAGTTTTTATTGGATCCGGTTTATACGGGTAAGGCGATGTGGGCCTTACAGCAGTTCTGGGATACTGGAGTGATTTCTGCTTCCAAGGGTCAATGGGTTTTCTTACATACCGGCGGACAGTTGGGCGGATTGCATTAAGGCTTTTTCTTGCTTCCTTTGGAAGTTGCTCGTATATGCTTAGGTTTATAAATAATGGGCGGTTGGCCTTGTTTTACTATGGGTTTAACCACGGTAATATTGCCTTTTACAACGAGGTGAATGAGTTGATCATCTGGCGATTCCAGATATCCTTGCTTTAAGAATGGACCTGGTGGGATATTGTTTGTATTGATTACTAGGGTGATTGAATCTAGTTGATTCCGTTTTAATACGGGTGGGAATATGGGTGTAACGCAATGGCAATCTGTTTGTAATTGTGCCATTATATGATCGTCGAGCCAATTATTTTTCACATAAAAAACGGCCTCAATCATATCGCCGTTTACGGCATTCACGGTGATTGTATCGTGATTTAGAATTTGTAGTGCCACCACTTTTGATCCTTTAATATCGGACTTTACCACTTGTGCGTGGGTAGACAGGATTATCAAATTAAAGCACAAGAATGCGATAAGGTTTGCAAGTTGATTTTTCCAGTTGTTCATGGTTGAGATTAATGACAAACGTGAATGATATTTGGTTGCATTGAATAAGAAAAAAAGGCTGTCTTGTGGACAGCCTTTTCATTATCTATAAATGATGATCGGTGAGCGTGGTTTTTCAGGTTCTTTTACTACGTTTCCAGAAATGGTTAATGTAACTTCACCGCCATTGCTTTTCACGAAGATGTTTTTGGTAAAAGTACCAGGTCTGCCTTGAGAATTGTATTCAGCAGTAATCACAGCAGTTTGACCCGGTGCAACGGCCTCTCTAGGCCATTTTGGGGTAGTACAACCGCAAGAAGCAGTAACATTATCGAGCAATAAAGGTTCAGTACCTACGTTAGTGAATTTGAATTCATGGCGTGCGATTTGACCTTCGATGATATTGCCAAAGCTATGAGATGTATTGTTGAATTTGATAGCAGCATTGCTAGATTTAACATTGCTTTCAGGGGAATTATTGGTAATTACCTGAGCTGTAGCAAAGTTAAATGCAAGGGCTAAAGAAAGGAGCAAGGCAAATTTTTTCATTTGGGCTCTCCTAGATTATTTGTTGATGGTAGCACCATTTGCTGGACTAGTTTCAGAAGAAACTGTACCACTGATGATCAAATCAGTTGCAGCGCCATTATCGAAAGTTACGTGTACAGACTTTTGGAAGAAACCAGGTCTGCCATCTGTTCCGTAGCTAGCAGTAACTGTTCCAGTTTGACCAGGAAGGATTGGAGTTTTTGTGTAATCACCTACAGTGCAAGAGCAGCTAGGCTGAGCAGCTGTGATTACAACTGGTCCGTTGGTTTTGTTTACAAATGTGAAAGTTGCTTCTGCTTTAGGACCCATTTTAACGGTTCCAAAGTCGTGAGATTTTTTTGACCAAACGATGCCTTCATTTTGAGCAGGAGTTTGAGCGAAAGAAGCTGCGATGAAGCTAAAGGCAGCAAGCATAATAGATAATGTCTTTTTCATGATAATTCTAATTTTTAATTTTGGTTTACAAAGTTTGTACCAAAGTTGTTGGAACAAACTCAGGAAAGCGAAAATAATAAAATTCTATGAAAAAAGTAAGCAAAAATAGATATAAGGGAAGTTAAGCGCGATTATAATTTGCGCTTAACTTCTTCTTCTTTGAATACTTCAAGGTAATCACCCACTTCAATATCGTTGAAGCGTTCTAATTGCAATCCACATTCGTATCCTTTGTTCACTTCTTTCACGTCGTCTTTGAAGCGTTTCAACGAGGCCAATTCTCCGGTATGGATTACCACACCATCACGAATTACTCTGATTTTCGCTTTTCTTTCGATGGTTCCTGAAGTTACATAGCTACCTGCAACGGTACCCACTTTAGAAATCTTGAATACTTCTCTGATTTCAACGTTACCGATGATTTTCTCAATAACTTCTGGCGACAACATACCTTCCATTGCAGATTTGATTTCTTCAATGGCTTGGTAGATAATGGAATATGTTCTGATGTCGATTTCTTCGTTTTCAGCGATTTGTCTAGCTTTAGCGGAAGGACGAACCTGGAAACCTACGATGATAGCATCGGAAGCAGATGCAAGCAATACATCACTTTCGGTAATTTGACCCACACCTGAGTGGATTACAGAAATTGCAATTTCTTCTGTAGACAATTTCAACAATGAGTCTGTTAAAGCTTCTACAGAACCGTCTACATCGCCCTTCACGATTAACTTCAATTCTTTGAAGTTTCCGATTGCTAAGCGGCGTCCGATTTCATCCAAGGTAATATGGCGTTTGGTTCTGATACCTTGTTCGCGGATAAGCTGCATACGCTTGTTGGCCAAGTTTTTTGCTTCACTTTCTTCTTCCAATACTACGAAAGCATCACCTGCTGTTGGTGCATCGGAGAAACCGAGAATTTTAACTGGGGTACTTGGTGGTGCGGAATCAATTTTTCCACCGCGTTCGTTGAACATCGCCCTAACTTTTGCGTAATAAGGACCTGCAACGATATGATCGCCCACTTCCATGGTACCATTATTCACGAGTAGGGTACAAACGATACCTCTACCTTTTTCTTGCATGGCTTCAATTACGGTACCTTTTGCACGGCGAGAAGGATTGGCTTTCAATTCCATCATTTCCGCTTCGAGTAGAACTTTCTCCAATAATTTGTCGATGTTCAAACCTTTTTTCGCAGAAATTTCTTGGCATTGATATTTACCACCCCAATCTTCCACAAGGATATTCATACCAGCCAATTGTTCTCTGATTTTTTCAGGATTGGCACCATCTTTATCTACTTTGTTGATGGCGAAGATCATAGGAACAGCAGCTGCCTGAGCGTGAGCGATAGCTTCACGGGTTTGAGGCATTATTGAATCGTCTGCTGCAATTACGATAATAGCGATATCTGTTACCTTGGCACCACGAGCACGCATAGCGGTAAACGCTTCGTGACCAGGAGTATCAAGGAATGTGATTTTTTTGCCATTTTCAACGGTTACTTCATAAGCACCGATGTGCTGAGTAATACCGCCGGCTTCACCTGAAATCACATTGGTTTTTCTGATATAATCCAATAATGAAGTTTTACCGTGGTCAACGTGACCCATTACGGTTACGATAGGAGCACGAGGTTTCAAATCTTCTTCGCGATCCACTTCATTATCCATTGCTTCAATGGTTGACTCTGCGTCAACGAATTCTACTTCATAGCCGAAGTTATCGGATACCAATTGAATTGTTTCAGCGTCTAGTCGTTGGTTAATAGAAACCATCATACCCAATTGGAAACAAGAAGAAATTACTTGGGTTACATTGATGTTCATCATTGAAGCCAATTCATTGGCGGTCAAGAATTCAGTAACCTTTAAGATTTTACTTTCTTGTTCTCTTTGACGCTCATTTCTGAGCATTTCTTTGGCACGATGTTCTTTATTTTGTTGCTTAATTTTTTGTTTTAAGCCACGCGTTTTGCCAACATTCCCCATTTTACCCATGGTATTTTTAACCTTAGACTGAACATCTTTTTGGGATATTTCGGTTTTGGGTTCTGGTTTTTTAGGTCCAGATTGGAATGCAGGTTTGTTGGTGTCGTCTTGTTTAATTTTATCTTGAACAGCAACTTTCTCAGATCCACCTTGTTTGCGTTTTCTTTTGCGCTTTTCACGTAGTTCTTCTCTTGCGTCGCCGGCAAGTGCTTTCACGCCACTAGGAGCTGTAGGCAGGTTAATTTTACCTAATACTTTAGGGCCTGATAGTTTTTCAAATTTGGTTTCAATTTTTTCAACGTCTTCCTCTTCTGAAGTAGCTTCTGCATTGCTTTCATCAACCTTAGTTGTTTCAGCAGTAGGAGGAGTTTCTACAGTTGGGATTGGCTGAAGAGTTTCCTGTATGGGTTCCACCTTAGGCTCTTCTGTTTTTGCAACAGGAGCTTCTACCTTAGCTTCAATTACGGGCTCAGGCTTAGGCTCTTCCACCTTAGGTTTCTCCTCTACAGGTTTGGGTGTTTCAACCTTAACTTCTTCGGCTTTTGGTTCTGGTTTAGCTGATTTTTTTGGATTTAAATCAATTTTGCCAAGAATTTTTGGTCCTGCAATTTCTTCCTTGCGTGCTTCAACTTTCTCAGTTGGCGCTTCAACGGGTGTTTCAACTGTAGTTGGTGTTTCTACAGGGGTTTCAACAACTTTTTCTTCTGTTTTTACAACAGGAGCATTGGTTGATTTAGGAACTTGAGTTACAGGAGCTGCAGTTTTTTGCTCGCGGTTGGTTTTAAGCAATTTTGCTTCATCCTTTGCGGCTTTGTCTGCTGAAAATTCACGAAGTAATGCATCATACATTTCTTCTGTGATTTTGGTTGTTGGCTTTGGTGCAACGTCAAAACCCTTCCCATTAAGAAAATCGGCAAGGGCTTGTGCACTTCTGTTGAGTTCACTGGCTACTTTCGCTAAACGGTATTCCGCCATATTTGCGTTCAAAATTAAGATATTCGTAACGATATCCCAAGTTTAGTAAGTTATCGGGGCGATAAATTTCCAAACAAGAGATTGTTTTGTTGGGATTTATTGACACGGGCAAGGCGGATCCCAACTTGTACCACCTTGCCTGTGTAGTGTTTAGAACATTTCGAAGAAATTAATCTTCGAATTCTGTTCTAAGGATTTTCTGTACTTCAATGATGGTTTCTTCTTCCAACTCAGTTCTTCTCATCAAGTCTTCTAATGGAGTCTTGATAACTGCCTTTGCGGAATCCAAACCAATCTTTTTGAATTCTTCGATGATCCACTCATCAATTTCATCCAAAAATTCATCCAAATCAACGTCGTCTTCGTCTTGATGTTGATTTGCCAAGCGGTAAACTTCAATTTGGTAGCCGGTTAATTTGCTCGCCAATTTGATGTTTTGACCACCTCTACCAATTGCCAATGAAACTTGGTCGCTTTCCAAATGAACATCTGCTGTGCCTTTGGTATCGTTGATGTCGATTCTGGCGATAGCAGCTGGCTGTAAAGCTCTTTGGATATATAAATTGGTGTTGGTTGTGTAGTTGATTACGTCGATATTCTCATTGCGCAATTCACGCACAATACCGTGAATTCTCGCTCCTTTAACACCTACGCAGGCACCAACTGGATCGATACGATCATCGTAACTTTCTACGGCAACTTTTGCTCTTTCACCTGGTTCACGAACAATTTTCTTGATGGTAATCAAACCATCTAGGATTTCAGGAACTTCCAATTCAAACAAACGTTCCAAGAATTCAGGAGAGGTTCTAGAAAGGATGATTTTTGGACTTCCTTTATCCATGTTTACATCGTGGATAACGGCACGAATAGCATCGCCCTTTTTATAAATATCTCTTGGGATAAGTTGCTCTTTTGGTAATACCAATTCGTTGCCCTCATCATCCAATACCATGATTTCCCTTTTCCAAACGTTGTACACTTCAGCGGTGATAATTTCACCTCTTTTGTCTTTGTATTTTTTGTACAATTCGTCTTTTTCTAGTTCGATGATTCTGCTCATCAATGCCTGACGGGCATTAAGGATGGCTCTTCTGCCGAAATCATCTAAGAAAACTTGTTGGATACAGTCTTCACCAACTGAGTAATCAGGTTCTAGGGTAAGCGCTTCGGAGATGGCAATTTGAAGATTTGGATCTTCTACTTCACCTTCTTCAACGATTAATCGGAGATGGTACATTTCAATATCCCCAGTTTCGGTATTGATAATGATGTCGAAATTTGCATCATTGCCATACTTTTTCTTAAGGATGTTTCTAAACACATCTTCCAACACACGCATCATGGTGGCGCGGTCGATGTTTTTGAATTCCTTGAATTCGGAAAAACTCTCTACGAGATTGATTCCCAAATCTTTGGCCTTGGTTTTCATGATTATTTGAAACTAATGATTATGATCGCATTTTTAACTTGATTAAAGGGTAAAGCCATCAATTCGTGGTTGATTTTTTTGCCTTTAACTGGAATAATTTTATTGATTAGCAACAGTGGGAAATCACCGGGGGCGATTTCTGGGAC
>JACCDQ011994457.1_pt1 | contig 12707 bp, 10 predicted proteins | sample 7446031 | NCBI WGS metagenome assembly JACCDQ01 (sample SAMN15323442, study PRJNA562643) | freshwater metagenome | isolation source: river surface water | place: USA:Blue River Watershed | collected 2017-08-17
AGCGCGATAAACCGCAGTACGTCCGTCAGCACTTCATGACCGTAATAACCGGCAATGGCCGGGCTTGCCAGATAAACCGCCAGATACAACGCCACACTGATTAACAGCGCCAGCGTAAAGCAGCCATTGAGCTGCTGCTGGCTAATCTCCAGCCGCTGTTTGATAGCGCTGCCCAGGCCAATTTCGTTAAAGAAGCCGATAAAACCAACGACAACCATCACAATGGCCATCAAACCATAATCTTCCGGCGTCAGCAGGCGGGCCAGCAACAGGGTATTGATAAAGGAAATCAGCTTGGCAGCCCCTTTGCCAAGCCCCAGATACATCAGTCCCTGCAGTGTTTTGTTTTTTAACTGATCCAACGACAACCCTTGTAATTAGTGGTGAGCGGCCAGCAACTGGCTGAATAACTGCGCCAGTTGCTCCGTACGTTGCTGACGGCTGTAACGGGCGATTTCAGTCGCCGGCAGCGCTGGTGCAACATCTCCTTGCATCAGCTGCACAATCGCCTGTTCCAGTTCCGGCTGTTGCCAGACCTGCAGACAGTTGGGCAATTGCTTACAGACATTGGCGGTGGCACTGAGCGGCGGGCAAATCGCCAGCAGCGGTTTACCGCTCTGAATATAATCGTAAATTTTGCCAGGGATCTGATATTTAAAAATCTCATCCTGGATCAGCAGATTCGCTGAGCATTGCATCATTTCAGCCTGGGCCTGGGTAAAAGGCACTGCGCTCAGGAACTGGATCAGATCGGCGACCTGATAACGCTTGAGCTCAGCGGCAAACCGGTCGCCGCTTGGTATACCCCGAAAGACCAGCGTGAAGTTGCCGGCGTGGATCATGCCTTGTTGCTTGAGGTTGGACAAGGCGGCAAACAGACTATTGATGTCGCGGCCATTGGCATAAATCGCGCCGCTGTACAGCAGGGTAAATTTTTCCGGCTGGCTGGCGGCGGGTAAATCCAGCGGCACAAAGCCATTTTCGATGACATGGAACTTGTCAGCTGCTTGTTGCGGGTACAGCTGGCGGTAAAGACTGGCCGCTTCCTGACTGGTGGTGACCACTGCCGACGCCTGGCGGATCACTTGATGCTCCAGTGCTTTCAGAATGCGGTTGTAGTGGCGGTAGGCCGGGTTGTAGTGGCATTGCAGTGGGTCACGAAAATCGCTGACCAGCGGCAGACCGCTGATCTGGCTGAGTTTTCGGCCAATCAAGTGGGCGGTTAACACCGGATAAGTCGACCAAATCAGGTCAAAAGGCTGCGCGGCCAATAACTTGCGACCGTCACGCACGGCGCTGAAATACCAGCGCCAGTAGCGGTCTGGCACCGTGACGAAGTCGGGTGAGCGGCCCCATAACGAAAAGGTTTTGGTGGCGTCGGCTGCAAAGCTGCGGTGCATCCGGCTGGCCAGCGCCGGCGGCACTGCCAGTTCGTGGTCAAAGCGCTGATACACGTCGCTGCTGGCGGTCAGGATCTGCACCTCCCAGCCCAGTTCCAGCAGGTATTCGGCAAAGCGGTAAGGGCGCTGCACGCCGGCGCTGCGGGCCGGCGGCATTTCAAAAGCGATAAGCAGGACTGCAGGTTTTCGCATCAATGCGCAACTCCGAGTAAACGACGCAACAAGGCTGAAAAGCCAGAGAGTTCCGCTTCCAGTTCCAGCGGGTGGACGTCTTCGCCATCCAGAATGCGGCGGATTTGTAACGGATCTGAACCTTGCCGGTGCAGCCCGATTTGCGTGGTGGTTGCAGTTGCGACCTGATATTTGGCCAGCAAAGGCAAATGGGCGGCTTCATAGACGCCGCTTGGGTAGCAAAAGTGCACCAGCTCCGACACGGGTCTGAATTGCGACAGCCATTGCCGGTTTTCGGCCAGTTCACGGCCAAAAGCGTCGTCATCAGTCGGGCTGCAGTGACGATGGGTATGCAGCTGTAAATCAACATTGTACTGCTGTAACTGGCTGAGTTCGTCGCGGTTTAACAGCCGGAACAAGGCTTTGTCCTCGCTAAACAAGCTGACTTCCAGCTGTTCTGCCAGTTGATACAAGGCTTCGGCACGTGCACTGACTTGTGGCAGCGCATCGAGCTGACTGCAAATCTGCTGTACCACTGCAGCCGGGTTGGCCGCCGGCAACGCCAGTTCGAGCGCAGGCTGGCCAGGCAATGCCAGGCGCACCACGCTGGCGCTGGTTTTCCACAGCAGATAAGACACGGCGACGTTGAGCACCGGGATCTGCTTGTCGGCATAATAACTGGTGACATACAGCATCAGTGGGAACTGATGACGGGACAGCGTGTCACCGACCAGTTCCAGCGTACCGGACCAGCCATCGTCCATCGTCAGCGCCAGCTGATAAGGTTTATCCGGCGCCGCCAGACCTTCTGCCAGGCTGACAATCTGATACGGGCTTTGCGCCAGATACGCCAGCCGGCTGGCAAAAGTGGCCGGCGTCATAAAGAGTTTGGGCCTGAACTGATGCTCATCCTGATAGGCAAAGCCGTGATAACACAGCACGCGCAGCTGATGCCGCGTGGTATAGCGGCACAGCGCAAACAGGCCGGTATGGCGGGCCAGCCACAACAAAGTTAACTTAATTTTCTTCGACATGATTGCACCAGTTCTGCCAAAAAAGCCTTGGTATTGAGCCAGGCCAGCCGGCGGTCGCCCGGGTAACTGAGATCAGATTTGATACCCGGATGCAAAAAATACAGGAAAAAACCGAGCAGACTTCTGAGTTTGGCCAGCTTGCCAACGGTCGGATCTTTCAGTTTGGACAGCAGATAACCAAAATCGGCCGGGAACGCATGACGCACCACGATGTGGTTGGTCAGCCTCAGCGGTGCTGCCGGCCGGTAGCCGAACAGGAAAGCGTCCATCTGCAGCAGCGGGAAATGCAGGCCCGCATGAATGTCCAGATTAAGCGCTGCCCAATAACGCGAGTTTAACTCAATAAAATCAAAAGTCTGTGTCGCTTGGTCCCACTTATATTCGACCATCGCCGGGCCGTTCCAGCCCAGCGCTTTGAGCCGCAGTACCGCATCTTCGTACATGTCCTGCTGCCACCAGCTGCGTCGCAGCGACGTCAGGCCGCCGCTGTGCGGGTTTTCGTGACTGGCGACCGCCATCGATTCGGCCAGAATAACGCCATCCTGCATCAGCAGATTGACGGTGGCTTTGACGCCACGGCTGCAATCCTGCAGCAGCAGTTTATGAAAATCCTGCGATGCCGCCTGAACTGCGGCTGGCAGCGTGGCCGGATCGCTGATTTTTTTCACCAGCGCCTGGTCGCCACTTTTGGCGTAAAAGCCGTCGCCCTTGAGAAAATAAGGCTGACGCCAGCTGCTCAGGTCCAGTGTTGCCAGCTCTGCCGGGTCGTGCAGGATAGCGGTGCGGGAGATATGCGCGCGCAGCCTGGCGTCGGGTGCACTCAGAAAACGGTCAAACACATAGACTTTAGAAAGGCAGCCGTACACCAGTTCAGCGTCGGCCGGAATGGCCATCAGCGGGCTGAATTCAGCAAAGCAGTGGCGGATCGCCAGCAAAAAGCCTTCACTGGGCACTATGGCCCGAATGTGCTGACTGGCGACGAGCTGGCGCAGCCAGGATAAATAGGCCGGATCTTCATAAGCCGGACACTGGTAACTGTGGCTGGCAAAAGCGGACACACAGCCGAGCGCACCGCTCTTGCTGGAAGCGGCGTGCACCTGATAGCCATGTTGGCCCAGCGAGCGAATGACGCCGATGGCGCCCATCGAATCGGCCTGTGGCACCAAAATGGCAAAGGCCGCGCGCGCCTCTGGGGTTGGAGCATTAACTGGCGTTTGCATCTTGACGGACCCGTCGTTTAAAAATGGTCAATTGGGAACGGTCAGCGAGTTGATTGAGCATCAGCCGCAGACCAAAGCGAAGGGGATCTTTATCCCAGGGCGTAAAACGGCGCAGCCGGTAGGGACAACTCTGCGCTAAGTCGGCAACGCCCCAGTCGGTGCTGAACGCGGCCGTGAATCCGAGCTGTTGGACGATGTCGCAGTGACTGTCGGTGAAATCGACGCCGAACTTGCCATTCGGGTAGGCAAAATACGCAATCGGACTGCCGGTGATCTGTTCAAGCCTGGCTTTACTCTGGGCGATTTCGTCACGGGCCTGCTCATCGGTTTCCAACGCCAGAATAGGGTGGTGTACCGTATGGGCACCAATCGTCATGCCGGCCTGATGCATCAGTTGCAACTGTGGCTCTGTGACAAACTGGTGCTGCATCACAGGTTGTCCTGTCTGCGCCAGCAAGGCGTCGATGCTGTGCTGGCGTTCGGTCAGTGGCTGATATTTAACCAGTTCCAGCAGCTGCAGCAGGCTGTGACGCCGCTCATCTTCGCTGGCCAGCGAAAATTCCTGTTCGCACATTTTGACGGACTTCAGACTGACCGGTGCCTGCGAAATGGCCTGGGAGATCTGGTTTTCCCACAAATAACCCTGTTCCAGGCCCGCTGTACTGATAAAAAAGGTGGCGGTGAGCTGATGTTGTTGTAAAAGCGGAAACACAAAGTCGTAACAATCCGCAAAACCATCATCAATGGTGATCACCACAGTGTTTTTCGGCAATTGCTGCAGACGGGCTCTGGCCATGGCGTCGGGCAGTGACAACACACAAAAATACTGTTTAAGAACGGCGAGTTGGCGCGAAAACAACTCAGGTGACAGCGCCTGCTCATTGCTGAGGTCAGTCGCTGGCATCACCCGGTGATAGTTAAGCACCGAGAAGCTGTGAGTGGAGCCGAACAGGCGCAGCGCCTGCAAGGCCCATTTAAGCAGACGAGGCTCTAGCATGGACCACTTTTCCTTTCGCCAAAGCGGCGACTTTATCGTTCTTATGTTCCTGACTGATCCGGCTCATCACATGGGTAATGGCAAAGATAGCGTACAACAAATCAAAATAAGCCAGACTGACGGCAGCGCCAGCCACTGCATAGGCAAACAAAGACACACGGATCATCGAACTGAGCCGGCTCAGCGCGGCCAGTTCGGGCTGACGTTTCAGCCGTTTTTGCACGCCACGGGCCTGTGAGAAGGCGACAAACAGAATGAGCAAAAACAGCGCAAGGCCAGGAAAACCGTGATCGCCCAGCACCTGGAAATAAATACTGTGCGCTGCTTTGGCGCCGGGGAAAAACACTTCTGAGGTGTCAAACAGCCCGTTGAGGTTTTTCTGCGGGTCGTACATAAACCAGATCATATTATTCTGGCCTGCTTTAAAACCGCCGCCGGTAATATTGTCCATCGCCATCAGGATGGCCTGCTTCCAGGCCATGATGCGGCCGAGGAACGACATATCCTGATCGGCGGTTTCCAGCGTGGCCATCCGCTGATGCCAGCTGGCCGGCATATATTCAAAGCCGACATAAGCGATGGCCGGCACCAAAATCAGGTACAGCAACTTATGTTTGGAGTGGAACCAGAAATAGGCCGCCAGCACGCTGATGCCCACCAGCCCGCCACGGGAGTTAGAACCCAGTACCGACACGACCGACAGCGCGATAATGGTCATCAGACCAAGCTTCAGAATTTTATGTTCGGTGACACTGAGCAGGTACACCATCAATGGGATCATCATGATGATGCCGACCGCCAGGTCGTTACGATCGCCCAGCACATGGCCGCCCATGCCCGCCAGAATATGGGCGCCGCCGGAGGAGATATACTTCAGCCCTTCGACCACCGTATAAAAACCCAGCGAAAACGCCAATCCCCACAACAGCGTATTGATGTGGGTCTGCGTGCGCAAAATGGCTATAGCGAAGAAATACAGCAAACCAATTTTGAGGAATTCAATCCACTGGTACCAGACCACCGCCGGATCTGAAATGGTAAAAAGACTGGTGATGGCGGTCCAGAAGACAAACAGCAGGATCAGCCAGCTCAGTCCATCCCACTGTGTTTTTGGTTTGTTCTTCATCCACAGATAAGACAGTACAGTCGCGCCGACGATAATCAGGTTATAACGAATACCGCCGGCAAAGCCGTAGACCCAGCCTTTGGGGTAAAAAAGTGCAACCCACAGCCACAAAGTCACGCCGAGAAAAGGCCGTTTAAAACAAAAATACAGCAGAAACGGAAAAATCAGCAGAAAATAGGCGTCACGCATCGCGCTCAGTCTCCTGCTCGCGGGCGTCAGCCTGCTCTTTATCATCCTGCTTCATCGCGAAGTAGCACATCGCGACTACGGCCAATAAATCCAGCGCAAATAACAGGCTTTCCATCAGCTGACGACCTTACTGATCACATAGCGGTATTTGCCGGATGCTTCGGCCGGGATCTGCTCGAGCCATTCGAAGCTGATCTCGACATCCTGGCCCAGCCGGGCCTGCAGGCCATGGCGGATCTTCTGCTCCAGTGCCGTCTGGTCAGCGCCCTCCGGCACCAGCTGCACCTGGGTATGCTGGAGACTGTGCTGCACAATTTTGAAATTGCTGATGCCATGCAGCTCGCGGATCACATAAATCAGCGCCAGACCATGCATCATAGTGCCATTGCTGGCGACGACAAAATCCGTGCTGCGTCCTTCAATCTGCTCCAGCACCGGCAGGCCGCGGCCACAGCTGCAGCTTTGTGCCGACAGCGTGGCGATGTCGCCGGTGCGGTAACGGATAAACGGAAAATCGCCGGTCGCCAGATGGGTTACCACGATTTCGCCGCTTTGACCGGGTGGCAGTGGCTGGCCATCGCGGTCAATGATCTCGACCACAATATCTTCGGCGCTGATATGCATGCTGCCGGCCGGACACTGATGCGCGATAAAGCCAGCATCGCGGCCACCATAACCGTTGGCGACCGGCGCCTGGAATACCTGCTCTATCAGTTCACGCTGATAAGGATAAAGCCGCTCTGAGGTGACAAAGACCACTTTGATGCCAAGCTGGCTGAGGTCAATCCGGTGCTGCGCGGCGGTCTTGGCAATCAGATGAAACACCGACGGATAACCAAACAGCATGGCGGGCCTTATCTGCCGGATCTCGGCAATAAAACTCAGCAGTTTGGCCTCGGTCAGGTCAAAAGCCGGAATTAAGGTGGAGCGAAACAGCTTGTCGCGCCAGATTTTGATTTTGTCCTGTTTGGTCAGCTCAATCGGTGAGCCCCAGGCGACGATTTCTTTGTCGCCGATATCGACGTCCCACCAGCGGGTGGCGCGCCATTTTTCGGCGACATCATGGCTAATCCGCTCATTGCCGAGCAAAAAAGTCAGTGGGGTGCCGCTGGAACCGCCGGTGGTAAAAGGCCGTACCTGGCTGGCAGCCGGATGGCGCAGCGCATCAAAATTGGCCCGGATGGCCGCTTTGTCCAGCAGTGGCAGCTTCGCCAGATCGGCCGCGCTTTGGATGTCTGTCGCACTGAGGCCAAGGCTGGCAAACAGGTCGCGGTAGTAGGGCACCTGGCTTACCGCGTCCTGGATAAATTTGCGCAGTCTGGCATCCCGTTTCGCGACAATGTCGGCCGGGCTTTGCCACTGGCTTTGTTCCAGCGCTTTAAACACAGCGACGGTGCGGTGTTTTTTCAGTTTTTCATGCAGCGGGAACAACAAACCGCTGACCAGCCGGGTATACAGGGATGTCGTCATGAGGCTCTCCGTTGCAGCACCTGCTGATACTGGTCTTTCAGTAAAGCCCAGACTTGCGGCCAGCTGAAGCGGCTGGCGTTGTTCAGGCCTGCGGCAATCAGTTGACTGCGTAGCAGGGGGTCTTGCAGCAACCGGATGGCCGCTGCTGCCATGGGCTCAGGTTGTTGTGGCTCCACCAGCAAAGCATCCACATGGTGGCTGACCAGTTGCGGAATGCCGCCGCTGTTGGTCGAGACGATGGGGACGCCACTTGCCATCGCTTCAATCAGCGAGTTGGGCGTATTGTCGACCAGACTGCCATTGAGCATCAGGTCGGCATCCTGATACAGCGCTGCCATTTGCGCCGGCGTGATGCGGCCGACAAAAGTCACCTGTTGCAGCTTCAGATCGGCGACCAGCTGTTCCAGCATAGCCCGCTCAGGGCCAGTACCGGCAATGCTGAGCCGCGCCGCCGGATACTGCTGCTGCACTATGGCAAAAGCGCGGATGCAAGTCGCCACGTCATAAATGGCTTCAAGGTTGCGGGTCACCACCAGATGGGGCGCTTGCGGTGGTGTGTCGCTCAGCGGCCGGTGATTTGGACTGAACAGGGCAGTGTCCAGCACGTTCTGGATTATCACGCTGTCTTTGCCAAAGCGGGCAAACACCTGTTGCAAAAAGGTGCTTGGCACCACAATCACTGCACAGTGGCGTAAAGACCGCTCAACCGAACGCCAGGATTTAGCGAAAAAACTTTCGGCATAACCGCCCCGGTAATTCAGCACCACCGGAATACCTTTACGGCGTGCCATCCAAATCGCCGGCGCCGCAAACAAATGCCAGGACCAGCCGGAGTTGGCCATCATATGCACCAGTTGCACGTCAGGGCTGAGCCTGTGCTTCAGCGTACTCAGATATTGCAGCAACCTTATGCCTGCGCGCAGCACCGGCAGCTGACCGACCCAGGCCGGGCTGTATGGCGGGTTGATTTGGATCACATCGACCTGCAGGCCTTCCGAGCGCAGTAGGTCAGCGAGCTTGGCAGTCTGGTTCGCCATCCCGCCGGCTGGTGGTGGCAAAGGCCCGACGATGGTGACGCGGCGCAGCATCAGCGGCGCTCCAGCAGTTGCTGATACAGCGGCAGATAATGACCGACACTGACGCCCCAGTTGCGCACATGCTCAACATACTGGCGGCCTTGTGACAGCACTTGTGGCCACTGCTCGCGGTTGGCCAGCAACGTCAGGATTTTGTCGGCCAGCGCCCCGACATGGTCGGCGGCAAATAAATAACCATTTTCCCCATCGCGGATCAGCTCTTTGTGGCCGCCGACATCCGAGGCCAGCACCAGTTTGCCTTGTGCCATGGCTTCGAGCGGTTTGAGCGGCGTGACTAAATCGGTCAGCCGCATCGATTTACGCGGATAAACCAGTAAATCCACCAGGCTGTAATACCGGTCGACCTGCTGATGCGGCACCCGGCCCGTGAAAATCACTTTGTCAGTGAGCCCCAGCGTGGCGACCTGCTGCTTCAATTGTTGTTCCTGCGGGCCCCCGCCAACCAGCAACAGCCGCAGCTGCGGGGCCTGCTGATGAATAGCAGCCAACGCTTCGACCGCCAGATCCAGCCCTTCATACGCATAAAAAGAACCCAAAAAGCCTATTACCTGAGAGCCAGTCAGGCCGAGTTCGGCTTCGAGCGTCGCATCTTTTGGACCACAGAGCTGAAACTGCTCCACATTGACCGCATTGGGAATGACCGTGAATTTGTCTGCGGAAAAACCGCGCCGGATCAAATCCCCGCGCAGCCCTTCACAAATAGTAGTGACAGCGTCTGCACGTTTGACCACATGGTTTTCCAGCGCACGGGTCAGCTGGTAACGCAGATCGCCTTCTTTGCAGGTGCCATGATCAACCGCGGCATCTTCCCAGAAAGCGCGAATTTCATAGACCACTGGCAAACCCGCTTTGCGGCCGGCCGACAGCGCCGCCAGCCCATTCAGCGCCGGTGAATGGGCGTGCAGAATATCCGGTTTTTCAGCGTCAATGACCTGTAAAATCCGCTCAGTTAAGGGTTTCACCAGCGCCAGTTGATTCAGCCCCGGAATATGGGTCGCAATGCCGGTTGGTTGCGCCGAGCGGTAAAACGTCAGGCCGTCGACCTGTTCAATGCTGGCCTCTTTGTTGCCATGTTTTGGACTGGTGACATGACAGGTTTCAATGCCAAGCGCGCGCTGCTGGTTCAGGATGGAGCGGCTGCGAAAGGTGTAGCCGCTGTGCAACGGGATTGAGTGGTCAAAAATATGTAAAACCTTCACGTCGTCAGTCCCTCAATCGGCTTGTCGCAAAAAATTAGCAAACATCAACAAAGTCCAAAGCGCAGTGCTGTGGTCGCGCTGGCCGCTCTGATGCTGGCCCAGCCAGCGCTCAATGGTTTCCAGCCGGAAAAAACCGCACTGGCGCATCGGGGCCGATAACAGCGCTTCGCGGACCTGCGCTGCCAGTGGGCCACGGAACCACTCGCACAGCGGCACCCGAAAGCCCATTTTCGGCCGATACAACAAATCAGCCGGCAGATAAGGCTCCATCGCCTTTTTCAGCACATATTTGCCTTCGCCGTGGCGCAATTTCTGCTCGGTCGGCACTTTGGCGCTCCACTCGACAAATTTGTGGTCCAGAAAAGGCACCCGCACTTCGAGGCTGTTGGCCATACTGGCGCGATCGACCTTGGTCAGAATGTCGCCGACCAGATAAGTACGGATATCAATGTACTGCAGCAAAGCCAGGCTGTCGTGACCGTCAAAATCGGCGGCCACTTCGCGAAACAGCTGCAAGGTGTTGTAGCCCTGCAGTTGTTGTCTCAGCGCGTCAGAAAACAGTTCATCCCGCTGCTCTGGTTTGAGCAGCGACACGGCGTGCAGATAACCTTCAACCACGTCCATCGCCAGCGCCTGGAAGGTGGTTTTGGCGCGCAACACACGCGGCGCCCAGTCGAGCTTGGGATAATATTTGCCAAGCGGGCGGAAAATGGCCTGGCGCAGTTTCAGCGGCACGCGGTCGCGCACCTGCTGTTCGGCCATCAGCAACTTGTAACGCCGGTAACCGGCCAGCAATTCGTCGGCGCCATCGCCGGACATACAGACCGTCACTTTGCTGCGTGCCAGTTCACAGACCCGGTAAGTGGCCAGCGCCGAAGAGTCGGCATAAGGCTCGTCGTAAAAATGTGCCAAAGACGGGATCAGGTCAAAATCATCGGCTTTGACGATTTTGCTGTCGTGCAAGGTCTGATAACGCTCAGCCACTTGTTTGGCATAGCTGGTCTCATCATAAGCGGCGACATCAAAACCAATAGAGCAGGTTTTCACCGGCTGATCCGACATGCCGGCGATCAGCGCGACCACGGCGCTTGAGTCGACGCCACCAGATAAGAAAGAGCCAAGCGGTACTTCAGTGACCAGGTGGCTTTGGATCGCTTTGTTCAGCTCGCTGACCAGCTCGGCCTGATAGTCGGCATCGGACAGCTGGCGCTGCTCGCGATAACTCAGCTGCCAGTAAGTGCGAAGCGTCGGCGTGCGCTCATTGGCCGACAGTACCAGCGTCTGGGCAGGGCAGAGCTTATGCACCGACTGATAAATGGTGTCGGGCTCTGCGACATAACCAAGCGCAAAATATTGCTCAATGGCTTTTGGATTCAGTGTTTTATCCAGACCAGGCAATAATTTGAGGCTCTTCAGTTCAGAGGCAAAATACAAAGTCTGCTGGTGCAGCGTATAAAACAGCGGTTTGATACCGAGGCGGTCACGCGCCAGCAGCAGGCGTTGCTGCGCTTTATCCCAGAACGCATAAGCGAACATGCCTTGCAGCTTTTCAGTGCAGGCGTCGCCCCACTGGATATGGCCGCGCAGGATGACTTCAGTGTCGCAATGGGTTTTAAACTGATGACCCAGTTGTTCAAGTTCAGCACGAAGCGCGGGGAAATTGTAAATCTCGCCGTTAAAAATCAGCACATAACGGCCGCTTTCATCCTGCATCGGTTGCTGGCCGCTGGCCAAGTCGATAATCGACAAGCGGCGATGCCCCAGGCCAACCTGCTCATCCAGATACTGATCGCCCTCGTCAGGCCCACGGTGGAACTGCGCCTGATTCATTGCTGCCAACAGCTCCGCGTCAACCGGCGACGCGCCGGCCAAGCGCAGCATTCCGACTATGCCACACATACTGATCCCTATTCGGTTAATTGACGGTAGAGCGATTCGTATTGCGCTACCATAGCCTGTTCACTGAACTGGCCGCAAACTTTTTGCCGGGCCTGGCGGCCTTGAATGGCCGCTGCATCCGGTTGTTGTAAATAGTGCAACAAAGCTGTGCTGAGAGCACTGGCATCCCGCGGCGGCACCAGTTGGCCTTCGCTGGCGCTGACCAGCTCTGGTAAGCCGCCAACGCATGTTGACACAATCGCGAGGCCCGCGGACATGGCTTCCAGCACTGTCATTGGGATGCCCTCGGCATCGGATGACAACACAAAGACCTGCGCCTGTGCCATCAGGGCGGCGATATCACTGCGCTCGCCTAAAAACTGCACTGTATCGCCAAGGCCCAAAGCATCATGCTGCGCGCTCAGCTGCTGGCGCAGGCCGCCATCGCCAACCAGCCACAGCTGCCACGGCTGAGTCGTTTGCCGGCGCAGCAAAGCCGCTGCTTCCAGCAACAACGCCTGGTTTTTCACCGCCGACAGCCGGGCCACGTGAATAAAAGTAAATGGTTCTGCTTTGGTGTCGCCGGGCACAAACTGGCTGGTATTGATGCCATTGTGAATGAGGCTGACTTTACGCGCCGGCAGCCGTACTGTGGTTTTCAGCCAGCCGGCCAAGTCGTCGCTGACGGCGACAAACTGCTGCACAAAAGGGCTTAAGAGCCGGCGCAGCCATTGGTATTTTTTATTCAGGCCCTGAGGGTCTGACACATCGCGGCCGTGTTCGGCATGCAGATGGCCTTTGACGCCGGCGAGCCAGGCCACCGGGTGATATTCGAGCGTCGCCAGATTGTAGCTGTGCAGGATGTCGGGCTTGGTTTCACGCAGCAATCTGAGCAATTTGAGGTGAACGCCCAAATCGGCGCCGGG
>JACCDQ010381509.1_pt1 | contig 12706 bp, 4 predicted proteins | sample 7446031 | NCBI WGS metagenome assembly JACCDQ01 (sample SAMN15323442, study PRJNA562643) | freshwater metagenome | isolation source: river surface water | place: USA:Blue River Watershed | collected 2017-08-17
GCCATCGCCAGTGCTGTGCCAATCGAGCCCGATGAGGTGCCCTGACCCCTCACCGCCCAGCCGCCAACCCCGCTGCCGGAGCAAGTCCAGCACATAGCGGTCACCGACGGCAGACCGGGCAAAATCCAGTCCCCGGCGCCTCAATGCCAACTCCAGACCCTGGTTGCTCATCACAGTACCGGCCACCCCGCCCTTCAGGCCGTCGTTGATCTGGCCGTCAACGGCCAGCACGTACAACAGTTCGTCGCCGCCGTAGATGCGGCCTTGGTCATCAACCACCACGAGGCGGTCGCCATCACCATCCAGCGCGACACCAAGGTCAGCATGGTGCGTTTGCACGGCGCGGCTGAGGTGCCTGGGCGCCATGGCGCCAACCTTGTCGTTGATGTTCTGACCATCTGGCGAAACGCCCACCGCCACCACCTGCGCGCCAAGTTGCCGAAACACTGTAGGCGCGATGCGGTGACAGGCACCATGGGCTGCATCGACCACGATTTTCATGCCCCGCAGGTCAACTCCTTTTGGTAGCGCCTGCCTGCAGAATTCGATGTAGAAGTCGGCCGCTTCAGGGAGGTGCGACACCCGCCCCAGCTGAGAAGATGGCCTGCAAACCATGGGCTCATCCATGGCACGTTCGATTTCGGCCTCCATGTCATCTGGCAGTTTGTCGCCAGAGCCCGAAAAGAACTTGATGCCGTTGTCATCGAAGGGGTTGTGCGAGGCGCTCACGACCACACCGGCCTGGTATCCACGCATACGGGTCACGTAGGCAACACCTGGTGTTGGCAGTTCACCGCACATGACTGTGTCGACGCCAGCGGCCGAAAACCCGGCCTGCAAGGCGGCTTCGAACATGGGGGCCGAGCCCCGCGTATCGGTGCCAACGGCAACCACGGGCCTGGGTCTTCGGCCGCTATGGCGCCTGCTGAGCAAATGACCGGCAGCGTGTGCCAGCCGCATGATGGTCTGCGGCGTCATGGGCTCGGTACCTACGCGGGCACGCACACCATCGGTTCCAAACATTTTCTGCTTTGTCATGGGTTGTCCTCAATCAAATGGGTTCGCCAGATAACCTGAACACAGGCCAAGACGAGCGGCAAAGGTAGGCGGCATCGGGTGCCCGGTCTGTGCGCTGGCGAACGGGTGCGTTCGCGTGCGCTATCGCACAGACGACACCAAGCCCGAACCCTGACGATGCACTTTTTATCCCGTCGGGCACAACCGCCATGAACCTTGCGCACACTTGTTGGTCAGCCCTTGCCTTTGCAATTGCTGCTGCTAGCCCGTTGGTTACACGCGCTCAGGACGCAGCCGATGCGCCCGAGCTGCCCGCTTCGAGCGGAGGTATTGAGACCTACATCAATACCCAGTCACTGAGCAATGGCTACGAAGACTGGTACGAAGCTGGCCTGCGAGGTCACCTCGGCATGGGCAACCATGTGCTGGGCCTGGAAGCAGCCACCATGAAGCGCTTCGGGGAAAACGGGAACTTTGTAGGCCTGTCGGACACCGTTACCCTTGACCAGGACTGGTTCGCCACGCTGTCCATCGGGGCGGGTGACGGTGCAAGTTACCTGCCAAGCTACCGCGTTGATGCTTTCATCAATCGCAAGTTGCTGGCCGGGCGACAACTGGTGGCGACGCTGGGCGCAGGCTACTATCGCGCGCCCGATGACCACGTTGATCGCAACATCAGCCTGGGCGCGACCTACTATTTCGAGGCGCCCTGGGTGATCCAAGGCGAGATCCGCTTTAACAACAGTTCACCGGGCAGCGTGAAAACGCGCCAGCAGTTTCTGGCTGCGACCTGGGGGCATGCGGGCAAGACGCAGGTCACCGCGCGCTACGGCTGGGGTGCCGAAGGCTATCAGGCCATTGGCGGCGGTGCTTCGCTGGTCAACTTCGACAGCCGACAGTCGCAGCTTTCGTTGCGCCAGTGGCTCGGGCCGAGGTGGGGCATTACCGCTGCACTTGAGCGGTACAGCAACCCTTATTACGTTCGCAAAGGTGCCACGCTGGCCTTGTTCTGGGAACTGCCTTGACTCAGCCAAAGCACGGCCATGGGTTCGTTTGCGCACAGACGTTAATGCTGAAGTGGCGCCGAATGGCAACAGGTTCTGGCGTGGGCTGATCCCCCGCTGGCACCTGACGCCATTGCAGCGCTTTGCGTTCGCCCACCAGGAGTGCCAACCATGTCTCTTTTTTCCCAAGCCCCGAATGTCATCACACATCGGCGACCTGCCCGCCAGTTGGAAGCCGCTCCAGTGAACGCGCCGCAGATCACCGGTGAGGCCATACCGTCCGACCAGTCGAAAACGGTGCGTGCTCCACGACAGATTCTCCACCTGCGCCACACCGCCCCGCCGGACACCTCGGCACCAAAAGGCCCCGCTCGCTGAGGCCCCATTCGCAACCCAACCAGGAGTTGATCATGACCAGTCAAACCATGCCGCACTCCCGTGTTCCACGCTGGAGCACCTCGTCCTTGGGCCACCCTGCGGATATCTCGGCTCGCGAATATTCGGCCCTGAGCGAACACCTGAACCTTTGCAAGAGCTTGCGCAGCACTTGGCTGGCCTTGAGTGGAGGAGCCAACTCGCTGCAAGCCCTTCTGGCCGCGCGTGTGGTAACGGCAGCCGTAGTGATCTCGCTGCTCACGCTCGCTGTTTGGCTGGTACCCTGAGGCATGGCGGCCAAGCGGCTGCGAAGCCTGAGCGAACACGCTGCCTGGATTCCCCAGGAAATCGCCCGCGTTCTGGAGGCTCGCAGAGGCAAGGCGCTGGAGCCGATTCGCGCCGAACTCTTTGGACCACAACGCTTTGAACAGCACGGCCGCAGCCTGGGCGCCTCGCATCGCGCGCGCAAGGTCACGTTTACCCAGGCCACGTTCTACCCCAGGCTGCAAGACAACATCCGCACCCTGCGGGTAGCGCATCAGTACATTGCGCTGCAGGCCACGGAAGGTCATGAAATTGGCGCTGCAGCTGAATGGTTGCTGGACAACTTTCACTTGATTGAGGACCAGCTGCGCGAAATCAGGGAAGGGTTACCTGCACGCTACTACCGATCGTTGCCTGTGCTGCAAGACCCGCCACTGGTGGGTCTGCCAAGGGTGTACGGCGTTGCATGGGCTTTCATAGCCCACACCGACAGCGCCTTCAGCGAAACACTGCTGCTGCATTTCCTTAACGCCTACCAGTCGGTATGCGAACTCAGCCAGGGCGAACTTTGGGCCTTGCCCACCACCCTGCGCGTGGTACTGGTGGAAAACCTGCGGCGGCTGGCAGACCGTGTTGCCAGCTACAAGGCCGCCCGCGAGTTAGCCACCCTCTGCGCCACCCAGCTCGACACCCTGACACTGCCCGCCGTTCAATCTCTTCGACATCACATGGACAAGCGTGGCGTCGGGCTCGTGTTCCTGGCCCATCTGATGCAACACCTGGCAGCGCATGGTCCAGCATCGCAGTCAGCCACACTGCCGCTGGTTATGCAGTGGCTGCAGCAGGAAGTGCCAGACCTGGGTGCGTTGCATGCACAACAGCACATCGACCAGGCAGCCGACCACTTGAGCATGGGTAACGCATTTACCGCCTTGCGGGCCATCGGCGCGGCAAGCTGGTCAGACATCATCTCGCAGACCAGTTGTGTGATGCGTGTGATGCTGGGTTCAGGGGTGTTCGCCGCCGAAGACGAACCTACCCGCAACAAGACACTGCACGCCATCGAGCGGCTCGCTACGGCCAGCCGCCTCAGTGAGTCCGAGGTTGCCAGGCGCCTGCTGGGCGCCATGGTCAAAGGTGAAGAACACACAAGCCTGGCAGCTTATTGGCTGACAGGCGACGGGCGCGCTGAACTGGAGCGCGTTCTGGGCATCAGGCACCTGTTGCCAAGGGCCTGGCGGGAGCAGGCCCGCGTCACCCGCACCCACGCTTACTTCGGCACACTGGTGTTTGTCACACTGCTGGCTGTGCTGGCCCTGGCGGGCTCGCTCAGCACCGGTGCACAGGGCGGCCAGACCGGCTGGGTACACCACGCCACCGCTCTGCTGACCCTGCTGCTGGTGCTGCTGCCTGCATCAGAAGCGGTGGTGGCTCTGGTCAACCGTCTCATCAGCGAAGCGGTCAAACCCACACACCTGTCCCGCCTGCTGCTGGCAGACGGCGTGCCCGCGTACGCGCAGACCATGGTCGTGGTTCCTGCCATGCTCAGCCACCGACAAGGGATCGACACCCTGGCTCACCGCCTGCTGCTACACCACTTGGGCAATCAAGAAGCACACACCCAGTTTGCCCTGCTGAGCGACTGGAGCGATGCCACCACCGCGCACGAGGACGGCGACGAAGCGTTGCTGGTCCACGCGCAACAGACCCTCCATGCACTCAACACACAGTACCCCGCCGCACCGGGCCAGCCGCCGCGCTTCCTGCTGCTGCACCGCCAACGCACATACAGCGCCACGCAAGACCGGTGGATGGGCTGGGAGCGCAAACGCGGCAAGCTGGAGCAACTGGTGGCTGCGCTAGCCACGGATTCGCCGGGGCCGTTCATCGACCTGGGCGAGCTGTCACGCATGGCGCCAGGCACCCGCTACCTGATCACACTGGACAGCGACACCGAGATGCCCCCTGGGCGCCTGCGCGCCCTGGTCGGGGTGGCGGAACACCCGCAAAACCAGCCCACGCTGGACCCCAGCGGGCGCCGTGTGAAGCGGGGCTACGGCATCCTGCAGCCCCGCGTGGTGGCGCCTCTTCCCGTTGATACCGCCACCACGCCTTGGCAGTGGCTGTTCGCCGGGCAGAGCGGCCTGGACCCCTACAGCGCCATGTCGTCAGACGTTTACCAAGACGTATTCAGCGAAGGCAGCTTCACCGGCAAGGGCTTGCTGCACGTAGCCACACTGCACGCCGTGCTGGGCTCGCGCTTGCCAGCCGAGCAGATCCTCAGCCACGACCTGCTGGAAGGCTCTCTGGCACGCTGCGCCGTGGTCACAGACATCACCCTGATGGAAGCGGACCCGCTGCACGCTGACGCCGCAGCGGCTCGCCTGCACCGCTGGACGCGCGGCGACTGGCAACTTCTGCCCTTCGTGCTTCGCCGCAACCGCTGGCCACTGGGCGTCATCAACCGCTGGAAGCTGTTCGACAACCTGCGGCGCTCGCTGGTGGCACCGGCCTGCCTGGCCCTGACCGTGCTGGCCATGGCTGCCCATGGTCTGCCGCTGATCGCGGTCCTGGCACTGACCGGTGCAGCCTTCACGGGCGGCCCGCTGCTAGGGGCGATTGCCAGCGGATTCCCGGCACATTGGAGGTTGGCTGGCCCCCGGCCCCTCTACGCCGCGCTGATGGATGTGCTGCGTGCACTGGCCAGTGGCCTATGGCATTTAGCGACGCTGCTACAACAGGCCGCTTGGGCCAGCGACGCCGTGTTTCGCACGCTGTACCGGTTGCTGGTCAGCCGCAGGCAATTGCTGGCGTGGACCACCGCCGATGCTGCACAGGCACGCTTGCGCCCGGGCCTGTCTGCCACGCTGTGGCGCCATTGGCGTGAGCCTGTGGCAGCTTCGGCCCTGCTGGCGCTGTTGTCCATAGAAGGATCTCCCCCAGCCGCACCAGCCCTGACGCTGCTGCTGATTTGGGCGAGCGCGCCACTGCTGGTGTGGCTGTTCAACATCGCCTGGGTGGCACCGCGCCAGCCCGCACTGACGCCCGCCGACACCACACTGCTGCAAGGCGTTGCGCGCGACTCCTGGCGCCTGTTCGAGCGCTGCGTGGACGCCGAAAACCACCACCTGCCCCCCGACAACCTGCAACTCTCACCCTTTGAGGTGGAAGCCCACCGCACATCCCCCACCAATATAGGGCTGTACTTGCTGAGCACCGCATGCGCACGCCAGTTTGGCTGGATCGGCACGCAGGAGCTGTTGTCGCGCATCGAAGGCACGCTTAACACGCTGGCGCAACTGGAGCGCCACCAGGGCCACTTTCTCAACTGGTACGACACCCGAACCCTGCACCCTCTGTTCCCACGCTACGTGTCCACCGTGGACAGTGGCAACCTCGCAGCGCATCTGCTGGCCGTGGCCCAGGCCTGCAGAGAACTGGCACCCAAACCATACGGCCGCAGTGCACACGAAAACGCATTGCGTCAATCGCAAAGCCGCCTGCAACCCTACCAAACGGTCATACGCAGCCTGCTGCCCGACCCTGTTCAGCAAGCGCTGCTGAACCACTTGCTGGCGTCCGAGCCGCCCGAGCCCGGCGACACCACAGCGCTCACCACCTGGCAGGCCATGCTCACCGCCACCTGTCGGGCTTTGGACGAACTGGTGCCACATCCAGAGGCGTCCATCGTGATACACCATCCCGCCAAGCAACGCGAACCGGTGCTGTGGCTGCTGGGTGATCACCTGGCCACACTGCGTTCGATCGGCCTGGACCGTCTGGCCGAAGGCCCTGCAGGCAATCCGTTGGCCACCCGGCGATTGACCGACCTTGCCCAGGCGCTGGAGCACTTGGCCTGGGCACCCAACTTTCAGTTCCTCTACCACCCAAAACGGCACCTGCTGCACATTGGGTACCGGCTCGAAGATCAGTCGCTTGACAACGCGTACTACGACCTGCTGGCCTCCGAATCCCACGTCACCAGTCTGGTAGCCATGGCCAAGGGCGATGTACCCGTCCGACACTGGACGGCGTTGGGGCGGCCCTTTTTCGCCAGTGGTCGGCATGCGGTGCTTCGCTCGTGGTCAGGCTCAATGTTCGAGTACCTGATGCCTGCGCTGGTGATAAGCAGCCCGCGCGGGAGTGCGCTGCACGAAGCCAACCGGTCTGCGCTGCGTGAGCAGATGGCGTTTGGACGCCACCTGGGATTGCCTTGGGGGGTGTCGGAAAGCGCCTACGCTGGACGCGATCAAGGACTGGCCTACCAGTACGCCCCGCAGGGCGTGCCCCGGCTGGCGCTGCGGCGCAACCCGATGGACGAGCGAGTCGTAGCCCCCTACGCCACCGCGCTCGCCGCCATGATCGACGTGCGCCAAGCTTGCCGCAACTTTCGTCGACTGGAGACACACGCAGCGCGCGGACGATACGGCTTCATGGAAGCGCTGGACTTCACCCACAGCCGCCAGACACACGGCGGCAGCGTCACGCTGGTCAACACCTATATGGCCCACCACCAGGGCATGAGCATTGTGGCGCTGGCCAACGTTCTGCTCCAAGGTGCGGCACAGCGGTGGGGCATGGCCCATCCACGCATCGAGGCCCTGGCCCCCCTGCTGCACGAACGCGCCCCACGTGAATTGCCCGCCCCCACACAGCCTCCCGCCGCTACGCAGAAAGCTCTGCAGCACCGCACCGCCCCCCCGGTGCGCGTGCTGGTGCCAGACACCCTGGCACTGGCCCCCACTCATCTCATGACCAACGGACACTACAGCGTAACCTTGCGCCCCAACGGCGCAGGCTGGAGCCGCCTAGGCCAGACCGGCATCACCCGCTGGCGCGATGACGGCCTGCGCGACGCTTACGGCAGCTTCATCTACCTGCGCCGGTGGACCGAGGGCACAAAGGGCGTGCCAGTGTCCGTCACCAGGCACCCCGCACCCGATCCGCAAGCCAGCTACCAGAGCAGCTTCCTGGTTGACCGGGTGTGTTTTGAAGCCACGTGGCCCGACCTGCGTGCACTCACCACCGTATGGGTCAGCCCCGAGGACGACATCGAACTGCGCAAGGTGGTGCTGTTCAACCTGAGTAACAAAGCCATTGAAGTGGAGCTGACAGCCGCACTGGAAGTGACCTTGGCCAGCCACGCCAACGACGAGGCACACCCGGCGTTTTCAGGTCTTTTCGTCCAGGCCGAATGGCGTGCCCCACAGCGTGCCTTGCGTTTTGTGCGCACCCCGCGCCTGCAGACTGAAAGCGCTGTGCGCGCCGCGCTGTTTCTGGCTGACATCCAGGGCGATACCGTGAGCCTGCTGGCCCAGACCGACCGCCAGCAATGGCAGGGGCGGAACCGGCCCCACAGCCACCCGCTCGGTGTCATGCATGCCGTTCCCGCCGAGTCCTGTCCGCTACGCACTGGACTGGACCCAGTGGCTGCACTGGGTGCCGTGCTGCGCCTGCCCCCCGGCGGCCAGGCCTGCGTCACCTTTGCCACTGCCGCCAGCCACGACGATGCTGCCCTGTCCGCCGTGATCGACAAGTACCAACAGCCCAGCTACGTGCAAAGGTCATCCACCATGTCGGCCACCTTTGCCGGCATACACACCTTGCCACAACGCTTGCACACCGAATACCTGCCCGCGCAACAAGCCCTGACCAGCGCACTGCTGATGGTGTTGACCAAAGCCGATGACACGGGTACGAGCAAAAACACCAGCCAGGAAGCGCCCGGCGGCCACAGCGACAGACGGCTGCTTTGGCCACTGGGCTTGTCTGGGGATCGTCCGCTGTTGCTGGTCCATGCCGGTGCGGTCCAGGGCCTGGCACTGCTGCGCATCATGGCCCAGCTGTTGCGCGAATGGTCGCGCGCGGGCATTGCGTGCGACCTGGTGGTGCTCAGCAGCGAGGTTTACGCCCACCACATGCCCCTGCAGCAAGCATTCATGCAAATGTGCAATCAGCACCATACAGAAGCTGCCAGCCACCGCGAGCCATCCGTGACCGGCTTTCACATGTTCCATCGCGACAGCGTCACCCCGGCACAGATCGAAACCCTGCGTCGCCTGGCTCGCGTGCAGTTGCACGCCGACGGACGGCCATTCCTGCACCAGATCAAGGCTTGGGTGGAACGCCACGAGGCCCTGATAGCAGCCCAGTTCCGAGCCACATCCTCTGAACCCGTCCCCGTGCGTCTGCACATCGCCAACACCGCCCCCCCCAGCGGCCAGTTCGACGAAAAAACCGGCGCCTTCACCTTCGAAGTCGGAAAAGGTCAGCGCCCGCCACGCCCCTGGATCAACATCCTGGCCAACCCAGGCATGGGCACACTCGTCACGGAAAGCGGCGGCGGTCATACCTGGGCCGTGAACAGCCACATGAACCAGCTCACGGCATGGTCCAACGACCCGGTGTGCGACCCGCCCGCCGAATGGTTCTTGTTACAAGACCGCCGCACCCGCGAGATATGGAGCATGACACCATCGGCGTGGGGTGACGACAGCACCCCCAGCCAGGTGGTACACACCCAGGGACTCACCACCATCAGCCAGCAACGCGGAGCCGTGTCGATGTCGCTGAGCTGGTGCGTTGACCCCGACACCTCCATCAAACAAGTACGGGTGCGCTTGCACAACCAGGGTCATCGCAAGGCGCATCTGCGCATCGTCGGCATGGTTGAATGGATACTGGGCAGCAAACGCAGCGACCGCGCCACACTGCACACCACGCCCCTCTTCGAGCCACCGCAGCGCGGCGAATTGTTGGCCTTGCTGTGCACCCAGACCGAAGCCACGAACGGCCTGGACAACGGCACCGCCTTCTTTTGCGAAGGTCACCCGGGCACCGGCACGCCCGGCCACGACCGCACAGCAGAAGGCTTGGACTGGACATGCAACCGCCAGGCGTTTTTTGACGCCCAGGGCCGCCTGGCGCTGCCCACGCGCCTGGGGCAGCATGCAGGCAGCGGCCTGGACCCCTGCGCAGCCATGGCGCGGCTGGTCACGCTGCGCCCGGGTGCCAGCGTGGAACAGGTGTTCCTGATCGGTTACGCAGCAAGCCCCGAAGCCGCCAAACAGCTAGCCCGGCAGGCCATCACCCGCAGCGCAGCCGAGCGTGAAAGCGCCGCGAAGTCCCGCTGGAGCGCCCTGCTGCGTGCCACCCGCGTGCGCACGCCCGACCCCTTGCTGGACGCGTTGGTGAATCACTGGCTGTTGTACCAGACCGTTTCCTCACGCCTATGGGCCAAGGCAGCCTTCTACCAGGCTGGCGGTGCCACTGGTTACCGCGACCAATTGCAAGACACCATGGCCCTGGCCTGGGCAGCCCCAGCCATGCTGCGCGAGCAGATCGTGCTGTGCGCATCGCGCCAGTTTGAACCCGGCGACGTGCAGCACTGGTGGCACGCCCCCAGCGGTGCGGGCGTGCGCACCCATTTCTCGGACGACCTGTTGTGGCTGCCTTATGCATGCGCCCACTACCTGCGCGCGACCGGTGACGCGGCGGTGCTCGACGAAAGCGTTCCCTTCCTGGAAGGCACGGTCATAGCGCCGGGCGCCGAAGACGCCTACGACACTCCACACGTCAGTACCTTGTCGGTCAGCGTGTACGAACACGCCGCGCGCGCCATCGACCACAGTCTGCGCGTGGGCAGCCACGGCCTGCCGCTGATGGGCAGCGGCGACTGGAACGACGGCATGAACCGGGTCGGTCACGAGGGACGCGGCGAATCCGTCTGGCTCGCCTGGTTCCTGTGCGCCATCGTGCAACAGTGGGCACCCTTGGCACACGAGCGTGGCGAAACCGAGCGCGCCTCGCGTTGGGAAGCCGCGCGCAGCGGCTGGCAAAAGGCCCTGCAAGGCCCGGCGTGGGACGGCCAGTGGTACCTGCGCGCCTTCTTTGACGATGGCAGCCCACTGGGCACACACACCCAACCCGAGGCGCAGATCGACCTGATCGCCCAAGCCTGGGCGGTACTCAGCCACGAAGGCCCCCTGATGCGCCAGCACCAGGCCATGGACGCGGTGCACACGCACCTGGTGGACCAGGATCACGGCCTGCTGCGGCTGTTGACGCCCGCCTTCGCACACGCCAGCCCCAGTGCAGGCTACATCCAGGCGTACCCACCCGGCGTTCGAGAAAACGGTGGCCAGTACACCCATGCAGGCATCTGGGCGCTGATGGCCGCCGCCGCCTTGGCACAGCACGCACCCGGCGAACGGTATGCCAACGACCTGCCCTACCTGTACTTCACCTGCCTAAGCCCCGCGCACCGGGCCAGCCACCCCCAGTGGGGGCATGTCTACGGACTGGAGCCATACGCAGTCGCGGCCGACGTTTACAGTGAACCTCCCTATGCAGGACGTGGCGGCTGGAGCTGGTACACCGGAGCCGCTGGCTGGCTACACCGTGCCGCGCTTGAATCCATCATCGGTTTGCACCTGGAGGCCCAGGAACTGTTCTTCACGCCATGCATCCCCTCACACTGGCCACAGGCCGAGTTGACGCTGGAGCGTGCCGGGCGCCGCATGCGCTTTGTATTATTCAGGGGCAGCACAGAGCAGGCATTGGCGGCGTGCGGTGATCCCACAGCCCAACCCCTGCAAGTAGCCCAGCGCCTACGCTGGCGAGACTTGCCTGCAAACAGTTGCTTTGCCATTGCCATGCCACCGTTAGCCTAGCGCGTGTTGGTCAACGCCATCGGTCCCTCCCCACTCCACAGCGGGGACCTGGATGCCCCTCTGGAACTGCCAATTCATCTTGAGCACCGGGATTAACGCGCGCAAATGTCACAACGCGGGCCTTCTCCTCATTGCCCCTGGCGAATAAAGGCAGTCGTACCGAGCCACTGCGTTAGCGACTGGAAGTCACCGGTGGGCCAAGATGAAATCGATGAATCCGCGTTCAACCGAAGTGGAAACCAGCTTGACCTGCACCAACTCGCCAAGATGGATGCTGGTGGTGACACCTTTGATTCTTCCCTCTGCGGGCGGCTCGAAGATGCGCACCCAAATCCCCTTGTCGCCCGCCCCCGTAACCACGCCAGCAAAGACTTGACCGATACGGGAGTGGAGCAGCAAGGCGGCCTCGGACTTGCGAACCTGACGCTCCACCTTTTGCGCTGCGTCTTCCTGAGTGGTGCAGTGAATCGCCAACTCATCCAGTTCCTCGTCTGTATACGCTGGCGGCGCGTCGGCCAAAGCCGCTTTCAACAACCTTTGCGTGATCAGGTCTGGGAAGCGCCGGTTTGGCGCGGTGGAATGCATGTAGTCCTGCACGGCAAGGCCAAAGTGACCGATCGCTGGCGCCTGTGGCCGCTCAACCACGTATTCGCCCGAGCCCATCAGTTTGACAATCACCAGCGAAAGATCGGGAAAGCGCAGGGGGTCGGACCGGTGTTGTTGCGCAAGAAATGCCTCCAGGGCCTTGCCATCTGGCTGCCGAGGCAGGCTCGTGCCGTACTGGTGTGCAACCTCAACAATACGCTGCCACCGCTCCGGTGAGCGAACCACCCGCCGCAAGGACGCTTTGCCCTTGTCAGCCAGGAACCGGGCAGTACAGCCGTTGGTGGCAATCATGAATTCTTCAATCAACTGCCTGGCGCGGTTTTGCGGTTGTTGGCGTATCTCGGTAATGCGTTCGCCTTGAAACAAGGCCCTGGGCTGAAAGGTTTCAAACTCCAACGAACCCTGCGCCCGGCGCAGCACACGCAGCTTCTGGGCAAGGTCGTCTTGCCAACGCAGTTGCGCGCTCATGCCCTCGAAACGGCGTGCGGGCTCAGGTAGCTCGCCTTCCCCCTCGATCCACGCCGACACCGCGTCATACGCAAGCTGTGCCTTGTTGCGCACCATGGCCCGGTAGATGGAGGAGCCGGTCAAGATCCCGTCGTCGCTGAACAGCATCTCGACGACCACGGCCAACCGGTCCTGATCGGGGTTCAGTGAAGTCAGGTCGGTGCACAGGCGCTCGGGCAACATCGGAAAGACCCGTGCCGAGGTGTACACCGAAGTCGTGTTGTGGCGGGCGTGCGCATCGATGGGCGTGCCCTTTTTGAC
>JACCDQ011914196.1_pt1 | contig 12705 bp, 12 predicted proteins | sample 7446031 | NCBI WGS metagenome assembly JACCDQ01 (sample SAMN15323442, study PRJNA562643) | freshwater metagenome | isolation source: river surface water | place: USA:Blue River Watershed | collected 2017-08-17
ACGAAAAAGAACAACTTCAAAACTTAGCAGGAGATAAAAATAACGTCATCAACATGGCAGGAAAAATCCCTTTTCAAGAGGAATTGGATTTGATCAGCAACTTAGACGTGATGTTGTCTATGGATTCGGGCAATGCGCACATTGCAGCTATGTTGGGTGTTCCCGTAGTTACTCTTTGGGGCGCCACTCATCCGTATGCGGGTTTTTTGCCTTTTAATCAAACGTTAGATAACGCTTTGGTGTCCGACAGAAATCAATATCCACAATTGCCGACTTCGGTCTATGGGAATAAAAAAGTAGCTGGTTATGAAAACGCCATGCGAACTATTCTTCCTGAGCAAGTGGTGACCCGAATAGTTGAGGTTCTTAAGAGGTAACACAGATTACACCCATTTCACGGATTGGTATTCCAATAAATAGTTATATTTGTTCAATCCAAATCTGAACCCAAATGAAAACTAAAACCCTTCTTAAGTTTCCTATTTTTATTGGAACAAATTCTCTAAACAAATTTCCATTACAAATTAGCACTTCCATTGGGACAATTTTAAATTATTTAACAAAAAGTTCGGATATAAGCGTAACTTATTTATATTTGTAAACCGTTTGCAATGAGAATTATTGGAAAGAAAATTATTGTAAAAGTAAAAGTTAAAAATAGTGGCAATCAAAAATTGTGTAAAGCGATCGATCAATTAGTTGCTGATTTAGAGCAATTTAATCCTATTGAGATCCCGCTTCGTGACCTAAGACCTGATGCAGATTGTGTTCACAATGACGGTTTTTATTTTTTTAATATTCATGTTCATAGGATATTGATCTTAATAGAAATGGATGAAGAGGGTGAAGCAACTATTGTTTGGGCGGGAACGCATCAAGAATATGAGACCACTTTTAAAAATAATAAAGTTACCATTGAGAAATGGTTGCGAAAAAAAGGATACATAGACTAATGAAAACACATTTTGACATAGAAAAAATAGTCCAAAATGGTACAATTACTAATGGACTGGATTATGAAAGAGCCCTTGTTGCTGATAAAAAATTGCGTCTTTTAGCAAAGGAAAGCCTTCATTTTAAAAAATTAAGAACTCAATTGCGTGACTTGATTGCCCAGTATGAAAATGTCAATTGGAACGATGCGAGTGCAATAGATGCTGAAAAATTAATCGAGAGCGAAAAACAAGAACATCTTGCAGAACAAGAGAGACTGTTTATTGAAAACCGCAAAAAAACAATTAAAACGAAGCTCAAAGCGGCCGAACTCACCCAAGAAAACTTAGCTTCAATTCTCGGGCATAAGAGCAAGACGCACATGTCAGAGTTAATGAATGGAATTAAACCATTTACCTTAAAAGATTTGATAATTATTCATCGATTATTAGCTATTGAAATGGCAATTTTGCTTCCTGTATTTCTTTCTAAAGAAGATCAAAACAGGGTAAAAGAAGCGGTTTTGAAACTGAACAAACCCAAATTATCGCTATATTTGTAACACATAAAAACAAAATTAAAAAAACAGAAACATAAATTTTTAAACATATCGTTGAGCTTTTAGCTCTTATTCTCTCAACTCGAAACCTGAGAAATTTCGCAATATGCACGAGAATAAGTCGCGTAGGTTCACACCAGTCTGGTGTGGACCGTTCGTGCTTATTTGTGCATAGGGTCTTCTCAGGTACCCGAGTTGGACGTAAGCATTTTAACGGACGGCAACCACACCTTTTTTATGCTTATTAGTGTAAGAGCAGGCTTTGCTTTTACACTACACTATGGCAAAAAATTCTACAAACAACAATTTAAAACAAGCTAAAAAAGCAAAAAATGACGAGTTTTATACTCAACTCTCAGACATTGCCAATGAATTAAGACTCTATAAAGAACACTTTAAAAACAAAGTGGTTTACTGCAATTGCGACGACCCCAGAGTCAGCAATTTTTTTCATTATTTCTCTTATAATTTTGAGCATTTAGGGCTTAAAAAACTCATTGCCACTTGTTATAAAAATCAAGATGTGGATTTGTTCAGTACCAACGAATCCGAACAAGCGGTGTATCTGGAATACACGGGCGATAAAAACGGTAATAAAGTGCCCGATGCCAATGAAATAGGCGTGAAACCTTTGCAAGGCGATGGCGATTTTAGAAGTCCTGAAAGCATTGAACTGTTAAAACAAGCCGATATAGTGGTTACTAATCCTCCTTTTTCCTTATTTCGCGAATATGTGGCACAATTGATCGAATACGATAAAAAGTTTTTAATTATTGGAAACTTAAACTCAGTTACCTACAAAGATATTTTTGCTTTAATTAAGGCAGATAAATTGTGGTTTGGTCATAGCATACATAGTGGTGATAGAGAATTTAGAGTTCCCGAAGATTATCCGCTAACAGCAGCGAGTAGTAGAATAGATGAAAAAGGAAATAAATTTATCAGAGTAAAAGGTGTTCGTTGGTTTACAAATTTGGATTATGAGGAAAGACACCAGGATTTAATTCTACATAAAAAATATAATCCAGAAGAATATCCTGCTTATGAAAATTTCGATGCAATAAATGTGGACAAAACCAAAGACATTCCTGTTGATTATGCTGGAAATATTGGTGTACCAATCACATTTCTTGACAAATACATTCCTGAACAATTTGAAATCATAGCTTTAGGAATAGTTGGTTCAATTAACTTTTCTTCAAATAAAAGAATGGAGATTCTTGATAAGCAAGGTAAATCTACGGGGAAATTTACAAATAATGCAAAAGGAACCTTGTATCGTGAATACAATCCAAAAATTGATAAATCTCCAGCTTTTAAGGATGTAGAATCAGGAAAATTGTATACAAGTATTTACGCAAGAGTAATCATCAAAAACAAAAAACTATGAACATAGAACTTAAAGAAATATCGGTTAGAGAATTAACCAACGGTTACAAAGACAATAACGATGATGGTGTAGTAGGTTTTGGAGGCAAACTTGATATTCGTCCGCCCTATCAACGTAATTTTGTCTATGACGAAAAGGAAAAAATAGCGGTTATAGACACATTAACTAAAAACTTCCCGTTGAATGTGATGTATTGGGCGGTACGAGAAGATGGTAATTTTGAAGTGATTGACGGGCAACAGCGTACCATTTCCATTTGTCAATATGTTTCTAATGATTTCTTTTATAAAGATATGACGTTTGCAAACTTACCAACTGACAAACAAGATCAAATTTTGGAGTACAAATTGATGGTGTATTTCTGTTCAGGAAAACCTAGCGAAAAATTAGATTGGTTTGAAACCATCAATATTGCTGGAAAAGTATTAACGGAACAAGAACTTAGAAACGCAGTTTATTCAGGTTCATGGGTTTCGGATGCGAAACGCTATTTGTCCAAAAATTCTCGTCCAAAAATAGGCGATGAATACTTGAATGGTTCGGCAAATCGCCAAGAATATTTAGAAAAAGCGATTGACTGGATTTCGGAGGGAAAAATCAAAGAATACATGTCGAAAAATCAATTTGAACCCAATGCCAATGAATTGTGGTTGTATTTTCAATCGGTAATCAATTGGGTCAAAGTTACGTTTCCAAAATACCGCAAAGAGATGAAAGGTATTGAATGGGGAACGTTGTACAACGAATTCAAAAATGACAAGTTTGATGCTAAAGCCTTAGAAGAGGAAATAACCAATTTGATGTTAGACGAAGATGTATCCAATAAAAAAGGGATTTATTATTTTGTCTTGAACCGAAAAGAAAAACATTTGAGCATTCGCGCTTTTTCAGAAAAACAAAAACGAGAAGCCTACGAACGCCAAAAAGGAATTTGCGTAAAATGTCACGAACATTTTGAAATCAATGAAATGGAAGCCGACCACATTACCCCTTGGCATGATGGCGGAAAAACTTCAGCGGAAAATTGTCAGATGTTGTGCAAACATGATAATCGAATCAAGTCGGGGAAATAATATCCTGCAAGGTCTTTTTTTGACCTTGTAGGAGTCAAAATAAAAAACGAGAAGCCATCACCTCTCGTTTTTTCTATATTTAATTATTTTTTTAAACTTTGCGCCCCCGCCTGCCGCAGGCAGGTTAGCAGCAAAACCTATACATCATCAAAATCCACTCGAATTGTAGCCGAGGTAGGATGTGCTTGACAGGTCAAGATCAATCCCCCAGCCACTTCTTTGTCGGTTAGGATAGAGTTTTTAGTCATTTCGGCAGTTCCTTCAGTAACGCGCGCTAAACAACTACTACAAATTCCGCCTTGACAAGAATAAGGAGCATCAATACCCTGTTTTAAAGCAGCATCTAGAATGGTTTGTTTGGCCGACATTTCAAAAGTCGTTTCTTCATCGTCCACCATTACCGTAATTTGCGCGTGTCCTTCTAACGATTGTTCGATAGTATGTTCCTTGGCAGAAGCCGAAAATAATTCAAATTTGATATTGGATTCCTTGATGTTTTTTTCTTTCAAAGCCTCCGAAACCGTATTAATCATTGCTTCAGGCCCACACAAATAGAATTTGTCAAATTCCAAACTGGCGTGTTTTTCGTTCAGGATATAATTCACTGTAGTTTTGTCAATGCGTCCAGACAAAGCAGCAGCTACATTTGCTTGGCTATAGACATAGTGTACAAATAAACGCCCCACATATTGGGATTGTAAATCGTGTAATTCTTGGTGGAAAATGGTTTCTTCAGGCGATTTGTTTCCGTATACCAAAACAAAGCTGCTTTTTGGTTCGCTTTTTAAAACCGATTTCAAAATAGAAAGAACCGGTGTAATACCGCTACCCGCCACAAAAGCGGCATAGTTACGTTGACGATCAGCCTGTGGTTCAAAGGTGAATTTTCCTTCTGGTTTTCCCACTTCGAGTACGTCTCCTGCTTTGAGTTGGGTATTGGCAAACTGCGAAAAAAGTCCGTTAGGAACGGCTTTTACCGCAATGCGCAACTCGCCACTATCCGGAGCCGAGCAAATAGAATACGCACGACGAATTTCTTGATTGTCCAAAGTCAATCGCAGGTTAATGTATTGACCAGCAATGAAAGTATAGTTGGATTGTAATTCTTCAGGAACTGAAAAAAGTATGGAAACAGCGTCTTTGGTTTCGCGTTTTACTTCTTTAATGATTAATTTTAAAAAGGAAGGCATAATTATAATTTTTGACAAATATACTAAACTGGGGAGTTTTTAGAAAATGATAAAGATCAGGTTTGTAGGATTTGCCACAAAGGCGCAAAAGCACAAAGAATAGTTTTTTTGCTCTAGTCATTGTCTGGAAAAGTTACCAAATGAAAGCCCTCGCCACGGATTAAAGGATTTAAATGGATTAAAAAACTTCAAATATAGAAATTGGAATTCGTAACTTTTTATTACTTTTAACTACTTATTTACCAAATCTATACTTAATGAAGTTTATTCTACATTTTCTCTCGCTGGAATGGAAATCGTTTTCCCGTTCGGCTTCTTTTGGAACGAATCTCGCTATAAAGATTCTATTGGCCATTCTGGCTTTATTGTATTCTTTTGCGCTTCTATCCATGGGAATTGGGTTGTATTATGGCCTTAAAGAGAATCATTTAGACCCTTTAGTTCAAATCAACACCTTTTTGATTTACTATTTCCTTTTTGATTTAGGGATGCGTTTTTTATGGCAAAAAATCCCCGTAATGAACATTCGCCCTATGCTAATTTTGCCCATTAAAAAAAGTACAATTGTTCATTTTTCTCTAGGGAAAACCGCTTTGTCTTTTTTTAACTTAATGCACGTTTTTTTCTTTCTGCCTTTCTCAGTGGTGTTGTTCATAGAAAATCATCCAATTGAGAGTATTCTTTCTTGGCATTTGGCAATGTTTTCATTGGTGTACATCAACAATTTCATTAATGTGCTCTTTAGCAACAAAGACAATTTATTTGGAATTTTACTAGTATTTATACTTGTTTTAGGCGGATTACAACATTACGGCTATTTCAATATTACGGATTATTCGACACCCTTTTTTGAAGGACTATTTCACATTCCAGGATTATTTTTAGTTCCACTTCTGTTGCTTATAGGATTGTATAAAATCACTTATGATTTCTTTAAAAACCAATTGTATTTAGATGCTGGATTAGCTACTAAATCGACGGTTGCCAAAACAGAAAACTTAAATTGGCTCAATCAGTTTGGTACTTTAGGGACATTTTTAAAAAACGACATTAAATTAATAAAACGAAACAAACGTTCAAAAACCACAATTGGCATGAGCATTTTGTTTTTGTTTTATGGTCTGATTTTCTTTCGTGAAAATTCACACCAACCACAAGTGATGCAAATTTTTGCAGGAATTTTTGTCTCGGGCGGATTTTTGTTCACTTTTGGACAGTTTGTACCAAGTTGGGACAGTCAATATTACCCATTGATGATGACTCAGAATATTTCGTATAAAAACTACTTGACTTCAAAATGGTGGTTGGTTGTTATTGGCACAGTAATTTCGACATTTTTGTGTTCGTTTTATATTTATCTTGGTTGGCAGGTATATTTAACCATTTTGGCGGGTGCTATATACAATATTGGAATCAATTCTCATTTAGTTTTGTATGCGGGCGCTTATACCAAAACACCTATTGATCTAACCTCAAGTAAAGGCGCTTTTGGTGATAAAAAAGCATTTAATCTACAAACGACTTTAATTTCGTTACCCAAAGTCTTGTTGCCAGTTTTATTATATGCTTTAGGCAAAAACATGGAAGGTCCAAACACAGGCTTAGCTCTTGTGGCAGGTGCTGGACTAATAGGTTTTGCTTTACGCGACCGGGTTTTTTCTCAAATTGAAAAAGTCTACAAAATAGAGAAATACAAAACCATTCAAGCCTACAAACAAAACAATTAACATTCAGTTTCCGGTTAGCAGTAATAAACATTTTCTAACCCCATAAACTTTTAATCTCATAAACGATATTCACCATGATCCAAATCAACCAACTTTCAAAAAAATACAACGGAACAACCGTTTTACAAATCGATAATTTAAGTATTCCAAAAGGACAAAGTTTTGGACTAGTAGGCAATAATGGCGCAGGTAAAACTACTTTTTTCAGTTTGCTTTTGGATTTAATCCAACCTACAACCGGCGAAATCATCAATAATGAAATTCCTGTTTCTACTAGTGAAAACTGGAAATCCTTTACCACTTCTTTCTTAGACGAAAGCTTCTTAATTGGGTATTTGACGCCCGAAGAATATTTCAATTTCATTGGTGATTTACGAGGTCAAAACAAAGCCGAGATTGATGCTTTACTTCAAAAACATCAAGATTTTTTTAATGGAGAAATACTTGAAAATAAAAAATACTTGCGCGATTTGTCTAAAGGGAATCAAAAGAAAGTGGGAATTATTGCTGCTTTGATAGGTAATCCTGAGGTGGTGGTTTTAGACGAGCCTTTTGCTAATTTAGATCCCACCACAGTCAATCGATTAAAAAAAATCATTAAAGAATTAGCCGAAAATCCAAAGACAACCATCTTGGTTTCTAGTCACGACTTACAACACACCGTTGAAGTTTGCGATAGAATTGTGGTATTAAATAAAGGAGAGGTGGTTAAAGATATTATCACGTCTGATGAAACACTTCAAGAACTCGAAGCCTTTTTTGCGGTTTAACTTTCAATATTTCAAAAAGAAACGTAATTTTACCCATCTATACACTAAAATAGTGAATTAGAAGTTAAAGTTATAAATGGTTTCCAATTGAAAATAAATAGATCTCAACATATCTTCAGTTTTTTTGTGTTGCTTTTTATAGTGGCTTGTTCTACTAAGAAAAACACTTTTGTATCGCGAAATTACCACGCACTTACCACCAAGTACAATGTACTTTATAACGGGGGAGTCGCTTTTGATAAAGGAATTGCAGATATTAATACAAAAAGCAAAAACAATTTTTGGAAACGATTGCCCGTCGAAAAAATGGAAATGTCAGACGGCTCAATTTTAGACACTGCCAAGAATGCCAATTTTGATTTAGCAGAAACAAAAGCCACAAAAGGAATTCAGAAGCACTCCATGAACATTGGAGGAAAGGAGTACAATTATCAAACAGACGAAGCATATTTAATGCTTGGAAAAGCGAGATATTACGGCCAGCGATTTGTTCCTGCTTTGGACGCGTTTAATTATATTTTGTACAAATATCCCAATAGTAGTAAAATTCATGAGGCAAAAATTTGGCGCGAAAAAACCAATATGCGCCTAGGGAATGAAGCTTTAGCAATTAAAAATTTAAGTAAGCTATTAAAAGACTTTAAATTAAATAAACAATTGGTAGCGAATGCCAATGCCGTTTTGGCAGAAGCCTTTTTGAATTTAGAAGAAAAGGACAGTGCGGTAGTAAAATTGCAGGTGGCCGAAAAAGCAACTAAAATTAATACAGAGAAAGCCCGATATCGATTCATTTTAGGGCAGTTGTATGAAGAATTAGGTAAAAGAGAATTGGCATTATCTAGTTATCAATCAGTGATTGATATGAATCGAAAAGCAGATAGAGAATACCGTATTCAGGCGTATGCGAGAAAAGCCCAATTATTTGATTTTCAAAATGGCGATAAAGCTCAAATAACTAAAATGTTTGCCCAATTGGTTGAAAATCGGGAAAACCGCCCTTTTTTAGATTTGATTTACCATCAAATGGGGGTGTTTTATGATAAAAGCAATGATATAGAATTGGCTTTAAAAAATTACAATCTATCATTAAAAAAAGTAAAAGACAACACGTATTTAGCGGCTTCAAATTATCGAAATATAGGTAATATGTATTTTAAAAGCACTAATTTTCCTTTGGCTGCAAAATATTATGACAGTACTTTAGTTAAGTTAGATAAAAAAACTAGAGAATTTGCACAAATTGAAAAAGTTCGAAAAAACCTGGACGATGTGATCAAATACGACGCATTAGCAGTAACAAACGATAGCATTTTAAAAGTAGTGTCTCTGTCTGAAACCGATAGGATCATTTATTTTGGTAAATATATTGACGAATTAAAAAAGAAAGAGGAAAAACAAGCCCTTTTAGTAAAAAAACAGCAAGAAGCTATAAAGAATTTCGAACACTCAGGTAATTCCGATTTGCCAGGAACAACATTATTAAATACCAAAACGGCGGTTCGAACACTTCCAAAATTAGACTCAGGAAGTAGCACTTCAAGCACATTTTATTTTTATAATCCTACCACAGTGGCTTTTGGTCAGTTGGAATTCAAAAAAAATTGGGGAAAACGAAATCCGAATGGGTTTTGGAGAATGAAAACCAGTTCAGCAAATTCAACAACAGATACCCCTTTATCCGATGCAACACCACTACAAGTAACCACTAAAACTATTGACAAACCGGACGACAAATATTCGGTGGATTATTATTTAAATCAAATACCTTCTGATAAAAAAGTACTCGACAGCATCAATCAAATACGCAATTTTGCGTTTTATCAATTGGGGATTATTTACAAAGAAAAGTTCAAAGAATACGCTTTGGCTACAGCCAAATTAGAAAAAATATTGGAACAAAATCCAGAAGAGAAATTGGTTTTGCCAACGATGTATAATTTGTACAAAATCTATCAAATTACAGATGCAACTAAGGCAACAGCAATGAAAAATCGTATTGTCTCGCAATATCCGGGCTCGCGTTATGCGCAAATTATCAGTAATACGGATACCAATAGTTCCAATCTCGAAACTCCAGAAAAAATATACAATCAATTTTATAAATTGTTTCAAGAACAACAGTTTGTGGAAGTTTTAGAAAAATTAAATACTGTAATCATTCAATTTTCGGGTGATGAAATTCTTCCAAAATTGGAGTTGTTACGCGCCAATACACAGGCAAAATTGTTTGGACTAGAAGCTTACAAAAAAGCATTGGAAGAAGTGGCCGAACAGTATTCTAATTCCGAAGAAGGTAAACAAGCACAAGAAATTTTGAACAATCAAATCCCGATTTTGGAAAAAATGGAGTTTAGTTTGGCGGCTAAAAGTTGGAAAATTTTGTTTAAAGTAGGTTTAAAAACAGATTCTTTAACTCAAGAAACACAAGCAAAAATCAAAAAATTCATTGAAGATGAGAAAATCAGCAACCACTCGTATTCGTATGATGTCTATACTGATAAAGAAAATTTTATAGTTATTCATAATATAAAGTCAGAGGCCTATGCCAATGATATAATCAATTACATGACTGTAAATAAACAATATACGATTAACCAACCCGCGATTGTCATTTCGAGTGATAATTATAAAATAGTCCAAATCAAGAAAAACCTAGACCGCTATTTAGCCTCAAAAAAGCAGTAAATTATGTTTGAAAAGAAAAACAAATCCTACACCGATCTTTTAGGAAAAACGAACCGAATTGTTGAAGGAACTCGAATAAAAGGAAATATTTATTCTGTGGCTGATTTTAGATTAGACGGAGAGTTAACGGGTAATTTTCAATGTGAAGGGAAAATAGTTATTGGGCCAGCCGGAATAGTTGTAGGGGATATTGATTGTAAAAGTGCCGATATTGAAGGGCGTTTTAGTGGAAAAATCCAAGTGGTTGAATTACTGAATATCAAAGCAACAGCTGCTATTTATGGCGAAGTGACTGTGGGGAAATTATCGGTAGAGCCCGGTGCTGATTTTAGTGCAACCTGTACTATGAAAACAAATCCTCCCCAAGCAAATAATGGAGAATAAAAAAAACAAAAAACCATTCAATAAATGGTTGGCATTAATCAATATTCCCATTCAGATGGGGGTTGTTATTTTTGTTTTTTCATATATGGGGAATTGGTTAGATGAAACACATCCAAGCCCTATTTTTTATTACCATAAAATAAGTGTTCTATTGGGTGTTTTTTTAGCGCTTTACAACACCATAAGACAAGTAAATGACATCAACAAATCCGATTTCAATTGAATTTTCAACTATTGCCAAATCCTAAACACAAAACAGCCGTATTAATTTGGGCAGCTATTATTATACTGTCTTATTTTGCACACCGCTTTGCTTTTGAATGGATAGGAATTAGACATGACGCTTTTTCGTATTCACTTCTGAGTTTGTATCTTTTTTTCGGGCTTTTTTCTGTAGCTATTTTGCTGACGGTTTTTCGGGTAAGTGCTCGTAATTTTGATTTGGTAGGCATGTCTTTTTTAATAATTACTACCCTAAAAATGGTGGCATGTTTTGTTTTTGTGCGCCCCATTTTAAAAAGCATTTCTAGCACTGCTCCAATTGAAAAAATTAATTTTTTTGGGATGTTTATTGTCTTTTTATCAATTGAAACCATAGTAACGATAGTGATATTAAATGAAAAACAATAAATTCCCTATAAAAGTGATAAATAAGGCAAAAAATAATTTTTCATATTCTTTTGAATATTAATAAAAAATGTACCTTTGCACCTAAATTTTAGAAACCAAAATAAACTAAGATATTTAACTGTTATGGTGATTTCAAACAAACCACTTCAATTCATACTAGTAGCTTTAGTAGCTTGTCTTCCTTTGATTAGTTTGGCTAATCCCGTTGAAAAAGCGGAAAAAGAGCATACAGAAGTAGCTCATGAAGAATCTATCGATATTAAAGCTGAAATAAAAGAGTTTATCAATCACCACTTATTAGATTCACATTCTTTTTATTTTAATGCCAATAAAGAAACAGGAGAACACTACGGTTTTTCATTGCCTATTATTTTATGGGATAATGGGTTGCAAATATTTTCTTCAGCTGAATTTCACCACGGACCTGTAACAGATGTTGCAGAGCACAACGGGAATTTCTACAAATTACACCACGAGAAAATTTATAAAACTGATGCTAAAGGGACGCTTACTGAGGAGCACGGTCATCCTACCAATGCGCAACCACTAGATTTGTCTATTACAAAAAGCGTGGTGGGAATTTTATTTGTGGCTTTATTAATGTTTTTCTTGTTCAGAGGTTTGGCAAAATCATATGCTAAAAATGGCGGAATTGCATCTGGAGTTGGACGTTTCTTCGAACCATTAGTTTTATATGTAAGAGACGAAATTGCGATTCCTAACATTGGAGAGAAAAACTACAAGAAATACATGAGTTATTTATTAACTATATTTTTCTTTATTTTCTTTTTAAATCTCTTGGGGTTGACACCACTAGGATTTAATGTTACAGGAAACATTGCCATTACCTTTTCGTTGGCTATTTTAACGTATTTAATTACCACTTTTTCTGCTAACAAAAATTATTGGGCGCATATCTTTTGGATGCCAGGAGTGCCAACACCAATGAAATTTATTTTAGCTCCAATTGAATTATTAGGTACAGTGATCAAACCATTTTCATTAATGATTCGTTTGTATGCTAATATTTTGGCTGGACACGTGGTATTAATGAGCATCATAGGTTTGATGTTTATATTTAAAAGCTGGATTGGAAGTTCGTTGTCATTTGGATTGGCATTTGCACTTTCTATCCTTGAAATATTGGTAGCGTTTTTACAAGCGTATATTTTCACGATTTTGTCGGCTTTGTATTTTTGTGCTGGAAATGAAGAGCACCACCATGAAGAAGCGCATCACTAAAAACAAACGGCTATTGGCTTTTGCCTAATGCCTCAAAAAAGAATGTTTAATTTTTAATATATATATTATGCAAATTCCAACTATTGTAGGAGCAGGATTAATTGTAATCGGAGCAGGTTTAG
>JACCDQ011064775.1_pt1 | contig 12704 bp, 9 predicted proteins | sample 7446031 | NCBI WGS metagenome assembly JACCDQ01 (sample SAMN15323442, study PRJNA562643) | freshwater metagenome | isolation source: river surface water | place: USA:Blue River Watershed | collected 2017-08-17
CATGCTTTCCACGCCGGCGGCGATCATCACGTCGGATTCACCCACGCGGATGCGGTCGGCGGCCATCTGTACCGCGCTGAGGCCCGAGGCGCAGAAGCGGTTGACGGTGATGCCGCCCACGCTCTTGGGCAGGCCGGCCAGCACCGCGCCCACGCGGGCTACGTTCAGGCCCTGCTGGGCTTCGGGGATGGCGCAACCGCAGATCACGTCCTCGATGGTGGCCGGGTCCAGCGACGGCACCTGGGCCAGGGCCGAACGCAGCACGTGCGCCAGCAGGTCGTCCGGGCGGGTGTGCTTGAAGTAGCCTTTGTGCGACTTGCCGATGGGCGTGCGGGTGGCCGCGACGATGTAGGCGTCCTGTACTTGTTTCATGTCTTGCTCCGCTTCGTGGGCCGGTCAGTTGCGCAAAGGTTTGCCGGTGGACAGCATGGCCAGGATGCGTTCCTGGGTCTTGGTCTGCACAATCAGGCCGCAGAAGGCCTCGCGCTCCAGCTTCATCAGGTATTCCTCGCTCACCAGGGTGCCAGCCTCAACGTCACCACCGGTCAACACCGTGGCAATGCGGCCGGCGATGTGGAAGTCGTACTGACTGATGTAGCCACCGTCGCGCATGTTGACCAGCGAACCGAGAATAGTGGCCTTGGCCGACCGGCCGGCGACCGGGAACAGGCGCTTGAGCGGCGGGCGATATCCCGAGGCGTACAAGGCCTTGGCTTCGCGGATGGCCACGTACAGCAGCTCATCCTTGTGGGGCACGATCACATCGCTGTCCAGCAGGTAGCCGATCTTGCGGCTTTCCAGCGCGCTGGTACCCACGGTGGCCATGGCCGCCGCCTTGAAGCCTTCGCTCAGGAAGGGCAACAGGTCGGTGCCGGTGGAGGCTTGCGCGTTCTCGGCGGCGCGGCGGGCGATGTAGGTGAGACCGCCGGCACCGGGTATCAGGCCCACGCCCACTTCCACCAGGCCGATGTAGCTTTCCATGTGGGCCACGCGCTTGGCGCAGTGCACCAGCATCTCGCAGCCACCACCGAGGGCCATGCCGCGAATCGCCGCAACGATGGGTACCTGGGCATAACGCAGGCGCAGCATCAGGCGTTGCAGTTCGCCTTCCACGTCTTCCACCGCCGACACGCCGGCTGCCAAGAAGGCGGGCATCACGGCCTGCAGGTCGGCCCCCACGCTGAAGGGCTCGTCGCCCGACCAGATGACCACGCCCTCATGCTCCTTCTCGGCCAGCTCCACCGCCTGGGCCAAACCGGCCATCACGCCGGGGCCAATGGTGTGCATCTTGCTTTTGATGCTGGCAATCAGCACACCGCTGAGTTCGGGCTGGTCCAACGTCCACAGGCGGATGTCGGCATCTTCAAACACGGTGTGGCCCGCGGTTTGGAACGCAGGACCGGTTTCACCGAGCACACGCTCGCGGAACACCTGGCGTTGGTACACCGGTAACTGGCGCGGCGCCTCAAACTCGCCAGCGGTGGGGTTCCACGAGCCGTCGGGCTGGTGCACGCCACCACGCTCGGCCACGGGGCCCTTGAACACCCATTCGGGCAAAGGCGCACTGCACAGGGCTTTACCGGCATCAATATCCTCCTGGATCATCTGGGCCACGTCCAGCCAACCCGCTTCCTGCCACAGCTCGAAAGGGCCTTGCTGCATGCCGAAGCCCCAGCGCATGGCCTGGTCCACGTCGCGGGCGGTGTCGGCAATGCTTGCCAGATGCACGGCGGCGTAGTGGAAGCCATTGCGCAGAATGGCCCACAAGAACTGACCCTGCGGCCCCTCGGCGTTGCGCAGCAGCTTCAGTCGCTCGGCAGCGGGCTTCTTGAGCATGCGGCCGTACACCTCGTCGGCCTTTTGGCCGGCAGGCACGTAGTCCTTGCTCTCCGGCTCGAAGCGCATGATGTCGCGCCCCACCTTTTTGAAGAAGCCGGCCTTGGCTTTTTGCCCAAGGTGGCCCATTTCAATCAGGGTCTTGAGCACTTCGGGGGTGCCAAAGCTGCCGTAGAAGGGGTCGGTCTCGGCGCTCAGCGTGTCCTGCAGCGTCTTGATGACGTGGGCCATGGTGTCCAAGCCCACCACGTCGGCGGTGCGGAAGGTGCCGCTGCTGGCGCGGCCCAGGCGCTTGCCCGTCAGGTCGTCCACCACGTCGTAGGTCAGGCCAAAGCGCTCGGCTTCTTTCATGGTGGACAACATGCCTGCCACACCGATGCGGTTGGCCACAAAGTTGGGCGTGTCCTTGGCGCGGACCACGCTCTTGCCCAGGCCGGTGGTGACGAAGGCTTCCAATTGGTCCAGCACCTGCGGCTGGGTGGCCGGTGTGGCGATCAACTCCACCAGCGGCATGTAGCGCGGCGGGTTGAAAAAGTGGATGCCGCAGAAACGCGGCCGCAGCGCTTCGGGCAAGGCCTCGGACAGCGCACCGATGGACAGACCCGAGGTGTTGGAGGCCAGCAGTGCGTGGTCTGCCACGAACGGGGCGATCTTGGCGTACAGGTCGCGCTTCCAGTCCATGCGTTCGGCAATCGCCTCGATGACCAGATCGCAACCGCGCAACAGCTCCAAGTGCTCTTCGTAGTTGGCAGGCTGGATCAGATCCGCATCAGCGGTCACGCCCAGCGGGCTGGGCTTGAGCTTCTTCAGGTTGGCAATCGCGCGGGTGGCAATGCCACTCTTGTCGGCCGACTTGGCATCGGGCAGGTCGAACAGAATGACTGGCACTTTGCAATTGACGAGGTGCGCGGCGATCTGCGCCCCCATCACTCCCGCGCCCAATACGGCGACTTGTTTCACAGCGAAACGGGACATGTTGAATCCTTGTTTGATGGCAGTGCGGCGGCTCAGTCCACGCGCACCCAGGTCTGCGTGCGCCCTATGAAGGCGAGCGAACCACGCACGTCCAGGGCCTTTCCACCCTCGGTGGGGGTCAGGCGCAGGTTGTAGGTCTTGCCGTTTTCCGGGTCCAGAATTTGCCCGCCTTCCCACACGTCCTTGCCCGCCACTTTTTTGGCACCGCGGATGATCTCCAGACCGACCATCGGCTGGTCTTTGCGGTCGTCGGTGCATTCGGTGCAGCGGCGGTGGGGGTCCGCGTCTTTGCGCAACAGCTTTTCCACCCGGCCCGTCAGCACACCACCGTGGTCCGTGATGACGATTTCGCTCTTGGGTGCCTTCGATTGATCGTCGATGCTGTGCCAGCGGCCCACGGGGGTCATTTGCGCCCCGGCTTGCGAGGCCAGCAGCACGGCGCCCCAAACGATGGAAGTGCGGAGGAGGGTTCTCATGGCGTGGTGTCCGGTGTGGGTGTTGGCCAGTCTCAAGCCAAGGCGGCGTCGGTATCCATCAGCGCACGGCTGCCAGCGCGTGCGGTGCGCATCAGGGTCGCCGTTTCGGGGAACAGCTTGGCGAAATAGAATCGCGCCGTTTGCAGTTTGGCGGCGTAGAACGGGTCACTGCTGCCGGCGGCGATGGCTTTCAACGACACCGCCGCCATGCGCGCAAAGAAGTACCCGAACACCAGATGGCCAGCCACGCGCAGGTAATCCACCGCAGCCGCCCCCACCTCATCGGGGTTCTGGAAGCCCTTGAAGCCGATCTCGGTGGTGAACTTGGTCATCTGCTCGCCCAGGTAGGCCAGCGGGTTGATGAACTCGGCCATCTTTTCGTTGACGCCCTCTTCTTCCACCAAAGCCCCTACCAGCTTGCCGAACTTCTTGAGCGTGGCACCGTTGTTGGCCAACACCTTGCGACCCAGCAAGTCCAGGCTCTGCACGGTGTTCGTGCCCTCGTAGATCATGTTGATGCGGGCATCGCGCACCAACTGCTCCATGCCCCATTCCTTGATGTAGCCGTGGCCGCCAAAGACCTGCTGGCACATGACGGTGGCTTGAAAGCCGTTGTCGGTCAGGAAAGCCTTGGCGATCGGGGTCAGCAGCGCGAGCAGTTCGGCGCTGTCCTGGCGCACCTTGTCGTTCGGGTGGTGCAGTTCCTTGTCCAGCAGCAAGGCGCAGAAAGTCAGCAGCGCACGGCCGCCCTCAGCGTAGGCCTTGGCCGTGAGCAGCATCTTGCGCACGTCGGGGTGCACGATGATCGGGTCGGCCGGTTTGTCCTTGGCCTTGGTGCCGCTCAGGCTGCGCATTTGAATGCGGTCTTTGGCGTAAGCCAGCGCGTTCTGGAACGCCACTTCGGTCAGGCCCAGGCTCTGGTTGCCCACGCCCAGGCGGGCGGCGTTCATCATCACGAACATGGCCTGCAGGCCCTTGTTGGGCTGACCCACCAGCGTGCCGGTAGCGCCGTCCAGCATCATCTGGCAAGTGGCGTTGCCGTGGATGCCCATCTTGTGTTCCAGGCCACTGCAGAAGATGGGGTTGCGGTCGACCAGCGTGCCGTCGGGCTTGACATGGAACTTGGGCACCAGGAACAGGCTGATGCCTTTGCTGCCCTGGGGCGCATCGGGCAGGCGGGCCAGCACCAGGTGGACGATGTTTTCGGCCAGGTCGTGCTCGCCCGCGCTGATGAAAATTTTCTGGCCGGTGATGCGGTAAGTGCCGTCCCCCTGCCGTTCGGCCTTGGTGCGCAGCAGGCCCAGGTCGGTGCCGCAATGGGGTTCGGTCAGGCACATGGTGCCGGTCCATTCGCCGCTGGTTAGCTTGGGCAGGTAAATGGATTTCTGCTCGGGCGTACCGTGGGCGTGCAGGCATTCGTAGGCGCCGTGGCTCAGGCCGGGGTACATGGTCCAGGCCTGGTTGGCGCTGTTGAGCATTTCGTAGAAGCACTGGTTCACCACCAACGGCAAGCCCTGGCCGCCGTACTCGGGGTCGCAGCTCAAGGCGGGCCAGCCACCGTCCACATAGGTTTTGTACGCTGCCTTGAAGCCTTTGGGAGCCCGGACTTCGTGGGTGGTTTTGTCCAGTTGGCACCCCTCCTGGTCGCCGCTGATGTTCAGCGGGAACGCCACTTCGGCGGCGAACTTGCCCCCCTCCTCCAGCACAGCATTGATGGTGTCGGCATCCACCTCGGCGTGCGGGGGGCACGCCTTGAGTTCATCCACGACGTTGAACACTTCGTGCAGCACGAATTGCATGTCACGCAGAGGCGGGGTGTAGCTGGGCATGGGGAAGTCTCCGTTGTGTTCAGCGAAAGTCAGAAAAAAATCAAGCGGTGGGCAGGTTGCGCGCGACGATGTTGTCAAACCCTTGGCGTGCGCGTTGCAGACCGTGCGGGTTGCGCAAAAAGCGGGCTTCGTAGTGCAAGGCCAGGATGAGCCCGTGGATCTCGAACGCCAACTGGCCGGGGTCCGCATCGCGACGCAGGTGGCCTTGCTCAATCGCCATCTCCACCGACTTGTGGATGGCGGCTTGCCAGGTGTTCACGGTGCTCACCAGCGCGTCGCGCACTGCGCCGGGGCGGTCGTCAAATTCGATCGCTCCGCTGATGTAGATGCAGCCCGAGTCGATTTCCAGCGAGGTCTGACGCATCCAGTGGTCGAACAGGGCACGCAAGCGGGGCAGGCCTCGCGGTTGCGTCAAGGCGGGCAGAAATACATCGCGCTCAAACCGCTGGTGGTATTCGTTGACCACCGAAATCTGCAGTTCTTCGCGCGAGCCAAAGTGAGCGAACACGCCCGACTTGCTCATCTGCATCAGCTCGGCAATGGCGCCGATGCTCAAGCCCTCCAACCCCACCTGGGACGCCAGCGCCAGCGCCGCGTCCACAATCGCGGCCTTGGTTTGCTGCCCCTTCTGCAAAGCCCGCGCGCTGCGGCCTTCAGAGGAACGGAGGGAAGGAGACTGGGTCATGGCTCAAAAATAAAACGAACGATCGTGCTATTTTATGAGCAAACGGGGACCGGTCAACCCGGAAACCAGACACCCGAGGGAAAACCCCAGGTCGCAGCACTCAAGCGGGCAGCAGCACCCGCAGGCAATCGTTGAGCTGGTCGGCGGGCAAGCGCTTGAAATCGCTGCGTACAAACCGCTGCAAACGCCCCGCCACAAACGCCACCAGCACCGATGCTTCGGGCACCGCGTCCGGCCGCTCGGCCTCACGCAAACGCAGCTTCAAGGCACTTTCCAGTTTGTCGAACAGCAGGCCCATGCGCGCCGTCAGGCGCTCGTGCTCCAGCACCAAGGCGTCACCCGCCATCACACGGGCCATGCCGGGGTTTTTCTCGGCAAACTGCAACACGGTCGCCACGATCAAGCGCGCCTGGTCCAGCGGCTGCGCCTGGCGGTCGCTGATCTGTTGAATCAGCCCGAACACGCTTTGTTCGATGAAGTCAATCAGGCCCTCGAACATCTGGGCCTTGCTTGCAAAGTGGCGGTACAACGCGGCCTCGCTCACCTGCAAGCGGGCCGCCAGCGCGGCCGTGGTCACCCGCTCACCCCCGGGCGTTTGCAGCATGTCGGCCAAAGCCTGCAAAATTTGCAGGCGCCGTTCACCGGGTTTGGGTCTGGGCGTGGTCATCGGCAGCGCGGGCACCGGTTGGGCAACACCAAACCGCTCAGTGGGAACGGATCATGGTCCCGAAGGCCTGATCGCTCAGAATTTCCAGCAACATCGCGTGCGGCACCCGACCATCGATGATGTGCACCGCATTCACCCCACTCTTGGCCGCGTCCAGCGCGCCGGCAATCTTGGGGATCATGCCGCCGCTGATGGTGCCATCGGCCACCAGTTCGTCAATGCGTGTCATGGTCAGTTCGGGCAGCAAAGCCCCTGCCTTGTCCAACACGCCCGGGATGTTGGTCAGCATTAACAGTTTTTCGGCCTGCAGCACCGTGGCCAGCTTGGCCGCCACCACGTCGGCGTTGATGTTGTAGCTCTCGTTGTGTTCGCCAAAGCCGATCGGGCTGACCACCGGAATGAACTGGTCTTCCTGCAGCGCCTTCACCACGCTGGGGTCAACGCTCACAATGTCGCCCACCTGGCCCACGTCGTGCTCTTTGTTCGGGTCGGCCTGGTCCACCATGCGCAGCTTGCGCGCACGGATCATGGCGCCATCGCGGCCGGTCAGGCCCACCGCTTTGCCACCCGCCCGGTTGATCAGGCCCACAATGTCCTGCTGCACCTCGCCGGCCAGCACCCATTCCACCACTTCCATGGTTTCGGCGTCGGTCACGCGCATGCCCTGAATGAACTCGCCCTTCTTGCCCAGGCGCTTGAGCAGCCCTTCGATCTGCGGGCCACCGCCGTGCACCACCACCGGGTTGATGCCCACCAGTTTCAGCAGCACCACGTCCTCGGCAAATGCCGCTTGCAGTTCCGGGTCGGTCATGGCGTTGCCGCCGTACTTGATGACCATCGTCTTGCCGTGGTACTGGCGAATGTAGGGCAGCGCCTGGGCCAGGATTTCGGCGCGGTCGCGCGGCTGGATGTGGGAAGTATCGCGGGGCGTGTGGGTCATGGTGGCAATGGCAGTTGGGCGGCGCTGGCCGCATCACGTGGCATTGTGCCGGAAAGCGTCACGCATTTTCCAGCGCAGACTGTGTAAGCTTGCACCCATGTCCAAGCCCCAGGAAATCGAACTCAAGCTGCTGGTGCCCGGCCTGTCCGCCGACGAAGCCCTGCAACGCCTGCGCCGTGCCCCCAGCCTGCGGCGGCGCAAAGCCACACAGACCCTGCTGCGCAACCGCTACTTCGACACGCCCGACTTGGCGCTGCAGCGCGAACGCAGTGCGCTGCGCTTGCGGCAGATCGGCGACGCGGACGACAGCGCCTGGATACAAACCTACAAAACCGCAGGCACCTCGCAAGGGGGGTTGAGCCAGCGGGGGGAATGGGAGCAGCCGGTCGTCCGTGGCGAGCTGGACCCCACCGCACTGGCGGCCACGCCATGGCACCACCTGGACCCCGACGGCAGCCGCTTTTCCAGCCTGCGGCCGTGTTTTGACACCGAATGCCTGCGCACCACCTGGCAAGTGCGCCTGCGCGACGGTACGCAGATTGAAGTGGCGCTGGACGCCGGCAGCATCCGCGCAGGCGTCCGGGTAGAGGCCCTGCTGGAATTGGAGCTGGAGCTGCACAACGGAACACACCAGGCGTTGTTCACCCTGGCGCAAGAACTCGCCCAGCACCTGCCCCTGCTGCCCAGCGACGTCAGCAAGGCGCAGCGCGGCTACGCCCTGGCCGCAGGTGCGGTGCCCAGCGCCACCAAAGCACAACCCGTCGCCTTGCCCAAGCACGCGGCCCCGGAAGCCTTGGCGGCACCGGTGCTGGCCGAAATCCTCGACCAGTTCCACCGCAACCTGGAGGGCTTGCTCCACCACGATGCCCCAGAACTGGTGCACCAGGCCCGGGTGGCTTGGCGGCGCTGGCGCAGCGTCACCCGGCTGCTGCGCCCCTGGCTGCCCCCGGTGCCCGATGCCGCGGCGCTGCGCCCCTTGCTGCAAAGCCTGGGGCAGGTGCGCGACCTCGACGTCGCGCTGCACGACACCTTGCCCCATTGGGCTACGGCCTACCTGGGTGACGGCACCGAAGCGCCTTTGCAATCCGCACAAAGGCTGGCCGATTGGAACCAAGCATTGCAAGCGCTGGCGCAAGCGGCCGCCCACGAACGGCAGGCCGTGCGCAGCGCACTGGCCACGCCCAGCGTGACGGCACACCTGATCACCCTGACCACCTGGCTGCATGCGCTGAACGCAACCAGCCCCAGCAGCAGCCAGGCTGCCACCCGCAAAGCGTGGGCCCGGCGCCGCCTGGAGCGTTGGCACCAGCGCATGGAACGTCTGCTGCACGATGCCCAAGCCCACCCGGAGCGTTTGCACGACGCGCGCCTGCTGGCCAAGCGCCTGCGCTACAGCAGCGAAGCCATCGCCAGCACCCTGCCCAGCAACGCCACCCAACGCGCCCGACGCTGGACCCAGCAAGCCAGCCAATGGCAAGTGCAGATTGGGCAGCAGCGCGATCTGGCGCAAGCCGCCCAGCTGCTGCAAGCAGTGCAAGCCGCGCCCGAATTGGTGGGCTTCATGCGTGGGGTGAGCGCGGCACTGGCACAGCCAGCCATCGCCCGATGAACACGCACGCGCCCCAGGCGTGGCACGCAACCCCTACCGAACAAACGCTGGAGCGTTTGCAAACCAGCGCCACAGGCCTGTCGGCGCAAGAGGCTGCGCAGCGCTTGCGCGAACACGGGCCCAACCGCTTGGCTAGCGTGGCCCCACCGCCGCTGTGGCGCCGCATTGCCGCGCAGTTCCACAACCTGCTCATTTACGTGCTGCTGGCGGCAGCGATCACCACCACGCTGATGGCGCATTGGTTGGACGCCGTGGTCATCCTCGCGGTGGTGCTTCTCAACGTCGGTATCGGCGTGCTGCAAGAGGGCAAGGCCGAAAAAGCGCTGGAGGCCATCCGTCACCTGCTCGCGCCGCACGCCCGCGTCTGGCGCGACGGCCGCACCCATGATGTGGACGCTGCCGACCTGGTGCCGGGCGACGTGGTCAGCCTCGCCTCGGGCGACAGCCTGCCCGCTGACGTGCGTTGGCTCCAAACCCACCACCTTCGGGTGGACGAATCCGCATTGACCGGCGAATCAGTGCCGGTGGAAAAAGCCACGCATACCGTGGCCCTTGATGCCGCCCTGGGCGACCGCCTGGGCATGGGTTACGCCGGTACCCTGGTCACGCAGGGCCAGGGTACCGCCGTGGTGGTGGCCACCAGCGCGCACACCGAAATGGGCCGCATTGGCAAGCTGCTGGCCACGGTGGAGCAAACCACGACGCCCCTGGTGCGCCAAATGGCCGCGCTGGGCCGCACCCTCACCTTCACAGTACTGGGCGCAGCCGGTGCGCTCGTCGCCTACGGCGTGCTGGTGCGCGGCATGGCCCTTGGCGACGTGTTCATGACCGCCGTCGGCCTGGCCGTGGCCGCCATTCCCGAAGGGTTGCCTGCCATCATGTCCATCACCCTCGCCATTGGGGTGCAGCGCATGGCGCGCCGCCACGCGGTGGTGCGGCGGTTGCCGGCGGTGGAAACGCTGGGCGCGGTCACCGTCATCTGCTCCGACAAAACTGGCACCCTCACCCGCAACGAGATGACGGTGCAGCAGGTGGTGCTGGCCGACCAGACCATTGCCGTCGAAGGCGCCGGCTACGACCCGTTGGGCACGCTGCAGCGGCAGGGCCATACCCTGCAGCCGGCCGAGCTGTTCCGCGAAGCGCCCGCCCTGCTGGCCCTGGCCGAAGCCGCCGCGCTGTGCAACGACGCAGCGCTCCACCGCCAGGGCGACCGCTGGCACCTGGCCGGCGACCCCACCGAAGGCGCCCTGCTCACCCTGGCCATGAAGGCCGGCATCGCCCCCAACGAACTGGCGCAGGAACGGCCGCGCCTGGGCGTGGTGCCGTTCGAGTCCGAACACCGCTACATGGCCACCGCCCACGCCAATGGCGACCCCAGCCACTGGACGGTCTGGGTCAAGGGCGCGCCCGAACGCCTGCTGGGCATGTGCCACCGGCAATTGCAGGCCGACGGCCAGGCGGCGCCGCTGGACACCGCCCACTGGCTCGCCGCCATCGAAGCCCAGGCACGTGCCGGCCGCCGCGTGCTGGCGCTGGCACGCACCACCGTGGCCGCCGGCGAACGGCTGGACCACGCCCATGTCGCCCAAGGTCTCACTCTGCTCGGGCTGGTCGGCATCATCGACCCGCCACGCCCCGAAGCCATCCAGGCCGTTGCCCAGTGCCGGGCTGCTGGCATCCGGGTCAAGATGATCACCGGCGATCACGCCGTCACCGCCAGCGCCATCGCCGGGCAGCTGGGCATGGGCGACAGGCTGCGCGCCCTCACCGGCCCCGACGTGGAAGCACTGGACGACGCCGCGCTGCAAGACGCGGTGCAAGCAGTGGACGTGTTCGCCCGCGCCAGCCCCGAACACAAGCTGCGCCTGGTGCGTGCCCTGCAAGCCCGGGGCGAGGTGGTGGCCATGACCGGCGACGGCGTGAACGATGCCCCCGCCCTCAAGCAGGCCGATGTCGGCGTGGCCATGGGCCAAAAAGGCACCGAGGCGGCCAAACAAGCCGGCGCCATCGTGCTGGCCGATGACAACTTCGCCTCCATCGCCCACGCGGTGGAGGAAGGCCGCACCGTCTACGACAACCTGCGCAAAACCGTCACGTTCCTGCTGCCCATCAACGGCGGCGAATCCATGTCGCTGCTGGTGGCGGTGCTGTTGGGGCTGGCGCTGCCCATCGCGCCGGCGCAAATCTTGTGGGTCAACATGGTCAGCTCCATCGCGCTGGCCATGGTGCTGGCGTTCGAGCCCACCGAACGCGACGTGATGCACCGCCCCCCCCGCCCGCCGGGCGAGCCCATGCTCAGCGGCTTTGTGGTGTGGCGGGTGCTGCTGGTGTCCGGTCTGTTCACCGTGGGCATTTTCAGCGCCTACCAAGGGTCGCTGGCCCAGGGTGACACGGTAGAACACGCCCGCACGCTGGCCGTCAACACCCTGGTCGCCATGGAGGTGTTTTACCTGTTCAGCGTGCGCTACCTCAAAAACCCGTCGTTCCACTGGCGGGGCGTGCGCGGCACACCGCGCGTGCTGGCCGCCGTGGGCGTGGTGGCGGTGCTGCAAAGCGTGTTCACCTACGTGCCTTTCATGCAGGTGCTGTTTCAGACCCAGGCTCTGTCGGTGGCCGAGCTGGGAGTTTGCGCCGCCATAGGCGCGGCGGTGTTGGTGCTGCTGGAACTGGAAAAGTCGCTGTTGCGGTGGCTAAGGCCTCACAACCCCACGTCCAGGTAAACGTCGTCCAGCGCCAACGGACTGTCCAGGCAAGGCAGGTCGATGGCGCCTTCGGTGTGCAGCTCGTGGCGCCAGCCGGTGGCTCGGCGGAACACCTCCACCCGGCGCGCATCCTGCGCCACCAGCAGGTAGGCCTCCAGGCTGGGCAGCTTCTGGTAGGCCAACAGCTTTTCGCGGCGGTCTATGCGTTCGGTGCTGTCCGACAGCACCTCGACGATCAGGCACGGGTGTTCGGTGTAGTAAGTGGCAACATCTGCAGGGTCGCACACCAGCACCAGGTCCGGGTAGTAGTACACCTCCTGCCCGGCGAAATCCAGCCGCACTTTCATGTCCGACGTGAACAGCTGGCAGCGGTGCTGTCGGGCTTTCGGCGTCAGGGCATAGGCCAACGCGTTCACGATGCGCCCATGCGCCCGGCTCGCCCCCACCATGGCATACACCTGCCCGTCCACGTACTCGTGGCGGACTTCGCTGCGCAGTTCGCCGTCCAGGTATTCCTGCGGCGTGATGAAGCGTTTCATGGCGGCCTGTGCGGTCATGGTGTTCTCCCTGCGTTGCGTTGGTATCCCACAAGTGTAGACCAGCCCCACCCTGCCGGCCCAGCCTTTAAAATCAAAGGCTTTCCACTTCTTCCAGCCCCTGGATCTACCCCAGCGCCGCTGCACCGCCATGAGCAAAAAAGTCTTCATCAAAACCTTCGGCTGCCAAATGAACGAGTACGACTCGGACAAGATGGCCGACGTGCTGGGCGCCGCCCAGGGTTACGAACCCACACAGAACGTGGACGAGGCCGACCTCATCCTCTTCAACACCTGCTCCGTGCGCGAAAAAGCGCAAGAGAAAGTGTTCAGCGACCTGGGCCGCGTCAAGCACCTGAAGAAAAAAGGCGTGCTCATCGGCGTGGGCGGCTGCGTGGCCAGCCAGGAAGGCGAAGAAATCATCAAGCGCGCCCCGTTCGTGGACGTGG
>JACCDQ010523140.1_pt1 | contig 12702 bp, 8 predicted proteins | sample 7446031 | NCBI WGS metagenome assembly JACCDQ01 (sample SAMN15323442, study PRJNA562643) | freshwater metagenome | isolation source: river surface water | place: USA:Blue River Watershed | collected 2017-08-17
AGGCCGATGTAGCAGCACACGAGCACGATCACGAAGCCGAAGACCTCCGCCTTGAGCAGGCCGTCGATCACGTCCTGGTTCGTCATGTAGGCCTTGAGCGCGGCGAAGTAGGCCGCGTTGTCCACCGAGATGGTGTGGGTGTATTCGCTGACGAGCGCGCCGCCATACCAGCCGCAGATGATGCCGATGAGCGCCAGCGGCGGCATCATGACCAAGATGGCGGCGAGGCGCGGCAGCACGAGGATGCGCTCGGGCGGGATGTTCATCGTCTCGAGCGCGTCCACTTCCTGGAAGACCTTCATGGAGGCCAGCTCGGCGGCGATGGCGGAACCAACGCGGCCGGCGATGAGGATGGCGACCATGACCGGGCCGAGTTCGCGCACCATTGAGAGACCGACGAGGGTGCCGATGAACTGCTTGGCGCCGAAGTTCTCCATGCTGTAGCCGCTCTGCAGCGCGAGCACGCTGCCGATGAAGAACGTGAGGATCGTGACGATGGGCAGCGACGTGAAGCCGATGAGGTAGCACTGCTCGACGACGCGGCGGGACTGGCCGGGCAGCGTGCCGACATACTTCAGCGAGCGGGCCAGCAGGAGCACCGTGCCACCGATGTGGCCGAGGATGGCGTTGAGGAAAGTCATGGCGAGGCGGCTTGATCAGCCTTCATGGCGGCTTTGGACGGGAAATCGAACAGGAAGAAGCGCCCGCGTTCACCGGCGGCGCGGCGCCAGCCGACCAGGCCCTTGCCCAGCGCGAAACGGCGGCCGTTCGCGTCGGCCCGGTAGCCGACGAGCGGGCCGAGGTGGAATTCGCGTTCCTCCGGGCCGCGGCGCCAGGTCACGGCGTTCCAGAGCAGGGCGTGGCGTTCGGAGCTGTCGGTCTGCCGGTCGTAGCGGTAGAGCGCGAAAAGCGGCGACCAGAGCCGGCGCACGGTGTCGTTGCGCGGGAAGAACACCTCGAAGGGGCTGAGCGCCTGCACCTGCCGGCGGCCCGCACCGTTGTCCCACGCGCTGAAGAGCGGCCAGAGGTGGGTCTTGTGCGCGGCGGCGACCTCGCGGTCGGGGCTCCGTTGCTCAAGCGACCACCACAGGAAGAAAAGGAACGTCGTCTTTTCCTGCGCGAGGCCGTCGGCGGTCCAGCGCTGGTTGCGGTAGAGCGGCCAGAGCACCCAGGTCTTCACGGTGCCCTTGATGACCGAGTGTGTGTAGAACGGTCCCCAGCGGTTGATGTGGCGGTCGTCGCCGCGACCCTGCACGAGGAAAGGCCAGAACCAGCGCGTCTCGTGGTAGCGGTAGGGCAGGGTGCGGTCGGAGTAGCCGAAGAAGGGCCAGGCGTAGTTCTCGTTGATGTAACCGGGCGAGGTGTCGCGCGAGTAGAAGGGCAGCACGCCGAGCTTCACGTCGGGCACGGGTTCGGAGAGGTTGCGGGCCGACTTGTAGCCGAAGGGCCAGAGCCAGAACTGCCGCTCGTAGTCGCCCTCGCGGGCCACGTGGCCGTAAAACGGCCAGAACTCAAAACCGTCGTGACCGTCGCCGTCGGTGAAGCGCAGGAAGGGCCACGGGGCGTGGGTGACGTGGCGGCCGGCCTTCTCGGTATGCGAGTAGAAAGGGAAAGCCGTGAAGCTGATGCGATCGCGGCCGAAACGGTTCTTGATCGTGCCGTGGAGCGGGAAGAGCGCCCGGTAGCTGGTCGCGGCCTCGCCGGAGTCGCGTGAGAACCAGAACGGCCAGACGTCGAAGCGTTCATCCGCGGGGCCGTTGCCGGTCTGGTCGGTGCGGGTGTTGAGCAGCTGGAAGAAACTGAAAGTGCGGAAATCAGGCTGCCGGCGCCAAGTGAAGAAAGGGTAGAGAAAACTGCCCTCGGTGGTGTCGCCCGTGGTGGTCTCAAGGAAGAGCGGACGCAGACCCTTTTGCGTGTAGTCGGGTGACGTGTTGCCAAAAAACAACGGCCCGAGCATCTGCCACGCTTCGCCCGAAGCGTCCGCCTTGCTGACGTAGAGCGGCCAGACGTTGTCCTCCTCAGCCCGGAGCGGGGTGAGCGAGAGCAGCAGGCAGGCGGCGGCCAGCCGGGCTAGACGGCGGAGATTCATGCTTGGTTGTCCGGGTAAGGCATTGCCTTTGGTCGGTGGGGAAGCCAGTCAGGTCAGGATGACTTTCCACCACAGCGGAGAGAATAGTTCATGGGCGCAGGGAGCAAATGCTATGTTTCAACCGGCGCTCTCGCAAATGGTTCCGTGCAAACGGCCCTGAAACGCCCGATTAGCCCTCTTCTAGCAAACCATGCGCATTACCGGAGGCAAAGCCCGAGGCATCCCGCTCGCCCTGCCCAAGGGTGATGCGGTGCGACCCGCCACGGATGCGATGCGGCAGGCCGTGTTCTCCAGTTTGGCGGCGCGGGTGGAGGGAGCGAGGTTTCTGGACCTGTTTGCCGGCAGCGGAGCCTATGGTTTGGAAGCGCTGAGTCGCGGGGCAGCGGGCGGAGTGTTTGTCGAGAAGGATGGGCGCACGGCCGGATTCATCCGCCAAAACATCGCGGCCGTGTGCAAGAGCCTGGGCCGCCCGGTTGCCGACCTAACGGTCATCAACGCCGACGCCACCACGGTCACGCCCACCGGCGGAGCGCCCGACCTGGTGTTCATTGATCCGCCCTACGAAATCATTGCCGAGATCGGACCGAAGCTTTTCGCGCGATTGGACGGGTTGCTGAAGGACCATCCCGATCCGGTGATCGTCTTCGAGATGCCCGGCGAATGCGAGCTGACGCCAACCGGCTGGACCTGCGTGAAACGGCTCGGCAAAGGCGCGCGGCAGCCGACCGTGGCGTTTTTCAGGAAAGCCCCAGCTTCGCCCGCAGCAGGCTGATCGCGGCGATGCACGCGGTTTCGGTGCGAAGCACCCGATCGCCGAGGTGAACGAACAAAAATCCGCGCCGAAGCAACAAGTCGCGCTCCGTCGCGGTCCAGCCGCGCTCCGAACCGATCGCGATCGTCACCGGGCCGCCCGACGGCAGCTCCACGCGGCTCAAGGGTTGCGACGCCTCGTAGTTGTCCAGCGCGAGCTGCGTGCCTTGCGCAGGTGCGGCGAGAGCATCAGCGAGCGTGTGCCCGTGCCGCACGACGGGCAGACGCGTGCAAAACGCCTGCGCGGCGCCCGCGAGGAGCAGGGTTTCCCACTCGCGGGACGACCACAGCGAACTCTGCGCGTAGGAGGGCTCGCCGCGCCCGGTGCGCACGAATTCCATCGAGGAAACGCCGAGCGTCGCACCCTCGCGCAGGATGTCGCGGGCGGTCTGCGGCCGGGGCAGGCCGACGAGCAGATGGATCGGTGCGAGCGGCGCGGGTTCTGCGCCCCAGGTGAACGTCAGATGCAGCGCGCCGTCCGGGCCGACGGCGGCGAGCGTGGCCTTGCCGCGTGCACCGTTGACCAGGCCGGCGTCGAAGCTGTCGCCCACGCTGCGTCTCAACACCGAGAGAATATGACGGGCACGGGAATCCTTCCCGGACAGGGGAAGCTCGACTTCCGCGGGATGAAAAAGAATGATGTTCAAATTGAGGCAGGAGCAGCTTGCCGAAAACTTGCGCCCAGATAGAATGACTAAACGCGTGAAAATGCCCGACACAACACCCGGGATGGAAGGAGGCAGCGCGTGCATCGGCCGGGTCGTGATCGTGGAGGATCAGCGGCTCGTGGCGGAGTTCCTGCAGTTTCACTGCCGCGACCTGCGGCTCGAGGTCGCGCAGCACGCGGCCGGTTTTCGTGAGGGTCTGGCGGCGATCCGCCAGCATCGCCCCGACCTGGTGCTGCTCGACATTTCTCTTCCGGACGGTGATGGCCTCGAACTGGCGCGGCAGATCATCGAGGAGCAGCCCCGTGTGAAAATCCTCGCGATCTCCTCGCATCACGATCCGTGGACGATGCTGCAGGTGCAGCGCATCGGCGTGCACGGCTTCGTGGACAAGAACGAGCAGCGGCCGGACGTGCTCTCGGAGGCCATCCACGCTGTGCTGGGCGGCCGGGTCTTCTACACGCAGATCGTCAACCAATCGAGCGCGGCGATCCGGCGCGATCCAAAGTCATTTGTGCGCGTGCTGTCGGATTACGAGATGCGCATCCTCTCCATGATCGGCGAGTCCAAGTCCGACGATGAGATCGCGGCCACGCTGAATGTCGCGTCGGCAACCGTGCAGTCGCGGCGCCGCGACATCATGCGCAAGCTGGACATCCACTCCACGCCCAAGCTCATCCACTACGCGATCGTGAACGGTCTCACGCGGGCGGAACAGCTGGGCCGGAAGAAGCCAACCTAGCCCGGAGGTCGGTGAGCGCGGCCAGGAAACGCGGCCAGAGCGCCTGCAGCTCAGGCCAGCGGGCCTTCGCGGAATCCTCCTCCAGCCGGCGGCACAGTTCGGCGAGTTCCTTTTCGTGGATGAAGTTGAAGCGTCCGCAGAGCCGGTGCGCGTAGTGCGCACCGTCGGCGTTCTGCCGGTTGCGGATGGCTTCCTCGAGGAGCCCCGCCTCCTCCTGCATTTCCGTGAGATAGAGCGCGAGTTCGTCGGCGAAGCGCACCTGTTTCTTGGTGGCGAGCAGGCGGAGGTTGGCCAGGCCGTCGGGTGCCACGACCGTCGCCGGGGGCGCGTCCGCCTCTCCGGAAATCACGTCGGCGTTCACCAGCGCCTTGCCCAGGCGCTCGTGCGTGACGGGTTTGCCGAGAAAGGCGTCCATGCCCGCCTCGCGACACTCGCGCTGTTTCTCCGGGGTGTTGAACGCAGTGGTGGCAAAGATTCGTGCGCGGGCCGAGCCGCCGGGCAGGGCGCGGATGCCCCGGGCGACTTCGAGGCCGCTCAGGCCGGGAAGGTCGTAGTCGAGGAAGACCAGAGCATAATCGTGCCGGGTCGCGAGTGCCACTGCCTCGGTCCCATCGCCGACGGCATCCACGGCGTAGCCGAAGCGGGCGAGCAGGTCGGCGAGGACCACGCGGTTGTATTCCTGGTCGTCCACCACCAGGGCGCGGCCGGTGGGGGCGTGCGTGGCGGGAGCCGGCGCGGTTGGCGTCTCGTCCGGTTCGGGCGCGAGTTCGAGCGGCACGCTGAAGTGGAAGCACGAGCCCCGGCCCGGCTCGCTCTCGATCCAGATCCGTCCGCCCATCTTCTCGGCGTAGCCCTTGCAAAGCGCGAGGCCGAGGCCGGTGCCGGCCACGCGTCCGCCGCGGGCGGCGGCGCCGCGCTCGAAGCGACGGAAGAGTCGCTGCTGTTCCTCGGCGGAAATGCCGGGACCCTCGTCGGCGACGGCGAAGATGACCTCGGTGCGGCCGGGGCCGGCCGGCTGACACCACACGGTGACCTCGACTGTGCCGCGTCCGGAAAATTTCAAGGCGTTGCTGACGAAGTTGAGCAGGATCTGGCGGATGCGCCGCGGGTCGCCGCGCAGATGGCGCGGCACGCCCGGTGAAACGGCGATCTCGACGGGGATGCGGTGTTTCTCGCTGTCGGCGGCGGTCATCGCGGCCACGGAGTCCACCAGCGCGTGGAGTTCGAAGGGCCTTGTTTCGATTTCTACCACGCCCGCCTGCATCTTCGAGAGATCGAGCAGGTCCTCGAGCAGCGAGGCGAGGTGGTCGGCGCAGGCGCGGAGCAGGCCGAACTTGCGGCGGCTCTCCGGGTCGAGACCAGTGGTGGGCAGGGATTCGGAAATGCCGATGACGCCGTTCATCGGGTTGCGGATCTCGTGGCTGACGCCGGCGAGAAACTCGTCCTTGGCGGCGTTGGCCTTCACGAGTTCGGCGGTGCGGAGCTGCACGGTTTTTTCGAGTTCCACCTGCCGGGCGCGGCTGCGGCGCTCGCGCACGCGGATGGTGAGGCCCACGCCGAGAGCGAGCGCCAGGGCGTAGCCGGCGTAGGCGGCCTTGGAGCGATACCAAGGGGGCAGGATGCGAAAGGCCAGGATCGCGGGTGTGCTGGTTTGCCCCGCGGGATTCACCGTGCGCGCCTCGAGGCGGTAGCTGCCTTCGGAGAGGCTGGAAAAATCGTAGCTCCGGCGTTGGGAGGGTTCGGACCAGTCGGTGTCGCCGGGCGCCAGCCGGGTTTGCACCAGCCAGTTTTTGGCGCGGACTGGATCGCCGGTGAAGACCCGGAAACTCGCGCGGTGCCCGGCAAACGCGAAATCCAGCGTGCCGGAGCCGGTGGACGCCGCGGACTGTGCGGAATCGAACAGGAGGGCCGGCGCATCGGGCGGGGTTAACACCGCCACTTGCTCGTAGTCGAAGCGCAACAGGCCCTCGGTGCCGCCGACCCACAGGATCCGGCGGCCGTTCTCATCCGTGAATCGGATCACCTGCACGGTGCCGACGGAGCCCAATTCCGGCAGGTTGAATTCCTGCCACACGGTGGTGCCGTCGGGTTTCCGGCCGAGGCGTCCGATGCCGTCGCGGAGCTGGGCGGCGCCGGAGAGGCGTAGCCGGGTGAAGAACACCAGGGTGTCGCGAGAGCCCGGGATGGTGGCGGCGAACTGTGGCGCAAGGCCCGGCAACGCGTGCAAGTCTTGCAACCGCCGGCCGGCGGGGTCTGCGGTGAACACCCGCTCGGAGGCGAAAGCGAGAAGTTCATCAGGGTGGTCATTGAAACACACCAGTCCTTGGGTGGGCTCGCCGGTGACCGGGTCGTTCACCCGGGTGGTGTTGCCGGTGACCGGGTCCACCGTGAAGACTCCCTGGCTGGCGGTGCCGACCCAGATGGTGCCACGGCTGTCCTGGGCAAGCCATCGGCCGAATCCGGACACGTTTCCGAACCGGCGCATCTCGTAGCCGCCTGCGGGAGACTCGCTCAGCTCCACCAGGGCGTCGCCTTCGGAAAGCAGGTAGGTGCTCTCCTTCACCCGCGAGGGGATGATGGCATAGACGCCCTTCGCCAGCACCTGGTAGATCGGCTGGGCCTGGCCGCCATTCCACAGGTCGATGCCGCCATGACGTCCGAGCAGCAGCCCCCCCGGTGTCGTTTTTAAATGGGTGTAGCGCTCCGTCAGCTGGGAGACTTTCAGGAAACGTGCGGCGTGCACGCCGGCGTCACCCAGCCGAAGGAGGCCGTTCTTGTTCGTGGCATGCAGACGATCCTGCCAATTCTGCAGGTCACGGGTGCCGCCCTCCAGGCCGTTGCGACCGTTGTGAAGCGTCACCGTTCCGGTTGGATCCACCCGGAAGATGCCATCGTAGGTCGAACACCAGATCGTGTCATTTTGCAGCCGGTTGATGTTCTGGATGCCTGTAGCGGCCGGGTGGTCGGTTGTATCGATCTGCCGCAGGATCCGTCCCTCGGCGTCGAGCAGGAGCAGGCCGCCGTTGAGCGTGCCAACGAGGCCATGCCCATCGGGCAGTTCGGTGTAGCTCGTCGCACGGTTTTGTGCGACGGCGCGCTGCAGGGTCTCGTCGGAGAGGGATTGCGGGGGATTTCCCGGACGGAAGAAGCCTAGGTCGCTGACAACCACCAAACCCTGTTGATCGTGTTTGAGGCCGAAGATCGCCGAGGGCGGCAGACGCGTAACAGGCTCCTCCAACTGGGGGCCGTTGGCCGTCAACCGGTAGAGGCCGGTTTCCCGGTGGAGAAACCAGGTTTCCGCGCCCAACTTGAGCGGGTAAAGGCGGCTGCTTCCGGGAAACTGCCAGATGCGGAAGCGTGAACCGTCCCACCGGTAGAGTTTTTGATTGGCCATGAAATACACCTGTTCGCCGACGCGGCCGCTTCCCCAGATGTGATCCACAAGCCTTTCATCTGCGGGAAGGTGTTCGATCAGCGAATGATAAACGAACCGTCCCGGCGATGGTTCGGTAAAGTAGCCGATGTCGTTCAATGAGCCGACCCAGAGCCGCCCGTCGTCGCCGAATTCCAGCGTCCGGGTTGCCGCGGAGTAGGTGGTGGCGTGGTGGGTCCAGGACTGGCCATCGAAGACGGCCAGCCCGTTGCCCCCCACCAGCAGGCGACCCAGTGAGTCCTGTTTCACAAACCACGTGTAGGGATGGTCGAACCCCATCTGACGTGGCGAGTAATACTCCAGCCAGGCGAGGCCGGCGCTTTTGTCTGTCCACGCGCCCTGAATCTGGGTCCCGAGAAGGACCAGAAAAAGTAAAACGGAGTAAAGAAATTGTATGGGCCGCATGGCGGACCTGATGTGCACAAAACCTATCACGCAACCCGCTGTCGGGCAAAGGACAATCGCACCTGTATTCAGGTTAAGACAGGATCTGGGAGCAGCGTCTGTTGGAGAGGTTTTTAGGTCGTTTCCGCGATCCGAAATCCGGGGCGTTGCGGCGATATTGGTGACGTTATGAAAACGATCACCTCCACACTTCGCGGGCTCGGTTCGAGCCTTTTGCTCAACGTTGGTTTTTCACGCATCGCCCAGAAACTTGATCCGGTTTCCGACGCGCGCCAGGAGATCTGCGCGAGCGCTCACGGCGCATCGTTCACGACCGTGTGCGGGTTTCCGGCGAAGCGCGGTGCCTGAAGTCCGTCACCGCCATGTTCAGCCTGGCTGCATACCGTTACCGCAATGTCCTGGCCGCCTCCGGTGGTCCGGTGGAGCGGTTGCAGTTGGCTGACTTGGCGGTGCTGGGCCGCCGCGAGTTTCTCGCCAATGTGTTTCTGCGGGAGAGTCTGGTCGGCCAATGCTGGCGAGATCGGGTGTTCAATCCGGCCCACGGTAGCGGCACTTCGCCGTCGCCGATGGTCGCGCGTTTCATGGCCATTTCCGAGGCGATGGAGCGCTGGGCGCACTGGCAGCTGCATGATTCTGCGGACCGGCACCGCTACGGTTTCGATGTTGATCCGTCGAGCAACGGCATGGCGGCGTTTCCCGGTCTGCTGGCCAGACAGGCCCGCCGCGGTGCACTCCTGGAGGCGGCCGAACGGTTCAACCTGCTTAACTGGTGGGAAGGGCGGCTGCCCGCGGCCGAGGCGGACACCGCGTGGCCGGGGGTGAGTGCGATCACCATCTGCTCGGAGGCGCCTGGCGTGACCGTGATCCTGTTCCGTCGCACCGACGAAGGTTTTTTTGCCTACGGACACGCCGCGGCGATGAGCCATCCCGAAGCCTGTCGCAAGGCGGCGATTGAGATGGAGCGGCACGCCCTGATCATTGCCCGCTTCGCCCACGCCCACGTCGGGCGGCTCGACGAAGGGTTGACCTGCGACGCGCACCCGATCGAGCGGCGCTGCCTGTTCTTCGCCACGGCAGCGGGACATGAGCTCTTCCTGGAGAAAGTTCGTTCGGGACCCAGGCATTCCCCGGCCCGACCGCGCCTCATCTACGATGGTCCGGTGCCCGGCCCTTGGAGTCGCTACGCGGATGTCTGGCGGGTGGCTTATGCTCCGCCGAGCGATCGCTTTCTGGGCACAGAAGAAAATTACTTCCTGTGGTGAAGGCCGCTTCTTCACCCGCGGGCCGCTGGCCTGTCGGCCGCGGCCACACGAGGCGACTGGCGGCACCTCACCGTTCAGAACAGGGACGACAGAAGAGTTCCCGCATGTTCGACAAAGGCTGGAGCGGCTAGTCGGAATCGAACCGACGACACCTGCTTGGAAGGCAGAGGTTTTACCATTAAACTATAGCCGCGAAACGAGGGTGAGCGTGGCCCGGCAGCAGGCGCGTTCAAGCTTTTGTTCGTTCACGGAAGGCCGCGGCCGAAAAGGGATTGCCCGCTCCCACAATAATCCCTTACTTCCCCGCACCATGGCGACACCTGCTACCTCCGGGAAACAACAATCCAATGTCAGGGCGGCCCAGGCGATGGCCAAGCAGAAGGCCCTCGAGAAGAAAGCGAAGACTTACAAGCTCGACCTGGGGGAACTCTCCCTCTTCACCAGCCAGCTCGCGTCGCTGCTGCAGGCCGGTCTCCCGCTCGTATCCTGTCTCGAAGCCCTGCAGGACCAGACCGAGGACCAGGTTTTCCGTATCGTGATCCGCGATGTGCGCAACGACATCTCGACCGGCACCTCTTTCTCCGCCGCGGTCAAAAAGTTCCCCAATTCCTTCAACTCGCTGTTTGTCTCGATGGTCGAGGCCGGTGAAGCGTCCGGTGGTCTGGCGGAAATTCTCGGCAAGGTGGCCAGCTACTTCGAGTCCACGGTCAAGCTCACCAAGAAGGTCAAGTCCGCCATGACCTACCCGATCGCCGTCATCGGCCTGGCGGTGGCACTGGTGAACGTGCTCCTGATCTTCGTCATTCCGGTGTTCGCGGCGATGTTCAACGACTTCGGTGCCAAGCTCCCGGCCCCGACCCAGATGCTCATTGAGCTGAGCAATTTCCTCAAGCCGGACATGAGCATCCCCGGCATCATCACCAAGATCAGCATCCTGCACCTCGGCGTCCTCGGCTACATCGCCTGGATCTTTTTCAATAAATACACCGCGACGCCCAACGGCCGGCGCCAGTGGCACCGCTTCCTCATCCGGGCTCCCATCTTCGGCAACCTCGTGCACAAGATTGCGCTTTCCCGCTTTTGCCGCACCTACGCCACGCTCATGCGCTCGGGCGTGCCGATCCTGCGCACGCTGGAGATTGTCTCGGCGGCGAGCGGCAAGGTCCAAGTCGAGGATGCCTGCGTCGAGATCGCCAAGCACGTCAGTCAGGGCGGACAGGTTTCCGACATCATGGCGGCCAACCAGTTCTTCCCGCCGATGATGAAACACATGGTCAAGGCCGGTGAAACCACCGGCAACGTGGACGGCATGATGAACAAGATCGCCGACTTCTACGACACCGAGTGCGACGCCACCGTGGCCGCGCTCACCTCGCTCATCGAGCCCATGCTCATCGTGTTCCTCGGCGTGGTGGTCGGCGGCATCGTCATGGCGATGTTCCTCCCGATCTTCCAGCTGGGTGCGGTTGCGGGCGGCATGCAGTGATCGCGGAGGCGGTTTTTGGAAAGTCGCTTGCGTGCCGATAATGAGCGCGCAAGCTGCCCCTTCCTTTTCCCATGGCCTCCATCCTCATAGTCGACGACCTCATCTCCATCCACGAGATGCTGGAGGCCGTGATCCAGCCGAGCGGCCACAAGACCTCCTTCGCCACCGACGGGGAAAAGGCGCTGGTGCGCTACAAGGCCGAGAAATTCGACCTGGTCCTGTGCGACATCGACATGAAGCCGATGGACGGGATCACGTTGCTCAAGCAACTGAAGCTGTATGACCCGGGCGCGGTGGTCGTGATCATGACGGCCTATGCCAGCACCGAGAGCGCCATCCAGGCGTTGAAGCACGGGGCTTTCGACTACCTGCAAAAACCCTTCAAGGTGGACGAGCTGATGAGCGCGCTGAAGCGCAGTCTCGAGTTCCGCCGCACCGTCACCGAACGCGAGACCCACGGTCCCGTCGAGGCGGTCAAGAGCGGCGACTTCGAGGCCCGCTTGGTCGGCCAAAGCCCCAAGATCAAACGGTTGACCGCCCAGCTCAAGAAACTGGCGACCGCCCACACGCCCGTGCTCATATCCGGCGAGGCCGGCACCGGCCACGAGATCGCCGCCGAATTGCTGCATGCCGCCGGCCCCGCGGCGGACAAGCCGATGGTGCGCATCGACTGCCGCCTGAGCAGCATGGAAAGCCTGCGGAGCGGCCTGCTGGGGGAAAATGGCGCCGGCGGCACTTGGGTGCAGCAGGCCAAGGGCAGCACGTTGTTCCTCACGCACCTCCAAAGCCTCCCCAAGGAGGCGCAGTCCGAACTCATTTCCGTCATCCGCAACAACGCCCACAATTTCCGCCTGATCTGCGCGACCGAGGAGGATTTGGAGAAGCTATCCGAAGCGGGCATGTTCAACGAGGAGCTGTTTTACCGAATCGCCGCCCTGCCGGTGGAAATGCCGCCCATGCGCGAGCGCGCGGAGGACATTCCGCTGCTGCTGAAGAGCATCGCCGCCAAGGTGTCGAATCCCCAGATCGATCCTCGCTTGGTGGAGTTTTCCGCAGACGCGCAGGCTACGCTTCGCACCTGCCGCTGGCCGGGCAATCTGGACGAATTTACCCAGGTCATCTCCCAGATCCTTACCACGACGGAGGCCCGGGTTGTCACCTCGGCCCAGCTGCCGCTCCGCCTGCACGAGCTGAAGGACTGGCCCAAGCTGGCCGACTATCTGGCCGGCCAGGAAAAACTCTACATCACCCGGGTGCTCAACGCCTGCCAGGGCGACAAGGCCAAGGCGGCCCGCATCCTCGGCGTCGATCCAGTCCAGTTGGACTGAGCGATTTGCGGATTTTGGGGAGCGTTCGTGTCACTGGTGTTTTGCCGCTTGCCCCGCCCTAGGGGGGTGGCAAGCCTCGCGGGCGCTCACGCCCATGCCCAAACGCACAGACCTCGAGTCCATCCTGATCATCGGCGCCGGCCCCATTGTCATCGGCCAGGCCTGCGAGTTCGACTATTCCGGCACCCAAGCCTGCAAGGCGCTCAAGGAGGAGGGCTACCGCGTCATTCTCGTGAACTCCAACCCGGCCACGATCATGACCGATCCGGAGTTTGCCGACGTCACCTACATCGAGCCGCTGAACGTTGATATCCTGGAGAAAATCATCGCCAAGGAGCGGCCCTCCGCGCTCCTGCCGACCTTGGGCGGCCAGACCGCGCTCAACACCGCCATCAAAGTGGCGGAGCTGGGCGTGCTCGACAAGTACAACGTCGAACTCCTGGGCGCCAATATCCCGGTCATCAAAAAGGCGGAGGGGCGCG
>JACCDQ011706236.1_pt1 | contig 12702 bp, 15 predicted proteins | sample 7446031 | NCBI WGS metagenome assembly JACCDQ01 (sample SAMN15323442, study PRJNA562643) | freshwater metagenome | isolation source: river surface water | place: USA:Blue River Watershed | collected 2017-08-17
CGGATGTGGACGGTTCCTTCTCCGTAAATACCCAACCATGAAGCTCAGCCAGCTCCTATCAGAAGAAGAACGCGAGTTCTACAGTGACTACGACAGCTTGATTACCAGCCGCCGTGGTATCAAGCTGCTGCGTGCATATATTGCAGATGGGATGCGAGTTTCCGATCGCGCGGTTTCCATTGTCCAACGCCTGCCCGAGGTCTATCTGTTTGACCACGTCATCTCCTGCAGGATGCCGAAGAAGGCAACGAGCGGCATCGAGCTGTACGCCGCCATGATGCCAAAGGTTGTGATGTCAGTCTTCAAGCGCTACTTCCCCAGCTACCAAATCAAGTCACAGTGGCAGCGCACCAATTCTGATGGAAGCATCACGCTAGTGGTTTCAGGCCGAGGGCGAGAAAACAAATGATCAACTTCTACTTCTACGAGCAACAGCTCCGAAGCTACATGCTGCAGTTTGTCAGCATCTTCTATGGTCTGCGCGTCAAGACCGGCAAGGGCGAGTGCGACGAGGAGCAGTTCATCTCGGTTCCAGTTGTCGTTGGTCACCGAGACAGGGTTGTTGCTGCCCTGATGGCAGGTAATACCAGCAACCGCGTGTTCAGTCTGCCGACGATGTCAGTCCACCTCAACGGGTTGGCGCTGGCACCGGAGCGCCGCCGCACCCCAGGTATCGTTGATCAGCGTGTGTCCATGCCAGTTGGTGGCGTGTTCCCCGATGACCTTCGCACCGTGAAGCGCGCCATGCCGGTACCGTACAACGCCCAGATGGAGCTGAGCATCTACACGTCGAACACCGATCAGATGCACCAGATCCTTGAGCAGATCCTCGTGCTGTTTAACCCTGACCTGCAGATCCAGAAGTCAGAAGGACCATTTGACTGGACGCGCATCACCCGCGTTGAGCTCACCGACATCGCCAACGAGGAAAACTACCCGTCAGGTACAGATCGGCGGCTAGTTCAGTGGACGCTGAACTTCGAGATGCCAATCTACCTGAGCATCCCAATGGGTGTTCGTGACGACCTCGTCCGCAAGATCATTGTCCGCATCGGAGATGCCGGCAGCATGAGCGTCAACCAGGTAGACGTCGATGGCAATCTCGTACCGTTTGACGAGCAGCTGGCTGAGATGCGCTTCGACACCACCGTCGATGAGAGCCACCCTGACTACTACATGCCTCCTCCACAGGGGCCAATACCTCCTGAACCGGAGCCGCTACCATGAAGGTCGTAGAGCTATTTGAAGCCTCAATTACGGGCCGGAGGCAGTGGCGCCACCATGGTGAGTACGGCTACGGCCTGCGCATTGAGGTCACCAAAGAGCAGCGCACTGAGATTGTACACCGCCTGTCTGACATCATGCGCCGCCGAGATGGTAAGACGGATGATTTCGGGAAGCATGGCTACCCGATCATCTACAGCGCCCCTGAACAGGCTTCAACGTTCCCATGCGACATCAGGTTTGTTGTCAAGAGCAACGACGAGCGCTATGACAAGGAGAGCCTACCAGGGCAGATGATTGAGCGCCTTCTGAAGTCAGCCATCAGGAAGGTGCTGCACGATGTTCTGGGGGTACCGGTGAAGCCGGTGCTTGAGAAGGATGAGCACGCCAATGGGCTGCGGTATGTTGACATGAAGGTTGGGTGGGCAGATGAAGCTCGATGAAGTCATTCATAGCAAGCGTCAAGCTGTCGCAGGCTTCTCGAAGCACGAGCTCGAGGCGGCGGTTGAGAACATCTTCAAATGGAAAGCCACGATCCGCAGCCTGCACAACGGCACCTGGCTGCTTGATGTTGTAGTACCAAGCAACACCTCTGAAGAGGATTACGAGTTTACAGTGGGCATGATGCAGCGCAAGCTGCCATCCCTGGTTGCTAAGCACCTTGCTGATGGCAAGGTGGTGAAGGAGCCTCGCCCGCTGTACCCGCAGATGAAGGCCCGCCCCGGCCAGAAAATTGACCTTGGAGTCCCTCCTAAAGTAAGGTTCCCCATCCAATGAAACCGACTTTTCGACAATTCATCGAAGACATCGAGGTAGATGACTCAGCGTACTCGCCTGAAGACTCTGATAGCACCATTGACACCATCCAACGCAGCATTCACCGTGACTACAAACCAGATTCTGGTGCGTGGAAGGAGCTGCCAGCTGACTTTGGGCACGAAGGTTTCAAGGTGCTCTACAAAAAGCAGAACAGCTTGGAGTATGATGTTGCCCTCGTGGACACCCGCGATCTATCAAAGTACACGGTTCCATTCGGCTTTGTTCTGCCAAAGGACCCGAACCGCGTCGCAGTCAACGTGAACCTTGCAAAGTGGAGCATAGCACTGCGCAACAGCGAAGGTAGGCTGCAGAAGCTGCACGGAATGAAAACTGACGTCCTGTCAGGCGCGAAATCATATCGCGGTGCAGGGCTTGCACCGATGCTGTACAGAATGCTGGTACAGCACGGACAAGTGCTGTTCAGTTCAACTACTCAGACCTCTGGTGGTCAATCGACGTGGCGGCGCCTTGTCAAGAGCATCGGTGATATCGCTGACGTCGGCGTAATTGTTCACCAGTATGATGAGGCCGCGCGCTACGCTTACCAGAACTGGAAGCAAAACCAAGATGTGCTGCGCCGACTCGGTATCAATCCTGAGGGTAAGTTCACTGAGGATGATATCGCAGACGCGCTCGGTAATGATGATGACCACCTGCTGATGGGATCTCTGAGCACACTTGATGACATCGCCTATGATGACTCCAGTTCATACTGGGTGATTGCCCCGCACGGTACCCTCGGCGAATTCAAGAAATTTGCCATCAAGGTCAAATGAAGCTCTCTGTCCTGTTGGAACGGCCGCTAACTAGCCGTGAAGCTCGCAAGGCGCTAGCACGCCAGACGGACGCGTTGGTGGGTTTTGAGTTTGAATTTGCCGTGCCCGAAAGTTCTCGTTTGCACGCTGGCAATGGCACCGCTGATACGATGGAGCTTCGTCGGTTCTCAGACATCGGCGACGTCTTTGACTACTTTGACGGGGCCGTTCGCGCCAAGCGCCGAATGGAAAGCGACTACGACGAATGGGTCAGCGACCAGAAGAACGAGTGGATTGACGACAACTGGGAAATGTACGAGGACGACAGCATCGAGGACGACGATGAGCGTGAGGCAGCCGCCCGCGAAGATGCTGAAAGCCGAGTGGGTGCCAAGCTCGACCTGTCATTTGGGGAGTTTGTTGACCAAGAACATGGCAGCTGGCACAACCTCATCACCAACTACGACCTCAATCCGTCCTACGGTTGGGAAGATGACCGCGGCGATGACCGCTCGACGGTCTATGTCCAGGAAGTAGAAGGTGGTGAAGAGAACACCCGCACCGAAGTAGCGGCGCGCCTTGCTGATTACCTAGGAGTCCATGTATCCAGCGTCGACTCACCACGCTATGACCACTGGAAGGTGGTACCTGACGGCAGCGTTACTGGTGGTCATGACGCTGAAATCGTTTCCCCACCTATGCCATGGTCTGAAGGCATCCGCGCGTTTAAGCACATTGCACGGTTTGCAGATGACTACGGACTGGAGACGAACGGTTCCACCGGCCTGCACATCAACATCAGCGTACCTGGAATCAAAGATATCGACATTGTCAAGTTCGTGGTGTTTCTAGGTGACGACTTCGCGCTGGAGGTGTTCGGCCGCACAGATAACGAATTTGCACGCAGTCAGTCGGGCCGAATCATTACCAAGCTTGCCTCTGCCATCAAGAGCGGCGACTCGATTCTTGGTACATCCGGCTTTGTTGGTTCTCCGGAGTTTGCAGTGCTCAAGAAGGCAGCATACACCGGGCTCAGCACCCACAAGTACAATTCAGTGAACATCGGCAAGTTGATGGAGTCAGGCTACCTGGAAATTCGAATCGCCGGCGGCAACTACATCGACAAGGCAGAGGATGTCATGAGGCTGCTCAACCGCCTCATCATTGTCATGGATCTGGCGATGGACCCAAACATGGAGAAGCAGCTGTACATGAAGAAGCTCACCAAGCTCTTCACCAGCGCCCTGTGGCATGCTGACCCTACGACTGCCGCCACCAATCGCCAGTACCTCTATCCCCTGTTCTCGAAGAGCCCAGGTGCCTACAAGCTCCACACCAAACTGAGCCACGATCTCGGCACCGACAGCGCCATCAACGTTGCCATCCAGATGGTGCATCACCTGTCAACTGCAGTTCGGGCAGCCCGGCTACCGCGTTTGTCATTCGCTCAGGCCGCTGAGCTGCTGAAGCTCTTCAAGAAGCACAACCTAAGCATCGCTGATATCATCTCTGCAGGTGGAAACCATACGGCAGATGACATGCAGGCACTCGGTCTGGCAAAGTGACGTCAAATCCGAAACCGGTTTCTGACAGCCTCATAAATACAGCGTGATCAACTAGAGCAGCTGAATGGCAGCTGCCTTACAGGAGAAAAACATGGTCTATCCAATCGTCTCACCAGGTGTTGATGTTACCGTCAAAGACGACAGCTTCTTCATTCCGGGACAAGCTGCCACCGTACCGCTGTTCTTCATTGCCACCAAGGGCAATAAGGTGCAGCCAGATGGCGTTACACCGGCTGCTGGAACCCTTGAGCATAGCGTAGTGCGCACTGTGACTTCGCGTCGCCAGGCTCTGGAACTTTATGGCATCCCTGATTTCCGTGCAGATAGCTCTGGTAATGAATACCACGGCGATGCGCGCAATGAATATGGCCTGCTTGCGCTTCATCAGTTCTTGGAAATCGGCAGCCGCGCCTACGTCGTGCGCGCTAACGTTGATCTAGACGACCAACCATACACCTTCATGAGTCTTGGTGTGCCGGTGGTCGAGCCTGGATCACTGAGCTTCAGCGGTCTGGGAAATGGCACTATCGCTAGCATCACTGCCACATCAACACAAGTTGAACCGCAGACGATCACGGTCACCTTTACTTCAGCATCGTCGTTCTCGGTGCAAGGCTCTGTTGCTGGTCAGCTGCTTAACGGAACTGTCGGCGCTGCCTACACTGGTCCAGTTGTCAACTTCACCATTACTGCAGGTTCAGTACCGTTCGCGAGTGGTGACAAGTTCACCTTCCTGCTGGTATATCAAATGACAGCGAGCGGTGGTAACGTCGGTAATGGTCGCGCAACTGGTCTAGTGCCAGATTCGATGGCCATTGATGAGGACTTCACCGTTACGTTTGACACAGCAACGACCTATAGCGTTGTAGGTTCAGTCTCTGGTCCAACTGGTACTGGCATTGTCGGCTCACCGTACGATGATAACCGCGTCAACTTCACGATGCTGGCAGGTTCAACAGCGTTTGTCGCTGGCGACCAGTTCACGTTCTCAGCAGACCCAGTCACTGTCAGCTCGCCGCTCGGTGTAAACGATGCAGACCGCCGCTCGAAGATTAAGCAGGCGCTCATTGCTGCTATCTCTAACAACATGGAGGTACGTTCGCCGCTGTATGAGTTCAACCTTCTTGCCTGCCCTGGCTACTGGGAAGGTGAAGTCGTCACCACGATGCTGTCGCTCTCTGACGCCGTCAAGCAGGAAGCGCTTGTCATCGCTGACACACCGAGCTTCTACACCCCTGAGCAGACTGCGCAGTGGGCGCTGACCACCGACAAGGAGTCCAACACCAAGGTTGCGTACTACTACCCATGGGGAATGATTCCTAACATGGACGGTCGAATCGTTCTTGGTGCACCATCAGGTACGGCTCTTCGCACCATCGCGTACAGCGACAGCGTTTCGTACATCTGGTTTGCTCCGGCTGGCGTCCAGCGTGGCGTCGTAACCGGCGTTGATCGCGTTGGTTACTACACCGGCACGGCAGGCACAGCTACGACCTTCATTGAAGTCAACCTCAACGAAGGTCAGCGCGATATCCTGTACGAGTACGACAAGAACATCAACCCGATCACGTTCTTCCCGGGTCGTGGCATTCTGGTTTGGGGACAAAAGACCGCTGCCCCAGCAGCTTCAGCTCTGGACCGCGTCAACGTCATGCGTCTGGTCATGTACCTCAAGCGCGCTCTTCGCAAGGGCATGCTGCCGTACGTCTTCGAACCGAACGACCAGATCACGCGTGACAACGTCAAGGCTGCTGCTGACAGCATCCTCAACGACATCCTAGTGAAGCGCGGTCTGACCGACTACGCAACGTACTGCGATGCAAGCAACAACACCGCCGACGTTGTTGATCGCAACGAGCTGGTTCTTGATGTTGCTATCAAGCCAACGAAAGCAGCTGAATTCGTGTACGTCAACATCCGCGTGGTCAACACCGGCGACGAGATCTAATCTCACTGCAAACATGCAAGGGGGCCTCAAGGCCCCCTTTCTTGTAAATACTTCATGAACCGAATGACCTTCACCTTCAAGCAATGGCTCGCTGAGCAGGAAGAAATTCACGCTCAGAAGATCGAGGCCGCACCCGACTGGTCACCTGCCCGTGCCGAGGAAGACTACCGCGTAGGCAGCGTTACCTTCTCCGCCAAGAACGGTCTTGGTGCTGTGCCCTACAACCAGTCAGTCTACTACCACGGCTTCGTTGCCGAGTGTCGCCCCTCCGTCTTCCTTGAGCTTGCGCTGCCACATGAAGAACAGCGCAATGAGACTGCGCGAAACATCGTGCGGCTGTCAAAGGAAGGCTACGCGCTCGGTATCCCATGGTTTGACATGTCGCTGCGCGATGTCGAGGAGCATGATGGCCACCCGCGCATTACGGGTCATGAGGGACGTGGTCGAATGCTTGCCATCAAGGAGCTCATCGGCGACGTCGCTGTGCCAATCCATATCATCCTCACTGGTGGCATGCGCGCCCGACACCTCAATGACAAGCACATCTCGGCAATCAAGCAGGCAGTGTATGCCCAGGACGGCAAGAAGCTCGTTGCTGGTCCCTTCTCTGCCATCTACGTTGACGGTAAGAAGGTCTAGACCCGGTCCACCGGGCGTACCCCCATCAGCCAGTCCGATAAATAGGACATCGCGGTAGAACAACTCCCATCAGGAGAAAACATGGCAACTCTTTCCAACTTCGGCATCCCAGGTGTGGGTGCAGGTATCCTGCACCCACGCCTCAAGAACAAGTTCCGCATCACCTTCCAAGGTATCGGTCAGCTCGTACCGGGGACTCCTTCTGCATCACGCAACCTCTCGATGCAGGTGACCAACATCACTCTGCCCAATCTCTCGTTCGAAGAAGTTACCCTGCACCGCTACAACTCGGTTGCATACGTTGCCGGCAAGCACACGTGGGAACCAATCACCGTCACAGTTGAAGACGACATCACAGGCCTTGCCGCTACCGTCATCAAGGGCCAGCTCGAGACGCAGCAGCGCCTCATCGGCACCGACCTTGACGGTCGCTGGCTGAACACCGCCGCTACTGGTTCTGACTACAAGTTCGGTGCCAAGATCGAGCAGCTGGACGGTGATGAAGGTGTTGTTCAAACATGGGTCCTCGAAGGCTGCATGCTGACATCAGCCGACTTCGGTGACCGCGACTACTCGGCCTCTGAGGCAGCCACCATCACGATGAACCTGCGCTACGACCACGCGCGTCACATCGAGTCGGGCGCCGGTTATGGCACAGCTCTCGGCGGCGCCGTCGCGGCCTAAGCCATCGATTCCGCATGATAAGGGGACCCTCGTGGTCCCCTTTGCTTCATCTGTTCCATAAATACAGGATTCAGAGAGGCCATCGATGAAACTCGACCTTAGCAAGGTATTAACTTCTACAAAAACCGCGCTTGAAAAGCAGGCAACTGATTCCTTTGGGTCAGTTGTCGAGGATTTTGCTCGCGATACCCTAAAGCTACCGTCGAATAAAAAGACTAGTAGGATCGGCCTCAACCCCGATCAAAAGCCCAAGTCGTATACCTGGAACGCATCGTCGTATGCCGCCGTTCTTGCAGGTGCCACACCACTGCGGCCTAAGCTTAAGTTCCTCTTCAAGGTTGAGTTCGTCTTCAACGAAGCAGTCTTGAACTCTTTCCCTGGTGAGCTGGCGCGTCAGCTGCGAGAGAACCGCTTCACCTTCCTCATCAAGTCAGTTGATCGTCCAAAGGTTGACTTCGAATATGAAGACGACGTCAACATGTACAACTTCCGCACAAAGGTGTTGAAGAAGATTCGTCATCGTGAATTGACGTTGACCTTCATGGATGATGTTGGAAACAACGTCTTTGACTTCTTCCGCACGCTCATGATGATCTACTCGCCAATCACACGCGAGTCCGCTAAGCGTGATGGCGATGTAAATGCCAAGCCTAATGGCAGGCGCTTCCAGCTTGGAAGCGGAATGACGTTTTCAAACCTCTCGGATTTCCAGCAGGATGACGTGGCGCATCGCGGGGTTATTAACACAGACGCGGGTAACGCTATCGAGCTCATCCGGGTGAAGCAGATTTTTGTCGATCCGACAACAACGCATGGCGACAGCGAGAGTGCAGTAAAGGCTGTCTTCTATGACTTCATCAACCCTCGACTGGTGTCATTTGATCTAGACGACCTATCGCATGAACTGTCAGACGCCAACTTGCTCACTATGCAGTTCGATTACGACTGGCTAGAGATGACAAAGCATGACAAGCTCATCTCAACAGGTGATGGTGGCCCTGAGCAAAAGGTAACTCTAGCCAGCACTTCAACTGTAGACGGGTCATCTGGCGGGGCTCCTCGTGATATTCTAATCGGCGGAAACCCTCAAGGCGATGCTGCGAAGGCACAAGCACAAAGCTCTGGTAAGGGTGCAGCAAATCCGTTTGCAAGAATTATCGCTGGCGCTGCTAATCGCGCTGTTACCCAATTGACATCAGATCTCGTGAACAAGAGTATCCGAACTATCGCTGGTAATGGCCGGTTCGCTAATTCCTCTGTTGGACGAGCTCTTGTTGGCGGGGTCAATAACGCAGTGAGCGGTGTTTCAAATTCCTTGGGCGGTATCGTTGGTGGCGCTACGCGCGATAAGCTCGGTGGACTATTCAGCAGAACAGACCAATCATCTGCTCGGTCAAGCAGCCCGCTCTTTAGTGACCGTGCTACACCTGGTGTTGACATCGCAAAATCAGCAGCTAGCTCCTCGAACTTCTACGGCACTGATAACCCAGCTTCTACGAACTACTAAGACATGGCACACGGACGCTTTATTCCGAAGAACCCAGCGAAGTACATCGGTAACGCTGGCAACATCATGTTTCGCAGCTCATGGGAACTTCAGTTCTTCAAATGGCTTGACGCCAACGATGCTGTGCTTCGCTGGGGCTCAGAAGAGCTGGCCATCCCGTACATCAGCCCGAAGGACATGCGTGTACACCGCTACTTCCCTGACATCATCGTTCTCTACAAGCACCGTGACGGCACAATCAAGAAGGAGATTGTGGAGGTGAAGCCCTATTCTCAGTCGGTCGCGACGCCTCGCATGTCTGACCGAGATCGTGAGGCGCTAATCATCAACGAAGCGAAATGGAAGGCGGCAGCCGAGTACGCTGAGAAGATGGGCGCCAAATTCCGTGTCATCACGGAGAAGACGATGTTTGCTGGTATTCGCAAGCACCAAGCACCACAGATGGGACGTGCAGTATGAGCACCAAGAAGCTAACCAACCCACTCGACGAGCTCTTTGAAACGGCTGCACCGACAGGTGAGCTGACTGAGTTCAAGGAAGTAACCGAGGGCGAGCTCGCTGCGCTGCAGGAACCGCAGCCAGTTGAGAAGGACGAGGAAGACGTCGAAATCGATCGCAAGATCGACGAGGTGTACACCAGCGCCATCGAGACCTTTCAGCAGCAGATGCAGTACGCCGAGATCGTTGAGCCGCGCTACGCCGCCCGCAATGCGGAAGTTGCTGCCAACTACCTGAACATCGCCCTCTCAGCCGCCAACAGCCGCGCCAAGGTGAAGTCAGATCGCAAGCGCACGCAGACCTTCGTGCCCTACGCAGGTCGCAACGCCAACGGCTCAGTTGTTGCCAGCCTGGACGACATCATGAAGATGATCTCCGTCGATGCTGAGACGAAGGAAATCAAATGAAGCTGTCTGAGATGTGGGTTAAGCGAGAGACAGACACGTGGCTGCACCGTCTCAATAAGGACGGTAATGAAAGCGGCATGCGTGATGCTCGTCGATACTACTCCTCCAAGCAGGACGCCATCAGTCACCACAATCACATGGTTGACGCCAATCCAGGTAAGGAGATTGCCCACAACCTTCACATGAAGACTGACTTCGGTCACTTCAAGATGAAGCTTGTTGGTAAGCAGACGGCTCGCGCTGTACAGACACCAGACAAGACCGTCGCGATGGATAAGTTCTTGCAGCTGCTTGACAGCAAGGGCTCAGCTGCCTCAGCATGGATGCCAGATGCACAGCTAGAGGAGCTGCTCAAGCTACACAACTCAGGAGCCGACATCAAGGTGTTCAAGAACGCTTTGCCAGAAGATAAAGACGCTGACGATTGGTTCAACGCCAAGGTCAGCATGATGGAACCCAAGGGCTACAAGCTGTTTGGAAAGAAGAACACCCGCGGTATGCTCGACATGATTTTCGTAAGGACCTGACCATGAAAGTATTCGAACTCCTAGAAGGCGTTACGATGTCAGAAGATGACATCGACGAAAAGAAGCTCAGCGCATGGAAGGATGCCGTCAAGAAGGCTCATCCTGAGCACGCGCGGAAGATGAAGTTCAAAGGACGCTATGAGGGCGGTAAGGACATGATCTGCGCTGAGGTGCCGGGCATGGACCGCTGCTTCGGTGTCTTCGACCTAGACAAGCTGAAGGGCACGGTTCTCGGTGAAGAGCAGCTCGACGAGAAGCGCCTCGAGTGGCACGACAGCGACGCGCCTGATGCCAAGGGCAAGTTCCGCGACCTCGGTGTCAACGATCTCGCCGACTGGCTGATCAAGACCCGTGGCGGCAACATGCAGAAGATTACGGGCTCGCTCAACCAGCAGATCGCCTTCAACAAGAAGAAGGACCCTGCCTACGCCAAGAAGATGGAGAGCGTGCGCGAGGCGGTAAAGCGGAAGCTCAAGAAGGACTGAAAGTGAAGCTTAGCGACCTCTTCGAGGAAGAAGACGACTGGGAACCCGAACCAGAATCAGTAGAGTGGACTACCTTCAAGGTGCAGCCTCGCGAGGGGTCGGCTGGCTGGACGCCCTTCATGGCCACCTCGAAGGTCTTTGACCAAGCATTCGGCGCTGGCAACTGGGGGCAGTCTGGCATTCCAAAGGAGGGCACGTTTCTCCCAATGAAGGTCTCAATCAAGCCAGGTGTCAAGATCAATTACGCGCCGCTGCGCGACCATGGCTTTAAGATCATGTTCTTTGAGAGCGGTGCGGCCTCTAACAATAAACGCCATTTGAAAATTCAGCTTCGCGACAGTACCGCGGAATGGGACAGCTTCGGCTCCATCGCGGCAGTTTTCAACGAAGCCTTCGGTAAAGGTAACTGGTCACACGCTGGTATGCCTGTAAGTGCTGCTTATCCTATGCACATTATCATTTCGCAAGGCACCAAGATCAATTACGCGCCATTGCGAGACCGTGGTTACAAGATCATCTTCTTGGAGGGCGACCTAGAGTACCGCAAGGTTCACACCAAAGAAGACCTGCCGAAGCGCATCCATATTTCCAAGAGCTACTACATGGAGCTGCATGACAACAGCTCCATCACCTCATACATCGTCATGCAGATGCTAGGTGACAACGTCGGCGCTGTCTTCATTCATAAGTCGATCGATGAGGGGATGTGGCACTTTGTCCCAAGCAGCACCCTCTTCAAAGCAGGCTCATTCAACAAGGACGACTTCAAGGTCTACGTGTCTCAGTCACAGATGTTCAACGCGCTGAAGCTCAAATGGTGGGTTCAGAACCGCCTTATCCAGCTTAAGCTTCTGCCGCCGATCACTCAAGTGAAGGAGGATCGGCGTGATGAGAACTTTGGCTTTCGTCCCGAGTACAAGCAATTTTGGTTTGAGATCTTCAACCCCGACCTCTTCTACGCGGTGCAGCACGAATGGGAAATTGCTCGGGGCAGCGTTCGCACCACCCATCCGAATGGCAGCTTCATCGAGATGATCCTCAACGACTACATCATGAAGGCGAAGTACGGACATGAAGGCTACAGCACCGCCACCATGATCAACCCCAGCAAGGCCGACGTTGGCAAACCGCTGGTCTTCATGTACGATCCGAAGAAAGGTTCGCCTGACATCCGCAAGATGAAGGATTATGGTCTCAAGCCACGCTTCCTGGAGATCGATGATGCCGAGTAAGTTTGTTCAGAACACCGCCGAGCGGATGGGCGTCTCAGTCGAGCACGCCGAAAAAGTGTGGCACGATGCCAAGCAGGCGGTCAAGAAAGGCAAGCGCCAAGGTTCCTGGTACTGGGGCAAGGTTGTCAATACCTTCAAGCGCATGATGGGCATCAAGAAGGAGAGCATGACCTTCAGAGACTACTTGCTCATCGAGAGCGAAATAGCCGATGCCGCTGATTGCCAGCGTAAATATCCTTTGAAAATTTAATTGGGGTTAGGAATGCATCCAGAACACAGCATGAGCCACGACGACGCGATGGCCAGCCTGATGGGCAACCTGATGAAGGCTCGCAACGTCGCACACATGTGGCACTGGAAGGTCAAGTCCTTTGCTCTGCACCTGGCACTCGGTGAGCTCTATGATGGTCTC
>JACCDQ011157287.1_pt1 | contig 12699 bp, 10 predicted proteins | sample 7446031 | NCBI WGS metagenome assembly JACCDQ01 (sample SAMN15323442, study PRJNA562643) | freshwater metagenome | isolation source: river surface water | place: USA:Blue River Watershed | collected 2017-08-17
AACAGGATTAAGGTACTGCATCAACTCAGCTTCGTTAAAATTCAATCCTGATTCTTAAATAATTAAATTCTTCATGAAATTTCTATTTGACTTACTACCCGTTATCTTATTTTTTGTTGCCTTCAAAATGGCAGATATCTATGTTGCCACGGGTGTTGCCATGGCTGCCACACTCGCTCAAATCATCTGGGTAGCCCTCAAATACAAAAAAGTTGAACCAATGCAATGGGCCAGTTTGGCACTCATTATGATTTTTGGTGGATTAACGATTGGCTTACAAGACAAAACATTTATTCAGTGGAAGCCTAGCATTCTGTATTGGCTATTTTCAATCGGCTTGTGGGCCAGTGCCACCTTTTGGAAGAAGAACCTGATACAAGCAGCGATGGCGCATCAATTAACTCTTAAACCAGGTGTTGGCCAACATTTATGGCATCAACTCAATCTTGCCTGGATTGTTTTCTTTCTTATCATGGGCATTTTGAATTTAGTGGTTGCCTACCAATTCGATGAGGCTACATGGGTCAATTTCAAGTTATTTGGGGGTATGGGTCTCATGCTCGCTTTTGTGATTGCTCAAGGGGTATGGCTGAATAAATTTATTGTTAGTGAACATAAATAATTGATGAATCTGACATGACACAAAATAGAATCGCCAAATTTGAAGAAGCTCTCAGAAGTGCTATTCAAATTGATAGCCTTCTGATTGAAGATGAGAGCCATCTTCACGCAGGTCATGCTGGTGCTCAAGGGGGCGCAGGTCATTACCGGATCCATATTAGCTCCCCTGCCTTCAAAGATTTAAATAGAGTTCAAAAACACCGGCTGGTGTATGATGCTCTGTCTGCTTGGATGCCCCATGAAATCCATGCTTTAGCAATTATTACTAACTGATTGATGAATATGAAATTACTCTCTACTTTGGCAGTTTCTGTAGCTCTAACAGCTACACTTGCAACACCCGTGTTGGCTCAAAATGCCGCCGTTGTTAACGGTAAAGCGATTCCCAAAGCCAAGTTAGACAAAATGCTTGCCAGCGCTGGCCAAGTGGCTAACAACCCAGAGTTGCGCGATCGTGCACGCGATATGTTGATCACACGTGAATTGATTAACCAAGAAGCAATTAAACGTGGTGTGATCAACAATGACGGTATCCAAGAACAATTGGAACAAGCTCGCCTGAATATTCTAGTTGGTGCAGTTTTTGAAGACTATATTCAACGTGAAGGTGTTTCTGAAGCAGAGCTAAAAACTGCTTACGACCAAGTGAAATCTCAATTTTCTGGCAAAGAGTACAAAGTACGTCATATTCTTGTGGAAAAAGAAGCTGATGCAAAGTCTTTGATTGCCAAGATCAAAGCTGGTGAAAAGTTTGAAGATTTGGCCAAAGCCAACTCTAAAGATCCAGGATCTGCTGTGAATGGTGGTGATTTGAACTGGATGAACCCACAAGCATTGGTACCTGAGTTCTCTAAGGCCATGGTGGCATTGGATAAAGGTCAAATGACTGACAAACCAGTGAAGTCTCAATTTGGCTTTCACATCATCAAGTTAGAAGATGTTCGTGAATCTAAAGTCCCAACCGTTGCTGAACTTAAACCTCAATTAATTCAAATGATGGCTCAGGATCAAAATTGGCAAAAAGCTAAATTTGAAGAGATGCTAGCTAAATTAAAGTCAAAGGCTAAAGTGCAATAAATCAGCATAACTAGTAACTTACTAGATACATAAAGCCACTCTTAAAGGGTGGCTTTTTTATTAGGCAATCTAAATCTTAGGGTTACAAACACTACTCAAACTTTCTCCATTGCTTTATAAATAGTCATTCATATCAAGAGACCATCATGAGCCTACATCGCAAACTTCAAGAGCTAGCCGCCAATCATCAAAGTATCAAAGTGGGTTTAATTGGTGCGGGTAAATTTGGCTCGATGTATTTGTCGCAAATCCCCAATACACCCGGCGTACATTTAGTGGGTATTGCAGATTTGTCTCCTGTTAATGCCAAGAAGAATCTAGCGCGTGTAGGTTGGCGTGACGAACAGTCGAATGCTTCATCATTAGATGAAGCAATTAAGACAGGGCAAACTCATATTTCTGATAACTGGGAAGCTCTGGTCAGTCACCCTGCGATTGATGTGATTATTGAATGCACAGGACATCCTATCGCTGCGGTTGATCATTGCCTACTAGCATTTAAAAATGGAAAGAATGTGGTTAATGTCACGGTCGAGGCGGATGCTTTTTGCGGACCACTCCTTGCTCTAAAAGCCGCAGAAGCAGGCGTTGTTTATTCACTGGCATTTGGTGATCAACCAGCATTGATTTGTGATCTAGTAGATTGGGCAAGAACTTGTGGTTTTCCGGTTGTAGCAGCAGGTCGCGGCCATAAATGGCTACCCCACTTCTGTGAATCTACCCCAGAAACTGTTTGGGGTAACTATGGTCTAACGCCCGAACAAGCAGAACGCGGCGGACTCAATCCCAAAATGTTTAATAGCTTTTTGGATGGCTCTAAACCATCCATTGAAAGTACTGCTGTAGCCAATGCCACAGGTCTTGATGTACCGAGCAATGGTCTACTCTACCCACCCGCTAGTGTGGAAGACATTCCTTATGTCACCCGCCCCATTAATGAGGGTGGCGTGCTTGAGAAAAAAGGTATGGTTGAGGTGATCTCTTCTTTAGAGGCCAATGGTAGAAAAATACCGTATGACATTCGCATGGGGGTTTGGGTCACTGTAGAAGCAGAAACTGATTACATCAAGAATTGTTTTGAAGAATATAACGCTCACACTGATCCAAGTGGTCGATATTTCACGTTATATAAGCGTTGGCATTTGATTGGTTTAGAGGTTGGGATGTCAGTGGCCAGTGTTGCTTTACGTCAAGAAGCCACAGGGGTTGCTCATTGCTGGAATGCCGATGTGGTTGCGACCGCCAAGCGAGATCTCAAACCAGGAGAAATACTTGATGGTGAAGGTGGTTATACCGTCTGGGGCAAACTCTTACCAGCACAAAAATCTCTCGCCATGGGCGGCCTGCCCTTAGGTTTGGCTCATGATATTAAGGTGATTCGACCTGTTCAAAAAGGTCAATCACTATGCTGGGATGATGTGGCTGTTGATACCAGCACACATGCCTACAAGATCAGGCAAGAATTAGAGTTGAAATTTAAATAGATAAGTAATTCTCTTGGCGGGCATTCTCAGATCTAAGCCCGGGAACCCAAGCTTTGGTTGGCAAACAGAATTTCTTCTCCAAATACTCTGCCCTCGCCTTGATGTCTTTCCAGTCAACTTCCAAGTCAGGTCCCTTGAATGCCAATACAACCACATTACAGTCATGCACTTGATGGAAAACCAAAACCCTATTATTAAAGGCATCACAAATATTCTTAATATTGGTTTTAAAACTCTTGTGATTACCAAACAAGTTAACTGTCATAACACCTGGTGACTTAAGGGTGTCATAGCAACCTTGATAAAACTCTGCAGAACTTAATACGGGACCTCTGGCTGTGGCGTCATATAAATCAACCTGCAGTAAATCGACCGTTTCTTGATGTTTCTTATAAGTCACATATTTGAGCGCATCACCTTGCAAAATCTCCACGTTCTTATTCGGTGCAGGCAGATTAAACATAACCCTAGCCGCAACAATCACCGCAGGGTTCAAGTCCACTGCCGTCACTTTTACTTTAGGAAAATGCTTATGGGCAAACTTAGTTAATGCGCCAGTTCCCAAGCCCAACTGAACCATATGAAATGGTGTCTTCTTGTTTTGATTGAGTCGTTTGTCATTTGGATCCAGAAATAACAAACCTGCCATCATTTGCTGCGCATACTCAAGCTCTATGTAATCTGGATCATCGATACGCATGGCACCCTGAACCCACCAAGTGCCAAAATGCAAGAAGCGAACACCCTTCTCTTCAGAGAAAGTTACTGGTGCAAACTCAGGCTTATTGTTCACTTTAGGTTTTTTGGATGTCTTAGCTTGCTTTTGATTACTTTTGTTTTTTGCATTTGCCATAGCAGCCTCATGTAAAAGAACCAGACTCAACGCTTGAGCCTGGTTCATGGTTTCCGGCATGAATTGATTCGGTGGGCTTACTTGGTCCAAGCCCTGGCGTTACGGAACATGCGCATCCATGGGCTAGCACCATCAGCGATGTCATTCCATGACTGTGGAGCCCAACTCATTTGTGCAGTTCTAAAGACGCGCTCAGGATGTGGCATCAAAACGGTGAAGCGTCCATCCGGCGTGGTTAGACCAGTAATACCCTCTGGTGAACCGTTCGGATTCAATGGATATGTTTCGGTCGGTAAACCTTGGTTATCAACAAATCGTAGTGCCACCAAACCCTTCGCTTGAGTCTCTGCTTGGTTGCCTTGCTGACTAAAGTTCGCAAAACCTTCACCATGCGCAACTGCAATTGGTAATTGGCTACCTGCCATGCCTTGCAAGAATATCGATGGTGACTCAGTCACTTCAACCATCACCAAGCGAGCTTCATACTGCTCTGATTTATTACGCGTGAACTTAGACCAAGTTTCTGCACCAGGAATAATGCTGGCCAAGTTCGACATCATTTGGCAACCATTACAAATACCTAAACCGAATGTATCAGTGCGATTAAAGTAAGTCTGGAACTGATCTTTGATAGATGCGTTGAACAAAATAGACTTTGCCCAACCTTCACCAGCGCCTAAAACGTCACCATAACTAAAACCTCCACAAGCCACTAAACCTTGGAAGTCCTTGAGGTTTACTCTGCCCGCAATAAGATCACTCATGTGTACGTCATAGCTTGAGAAACCAGCCCAATCCATCGCATAAGCCATCTCTAAGTGAGAGTTAACACCTTGCTCTCTGAGAATAGCCACCTTAGGCTTAACCCCTTTGGCAATATAAGGTGCTGCCACATCTTCACTAGGATTAAAGGTCAACTTGGGTTGCATACCCTGATCCGCCAAGTTATCAACGAGATCATTTTCGCTATCAGCACATGCTGGATTGTCACGCAAACGCGCAATCTGCCAACTAGTGCTTTGCCATAACTTTTGTAGCACGTGACGTGGCACATCCAAAATCTTCTTTGCATCACGCCAGATTTCAATTTGACCTGTTGTATTCGGCTTAGCCACTACATGGCTACAAGCGTACAAATTGTGCTCTTTCAAAATAGCAAATACGGCATCTCTGTCAGAACGCTTCACCTGAATCAATGCACCCAACTCTTCGTTAAAGAGAGCTCTTAGGGTTAAATCGTTTCTTCGACCAGAGACTTGCTGTGCCCAGTTCTTGGCATCACCAAAGTCAGACTCATGATCTCTATCCAAGACCAACATATCAACATTCAAGGACACACCAACGTGTGCAGCAAACGCCATCTCAGTAGCGGCTGCAAATAAACCGCCATCCGAACGATCGTGATACGCAAGCAGTAGTCCTTCTCGACGCATCTTGATGATTGCCTCAGCCAAGTTTTTAAGATCTTGAGGGTCATCTAAATCTGGAGTGGTTTGACCTGCTTGGTCTATCACTTGAGCCAAGATGCTGCCCGCCATGCGGCTCTTTGATCTTCCTAAATCAATCAGAACGATTTCTGTATCAAGAGTTTGACCTTGCGTATCTTTCAGCTGCAACAATGGAGTTGATGTTTTGCGTGTATCAACAACAGGAGCAAACGCAGAAATAATCAAAGAAACCGGCGATGTCACCGCTTTCCTCTCTTGGGTAGTTTCATCAGCCCACTGTGTGCGCATCGACAAAGAATCTTTACCCACAGGAATCGAGATACCCAATGCTGGACACAACTCCATGCCGACTGCTTTAACCGAATCAAACAACTTGGCATCTTCACCAGGATTGCCACAGGCAGCCATCCAGTTAGCCGATAACTTGATATCTTCAATCTTGTCGATATCAGCAGAAAGAATATTAGTGATCGATTCAGCAACAGCCATTCTGGCGGCAGCTGGCGCATTCATGACCGCCAATGGAGTTCTCTCACCCATGGACATCGCTTCACCACGATACCCTTTGTAATCCATCAAAGTCAGAGCAGCATCTGCCACAGGCACTTGCCAAGGACCTACAAACTGATCGCGAGCATTTAAACCACCCACTGTTCTGTCACCAATGGTGATTAAGAATGATTTGCTCGCTACTGTTGGATGTTGCAAGACCAAGCTTGCTGCGATATCTAACTGAACATCAGTTAAATCAATTTCTGGCAACTGCTTATCAACACGTTTGACATCCCGATGCATGCGAGGAGGCTTACCTAAGAGCACTTCCATAGGCATATCAATCGGTAAGCGCTCATCTTTACCTTCAGATTCTTTGGTATCAACTAGCAGTAATTGACGCTTGGCGGTTGTCTCACCAACCACAGCGATTGGGCAACGCTCACGCTCGCACATCGCTTGCAAAATCGGTAGACTTTCTTTAGCAATCGCCAATACATAACGCTCTTGAGATTCGTTACACCAAATTTCAGCAGGACTCATACCACTTTCTTCCAGTGGCACTTTGCGCATATCAAATATGGCACCTAAGCCAGCACCATCGGCTAACTCTGGGAATGCATTCGATAAGCCACCCGCCCCTACATCATGAATTGAAACAATCGGATTTTTGTCACCCAATGCACGACATGCATTAATGACTTCTTGAGCGCGACGCTCAATCTCAGGATTACCACGCTGAACTGAGTCAAAATCTAAATCTGCCGTATTTGCACCTGTGGCCATCGAGCTCGCCGCACCACCGCCCATACCAATACGCATGCCAGGACCACCTAATTGAACCAATAAGTAGCCAGCTTTAATTTCTTTCTTGTGTGTATGTCCATCATCAATTGCACCAATACCACCAGCAATCATGATGGGCTTGTGATAACCGCGACGCTCACCATCAATGGTTTGTTCAAATACGCGGAAATAACCACCTAAATTAGGGCGGCCAAATTCATTATTAAAGGCTGCACCACCCAAAGGACCTTCAATCATGATTTGTAATGGTGAGGCAATACGTTCAGGTTTTCCGTAAGGCTGTTGATCCCACGGCAACTGACTACCAGGCAAGTTCAAGTTAGATACAGAAAAGCCACATAGGCCAGCCTTTGGTTTACCACCAATGCCTGTTGCACCCTCATCACGAATCTCACCACCAGAACCAGTTGATGCGCCAGGATATGGAGCAATCGCTGTTGGGTGGTTATGAGTCTCTACCTTCATCAAGGTATGAGTCAATCTAGTCTTCTTCACATACTCTTGTTGCTCATTCGGAGCCCAAACCTCTGCCTCGCAACCCACCATAATTGCTGAGTTATCAGAGTAAGCCACAACCGTACCATTCGGTTGCAATTGATGGGTATTACGAATCATGGCAAACAAGGACTTATCTTGCTCTAGGCCATTAATCGTCCAAGTAGCATTAAAAATCTTATGACGGCAATGCTCACTATTAGCCTGTGCAAACATCATGAGCTCCACATCGCTAGGATTACGATTGAGCTTTTTGAAGTTATCCACCAAATAATCTACTTCATCATCAGATAATGCCAAACCCATTGATGTATTAGCTTCTTCTAGGGCTGCCTTACCACCCTTCAAAATATCAATGCGGGTGAAGTGCTTATCAGCCAAGGTTTGATACAACTGGGCTGCTGCATCAATATTTGGCAAAGTGATTTCCGTCATGCGATCATGGATTGCAGCCAATACCAATTGGCGCTGCTGCTCACTTAAAGCCTTTTTACTCGTCCAAAAGAATTGAATACCACGTTCAATTCTTAAAATGTTTAATCCGCAATGGTGCGCGATATCAGTTGCTTTACTCGCCCATGGAGAAATCGTACCAATTCGAGGAGCCACTACGGCTTGATCTTGCTTGCCAGAAAACAATCCTTTAGGCTCTTCCAAGCTAAATGGCTCGCCATAATTCAACAAACCTTTTAAGACATTCATTTGGTCACCTGAAAATTCAGAATCTGACCAAACAAAATGCACAAATTGCGCTTGTATCTGGGTGAGCTCAACACCTTGCTCTAATAATGAGCTTAAAAGGCGCTGTTGGCGGAATTGAGAAAGGGCTTCAGCCCCGTTTAGGCTTAAAAAACGACGATTTGCAGGCATCCCAAGATTATAAAACGAATGGGATAAGACCTCTTGTTTTTAAAGCTATTTTTGGCAGAATTTAGGTCGCCAAAATCAGTTGCCCAGCATTTAAAACCATCTGGCGCTTACATCGCTTAGCTAAGGCTGTATCGTGAGTAACCAGAACCAAGGTTGACCCCATATCTTGGTTCAACTGAAAGAGCAAATCGATGATTTTTTGACCATTTTGCTCATCCAAACTACCTGTTGGCTCATCGGCAAATAAAATATCAGGTTCTGTCACAAATGCCCTAGCCAAAGCCACTCGCTGCTGCTCACCACCCGACAAAGTCTTCGGTCGATGTTTTAAGCGATCTTTCAACCCGACTTTCTCTAACCATACCTGCGCCTTAGCAGCAGCTTCGGCTCTTGGCATACCCACCAGTTCAAGAGGTAATTGAACATTTTCCAGAGCATTCAAGTGATCTATCAGCTGAAATGACTGAAATACAAAACTGACGTGATGTGCTCGGATGGCTGCGCGAGTATTTTCATCACTTCCTGAAATATCTTTATCCATCAGCCAGATCTGCCCAACAGTAGGCGTGTCTAAACCAGCCATTAATCCCAATAAGGTGCTTTTGCCAGAACCACTAGCACCAACAATCGCCAAGCTATCGCCCTCATCAACAGAAAAGCAAATATCATGCAAAATCGTTAGTGGACCATCGACCGTTGGGACGGTTTTACCTAAATGCATTACATTCAAAACACTTCTTGATAAGCTCATAGACATGGCAGGCACAGTGAATAATTTTTTAAATCAAATCAACAGGATTCATTTAAGACACATAGTAATGGTCTTTGCTTTATTGTGCTTATCCGCTTGGGCCATGCCCAATAGTTATGCCAATAACCATAAGTTATTAATTATTGGCGATAGCCTCTCTGCTGAGTATGGCTTATCTCGTGGCACTGGCTGGGTGGCACTCCTAGAAAAACGTCTACAGTCTAATCAACTTTCTTGGACAGTGATTAACGCTAGCATCAGTGGTGAAACAACAGCAGGCGGCCAAACCCGCCTAGCCACTCTGCTCAAAACTCATCAACCTCAAATTGTCATTATTGAACTAGGGGCAAATGATGCATTACGGGGTTTGCAACTTCAAGCAACAGAAAAAAATCTAAGGCTGATGATTCAATCATCCAAACAAACAGGTGCAAAAGTATTACTACTGGGCATGCGCATTCCACCAAACTACGGAGCTGAATACGGCAACCAATTCTTTCGCTTATTTGGCAAATTGGCGAGCGCTGAACAGATTGAATACTTGCCTTTTTTTCTAGAAAAAGTAGCTGATAAAGCTGAACTATTTCAAACCGATCAAATTCATCCAAATGCACAGGCACAAAGCATCTTGTTAAACAATGTTTGGCCTAAATTAAAGCCAATGCTTAGCCATTAATAGGCTTCAAAGGCAAGGTAATTACAAACTCAGCACCACCGTACTCAGATACTTGATAGGTGATACCACCTTGATGTCTATCAATAATATGTTTGGATAACCATAAACCTAAACCCATACCATCTTTCTTATTACTACTCATTAGATTAAATAGGTTGGCTCTTAACTCATCAGCGACACCAGACCCGTTATCGGCAACACTTAATCGAACTTCAGTTTGTTTTAACTGAGTAGATACATCTATTCTCTTATGCTGGATATGTGTATTTGACAAAGACTGAATAGCATTATTCATAAGATTAAGAATTGCCTGACTGAACCCGTTACTGTTTATAGAAATCAAATGGTTACTATTGAGATTTAGATTAATTTCAATCCCGCAAGCTTTTGCTTGTGGAGAAATAATAGACATCAAATCTCTAATTAAATCATCAAGATTTACTGGCATTAGTTCTGCCTGATCTTGCTTGAAAATATTTCTTAGCGTAGAAACAATTCTAGAAATTCTTTGATTGTCATGTTCAATATTTAATATTGCGTCTTTAATCTCTGAAGGGTTATCAACACCCCTATCCATCTTTAACTTCAAATATTCAGTATTTAAAGAAATAGCCGTGATGGGTTGATTTAGCTCATGAGCAATTGAGGCTGAGAGCGCACCAGTGGCAGCTGTTTTATTGGCCTTTAATAGTGATGCAATTAACTCGTCACGCTCTAATAGTAATTTCTTGATGACTTCATTTTCATCTGAAATAGCAACGCTCGATAAAGCCATTTTTTCGGTCCAATAACTACCAATCGCAATATATGCAACCGTATTAGCAACAAACTGAGCAATAGTGAAAAAAATCAGAATCTGCGGCAATTGCTCAACTCGATGGATTGATACAGATCCAAGAACTAGCACCAACAATCGACAGATGGCAAAACCTAACTCAATCATCGTGGCATATTGCAGATAAGTTAACTGTGGTGATGCGTTAACTTTTCTAATTTGGTGCAATTGATAGATTTGAGAACCAAACAACAACAAAGCCAAACTAACCATGTAGATGGTTCTAATCTCAAAATTGCCATATTGGCGTAGCAATTCAAAGACCGCAAAGAATAAGATAACCGAAAGCTTAGCAAGCAAGTCCAGGCGACGTGAAATTGAATGACTTAACGATCTACAAAATAACCATTGAAAAATTGCTGCAACATAAAAAAGTGTATTTGCAATAGTGAAATTAAACGCTGGCTTTTCCACGTTATCGACAAAAATAATCCCAAAGCCAAAAACAATCAGGGCTGAAATGTTAGCGATTAACGAACCCATCCAATACGGGCTAGGTCGGACCAGGTTCCTAGATCGATGGTAATGGAATAAGCCGATTAATAAGCCTAGCTGTATGGCAGCCAACACAAAGAAATATAGGGCGATTAACGGCTTTAACATACTCGGAGTATATCGATGAACTTAGATTAGTGGCGTAAAAAAAGCCCTGATAGACAGGGCTTTTAATCAATACCTTACTTAATCAGAATTACTTTACTTGGTTAATTTGCTTAACACCAGCTCGCTCACGCACACTATCAAAATACGTGGCTGCCTCTGATTGTGTACCCAACTGAGCAATTTGTTGAGCTTGGCTTGCTCTTAGCTTAGGATCGACTTTGCTAGGTTGCTGAATCTTAGTTACACGGTAAATTGCTAAACCACCACCAACAGCTTCTGCGCTAACCACAGCTGGCAATTTAGATGGATCCACTGATGTAACAGCATCTATGGCTGAACTAGATAAATCTGTTGGTTTATTTCGCGATACCCACTTAGCAGCACCAAAACCAGCCACATCAGCTAGATTCTTTTGCAACGCTTGTAATTTATCCTGACCAGTCTTAATCGCTAAATCCTGAGCCATCTTCAAACTAACTTGTTTTTTAACATCCAGGGCTACAGCATTGAATGGTATAGCGGATTGAGGATTATGAGCGATAACTCGCGCAGAAATGAGCTTACCAGGACTCAATTCAATGGCTTCAATATTACGGCGGTTTTTGATTGCGTCATCACTAAAAATTGCTGCCAATACTTTAGGGTTATTCAACGGGTGATCAACTCCCCCTGCTTGAGCCCCGCCACGTGTCACACTTTTGAATGTTTGCACAGATAACTTCAAACGATTTGCTACAGGACTCAGACTATCTGGTTGCTCATAAGCCAAATTGGCAAATAGGTCAGCTTTTTCAGCATAAGCTTTTGCATCTTTTGTGTCAGCCTGCAATACGACATACTCAACATCAATCGTTTCTGGTGCTTGATATGCTGTTACATTGGCTTGGTAGTATGCTTCTAAGTCTTGCTGAGTCGGATTAACCTTTGATAAAAAGTCAGCAGGAACAAAACGTAACACTTGAACTTCACGCTCAGTCTCAAGCGCTTGGGATACTTTTTCAGCAACCTTACGAGAACCAATGCCTGTTGCCATCACAGAGGTCAACACATGGCGCGTCATTAACTCATAACGACGAGTGCCTTCAAATTGATCAACGGTCATACCATTGCTCTTTAATAACTGAACATAACGCTCATTATCAAATTTGCCATCCCTGTACAAAGCTTTAATTTCAGGAATCTGCGTCAAATCGCGAGCCAATGCCTCTGGACTAACAGCTAGCTTAAGAGATTTCAACTCATAGGCCAACAAACGTTGCTGAATGATCTCACCCAATACTGATTGTTTGAATGGCACACTATTCACCATTGCAGAATCAACGCGCCCTTGCTGTTGTTGCAAACGATCAGCTCTAGCCTTTACTGCGTTATCCAACTCTTGGCGAGTAATGCTGACACCGTTGACCTTGACCAAGTCACTGTCTTTGCCCATGTCACGCACATAACTCTCAATGCCTAAAAAGACAAATGATGGAAGGATGAGCAATAGCAAAAGCCCCATCAGTAATTTTTGGTACTTACGGATCGATTCAAGCATGGATTTTGGTAGGTTTGACGTAGAAAAAGTCAGAAGAAATCTGTGGTGGGTGCTGAGAGGGTCGAACTCCCGACATTCGCCTTGTAAGGGCGACGCTCTACCAACTGAGCTAAGCACCCACAGAGAAGACGAGAGTATACAGCACCTTCA
>JACCDQ010953919.1_pt1 | contig 12698 bp, 9 predicted proteins | sample 7446031 | NCBI WGS metagenome assembly JACCDQ01 (sample SAMN15323442, study PRJNA562643) | freshwater metagenome | isolation source: river surface water | place: USA:Blue River Watershed | collected 2017-08-17
CCATGACCTACCGTTCGCGCGGTAACGACTTCTGGCCGGGTCCGCTTTCAACCGACGGACTTGCGTCGGTGACCAAAGAGGTTTGTGACAAGTACGACCGCCACTGGATCATCACGCGCGAACAAGTCGAGATGCACCGCGGATGGCTGCTTTGCAAAAACGATCCCGACTGCGACGTGGCCGCCAAATACCCAGGCTACGAGGGCAGCATCCCCGACATCATTAAAAACTGGCCTGCGCACGGAGTGGAAGGTGAGCTTCCCTACACGCTGGCACCGTTCATCGACCTTGACGGAGACGGACGCTACGACTACAACGAAGACTACCCCGCCTACGACTTGGATCGCGCCTACGACTGCCGACTCAAGGAAACCGACATCCTCTACGGAGACCAAACCATCTGGTGGGTGTACAACGACCGCGGAAACGTCCACACGGAGACCAACGCCGGTGCCATGGGCTTCGAAATTCGTGCACAAGCGTTTGCTTTTGCGACGAACGACGAGATCAACAACATGACGTTCCAGAACTACCGGATCATCAACAAGTCAACGTTCCGCCTGACGAACACCTACTTCTCAACGTGGTTTGACGCTGATCTGGGCAACTACCTCGACGACATCATTGGCTCTGACATTCCGCGCGGACTTGGCTTTGTGTACAACGCCGACATCAACGACGAAGGCCCAATCGGCTATGGAATGAATCCGCCCGCCATTGGTTTTGACTTCTTCCAAGGTCCGTTTGCCGACTACTTCGACGGACGCGACAACGACCGCGACGGCTGCATCGACGGCGTGCGCGACGCCAACGGTGTGTGCATTCCCGAAAACCCGGTCACGGGCGTCAACGAACGCATCATCATGTCGGGCTTTATGTACTACAACAACACGTCGTCTGCGTTTTCGGGTAACCCCAACAACGCGTCGGAGTTTTACAACTACATGCAGTCTCGCTGGAAAAACGGTAACCCGCTTGTCGTTGAGACTCCGTGCGGACCCGGCTGCACCGGCAACGGCGACGGCTTCACGGCAGACGGTTCAGGTTTGGCTACGTTGTATGCGTACCCGGGTAACAGCTTTGACACCACTGGCGTAACTGCGCCGATTACCGACCAAAACTGGTTTGAGTCGCCAAACAACCAGCAGGATAAGCGCGGTCTGCACAACGCAGGTCCGTTCTCGCTTGCTCCGGGTGCGTTGAACTTTATCACCACGGGTGCCGTTTGGGCCCGCAACACGAACGACCCAGGTCCCCTGTACTCGGTGGAACGCGTAATCATTGCGGACGACAAGGCCCAAAGCCTCTTTGACAACTGCTTCCAAATCCTCAACGGTCCAGACGCGCCCGACATGGAGATTCAGGAGCTTGACCGCTCAGTGGTGCTGATGCTTTCGTACCGCGACGGCCAAAACAACGACAACTTCGATTACCAAGAAATCGATCCGTTGATTCAGGCGACCGACAACACCTACAAGTTCGAAGGTTTCCAGATCTACCAACTTAAGAACGCCAACGTATCGATGGCGGACCGCTACGACCCCAGCCAAGCTCGCCTGATTGCACAGTGCGACGTGAAGAACGGGGTGAGCCGACTGATCAACTGGGAACTTAATCCAGACCTTGAATTGCTGGTTCCTCAAGACATGACGATCTCGTCTTCGAACGACGGTATTAAGACCACCTTCCACGTGACCGAAGACGCTTTTGCGACAGGCACGGATCGCCGTCTAGTAAACCACCGCGAGTACTACTTCTCTGTGGTAGCCTACGCCCATAATGAGTACGAGAAGTTTGACCAAGTGCTTACTCCGGGCGGACAGCGCCGTCCCTACTTGGCCGGCCGCAACAACGTGAAGAAGTACGTGGGTATTCCGCACCAAGTGGGCGCAGAAGCCAACGGTACGATTCAGAATGCCAAGTACGGAGACGCTCCGATCATTACTCGTATCGAGGGAATGGGCAACGGCGGTACCAAGCTTGAGCTAAGCAAGGAGTCAGAAGATCAGATTGTAACCAACTTCCGCCTCGACAACACCGTGTACCAAGCCGGTAGTGGCCCGGTAAACATTAAGGTGGTCGACCCACTCCGTGTCAAGTCAGGCAACTACACCATGATCTTCAGCGGAACGAACGCCAACGCGACGTGGACGATTGAAGACGAGAACGGCGATGTGGTAGCTACTTCGGCAGGTTCCATTTCGTTCCTCGTGGAGCAGCTCGTACCAGAACTTGGTATTTCAGTAGACATTCGCAACCAGGAACTCCCGGGTAACGACGTTGACAACCTTCGCAACCAAAGCATTTTGGGTGGTGAAGTCGTGTACGAAGACGCCACGAAACCTTGGTTGAGCGGTGTTGCAGACGACGCGAGCTACGGCCCGACCAACTGGCTCCTTGCGGGCAACAACGAGGTGACCACGCCCCCTGGCTCATTCTACAAGGATTTCCCCGGCGACAGCAAGTCGCGCTTCTCGACAATTATCGGGGGCACTTGGGGTCCGTTTGCCTACGCCAGCTTCCTCGGTCGCGGACTTTCTTCAGGCAACACCATTTGGGGCATGGGCCCAGCCGACTCTTCGATGAGTGCCTTCACGGCGCGCATGAGCCCAACCGAGCTGCACAGCGTGGACATTGTCTTCACCGACGACCGCTCAAAGTGGACCCGTGTTCCGGTATTTGAAATGGGCGACGACGCTTCATTGAATGCCGGCGGAACCCGCAAGTGGCGCCTGCGTTCTGACCTCGGTTGGGACCTGGTGAACGGTGAACTCGTGCGCAGCACGACCACCACGGGTTGGTCTTGGTTCCCAGGCTACGCTATCGACCTAGAAACTGGCACCCGCTTGAACATTGCCTTCGGTGAGAACAGCTGGATGATTGGTGACCGCGGTAACGACATGCTCTTCAATCCGACGAGCCGTGAGCGCGCTCCGCTTGCCGACAACGTGACGGGCGGCTACCGATTCGGTGGACAGCACAACCTCTACATCCTTGGACCCTACCTACAATCTGGTTTGACCCGTACGCCGCTGGACTACGCCGGTTCCGATGAAACAAAGAACCCGCTGTACGCTGATTTCGGCAACATGAGCAACATCTTGAGCCGCAACCGCGTGACCAAGTCGCTCATGTGGGTGTCGATACCGCTCATGGAACCGCGTTTCAACAACGCTAACCTGTACGAACCCCGCACCGCGCCCAACGGTCTTCCGTCTGTGGCTCGCGTCAAGATTCGCATGGCCCGTCCCTACGAGCGCTACGTGACCGACAATTCGAACTCAGGCAATCCGAAGTACCTCTTTAGTACCGCGAATGCGGCTACTGTTACCGGAGATGCGGTAACGGCCAAGAACGCGCTTGCTACGGTACGCGTGGTTCCAAACCCCTACTACAGCTTGAGCCAGTACGAAACGTCGCAAAACGACAACCGCGTTAAGATTACCAACCTGCCTCCGCGCTGTACGATTTCGATCTACACGACCGACGGTTCGCTGGTGCGCACGCTCCGCAAGGACAACAGCGATACATGGCTTTACTGGGATTTGACCAACAACTACCAAGTTCCGATTGCGAGCGGAGTTTACCTGATTCACGTTGATGCCCCGGGCATTGGCCAGACCATTGTGAAGTGGTTCGGTACGATGCGTCCGTTCAACCCAACCGGATTCTAAGACGTACTTGATTATGAAAAAGATTTTAGTTGCGGCCACCCTGCTTTCAGCAGCCACGGCGTTCGCCGGTAACCCGGTCCGTTCCGGTTCTGCAGGCGCTTCAGAACTCCTTGTGAATCCTTGGGCGCGCACTGCGGGCTGGGGTGAAGGCAATACCGCCAACATCAAAGGCTTTGAGGGCCTTTATGGCAACGTCGCAGGAATTGCGCGCATCGACGGCCTGCAGGCCGGTTTTGCCAACACGCAGTGGTTGGTGGGCAGCGGCATCAAGCTGAACGCGGGAAGCCTCATTACCCCAACCGGAAACGGCGGTGTACTGGGCATCCACATGAACAGCATGAACTACGGCGACATCCAAGTAACCACCGAGGACCAGCCTGACGGCGGCCTGGGCACCTACCGTCCTTCGGCGACGATTATCGGTGTTGCCTACGCCAAGAAGTTCACCCAGAGCATTTTTGGTGGCGTCAACATCAAGCTGTACAACTCAACGATCAATAACTTGAGTGCGACGGGTGTGTGCTTTGACGCCGGGGTTCAGTACGTTCCCAAGGACATCAAGGATTTTGCTTTCGGTATTACGATGCGCAACATTGGCCCTTCGTTCTCGTACCGCGGTGACGGATTGAGCATTGTGCTTCCAGTTCCGACGGGCATGTACACGAACAGCTTCCAAAACCGTTCAGAGGATTTTGAGCTTCCGACGCAGCTTTCGATCGGCGCAAGCAAGGGCTTTACCCTGATGACCGGCCATAAGGTGACGTTTGCGGGCAATTTCATCTCGAACTCGTTCAAGAAAGACCAGTTCACGGTGGGTGCGGAGTACGCCTACAAAGAGCTTTTCGCGCTTCGCGCCAGCTGGGCTCAGTTTGACAACCGCTTTGACGGCTTTCGCACTGAGGCGTTTAGCGGTCCGGCGGCTGGCTTTACGTTCAATGTGCCTATGGGCGACGGCAAGCTTGACCTGAGCTACGCCTACCGAATGACCAATTCGGCCTTCGGTGGAGTGCACACGGTCGGCACGGCAATTGTACTCTAGTACCTATTAGGTTTTCCCGAATGAAGACCTCCACACGGGGGTCTTCTTCGCTTTTAAAACATATCTACTTATGTCTGTTTCGTACTACACCCCCGAAGGCTTCAAGAAGCTCAAAGAAGAGCTAGAGCACCTGCGCAGCGTGGAGCGTCCGCGCATCTCCGAGCAGATCGCCGAAGCGCGCGACAAGGGCGACCTAAGCGAAAACGCAGAATACGACGCGGCGAAAGAAGCCCAGGGCCTCTTGGAGCTGAAAATTGCCAAGATGGAGGAGCTTGTAGCCAACGCCCGCATCGTGGACGAATCGCAGTTTGACACGTCGAAAGTGCTCATCCTGTCGAAGGTGACCGTGCGCAACCCGGCGAACGGAGCTACAATGAAGTACACCCTCGTGAGCGAGCAAGAGGCCGACCTCAAGGCAGGCAAGATTTCGGTGAATTCACCGATCGGCAAAGGCCTTCTCGGGCGCGCCGCGGGTGAGATGGCCGAGATTCAGGTGCCGAGCGGCATCATGAAGCTCGAAGTAGTAGCAATCGAGCGCTAAGCATGGCGAGTATTTTCACACGCATCATTCGGGGCGAGGTTCCGTGCTACAAGGTGGCTGAAACGGAGCATGCCATTGCATTTTTGGACATTCGTCCCCTGACGTTGGGGCATACCCTGGTGGTTCCCAAGACCGAAGTAGACAGTGTCTTTGACCTTTCTGAACCCGAGTATGCTGCGCTCTTTGAACTGGTCCGCGAGGTGGCCGAGGCTCAAAAAGCGAGCATCGCCTGCAATCGGGTTGGGTTGAGTGTACTCGGGTTCGAAGTGCCCCACGCCCACGTGCACGTTGTCCCGCTGCGTTCTGAGGCCGACTTGAATTTTGCGAATCCCAAGCTGCAATTGGACGCCACCGAGATGGAGGAAGTCGCTCAGCGCCTGCGCGAAGCACTCGGCGTAGCATCCATTTGATTTCTTTATGGTGCCTTGAGGTTCAGGGTATTGGAATTTTTTCTAAATTCCGCGTACCTAAACTTTAAACGCACATACGATGAAGAAAATCCTACACATTTTTGGGTGGATGCTTTTGACCGCTGGCGCCGCACAGGCCCAAGTGGTGTTGAACATCATGTCGCCCAGCTCCATTCAAGGGGGCTTGACCCACACCAACAATGGTAACTCCACGGGATGGGGCCTTGCCGACCTGCTCGATCCGGCCGACGCCGTGCTCGATACGGTGGTCGTAATGGACGACAGTACCGCCGGTGTCAACACGGTGGTGGGTACCGACCCCAACACAGGCAACGCCTACCCGGGCATTCCGCTCAAGTACGAAGGTTGTAACCTCGACACCACGTCGGCTTGGCAAACGAGCCGCCTTGCCGGCAAAATCGTGCTGATTGCGCGCGGAACCTGCGAATTTGGCCTCAAGGTCTACCTCGCCGAGCGCGCTGGTGCCCGTGCGGTGATCCTGTACAACCGCGACAACGCGGGACTCAATGCGGGCCCTGGGGTGTACGGTGGTTTTGCTACAATTCCGTTTGCCATGATTGCGCGCCCTGATGGCGATATGCTGCGCACGGCGATCGAAAGCGGACAAACCGTCGTGGCCTTCTTGGGCAACAAGATTGGCGCGTTCCCCAACGACATGAGTATTGCGCCCGCCGAGGCCATGTATCCTCCTGCGTTGGCTGTGCCAAGCATGATTGCCCAGGATTCGAGCGACTTCAAGATGAACCTTGGTTTTTGGGCGCGCAACGACGGCTCGGCCAACCAAGCCAACGCCATTGCGAGCGTAACGGTGAAGCGCGGGGGAACTACCCTCTACACGATGTCGACGTCGTCGTTCCCGATTAACTCGGGCGATTCGAGCTACATCAGTTTTCCGCCTTTCCAGCTCAATGGCTATCCGCTTGGAGCCTACGAGGTGAACTACAACGTAACGGTACCCAACGAGTCGTTCCCGCTCGACAACAACATTGATTTTGCGTCGGTTATCAACGACAGCCTGTTCAGCTACGCCCGTGTAGATGGCGCAACACTCGAGCCATTGGACAACAATTCATTCAAGTCGTCGAGCTTCACCTCGTCGTGGGGATCGTGCATCCACTTCCGCCACCCGAACGCTGACCGAATGCTCTTGAAGGGAATCCGTTTCGCGGGCTGGTCCAACACCGATACGATTATTGGCCGCAGCGTGGACATTTCCGTTGACGAGTGGTTTGACTCATTCACCGACCTTAACGATCCCAACTGTGCGGTGACCAACACGTCTCCGGTTGCCTTGGAAACCTACACCTACACCACCAACGCACAGGATTCGATGGTGACCCACCTGTTCACCGATCCCATTGAATTGGACACGAACCAGCGCTACATCATCTGTGTCAACACCTCTGATGCAGACCTGTACCTCAACCACTCAACGGCGGTGGCCTACCAGCTCAACGACGTGACGGCCGGAGAGCAGCCGCGTGAACTGGTGCGCTCTGACAACAACTGGTTTGTGCGCGGATTCAGCGGCAACGTGATTCCGACGATTCAGTTGATCATGGAAGAGAACACGTCAGGTGTGGCCGAAGAAGTGGTGGTCGACGCCAAGGTCTACCCGAACCCTGCCCAGCACATGGTGTACTTGCGTCTGAACGGCTTTGTGCCGACGGCCGGTGTTTCGGTGTACGACGTACACGGCGCACTGGTGCTCCACGCCGCCAACGCGATGGTGGTAGACGGTCAGCTTGTGCTTGACGTGAGCGGACTCGCCAGCGGAGCCTACGTAGTGGCTGCCTCAGGTGCCCAAGGGGAGCTGCGCGCCAACGTAGTGGTGACGCACTAAGCGCCCTACTGCCCTAACAACGAAACCCGGCTTCGGCCGGGTTTTTTTTTGGTGCTTGTGGGAAGGGCTAAATTTATTTGACCGTGCGGTCGGGGTTTTGGGCCAAGAACTGAGCCCAGCCGCCGCGGCCCTTGGCCGCGCTCTTTTTCGCGGCGCTCGTGCCTCGCGCACCGGCTGCCCCCTCGACCTGGGTGGCGCTGCGCAGCACGGCGGCGCGGTCCACCGTGAGCGCGTGGCAGGCGGCGACGGCGAGCGCGTCGGTCGCGTCGAGTGCGCGCTTGGGATCGACCGGAATAGCAAACATGGAATTCAAGAACCCAGCTAGTTGCTCCTTGGAGGCGGCGCCACGTCCTGAAATGCGGCGCTTCACCACGGCGGGAGGATACTCCGCGACCGACAGACCGCGCCGCAACCCTGCGCTCAGCACTACGCCCTGCGCACGCCCAAGCTTCAGCATCGACTGCACGTTCTTGCCAAAAAACGGCGCTTCGACGGCCACCGCGTCGGGCTGGTAGCGGTCCAGCAGCTCCTCGACCGCGCGCAAGATGTCGCCAAGGCGCTCCACGGCTTCGGTGCGCGCGGAGAACTTGACGCTTCCGAGGTCGACCAACGTCATGGCGGAACCGTCTCGGTCAATGACTCCGAAGCCCATGACGACGGTACCGGGGTCGATGCCTAAGACGCGCTGCTTCATGCGACAGGGTGCCCGCTGGCGCGCATGCTTTCAGCGGTCGGCGCCTGGAACAAGTGCAGCCCGAAACTCGGCACGGCCGCGATGAGGTGGTCAAAAAGGTCTGCGGCTACCGCCTCGTATTCCTCAAACACAATGGTGGTTGCGAAGCAGTAGATTTCAAGCGGAATACCCTCGCCGTGGATGGCCAATTGGCGGACCATGATCGTTTGCTTGTTGGAGACCTTGGGGTGTTCTTTCAGGTAGGCTTCGGCGTACGCGCGGAATACACCCAGGTTGGTCATGTGGCGGCCGTTGACGGGGTGGGATTTGTCGGCGCCCTGCTCGGTGTTGTAGGCCGCAATCTCCTGTTCGCGGGCGTCGAGGTAGGACTGTACGCGCTGAATCTTGCGGAATTCCTTGATTTCGGCATCGCTCAAAAAGTGCACGCTTTCGAGGTCGATCACCAGGCTGCGCTTGACGCGACGAACCTTAGAAAGACGCATTCCGCGCCAGTTTACAAAGGAGTCGGTGACAAAGGCCTTGGCGGGAACCGACGAAATAGTATTGTCGAAGTTCTTCACCTTGACGGTGGTGAGGTCGATGCTGACGACGTCGCCGTCGACGCCAAACTTCTCGAACGTGATCCAATCCCCTTTTTTCACGAGGTCGTACAAGACGATCTGGAAGTTCGCCAGGAGGCCGTTGATGGCGTCCTGAAAGATGAGGACGAAGATGGCGGTTGCGCCCGCCAATGCGCCCAAAATGCTGGCAAGCGAGGTGTTGGACAGGACCGAAATGACGGCGAGTCCGCCAATCAACCACGAAAGAAAGAGTACGACCGAAAGCAGGGTGCGAACCGGCTTGTCCTTGAACGCATCCAGCTCTTCGACGACATGGGACGACGCGCGTGCGGCCCGGTTGATGACGATGACAATCTGGTAGATGAGCACGATGCCGAGGAATTTGTCGAGCGGAGCCACCCAGCTGGGAAGGTCCTCAAATACCACCGGCAGAAAGCCGCGAATGATCATGGTCGGCAGGATGTGGACCACCGCCTGGAAGACGCGCTCTTTGAAGAAGTGGTCGTCCCAGGTAGCCTTGCTGCGCTCGACGGCGCGACGTATTACAGCGACTACAATCCGGCGAACAAAGAAGTCGGCTAGGAGGCTAGCTACCACCAAGATACCCAAGTCAATGAGCACTGTTAAGCTGCTGATCCACCAATCGCTAAGGCCGCTGTGGTCAAATAGGGAGCGGGTCCAGTGTCCGGGGTTAATTCTGTCCATGCTGCAAAGGTAGCGGGTGCGGCGAAGCCAGTAACTAGTTACTAGTAGCTAGTAGCTAGTAGCTAGTTGCGTACCGAAGGCCAAGGGCACAAAAAAACCGGCTCCGAGTGGGGCCGGTTCGCATGAAGCAGAGCGGAAGCTTTTTGGACGAAGAAACCCATATCACCTACGGGCTTCCGGTACTTCACGTTGGGGAATTAGTCTTCGCGCAGGACGAGTGCCGGGTATTCGGTGTGGTAGGCGACGGAACTGGACATGCGCGGACGGAAGGCGTCGCGCAGCCAGTGGTGCTTTCGGGCAACGACGATGATGCCCTGAGCTTTGGCGCGGCGGGCGGCCTCGTAAATGCCCGTTTCAACGTCTTGGGCTACAATAAGGTGACGCTCCAGTCCGGGAAAGTGCGCGTCGGCGAACTGAAGGAATTCCTGGGCAGGGGTGTCACCGTGGGTTCCTTCTTCGACGTGGGCTACGGCAAGTTGACCGCCGCTTTGCTTGATGAAGGAGTGGATCCACTGTAGGGCCTTGGGATTTCGGTCGTCGTGAAGGTCAGAGGCATAGAGCCATTTCACGGGCGCGCCTTCGGGCCATGCGCTCCGAGACGGCACGATGAGCACCGGCTGCTTGGAGGCGTGAAGCACCGACACGGCGTTGCTACCAAGAACGACTTCGGACCATCCGCTTGCACCCTGGCTGGCCATGACGACCATGGAGTCGGGGTGGTCTTGGGCGCGCTGGTGCAGCTCCTGGGCGAGTCCGTTGTAGGCACAAAATCCCTCGCACTTCGGTTCAGTGTCGCCGGTGAACTCCGTCAGCCACTCGGCCATGTCCTCTTCGCAGCGCTCTTTGATGGCCAACAAGAGGTTGTCGGTCAGCGCTTCGGAGCGGTAGGGCAACTGGTAGGTGTGAATAAAGTCAATCGGAGCATTCAGCGCTTTGGCGAGCTGCTTGGCAACCGGTAGGGCGGCCCGGCTATTGGCCGAAAAGTCAGTGGGAAACAGCACACGGTTCATACGCAGGGGGTTTCAAGGGTTGGGAGGTTGGAGTAAAATTCCGCAGTTAGTGGCTGAACGACAATGACTTTTGTCAGATTTACCGATCCAGTGGCCTGCAAATTTTGGCCACGTGACCTTGCATCGGCGCGGGCAGCCAGGGTTCTGCTGCGCGCAGCAAGAGCCAGAGGGCCATGACGGCCATGACGGCCCGCATGGCTACGGGGTGCAGCAGGCGCTTGCGAAGGCTAGGCCGATCGGCCAGCCAGCTAAATCCCCAGAGGGGAAGGCTTGTGGCCGCGGCAAAGCCCAGCATGAACAAGGTGCTGCCTCCACTGCTGACGCTTGCGCTGGCCGAGGCTGCGGCCCATACCGCTGGGCAGGGCAGTACGCCGTTTCCGAATCCAAGGAGGGCGGAACGCACCGGCCACGACCACTTGGCGGCGGCGGGCCACCAGGGACGGGCTGCGCTAAAATGGGCTGCGGTAGGGCAGCGCGGCTTCTGGGGTTTCAGTGCGCGCACGAGCAGGTAGGTACCGGCACCCGCGGCGAAGACCGCCGCTAGGGGTTGCCAAAGCTGCGCCAGGCCAACGATGAGAAAACTGACCGCGAGGTACCCGAGCGCCCTAAAGCCGTGGTAGATCCACTGCTGGGCAGCGGGTTCCTTGCGGCGGTGCGCCTGCCAGGCCAAGGGTCCACACATCGCGAAGCAGTGGGGGGCTTGGCTGAGCCCGAGCGCGCTGCCACTCAGGAGCGACAACCATATCATCGGGGTCCGTAGAATTGGGTTTCGACCACGTCGACCATTGCTCCGTTGACCCAAACTTCAATTTCAACGGGCGTTTTAGACCCTTTGACCGCCGTTTTCGGCAGGTACACGAGCAAGGAGCCTTTGGCCAACCCCCGCGTATCCATTTTAAACGTGTGCGCTCCAACCGTTTCTAAGCGTCCTTCTGCGGGGGCGCTTAAGCGCAGTTCAAGTTCGGCGGCGTCGGGCGTTTTGTTGATCACCTTGAAGGTGTAGACGTTGGAAAGCTCGGTTCCGCGGTCCTGGAATAAAATGCCGGGTGCGCGCAATATGGTTGCTTCGACCGGCGATCGGAACAGCAAAAGCGTGAACCACAGCAGCGTTACGGCGCCGACAATCACGCCGTAGGCCTTCATTCGGGGCGTAATCTTCCAGGGTTCGCGCGAGGTGACTTCGTTTTCAGAAGCATAGCGAATCAGCCCGGGCTCTTGGCCGGTTTGCTCCATCACGGAATCACAGACATCAATGCACGCGGTGCAGCTGATGCACTCGAGTTGGGTTCCGTTGCGAATGTCTATGCCCGTAGGGCAAACCTGCACGCAGAGGCCACAGTCGACGCAGTCCCCTTTGCCCGCGGCAGCGCGGTCTTCGCCTTTGTGGAGTCGGCTGCGCAGTTCACCCCGAATGCGGTCGTAGGCGATGACCAGGGAATTGCGGTCGAGCAAGACGCCTTGGAGTCGTCCGTAGGGACAAACAATGAGGCAAACCTGCTCGCGAAACCACGAAAAAACAAAGAAGAATACGCCCGTGAAGATCCAAATGCCGATGAAGCCGCTCACGTGGCTTGCGGGTCCATCGACCAGCAGCGTTACCCAGGCATCTGTGCCGATGAGGTACTGAAGAAAGGTATTCGAAATCAGGAAGCTAATGGCTAAAAAGATGCCGTTCTTGACGACGCGCTTGCTGATTTTCTCCCAGGTCCATGGGCTGTTGCGCAACCGGATTTGGGCGTTGCGGTCTCCGTCGATCCAGTACTCAATTTGGCGGAACACGTGCTCCATAAAAATGGTTTGGGGGCAAACCCAACCGCAGAAGAGCCGGCCATAGGCCACGGTGAACAGGGCAATGGACAGCACGCCCAAGATCATGGTGAGCACCAGCAGGTGGAAGTCTTGGGGCCAAAAAACCTGGCCCAACAAGACAAATCGCCGGTTCAGCACGTCGAGTTGAACGAAGGGCAGCCCGTTTACCCGAAGCCAGGGCATGACGAACAGCCAGGCAATCAACACATAGGCTGTGATCCGTCGCGGGTTCACAAATCGACCCTTCGCGACGCGCTTGGGGTGAATGTAGCGGCGCTTGCCGTCGGCGTCGACGGTGAAAATGGCGTCGCGGAACTCTTCGGCCATGACCTAGCGCTTAATTCGCCGCCGGGGAAGGCGCAGTAGCGGCAGCATCCACCGCCGGGGCTGCA
>JACCDQ011768930.1_pt1 | contig 12698 bp, 17 predicted proteins | sample 7446031 | NCBI WGS metagenome assembly JACCDQ01 (sample SAMN15323442, study PRJNA562643) | freshwater metagenome | isolation source: river surface water | place: USA:Blue River Watershed | collected 2017-08-17
AGAGCTATAAAGGTTTTCTATTTACGAAGACATGACTTGTCACATACATAGGAGAAAACATGAGTACATATCATGAAAATGCGGGTAAGGGCGATCATCGCCGTGTAGAAGACCGAGAAGCAATCAATTCCAATTGGGATAAAATTGATTGGTCTAAGAAAGTAGAGAAAAATTCTGAAGAGTCTGATAAAGATAAATCTGAATAAGTTTGTGGAGAGGGCTGTCATTTTCGGATAGCCAAAGTGCAAGAGCAGGACGGACTGGATGATTTCGGTCGATTTAGCGTGGCATTGCACACCAATTTTAGAGGGCGCTTCGGCGCTCTTTTGTTGTTTGCAAAGGAAATTTATGGCTAAAAAAGAGCGACCAAGATATGGGCCTGACAGCCATGCCCAAAAAACATTCTTAAATTGTACAAGCTCATTGGTAATATACGGTGGAGGCGCTGGGTGCGGCAAATCCCACCAAGCATTACTTAAGGTACTTCAATATATCAAAGACCCTAATTTTAGGGCAGTTTTTATCCGAGAGACAAATACACAGCTTACACAGGCCGGTGGATTGTGGCAGGAAGCACAAGACATGTGGAAACACTTCGGTGCAACATTCAAACAAGGCCCGGTTTTGACAGCTACTTTCCCGTCTGGAGCCAGTGTGCAGATGAAGGTTTGCGGAAGTGATAGAGACATCGCTAACTATGACGGCGGTTAATATTCATTAGTTGTATTTGATGAAGGGCAGAATCACACAGAGACACAGATTCGATACTTGGAGTCTCGTATTCGTTCTCGCGCAAAAGGCCCACATCAATTAGTAATTACAGCTAACCCAAAATACGATCACACTTTTCTTTTAAAATTCGTCACTCCTTATCTTGACCCTATTACCGGCATCCCAAGAAAGGAAGAATTTGCAAAAGAAAAGTATTATGGGTCTTATCAAGGCGAGATTGTTGTTGCTAATACAAAGGAAGAATTAGAAGAAAAATATCCTGGCATCAGAAGCCAAACTTATACTTTCGTTGCAGCAACTATTTATGACAATCCAAGGATGAAAATCCTCAACCCCGCTTATGTAGATCGCCTTGAAAACCTAAAACGTGTGGAACGAGAGCGTTTGCTCTTGGGTAGTTGGTTTGCAAAGCCTAGCACAGCGGGGCTATTCAAAAGAGATTGGGTAGAGGAAATAGATACAATCCCTGATGATGTTGTTACTTGGTGCCGAGGAATGGACTTGGCAGGTACTCTTGCCTCTGAATCTTCCCCAAATCCGGACTGGACAGCCTCCGTTTTAATAGGTAAAACTAAAACAGGACACTACATTGTAGCACACGTTGAACGCTATCGCAAGCTAATTAACGGTGTTCTTGAGAATATTGTTGAAACAGACAAGCGAGACAAAGAGTTAATTGGTGACGTTGTTGTAAAAGTGCCAAGTGACGTTGGTCAAGCTGGAAAAGCATCAAGCATGTTTACAATCAAATATTTGGTCGAAGCAGGTGTTGATGCTCGGGCTGAAAAAATTTCTGGTTATTCTAAGAAAACAGCAAAAATGCAACCATTCTTATCTCTTGCAGAAGCGGGTCTAGTGAAAGTAGTGCGTGGAGAATGGAATAGTATGTGGTATAACGAGCTTGAAGATTACATTGATGGTAATCGTAATCAAAAAGATGACATGTGGGATGCTACAGGTACGGCCAGTCTATTTCTAATTAAAGAGCAAGCAATCCCCTCTTTCAGCCTTCCATCTTTCACTCAACCAAGTCCTATCCCCTCGATATAATACCACAAAAATGCAAGATTGTGTCACTAATTTGACAACCTGTGTCTTCTGTGCTACAATCTTGCAATAAATAAACAGGAGTTATTTCTAACGAAATTTCCTAACAAACAGGAGTAAAAATGGCGACAAAGAAGCCTAAAAGTTCGGCTCTTGAAGCTGATCCTGATAATGCAATTCCTAGAATTTCTCTTTCCGAACAAGGTTATACAGGGTTGCGCATCGCTGCAAAGTCCATCCTTGACGAGAAACAGAGAGCTTTCACTCCCGGCCCCGCCTTATGGCAAGTTAGGGAAGAAATGCTACTCAACAGCACCGTTGCCACAGCTTTCAATGTTTATAAAATGTTGATGGCTCGTGTAGACTGGAAAGTTTGTCCTCCAAAAGACGCCACAGATGTGGAAAAAGAACGTGCAGCTTTCATTCAATCCTGTATGGATGATATGGAAGGTTCATGGACAAGTTTCATGACAGAAGTGTTGCCATATCTAGAATACGGCTTTTCTGTTGTTGAAAAAGTTTATCGCAGACGTTTGAAAAAGAACGGCTCTAAATACAATGATGGTAAAGTCGGTATCAAGAAGCTTGCCCCACGAGGACAAGAGACTATCACAAAGTGGTATTTCTCTGATGATGGTAGAGAGCTAAAAGCGGTTGGGCAGAATATGAATTTCATGGTTGGCGCTTCTCGCTTTAATGTGAAATTGAATGAAGACGGCGTTGTAGAGCTTCCTCGTGAAAAAATTATGATTTTCACTGCCGATGGAACTAAAACTAACCCTCAAGGTAAGAGTCTTCTTCGTTGTGTATTTCTTCCATACAAACAGCTAAGTCTTTTAAAAGACCAATTGATGCTTGGAGTTAGTAAAGACCTTTCTGGTATACCTTATTTTCAAATCCCTGCCAAATACCTTGATCCAAATGCTTCTGCTGAAGATAAAGCTGTTTATGAAGCTTTCAAAACAATTGTAAACGGGTTGGCGGAAGGTACTCAAAAAGGTGTAATTCTTCCAAGGATTATTGACCCAAACACTAACGAGAATATGGTTTCGTTGGAATTGTTGGAAGCTAAAGCAGGTAAAGCTTTTGACATTCCGGGTGTTATTGCAGGTCTTCAAACAGATATTCTTACAGCACTTAGTGTTGATGTGGTTCAGTTAGGGAATGCCTCTCACGGCAGCTTCTCTTTAGCATCTAGTAAGCAAAATCTTCTTTCGATGGCTATTGAATTTAGACTAAAGGAAATCAAAGAAGTTTTGAATAACGATCTTGTAAGGCAACTATATGAGCTTAATGGCTGGGATACAAGTCGAATGAGCACATTTGAGTATTCCGACATTATTGACCTCGATATGGAAGAACTTTCCAAATACATCCAACGTTGTGCTTCTACAGGAATGCTTGTTAAGGACTTGGCAACGATTAATAAGATTCGTGAAGGTATGGGTGTTGAGCCTCTACCAGAGGGTACTAATTTAGATGACCTAGAATTCACAGGTAATGCAAGTCGTGCTGGGGATGGTATGGCAACTGAGGGCGAAGGCACTTCTACTTCTCCGAGTGGCAAAGACACTTCTAGTTCTAATTCTGACAACGCAGCTTAAGGATACAAATGAAAAAACAAAATGCTGTTCTGCGTTTGACAGAACGAATTTATTCTTCCCCACAACTAATCACTAAAGAATCTTTTGCCGAGATTGAAAAATATCTTGACGACAGGAATTCTGGGATTCTTTTGTATGACGAATACGAAGATGATACAGAACCTCGTAAACCGGATACTTTCTATGATAGGCAAGAAAAAATCGGCGTACTTAATATTAAAGGCAGTCTTACAGCAAAACCATTGTATACCATTTGCGGTAAAGTAGGTACATCTTATTCTGAACTGTTAGATCAAACAGAAGAAATGCTGAATGCTGGTGTCAAGACCATCATTATGAATGTTTCTAGTGGGGGAGGTGAAGCCTACAGCGCGTTTTCTTCTGTAGATCAATTTAGGAAAATGGTAGAGGAAGCTGGCGCAAAAGTCTATGGATATGCAGACAGTATTGCCGCCAGTGCAGCATATGCTTGGATTTGTTCTTGTGACGAAGTTTATGCTCATGCAGACACAGAGACAGGTTCCATTGGTGTACTAATCGGACTGTTAGACACTTCTGAATATATGAAAAAAGAAGGTCTGAAACGAGTATGGGTAACTGCTGGGGAAGACAAGATACCATTTGCTGAAGATGGAAGTTTCAAGCAAGAATTTTTAGATGATTTGAAATACAAAATTGATATTATGTATGAGAATTTTGTAGGTCATGTCTCTAAATACCGTGCAATGACGCCGGATGAAGTCAAGGCGACAAAAGCAAAAACGTTTATGTCTAAAGATGCTCTAGCACTTGGACTGATTGACGGTATTAAAACTGAACGTGAGTTTCAAGACTACGTTATCTCTAAACATAAAGGAATGTAATGAAATTATCCGACCTGATGAAACGATTTGGTCTGAGTGCAAAAGAAGAAAATGCACAAGTTGACCTAAAAGATACAGCAGAAGTCACGGAGATGCTGCAAGTTCTGGAGAATCAAGAAACCGCTCTGGCAGAAGCTCTTGTGGAAAACGATGAGCTTCAAGCACAAGTAGATTCTCTGCAAAAACAGCTTTCTCAATTCGCAGAACAAAAAGCTGCTGCTGAAGCTGATGCTAAAAAAGTGAAAATGGATGCCCGCATGGCATCTCTCTCCAAAGAAGTTGGCGATGAACGTGCTCAGAAAGTTCTAGCCGCAACTGAAGGTATGGACGATGCTGCTTTCCAAGCGATTGCCGATGCCTTGAAAATGTCGGCTGACAATGAAGCCAAATCCAATCTCTTTACGGAGCAAGGCGCTAACGAAGAAGTGAGTGCAGAAGCGCGTAATGAAGAGTCTACAGAAATGAAGCTTATCAAAGCTAAATACAAACAATCTAATTAAGGAAATAAAATGACTGTTATTGCAACCTCCAGCACTCGTTTTTCTGATCTGGTAAAACACGAATATGACCCGGCAAGTGCCTTTTGCCGTGATGTAGTCACTGTGAATGACGTAGCCCAAACTCTGAAAGTTGGCTCGGTTCTGGGTAAAGTTACTGCCACTGGCAAATACAAACTGATTGAAGCAACTGCTGCTGATGGTTCCCAAACCGCCGCCGCAATCTACATTGGCGACAAAGAAGGTTATTCGTATGACCTGACTGTTGCTGCTACCACTGATACCTCTGTTCTGGTTCTGACTCGTGGCCCTGCTATTGTTAACAAAGATTACCTGAAGTTTGGTGCTTCTGTTGATACTCAAGGTGAACGCGATGCTATCTATGCCTCGCTGAAAGCTCTGGGCATTATGGTTGAAGAAGGTCTGTGATTTTTAATCACTACCTAAATATAAACAAATAAATAAAGGAAATACATAATGCAGATTCGTGACTTCCGCGATGGTAAACAATTTAGTACCGCCGACTGGACTGAAGAAATTGTACAAATCCCTAATTCTTGGGGCACTATTAACAACATGGGCATTTTCACTAATGAGCCTGTAACTAGCCAAACTGTTCAGTTTGAAGAAATCTTTGAAGACGGTCAACTGATTATTGACCGTGTTCGTGGTGATCGTGCTAACGTGAACAACGGTCGTACCCGTAAGATTCACACGTTTGCTATTCCTCACTTCCCGCTGGATGACTACATTTCTCCACGTGATCTGGTAGGTCAACGCGCATACGGTACTCCAAACGAAGCAGAAAAACTTGCCGCTGTGCGTACCGCAAAAATGGAACGTCTGCGCCGTAACCACGCATGGACTCTGGAAGCTGCTCGTGCTCAACTGCTGACACTTGGTACTGTTTATGCTCCGGGTGGTACTGTCACTCAAAACTGGTTCACTGAATTTGGCAAAACCCAAACTCAAGTTGACTTCGTTCTGGGTACTTCGACTACTGACGTAGTTGCTAAAGTTGAAGCTGTCATCGCAGCAATTCAAGACAATGCTGGTGCATATGGTTCTACCATGACTGGTGTTGTGTTCCTGTGCTCTCCGGGTTGGTTCGCTAAACTGATTGGTCACGCTAAAGTTGTGAATGCCTATCAGTATTACACCACTTCTGGCGCTCAAGAACCTCTGCGTCGTCGTTTAGCACCGGGTGGCTCTGCAACCGCTCTGCACCGCGTGTTTGAGTTTGCTGGTGCTACTTTCATTGAGATGCGTGATGCGTACAACGGCACTCCTCTGATTCCTGCTGGTAAAGCTGTAGCAGTTCCAACTGGTACTGATGCATTCAAAACTTACTTTGCTCCAGCAGAGCGTTTCAGCTTGGTAGGAACTGATGGTGAAGAACTGTACATGTTTGAAAAAGCAGATGAAGACGGTACTAAGATTACCATTCAAACTGAATCGAACTTTGCAAACGGCGCAATGCACCCAGAACTGATCATTGATGTAATTTCGTCTAACTAAGAATTAGTTTAGTACATTCTTCAGCCTCTGTCAAGGGGCTGTTGTTTATAGGTGTTCTGTTGAGTATTTATAAACAACAAACAAGGAGAACATATGGCAATTGATTTTCAATCTCCAGTCGGTCGTGTGAGATTGCGCGTTTCTGATATTGGGGACTTACCGTTTCTCCCTGACGAAGTATATAACAGTGCTATTGAAGAAGCAAATGGTAATCTGCCACAAGCTGCAAAAACTTGTGCAGGTTATATTCTTGGATTACTGTCTTTAAAGACACACAAGAAAATGGTACAGCTAGAGGTCTGGGGAAGCGAAGCCTACTCCAACTACAAAGACTTTCTAATTCAAACATTAACCAATCCTGCTTTCATGTCTTATTCACCAATTCCTTACGGCGTTTCTGGAAACGATGTTGTAGACCCAATACAGCAGTTTATTTGTGACTGGAACAACAATTGGAATACCACTACTGTCTCTGAAAACATGCACATTACAGCATGGGGGTCGGATGTCAACTATTGACTTTAACTCCGTTGTAAGAGAATTCTTCATTGACCAAGACTGGTCTTGCACAACAACTCTCATCAAAACAACCTCTGTCTACGACCCCAACACCTCAGAGAACATTGTAACAGAAAAACGATATGCAATGAAAGCTATCGTATTAGATTACATAAATAAATTTGAGGGGTCTGCTCAGCAACAAAACACTCTTATTCGTACAGGCGATAAACAAGTATTTTTGTACCCTTCACAGTATGTAAAAGACATTGATCCAACGTCCGACAAATTGCAACTTGGAAGCAAAGTGTATGATATTGTAGTTGTTAAAGAGATGAATCCAAATTTATCCAATACTTTGTATTGGGAATTGTACGTAAGAATTTAAACAAATTATAAAGGAAAATAAATATGGCAGCAATGTCCGACTATCTGGAAAATAAGCTGATTGACCAAATCTTCCGTGGGCAAGCTTACACTTTCCCATCTACTCTGTATTTTGCACTGTTTACTACGGCAGACAACGATGCCGACTCTTCTAAAGTTGAAGTAAGCGGAGGTTCCTATGTTCGTGTTGGTGTAACATGCTCCTTAGCAAATTTTGCTGGCACACAATCGGCAGGTTCTACAGTCGCGTCTACTGGCACAACCGGCACTACTTCTAATAACTCTTCGATCACTTTCGCAACCCCTACGGCGAATTGGGGAACTATTGTAGGTATTGGTATTTATGATGCATCCACTTCCGGTAATCTTCTGTTCTACGGTGCGCTGACGACGAATAAAACTGTGAATAACGGAGATGCTGCCCCATCGTTCGCAGCAGGTGCTTTCACTGCACAAATTGACAACTGAGTGTAACTATGGCCTCTCCTGTAAATGATACATACACTGTAGGGAGCGGAAAATCCATATTTGCTGGTAGATTTGAGCCTATTCCAAATACAATTGTGCTTGTAGGAGATTCTCTTACCGACATGAACCTTGGGAACATTTCTCCTTATACAGTTACAAACGGTATTAATGGGGGATTGCTGAAAGAGATAGGTAACATTGGTGTCTATGGTAACACAGTTGGCCAGATGTTGGCTAGAATCGATAACTCCTACACGAATGTAAATCCGGGATTAGCAGGATTTGGCACTATTGGGTGGATTGAGTTTAGGGGAGGCACAAATAATGCAAGGTCTAGTGCAATTACCCCAACAATCATTAGCACCTATGATGCGTTGTTTGCAAAACTATTGTCATATGCTGGCAGAGTTTTTGTGAAGCCCGTGCCTCCTATCGGTGGTCCAGAGGCTGCATCTAACGCAAATGTGCCTAGCTATAATACTTATCTACAGGCTAAATGTGCAGCTTCCGGTGGGAAACTCATATGGGTTGATGATTGTGTAAATATGAAAGATATGAGCGGTAATCAAATATCTACATATTTTGTATCTGACGGAGTTCACTTCAGTAATGCAGGCGTTTATAGAATGGCTGTAGATGGTGCAGCAACTATCCTTTCTACAATTTCCCCATATAATTACATTTCGCCAATTTCTACAGACCCACTTGACAAGTACCCTGCCACAAACCAATGGATACCTAATCACACGAATATTGGAACAGGGGGTAGCTTTGGTAACTTAAGCGGAACTGTGCCTAATAATTGGGGCCTGTGGGGAAATGGCGGTGGCATGATTGCTTCTGCTAGTATTGTCAATGCCGATGTTTCCGACCCTAACCAAACTAAATGGATTAGAGTTACACCTTCACAAGTCAATGCTTCAACAGGCGCGGAATCTTTCCAGCTTACCACTGTACTATCCGGTAGGACAATCACAACTACTGACCCATCCAAGTTAGACTTCATAGTGCAAATCAGACTCAATAACCTTAACACTACAAACTTTAGCAAGCTCACATGTTGGGTGCAAGGTGGCTCTGGTAATTTCTTAGTAAGACCGCTTGAGGCAAAGTTTGGTGGTTCTGGAATCATCTCAAACACATTAGTATTGAGACACTGTCTAGATAGGCATACTGCCACAAATGAGACTACTGAAACTCTTTATTTGAATATGCAAGTGGGTAGCACAGGTAATTCTAATCTTGGGTCATTTGATGTACGTTGTGTAACAGTAAGGGGGTAATATGGAATGGTCTTCTGGTAATATTTATATCAGACCAAATGTGTTGAAAGTAAAAGGTGACTCTGTAGAAGGACATACTCATAGCTTTGATCACACTACAATATTTTTTAAAGGTAGCTTCTTGGTGAAGGCTAAATTAAAAAATGGCGAAACAATAGAGAAGAATTTTGAAGCTCCTGCGCACTGCCTGATTAAGGCTGATGTGGAACATGAGATAATCGCAAAAGAAGACGATAGTATTTTCTGGTGCGTATACTCTCACAGAACGCCACAAGGTGACATTGTTCAAGAATTTACAGGTTGGGAGGATTCGTATGTGTAATATTCTAATTTTTGCAAAAGAGAATAACTCCCATCCTGATCCAACTGAGGATTGGAAAAAGTTTAAAGCAGGAGATGTTATCGATATTGCTGAAGAGGATGACTTCTTTTGGGGCAATGACATTGATGGTGATAATCCTCTTGGATGGTGGATTAAAGTAAAAGTAAAGAACGTGTCAAAGAGCAAGTATCTACATTTGCTTGAATCTGAGGAAGTAAACATCCAAAGTATTTCTTTTATTGATAAAGAAAACATCCCTCATCAAATTAGAAGCCACTGTGTGGATATTAATAAAATGAAATCCGAGATGGACGAAGAAGAGTTCAATTCTTGTATCTTTAAGAAAGAAAATTTATTCGACCCACAAACCATAGGATAAAGGAATCTTAATGGCTACAAAAACAATTGGGTTATCTGGTAGAGATTATTCTACTGTAGCCGCATGGGCAAGCTATGTCAATGCCTTGACTCTAACTGGCCCTGAAGTTGGTGAAGTATATAATGATGGTGGCCCTGTAACAGACACCGTAGCTGTCTCGATTACTGGCTATAGCGGAGCTAACTCTACAAACACTGTTACTCTGAAAGCTGCTGCTGGACAAAGTTTTAGAGACAATCCAACAAATGCTCTTAGATATAATAGTGCAAATGGCGCAAGCCTAGTTACATCTGCAAATTCAGCTATTGGTTACACTGTAGGGCCATACTTTATTTTTGATGGTCTAATGATTACAAACAGTTCTGGTGGTACGTATGTCATCAGTATTGGTAACAATAGTACGATTCAAAATTGTATCGTCAGAAGTGTCACATCTGGTTTCCCTGTAATTCAAACAAACTCAAATCCTAATGTAAACATTTATAACTGTATTGTCCATCACACGAATGGTGGTTTAGGGATAAATACTACAGCCAACGGGTTAGTTGTGACAAACAGCTTAATCATTGCCACTGGACCCACAGGCTCTTTTGGATTCAGGCAACAGTATTCTTCAGGTGTGCCTCCATTAGTTAAAAATACCGCAGTGTTTGGGTTTACTACCGATTTCCAAAACACGTCTTCTAGTTTGTGTGCAGCAAATGCTACAGACAAGGCAACTTTTGGTGGGACTAATTGGGGGAGTAATGGCGGTCAGACAAGTATTACGTCTTCTGAGTGGATTAGTGTAACGACCGGCTCTGAAGACTTCAGGCTGTCAAATTCTTCCACAAAGTTAAAAGACCTCGGGGTCACTACAACCTTAATTACAGATATTGTTGGTACAACACGCCCTCAAGGTGCTGCTTATGACATTGGACCATGGGAATTGGCTGGAGGGGCATCTTTAGCAAGTAATATTGCAACCACTGTAACAACTAGCTCAAACCTGTCTACGCAAGTGTTGTTAGCAGGCAACTTAGCTGTTACATCTAGTATTACGGCTGTTTTTAATAATAATCTTTTAGCTGCAAACGTAAGCTCTATAGCAGTTGTTCAAGGTAATCTGACAACATCTATTAGGTTCGCTTCTAACTTAGTGAATGTCTCTGTACTATCGGCAAGTCTGGATAACAATCTCATCGGATTTAACACGCCTCCATTGAAAAATAATACAGGGCAGCTATTAGCCAATGAGACAAATGTTGTTGTGAATGTGTACAACTCTACAACAGGCGCTCTCGTAATTCGTAAGACAGGTTTAGCGAGTGACTCGTTTGGTGTTGTTCAAGTTAGAGATTTAGCTTTAAGTGCTGGTGTAACTTATTCTTATGAAGTGGTGCTACAAACTAACGGACGCAGATTGCCTACTGCAACAGCATCTTGAGTACGTCATTAAGAATTGACAACGCAGAGCTAATTTCAGGTGCATTGGTCATCGGAGATACAGGGGGTGGTGTTAAAGGCAGCAACATCCCTGCTACCGGAGACAGTGGACCGGGTTATGCTTACAACGATTTAACTCTTCCGGCAGACTCTGACAAAGAGATTATGGGTAGAGTTTTGACGCAACCTGCCAGTGGAACGTTATTCACCTACGAAGATACGAGTTTCACATTTAGTGCGCCTGATGGGACGTATAGTTTTACATACCAATTGTATGAAGATTATGTCCCAATTGGTGGCCCTGCAACAGTGATATTAACTATTGGCGGTGGTGCTATAGTTTCCGATATATCGGTTGTATCCACGCTGACAGCGGGGCTTTCTACTCAAATAAGGTTATCCACACAATCTTTTGGTGTAACAAGTATTACAGCAACTTTAAGTACATCGCCAACAGGGCTATCAGCCAATCTATCAGGCACAGCAGTTATTTCTGCTGATATGCAGACAGGGGCATCTCTGTCGGCATTGTTTACTTCGGTGTCACACTTGAATGCCACATTTGCTGGTACAGGAAGTATCAAACCCGGAGATAAATTCGCAATTGAATATCTTGGTAAAGAATACTCAATCACTCTTATTTAAGGAAAATATGCAAATTAATAGATACAGGGGTGATACTGATTCGGACAGTTTTATGATTGCGAACTCTCGTACAGGTGAAGTCGTAGACCTAACAGGTTGCTCTTTCAAGCTCACTGTTAATACTCAGCGCAATCCAACTGACTCGTCTCAAGTTGTGTATCAACTCACGGGATTCGTCAGCGATCCTTTAACCGGAATCGTAGAGTTTCAGCCAAACAGCACTCAAGCAGATAATGTAGGGTTGTTCTATTATGATGTTCAGATGGTAGATGGTAATGGTATTGTGCGTACTTTGGTGAAAGATGTTTATGTGTACGAGGAAGACATTACTAAAAATTGACAGAATAACAAGAGGGGTGTATAATGGGATTTGCTGACAACCTAAAAAGAAATATTCAAGGGGCTTTAACAGAAGTTTCAAATAAAATCACTGAACGAGCTATTCTAGTTTTTAGTAAAGCTGTCGATTTCTCTCCTCTGCAAGACGATGCAATTTATCCCGGAGCATACGCTAAAGGATTGTTTGCAAACAGTTGGTATCCGGCTATTGACGAGTTTGATACCACTGTTGGAACTATTGCAGATGAATCTGCTTCAGGCTCTAGAGCTAGGATTGAGAATCTTCGTAACAAGGGTGCTTTTTTGGGCAGAGATGGATTTATTTCTCTGTCAAACAGCTTGAGCTACGCTCTGAGGGTCGAACTATTAGGCTGGCCGAAAGAGGATGGTTATTCTGGTTTTATAGGCCCATATGCGCCTGCACGACAAGCAATACTCACATTCAAAGGAGTTGGTTTTAAATGACGATTCGTTCAGAACTAGAGGCTCCTTTGGCAGCATTCGCACAAACAAATAATATACCAGTTGCTTGGGAAGGTCAACCCTTTACGAAACCAACAACCGGAGATTATTTAAGAATTTTCTTCCTAGCAAAGACAATCACAAATCCTACCATCGCTTTCACTGATAAGCGTATTAGAGGCTTAGTGCAGATTGATGTTTGTGTGCCAGATGGCAAAGGGAGCAAACA